>Ga0136643_10001102_pt1 | contig 32046 bp, 21 predicted proteins | sample TergutLab28metaG_FD_96883 | JGI IMG/M metagenome (GOLD analysis project Ga0136643, IMG submission 96883) | Labiotermes labralis P1 segment gut microbial communities from Petit-Saut dam, French Guiana - Lab288 P1 (version 3) (version 3) | ecosystem: Host-associated > Arthropoda: Insects >...
GCTACCGTCATTGCGATGGACGTACACTTCGTAAATGTGGGTATACAATACCGAAGCAATCCAGCTTGCTCTGCTTAAAGTTGTTTGATGGTCTTTGCTTGTGCTTGTCGGCTGCCCTTGTGTTGTCGAACACCCATTACTGGATTGCTTCGGGCTTTGTGTGTATTGGTTTATGTAGGTGGTAGCCCTCGCAATGACGGGAGTTTGACGGGTGGTTTTGCCCAAAAACCATAAAGTAAATTTTTTTAAAAAATACTTTACAATAACTTATTTTTTTGCTAATATTTTAGCTACTTAAGTATAATATAGTTTGCGCAAGCTACACAAATGTTGTTTTCCCGCTAAGTGCGGGAGAAGGGAGGTAATTTATTATGTCAAAAAAACGTTTAACTGCTTTGGTGCTGGTAGTTGTTCTTGCTTTTTCGGGGATGATTATCTACGGGCAAAGCAATGACGAAAGCCTGCAAATGTTACCCGACCAAGCAAGATTGTATGATGGTATGACATTTGAGGAGTTTTCGCAAACCGACCTATTTCAAGATACCCTATCGCTATTTGTAAATGAGTATGGGTTTACATTGGATTATGCGACAAACTATTTGCGTACAGTGTTTTATATTGAAAACCTATCTGCGGTTTTTGGTGATGATTATGGTATGTGGGTGTTTCCTGACCATATCGGCGGTGCGTATGTAAATAGTGATGGGGTGCTGGTTTTACAGCTTACACGTGAAGCTATGCAGACCGCAACGTCGTTAAACCAGTTTAATGCTTCATTATCGCAACATGTTGATTTGCGTCATATTGTTGTGCAAGAGGTTGAGTTTTCGCATATGGAGCTAACCAATATGCATAATTTTTTGTTGGATTGGGCTATGAACAGCGACTTGAGAGTATTTAATGCCTTAAGTGTACGTGAAAACTACAATAAGATAATGGTTGACCTATGGGACTACTCGCCAGAAGGAATTGAACATTTCAGACGCACCGTTATAGATTCGCCTATGCTTATGTTCAGGCAAGCGCGTATCCAATTAAATTTTGGAGAAACCGAAACTTTCGATATTATGATGAGGATAATAGAAGATTACGGATTGACTGATGTTGTGAATGATGGTGAGCAAATACGTTTTTTACGTGATTTGCTGGAAGCGGAGCTTGAAAACAGAGAAATTCCGAAGCAAGAGCTAGAAGAAGCAACGTCCACCTACAGCCCTTTTTTGTCATCGCAACTGTATCAATCTTACTCGGAACAGTTGCAATCATCATCATATTCAGACATAGACGCCCTTAATAATTTCAGTTTCCGTTCTGGTCAAGCTATTTATCGAAATTCAAATGGAACTGGACACGCTGGCTCTATAGGATTTAGGGTAAGACACATACCGACAGGAAGGGTTGGCTTTGTAACGGCGGGACACAATTTCCCCAATGGTGGAAATGTGTGGGGTGCGCAAGGTCAATGGATTGGAACAACAAACTTGTGGCAAAATAGCGGCAACCTCGATGTTACTTTTATAGTCACACAATTCGGTGTTGATGTAACCAACACTATGCTTAATGGTCAAACCATTTCAACTGCTTGGGCTGCACCGATGACAGGTCTACCTGTAGCTGCACAAGGTAGTGCATTATTGGCTAACCGCCCACAATACTTTGGTAGAATGGGGTCAATTTTAAGTATAAATAGCACCTTCCAAAGACCTGACGGAAATTGGATAAGCGGTTGTATACTAACTGACTTATATGGATGGCCTGGAGATAGTGGCGGTCCATTATATTGGATTAGTGGGTCAGGAAATGTTACTATAGGTATTGTTCTAGGTGGATTTTTTCCAGGTATGTCGCATAATTTTACAACCGTTGGCGTTGATATGCACTATGTACCCGCAAGCAGGATTATGCAAGCATTTCAGCTTCAAAGATATTAATTACATATGTCAAAAACCGCTTCGGCGATATTTGTAAATGATTTGTGGTATTTTAGCAAAACAACCCTGCCGATGGGATGTATCGGCAGGGTTGTTTTTATTATCAATTGCTAGTTAATGTGGATTTTACCACCACCAGCGTCTGTTCCACATCATATTGCGATGGAAAAACGGTGAACCCCAACGTGGTCCAAACCCAAAGCGTGGTCCCCAGTTAGGTCCCCAATTATTGCCGCCCCAAAATGGATTAAACATATTTTCGCCTCCTCTATGCTTTTGGTACATAGTATGCGGGATGTCCATTTGGGGTTACAGGCTGTATTAATGCTTTACATTTTTTGGTTTATTGCCGATATAGTTTTAGGGTGTTGCGACAAAGAAAAAACCCCTGTGGTATACAGAGGTTTTGTCGTTGTTTTTAATGCTTATGATTCGATTGCACCATCTGTTGGGCAAGCTACCATACAAGCATTGCATTCAATGCAAGTATCTGGGTCGATAACATGTGCGTCAGAACCAGCAGAAATTGCACCCACTGGACATTCTGGTTCGCAAGTACCGCAATTTACACAAGCACTAGTGATTTTGTAAGCCATAAGACAGCACCTCCTATAAATGATTTGGAGCTATGTATTTATGAACAAAGCACCGTAAGAGCATTTTACAACAAATCAAAACTTTTTACAAGCCCTTTTTGAAAATTTCTTTAAAGAAATTTTTGCATAAAGCACATTATGTGATGTAACGCAAATGTAAGAAAGTTTTTGTAAAAAGATATGGAATGTTAGTCGGTTTTGTGGTATAATAGGTACACGTAGGATTTTGTCCTTTTTGCGATTACTATTTTTTAACATATTTGGAGGTTTTTTGATGAAAATTAGGGATTTTAAAAGACTGGCAAAACGTGGTATGGCGGTGTTTTTGGCATTTATAATGGTTTTTGGGTATATGCCGCATATTGTTTTTGCTAATGAGCCTATTGATTTTAGCGTTGATTTTGACAGCAATTTAATACCCAGCGGCACGACAAACGACCCTTCGCCTACATTGGGCGGGGCTATTGCCGATGGTACGGGGCAAGCGCATTTTAGCTTTAGACCCAACCCTAATGCACCTATTGGTACAATATATCGTCTTTCAATTCCTACGCACAACAGCAACACTTTGCGAGAGCTTGAATTTGAAATATTGCCAAACGGCAGTGCCGAGGTTAGATATAATGCAACAGGCAATTTTTCTGTTAATATTGGTGTTGCACCTGGTAGTTCTGGTGTTAATTTTCAGCCTATCGGAAGCGGGTTGGGTGCAAATGGTACGCCGCCTGACCGATATTTTCCTGGTGCTTGGGCTGATGTAAATTTTGAAAATCCAGAAACAGAAAATTATTATATAGATTGGTCTAATGCCTTCCCTACTTTTGGTATTGGAAGCGGGCAGGGTTTTTCTTTTAGACCTGCGGCGGCTTTTGATGCAACAAGTGCTAATATGGATGTTGGCGATGCTATTTCCTTTTTATGGGAAAATGGTATTTTTCACATTGTTGTTGGTGGTATGCAACGTGGATTTGTGTATGACTTTACGCTTTCGTCAATATTAGGCGGTGCTGAAACTTTAATTGATACACAAAGGGTTTTTCTTGGTTTTGACTATGATTCGCAACCTGTGGCACGTCATAGAATTGCGGCGAGGGATGATTCGAGAGTGCCTTCCACTTTTGGTGCTGGTGCTGACCCATTGTTTACAGGAAGAACTGCGCTTACCCCTGCTTTTCCTGGCAGAGAAGGTTTTCCGCTTGGTTGGACAAGATGGGATTTGGGTTTGTCCCATTCGGCAAACTGGCTTTTGCACGAGTTTCCTATAAACAATTGGCGCAACGACTGGTACCCTGCGGGTTATATGCCGCATACGCCGACTGCTCCAAATGCCGCTTGGGATAGCGCTTGGGATAGCGCACTTGGTACACGCACGCCGCCCGTTAGGGATAATATGCTTGAATTTGTTATAAGAGTGCCGCAGGTCTGGAGGACAGTTGGCGGTACGACGGGGTTTTTTCCGCAGGATATTGGGGATGCTCGTATTATGTTTGGCAATTCGACCTTTAGTTTTTATATTGCGGACGGAATATCTACACCGATATCGTTTACTATAGGTGATATTTTTGGCACTTCGCCTAATTTTCCGTCACCTATTGACCCTGATGTAGGTCATGTGCATATTGTTCCTACTACTGTCAACCCGCTTTTTACGACAATCTTGGTAGATGGTCCAAATCCTTTTAGCCTTGGGGCTTCTAGGATGTTCCAAAACAGCAGATTGGATTTAAGCATTAGCCCGCCAGCAAGTGCCGCACATATACTGCACGCTGTTAGGACGGGTATGAGCCTTAACCATCTGCACACATTTTTAGAATACGATATTGTTTATGAGGATGGGCAGTTTTATGCCCGCATTTTGCCATATGCAGGTGTTGCGGGGACATATCGTGTTCACGCAGATTATTATTTGCCTATTGGTCAACAAAGCACGATTACTATAAACGCCGATGCTACGGCGGAATATATTTATATTCCGCTATACGTAACAACACATACTGTTGCATTGTATCACATTACATTTACGCCTGCTATTGCAGGTGCTGTTGTTAGCGATATAGAATCGCAATGGATACACATTACATTTACGCCAGACCGCAGGGTGCTTTCGTCGCCTACTAATTTTACGGTTACTGAAAATCGTCCTGAGCTTCGCTATATATTGGGCGAGGATGGCTTGGCAGAATTTGAAGTCGTGGCAAGCTGGGGTATGAGCAATTTTAATGTAATGCGTGATTATTTTAACAGTTTTGGATTAGATGCGTCAAACGAGCCGCTTGTGAAGGAAATTAGGTTTGACCATACTATAAATTCTCGAGATTATACAGAGCAAAGACCAGCGACCGTTTTGGCGGATGTTGTTACGGTTATGCAGTGGGTTGACGCTAACACATTGCGCTGGCGCATAGAATCTGTAACGTATAGACGTTATAATGCTACAACCGACCCTAATGGTTTTCCTGCTGGTTTGTTTCCGCCTATGGCAGATTTTGTTAATGTAGATGATGCTCATCCTGATTATGACGCTTCTTGGGAAAATATTACATCTGGTAATGTTACCATTAATGTGCCGTTGCGTTTTGTTGCAGATGAAGAAGGTGCGGGCGCAAGGTCGCCTATTACATTTGGAAGCATTTACTTTTTAACATCGCAATTAATGCGGGCAAGACCGTATGGTGAAGGGTCTGTTGGGCTTGAGGACAGAAATTTTGAATCCAGCCACAACCACCGCAGTTTTGTATCTGTATCCCGTCCTGACATCAGGGATTTTCCGCCGCCTTATAATTTGGAAGTATTGGTTAGGGATGCTATGGACGCAGAGCGGTTAAACGGGCATTTTGATGCAGAATTTTGGGTGGCTTATAACGAAATTATGCGCTATTTAGACCGCACACCATTTAGAGATGCCAACCACGAATTTGATGTAATGTTTAGATTTTTTATTGGCAGTGCAAATGCCGCACGTCCTAGTGATTTGACGGTGGCGGATTTGGCTCGGATGACACCCGAGGAGCGAACAAGACGTATTAATGCGGGCGATGTTTCGCTAATTGCACACGAAGCGGATGTGGATTACAGCCTAAGACCTAATGCTGACTTTAATTGGAGTTTGGCTAATTTTGGCTTGCCTGTAAATCAGTTTAATATTTCTGATGCATTTTCGGCGGCAATTGTTGCGCAGTATGGACCATTTTCTTCGCAAGCCCTTAACAGACTTAATACCGAATTTAGGACGCATTTGCTACGTAGTGGCAGTGGGTTGACGGGTTTGAACCCCGTTAATGATAGCATTGAAGATTGGCTTTATAGCCAAGCAACGGCAAGCCCCGATAATGCGCTGTTGACAAGTGCTTGGGCTGTTATAGCTAATGGTGTTCGTATTGAAAATTGGGCAAGTGTTGAAGCTGATGTATACAACGGTGTGGATGGTTGGGCTAATTTAGCCGCTTTAAATGCTACGATAGATTTATGGGCGGCAGCTTTTGGTGGTTTTGATTTTGTAGAGTTTTTGCAGGCGGCAACATATGTTACCAACCAATTGGAAATATGGAATGACTTTGATTTTTCTAATATGAATATATTTAGCGGCACAAATAATGCTACGGATGTTCCGCTTGCCAGCTTTAACATTCACAGCTATATTAAGCCATTTATCAGAGAAAACTTTATGCATACCGATACGGCTACTGTTACTAGGCTTAATAACGAGTTTAGAGCACATTTGCTGCGTGATGGTGATGGTTTGCGGTCTGCGCCGCCTGCTAGTTTAACGCCGCCTAGCATTGCGCAATGGTTGCGTTGGCACGTTCCGCACGGTACGCCTTCTAATGCTCTGTTGCAAAGTGCTTGGGAAGTTATTGTTGCTGGCGTACCTGTTGATATTGCAATTTGGACTGAAGTTGAGCCTTTAGTTTGGGATGCTGTAAATAACGCAGGATGGCAAACCGAAATTGAGCTTAATGCTACAATAGCGGCGTGGCGTGATGCTTTTAGAGGGTTTAGTTACACAGAGTTTTTGCGCCCTGTGTCTACATTAAATTCTGTACCTGCTCATTGGTTTGTGATTGATACTGATTATGTTGATGATTTGTTGCACCCGCTTACGGTTTCTGTGCAGGATTTTATTGATAATTGGCTTGTTTTAGAAAATATGATTTACATTAATGCAGAGCATAACGTTTTTGGTGCTGTTGTTAATATGTCTGCTTTAAACAACGCAATTTATGCGCATATTAGGAATACGCTTGGCTTAGAAACCGGCGAAACGTGGTGGGATTGGTTGCAAGCCGAGGCACAAGGTTCGCCTTCTGACGATGTTTTGGTGGCGGCTTGGGATGCTATTGCGGCGGCTATTATGACAGGTGCTAATAACACGTGGAACAACGACCTTTTTGAAGCAACGCCAAACCCAGATTTTGACCCTAATGTGCCACGTGGCGGCTGGGCTAATCAGGCGGAACTTACACAGACGGTAAACCGCTTGCGGGCGGCTTTGACGGGTTTTAATCTTGCGCCGTTTTTACGGGATGCGTTTCAAACACAACCGCCTGTACAACCGCCTGTTGGGTCTGTTGGCACACATAACTTAGAAGTTAATGCGGTTAACGCTCCGTTGCAGATGATGGATATGTCGCCGTTTATTGACGAATTGCGCAGTGGTCCTGTTGTTATTGAAATACCGATGATTAATATTTTAGAGGCTATAAGACTTAGCCCTGTAGATTTTTTACAGCGTTTTGGTTTTGAGGGGCTTGATAGAAACTGGGCATATAATATTTTTGTAGATTCTTATATACAATTTGTTGATACATCTGGTGGCGGTCGTGTGCCTATTATTAGCGAACAGCCTCCATCAAAAGAATATTCTATGGGAACAAATCTTGTTTCTGTAACCACTAGGACGATAATTGTTACGCCAGACCCAGGCGAGATTATACCGCAGGCACCGAGGGATTTGCGGCAGGAAGAAGTAACACTTAATTCTGCACGTATTAGCTGGTTAGAATCGCCTTTGCCATATGCTGGGGTTGATGAAAATGGTAATAATGTTGGGCGTGTAGAATATGAAATTGTGCGTATGCGTGGTAATCAGATAATGCCCGAAAATTTGCTAAACAACCGTTCTTTGACCATTGACCAGTTTAGGGATGCTATGGAAACTGTTGCACGTGGTAGTTTTGATGCCAGCGTGCGTACGAACCGTGCAAATGCCACGACGGGAACCAGCGGTAATTTTAGGTGGGAATTGATTGACGGCAGGGTGCATTTGACAAACACAAACCTTGTGCCTAATACGTTGTATTTCTATTATGTACGCACGGTTTGGATTACGGATGGCGGTGCGACATATTCAGTTTGGAACAATATTTCTGTTACCACAAGCATTATTGAAGCACCAGTTAATTTGATTGTGATAGACGGCACCAGCTTTGACGGGACGAACAACCGACCCAATATCAATTTTGACCCTACATCGCAGATAGTGATACAGTTTGATTTGCGTGTGGGCGACAATACGCCTATGCCTAGCGGACACGGTACTATATTTGACTTCCGTTATCAGTTGCGTGCTGACGGCGGTATGTGGGGCGGGATTTTGCCGACTAACGGGCGGTTGCCGACCACGGTAAACCCTGGCGGAAGCGGCACAAGACTTATTGCACGTGCGGCTACCCAAGGACGACCAGGTTATTACACATTCACTTATGTTATAACTGGTCTTAATTCTGGTACGACTTATGGTATACGTGTGCATACTTTTGATGTAGTTAATAGCATAGCTGGGTCGCCTTTTAGCGAGGTTTATTCGGCTTGGTCTAATATTGCTGCAACACGGACGGATACCAACCAAGACCACGAGGACGCTATACGTGACCGTGATAATTTATTGGATTATTTGCGTGATTTGTTGATGGAGTTTTTGCGTAGACCATATTGGGTAGCACAGAACAGCGGAAATCATTTTGTGGCGGTGTACCGCCCTACTATGATGAATGAGCTGTTAGCGACAAATGGCATACTTATTAGGCTTGCGGATTCTGAGCAGGCGATTAATGTTTTCTATCTGCCGCAGGAGTTATTCCTTAGAATATGGGATAGCGGACAGGGATTTGTTTTTGCCCGTGGTGATATGGAGATTGTTGTACCTAACCGTGCTATAAATAATATTGACAGCGAGCCTGTTTTGCAGACTGTACAACGTATGCGTGATGTACGTGGTGTAGAGGATTATTATGTACGGCTGACGGCGGATGTACGTGAACAGACAACGACTGTTGCGGGATTGCCTGCGGCAGGTCAACAGGTTGCTGTTACGGTAGATTTGGTTGAAACCAATACAGTTGTGCGGCAGACTGATGAGGAAATTTTGCGACAATTGATGCATTGGATTGAAACTGATTATTTCTTAACAAGAGTTATACCGCCACGTAATATTGCGTTTATGGCAGAGATTATGCAAATGGTAGAGCAAGGTATTGCTAGACAATATCAAGTGCGTAGATTGTATGAAATACAGGCAATATTGTTTGCCGAAATGTCTGCCCACGTTCAAACACGTTTGACACAGAGCTATGGACGTATGATGAGTTTTAACTTCTTTAGCCAGCCATTGGCTATATCAGTAAATAACGTTGGGGCAAGCGAAGCTATTGGCGGACATCAGTTTGCGGCGAACCAGTGGGTGCCGCAGAATATGTTCCAAAACGGCAATACACGCACTATGCATACGCAAGTGCCAGGCAGATATGCGTTTAGCAGACAGTTTCTGTTTTTACCGGGGTTGAACACCTTGCCGAACAGCGATAGTTTGCAGGCGTTAATTGTGCGGCATAGTTTGACGGACTTTTTGGGTGAAGGTGTTGCTTTTGATATAAATGCACCTATTACGCTGACGGCGGTGCAGGGTGTTGTGGCACGTATTGGTGGTGCGACGGCGGTGCAGAACCCGCAGAATTGGCTGACTAGCCGTGGGTATGTTGCGGCGGTTAGAGGCAGTATATCACCAGCGCAAACGCAAGAAGCTGTGTATTTGATGATGGTGTTGTACGAGGTAAGAACTGGGACGAATGTTAGTGCTTTAAGGATTACTAATTTTAATGCGTTAAATGGTGTTGCTGGCATTGATAGCCGTTATCGTCCTTTTATACAGGCGGCTTTTGAGCTTGGTATTTATAATAATAACAATATGCAACCGACGGCACCTATGACTACAGGTGAGTTTTTACGGATGTTATCGACATTAAACGGGCGGATTGGGTTGTAGGAGGTTGAAAATGAAGAGAAATGGTTTAATTAAGCGGATATTTTCGGGGTTTTTGGCGTTTTTGATGGTGTTGCCGTTTTTGCCTGTTTTGCCTGTTTTGGCTAATGCTCAAGCTCCTGTTGAGCAGTTTGAGATTAGGTCGGTTACGGGTGATGGGCGCAATTATACCTTGCGTATGGAATGGATACGCCCGCCCGCTATGGGTGGTAGTCCGCCTGCTAACTATGCGGGCACACCTGCAAGCTGGGTTACGCATCGTGCCACAAGCTATGATATAATGCGCTTTGATGCTTTTACCAACGAACCTACGCTTGCTTGGGGTGGTTGGACGGAAGTTATGCAAAATATTTCTAACCAAAGCGAGATTATTATTGAGGAGCTATCGCAAAACCTTGATTTTGGTCGGTTTTTTGCTTATCAGATAAGGGCAAGGCATACGCATAGTATTATTCCGGCGGTTCCTGGTGGTCCTACTTCGGATACTGTTATATCGCAACCTACCGATAATATGGTCTATTTTATGACGGATTTGCAGGTTGAAGCAGAAGGACAAGGAAGTAGTCTTACCGTACGGTGGACTGTGCCGCAATTGGATGGCGAAGACCCGTTTGACGGGTATCAAATTGCTTTTGAATTGCGGGCGGGCGGGACACGCTCTACGGTTGATGTTAATGTGCTTGAGCTTCTTGACGATGACGACCCTAATGTACGCATTGTAAACCGCCCCGGCGGAGCAAGGATGTATGAGGTTGATTTGCATAACCTTTCTGATTTGCAGGCGGGTAGGTCTTATAATGTTTGGGTTGAGCCTATGATGGGTTCTGCTACACGCCACACATTGTCTAGCAGCGGCGGGATGAGCGGGCTTGCAGACGCTTTTGATTTTGAATTGGTGCATACAAACCCTGTTACAAACCCATTTATGGCGACCAATGTTTTTGTTCGTCCCGAGTTTACATTGCAACCTATTGGTATGAATTATATATTGCTTAGTTGGTCTAGGTTGGATGATGGGCGGCAAGCCCGCATTTGGCGGGAAGATAGTGGTGTATGGGTGCAGTTGGCTCATTTTTCGGGTACGGCGGCAGAGCATACCAGCCATTTGTTATTGGAGCGACCAAGTGCAAATACCAGATATCGCATAACTTTTTATGATGTTAATGGTAATGCCATTGAAGATTCTACACAATATGTTATTTTTGATGTTTCTGCGGGGCAGTTTGCTCCTACACGCCCTAATATACAAAATGTGACGGACACGGCTGTGCTTGGTACTGCGCCGCCGCTTGGTTTGGTTGTTACTTGGGATGCTTTTATGCGGCGACCTTTTACTGCTGAAGAAGCGGCAAGCAACAATATGTTTGATGGATTTTTACGTGACCCTGACATTGTTTATGATATATGGATAACGGATGACGGTACTGTTTTTGAAGGTGCGACAGAGCCGAGCTTGCAATGGCGTGTTTCGCCGCCTGCTGGGCTGACGCAAGATATGATTAGCGGCGGTTTTGACCAAGATGATTTTGCTTGGACGCATACATTTACACAATTTAGGGATAGCGAAGGTGTATTGCGGGATATTGAGCCTAATCGTGTTTATTATATACGCATTGTGGCAAGGCGCACTGTGCCTGACGAACAGGAGAGTTCTGCGGCATATGCTTCTTGGTTTGTTTTTGGTAACGCTTTGCAACGACCCAGCGTTATTCCTCGTCCCCCGCTTCACATAAACCAAACGGCAAGCGGTCTTACTAATTTGAATTTGGCTTGGTTGACGGAATGGGTTGAGGCTTTTGAGTTGCCTACTAATGCTAATCCGACAGGCACTTGGCATTCTGCTTTTGGTTTGCGTGGCGGCAGTGTTGTTTTTGATGAACAGGTGGTTGCACCTGATAGATGGACGATAAACCCATCCGTTACAGCTTTGCATACTTTGGGCGACCAAGCGGCTATTGGTGCGGCTTTTGGGTCGTTAGCACCACCTCTTAGAACGCAGAGATTGCCACATCCTGCCACTAATTATTTAATACACATTGTGCCTATGGAAGAGTTGCTTGCGGATGAACCCGAGTTTACAAGCGATTTTGAGGCTTTTGTTAGACGGTTGATGGGTAACCCTGCGGCTTGGGCTAATGTTTCCGCCTCTGCTTTGACAGTGGATGGTGTTAATGTTTCACTTAATATTGAAGGATTAGAGCCGAACACGACATATGCGATATTTATTCGCCCTGCCAATGTGGCGGGTCAAGCGGCTTGGTTGCCTACTTTTATAACAGGCACAACGGGTAATGAACGTGATGATTTGGAAATTACGCCTCCTGCGCCGTTTTTGGATGCTTATGATTGGAGCGATAGATGGCTTGAGTTTGTTTTGCGTCCGTTTTCTGCAGATGGGTCTTTGAGATATGAGTTTTATATAAACGAATTGCCTAATAGAGATGATGCTTGGGAATTTGACCCTAATCCAGAAAATGGGCGGATTTTTCCGCATAGCACCATTGGGGATAGACGCATTTTTATGGCAGATAACCTTTTTCCCGAAACGACATATTATATTTGGGTGCGTGCTGTGTCTGCTAGTAATCCCGAACGATATGCTTGGTCGGCGGCTTTGACAATGCAGACCAACCCTATTGAAGTGCCGCCGCCGCCACGTGGGCTTGGGCTTGCGGGACCGCACGAGGTTAATATTATTAACCTAGAAAATGATACGCAGTTTAGCCGTCAAGCCCCCGACCATATGATGATTTCATTTTTGCCTTTGCGTGGTCATCCCACGATACCAAATGATACTAATTTGCCTATGGAAACAGTGGAAGGCGAAAATGGTACAACGATTTTTGGTAGCGAATTGATTGACTATGTATATATGTTGCTATTTGAAGATTTGGTACCTAATAGGGCGTATTGGGTGCGGGCGAGAACCATTTACAGCGTACACCGTGATGGTGTTGGCGGAGAGATAACCGACCGTATTGACTATATTGTGCAGTTGTCAGCTTCGCCAGATTTTATGGACGCTATTACCGTGTATATAATGCCTGACGCAGACGAGATTGCGGCGGGATTGCACGTGCGTATGGCTGTATCTGTTTGGACGGACGCATTTAGGTTCTTTACGACACGGGATGATGGTGAATTTGATACTGATGTTGTTGCAGAGCTTCATCCTTTGCCTATGCACGATTTTGAAATAATTTATGACCAACAAACCCGCACGTTGACATTCCGTTTCCGCTCTACAGGTGTTGACGCTAATGGGCATAGGGATAATTTGGTTGACCAGCGTTTTATTTCACGCTTGATACAAACCGGTGTGTTTAGTTATGAGATTGATATGACAACCTATAACAACCAACCTGTTAATAATAGGGTGATAGAGCTACCGTATTCTATTATAACGGCGTTTGAGGAGCGTGGTATCACTTTTAGCGTGGTAGCAAATCAAACGACATATGCTCTTAACCCTGGTTTTGCAAGTACGCCGCAAAATAGCGGGTTTGGGCGGGATTCACGTTTACGGATGTATATTAATAATTTAGACCCACAACCTGCTTTGTCTGTTGGGAGGTCTTATGCGACTACACCGCAGAATTTGGCGATAAACGTAGTAAACCCGACTAATAGAGTTAGCTTGAGCACGCTTGCCGCACCGCTTACTGCTACACATAGCATTAACCGTGCTATGGCAATGGATTTTAATGTGGGCGCATATGTACGTACGCCGGATGATGCGGATTGGCGACGTTCTGATAGTATTTATAGCGAAAACACGGGTACGGTAAGCACGACAACAACAAGACCGTCTAATTTTGCGGCGATTATGACCGCTGTGCCGCAACAATTTAATACGCCGCCGCACGTACGTGATGCGTTGCATTTTATTAATTCTCACATAATTTTGGGTGATATGGATTGGTTTGCGCCGGATTTGCCTATTAATGCGTGGCAAATTAACAATATGATTTATGCAATTGCGACGGGGCAACGCAGTGTTGAGCTTAATTCCGAACTTAGCAATCAGCAGTTTAATGCGCTTGTTAATTCTCGTATGCTTGTGCCAGGCGCAGATACGGTCGCTAGACAAGATGCTATGGCGGGGTTAGTGCGGTTGTTTGAGGCGAGGACGGGACGACAGGTGTCTAGTGTGCCGAGCCTTAATGATAGCTTTTTTGCTGATATTGTAACGGCTGACCCTGCATTTGTGCGGGCAATGTTGCAGGCGGAAAGTTTAGGGTTTTTGGATTATGCTACTGGCATTGCAAATCCACACGGTGAGCTTACACTAGGTGAGGCTATGCTAATTTTTGAAATAATTTTGCGGAATTAAATTATAAAAATGTGCTATTTCTTTGAGCTTCAGAGAAATAGCACATTTGTTTTACGATATTTTTTTATGACGAAGCTAAATTTTGTGAAAAAATGCTTGACATTGCATAATTTTGGTGATATGATGACAGAGTATGCTTTGACGGCATACTACTTTTAATGGAAAGGAGAGAGATGATGCCAACATTTAATCAATTGGTTAGAAAAGGTCGTGGTCAAAAGATTCGCAAATCTAGCGCACCTGCTTTGCAAAAGAGCTTAAACACATTGCAAAAACGCAGATTTGATGCATCAAGCCCATTTAAACGTGGCGTTTGCACCACCGTTCGTACAGAAAAGCCAAAGAAGCCAAATTCTGCATTGCGTAAGGTTGCCCGTGTTCGCTTGTCAAATGGTATGGAAGTAACTGCTTACATCCCTGGTGAAGGACACAACTTGCAAGAGCATAGCGTGGTTTTGGTGCGTGGCGGTCGTGTGCGTGACTTACCGGGTGTACGTTACCACATATTGCGTGGCACGTTGGATACTGCTGGTGTTGCTGGCAGAATGCAAGCACGTTCTAAATACGGTGCGAAAAGACCTAAGAAATAACAAAAAAATTGCCACTACTAGAAACTATATTCTAGTATCTAATATCTAGTGTATAGTTTCTAGTAGTGGCACCGCAGGCGGTTTTAAAACCGCTTGAGTACCGAGGCAAATTTTGATTTGCCATAAAGAATGGAGGGAAGAGACGTGCCGAGAAAAGGACATGTGCCAAAGAGAGAAGTTTTGGCAGACCCGCTGTATAAAAGCAGGGTTGTTACAAAACTTATTAATACTATTATGCTTGATGGTAAAAAAGGCGTAGCGCAGGGTATTGTGTACGGAGCTTTTGAAAAAGTAAAAGAAAAACGTGGTAACAACCCAATAGAGTGTTTTGAGGAGGCTTTGGGCAATATTATGCCACAGGTAGAGGTAAAAGCCCGCCGTGTTGGTGGTGCAACATACCAAGTACCGATGGAGATTCGCCCAGACCGCAGACAAGCCCTTGGGCTTCGTTGGTTAGTGCAATTTAGCCGTAAAAGAAACGAAAAAACAATGGAAGAACGCCTAGCAAACGAGATTTTGGATGCAATAAACCAAGCTGGCGGCGCAGTACGCCGTAAGGAAGAAATGCACAGAATGGCGGATGCAAACCGTGCGTTTAGCCATTTTAAATGGTAATTTTGTGATTTGGAGGTGCTTTTATGGGAATGTCGGATTTGCAATACAAGGCACATATTAGACATCTGGTTTTAGAGCTTGAAAGAGCCCTTAAAATCAATCCCGATAATGAGGTGCTAAAAGAACTTATTGCAATGTACAAAGAAGTTTTGCAAAGCTAATTTTAGGAGCTGATATTTTGAGCAAGAGAGAATACCCGTTGGAGAAAACCCGCAATATCGGCATTATGGCTCATATTGATGCGGGTAAGACTACTCTGACGGAGCGCATACTGTACTATACGGGCAAAACCTATAAAATGGGTGATACGCACGAAGGTACGGCAGTAATGGATAGTATGGACCAAGAGCAGGAGCGTGGCATAACCATTGCGTCTGCGGCAACAACCACATTTTGGGAGCAAACAGGTAGCAAATACCGTATTAACATCATTGATACACCTGGACACGTTGACTTTACTGTTGAGGTAGAGCGTTCGCTTCGTGTTTTGGACGGTGCTGTTTCGGTTTTTTGTGCCAAAGGCGGTGTAGAGCCGCAGTCTGAAACCGTTTGGCGGCAGGCTAACAAATATAAAGTACCCCGTATTGCCTATGTTAATAAAATGGACATTATGGGTGCGGACTTTCAAAATGTTGTTAATATGATTAAAGAACGCCTTAGTGCAAACCCCGTGCCTGTGCAAATTCCTATTGGTGCAGAGTCTGATTTTGTGGGTATGATTGACCTTATGGATATGAAGGCCTACACTTTTGGCGGCGATTTAGGCGAAGATATTATTGTTGGCGATATTCCCGCTAATATGGTGGATGCCGCTAATGATGCACGTGCTTTTATGGTGGAAGCTATTGCAGAAACTGATGAAGACCTTATGGAAAAGTTCTTTAACGGTGAAGATTTGACGGTTGACGAGCTTAAAGCTGCAATGCGCAAGGCTTGTATTGCTGTGCAAATTATCCCTGTTTTCTGCGGCTCTGCTTATAAGAAAAAAGGCGTGCAAAAATTGCTTGATGGTGTTGTGGAATATATGCCGGCACCGACGGACATTGAAGCTATCAAAGGTATTGTGCCGCATACCGAAGAAGAAACCGAAAGAAAATCTGACGACAACGAGCCATTTTCATCTTTGGCGTTTAAAATTGTCAACGACCCATTTGTGGGCAAATTGGCTTTCTTTCGTGTATACAGCGGTACTTTTGAAAGCGGCAATTATGTTTACAATGCCACAAAAGACAAAAAAGAGCGTGTTAGCCGCATTTTCTTAATGCATTCTAATAAGCGTGAAGAAGTTGACAAGGTGTTTGCGGGCGATATTGCCGCCGCTGTTGGTTTGAAAAATACCACAACAGGCGACACTTTGTGTATAGAAGACAAGCCTGTAATACTGGAGTCTATGAACTTTCCAGAGCCTGTTATACACATTGCTATTGAGCCTAAGACAAAAGCCGGTCGTGATAAAATGGCACTTTCTTTGGCAAAATTGGCTGAGGAAGACCCAACATTTAAAACCTATACCGACCACGAAACGGGTCAAACCATTATTGCTGGTATGGGTGAGCTTCATCTTGAGGTAATTGTTGAAAGACTTTTGCGTGAGTTTAAGGTAGAGGCCAATGTTGGTCAACCGCAAGTTGCTTATCGTGAATCTTTCCGTAAAGCGGCGGATGTTGAAGGTAAATATGTTAAGCAATCTGGTGGTAAAGGTCAATATGGTCATTGTAAAGTTAAATTTGAACCAATTGACGCTAATGATACCGAAAACAGCTTTATCTTTGAAAACAAAATTGTTGGCGGTACTATTCCACGTGAATATATCGGTCCTATCGAAGCTGGTATCAAAGAAGCTATGCAAAGCGGCATCATTGGTGGTTACCCAGTGCTTGGCGTAAAAGCTACACTTTATGATGGTAGCTTCCACGATGTAGACTCTAACGAAATGGCGTTTAAAATTGCTGGTTCTATGGCGTTTAAAGAGGCAATGCGCAAAGGTGATGCGGTTTTGCTTGAGCCTATTATGAAGGTTGACGTTACTGTTGCTGAAGAATATATGGGTGACGTTATTGGCGATATTAACAGCCGTCGTGGTCGTATTGACGCAACCGAAACCAATTTTGGTGCTATGATTGTTCACGCATTTGTGCCGCTTGCGGAGATGTTTGGTTATTCTACACGTTTACGCTCTATGACGCAAGGTCGTGGTGTATATTCTATGGAAGTTCATCATTATGAGCAAGTTCCGAAAAGCGTACAAGAAAAAGCCGCTTTGAAAAAAGGTTAAAAAGGACTTGCAAATTTTAGAAAAAGTTATTATAATAATTGTATCGTTTTAAATTTTGGGCAAAACATTGCCCCGTCATTTAAGGAGGATTATCAAAATGGCAAAACAAAAGTTTGAAAGAAACAAACCGCACGTTAATATCGGCACAATCGGTCACGTTGACCACGGTAAAACTACTCTTACTGCGGCTATTACAAAAACTTTACACCAAAGATATGGTCTTGGTGAAATTGTAGACTTTGACAAAATTGACAAAGCTCCAGAAGAAAAAGCTCGTGGTATCACAATTAGCTCTACTCACGTAGAATATGAAACACCTAACCGCCACTACGCACACGTTGACTGCCCAGGGCATGCTGACTATGTTAAAAATATGATAACTGGTGCGGCGCAAATGGACGGCGCAATCCTTGTTGTTGCGGCTACTGACGGCGTTATGGCTCAAACTAACGAGCATATTCTTCTTGCTCGCCAAGTTGGTGTACCAAAGATTGTTGTATTTATGAACAAATGCGACATCGCTGACGAAGAGCTTATCGAGCTTGTAGAAATGGAAATCCGTGAAGCTCTTGACAAGCAAGACTTCCCAGGTGATGATACGCCAATCATCAAAGGTTCTGCACGTGAAGCTCTTGAAAACCCAGAAGGCGAATGGGGCGACAAAATCCTTGAGCTTTTTGAAGCTGTTGATACTTACATCCCAGAGCCAGAACGTGATGACGACAAACCTTTCTTGATGCCTGTTGAGGACGTATTTACTATCTCTGGTCGTGGTACTGTTGCTACTGGTCGTGTAGAGCGTGGTACTCTTAAAGTGCAAGATACCGTTGAAATCGTTGGTTTGACTGACGAAAAACGTCAAGTTGTTGTTACTGGTATTGAAATGTTCCGTAAACTTCTTGATTCTGCACAATCTGGTGATAACGTAGGTTTATTGCTTCGCGGTGTTGCTAGAACAGATATTGAGCGTGGTCAAATCCTTGCAAAACCAGGTACAATTGAAGGTCATAGAAAATTTAAAGGTCAAGTATACGTATTGAGCAAAGAAGACGGCGGTCGCCACTCTCCTTTCTTCAATAACTATCGTCCACAGTTCTATTTTAGAACTACTGACGTTACTGGCGTTATTACTTTGCCTGATGGCGTTGATATGTGCAAACCTGGCGACAACGTAGAATTGACTGTTGACCTTATTACACCTATCGCTATCGAAAACGAGTTGCGTTTTGCTATCCGTGAAGGCGGCAGAACAGTAGGCTCTGGTGTTGTTACAGAAATTTTAGACTAATTTTGAATAACCAAGACGTAGGGACACAATATATTGTGTCCCTACAATGTTTTTGGGGGTATTTATGATGGAATTTATTGATTTTATGGATTTGACGAAGATGGCGGATGGAGATTTGGAATTAGTTTGTGAGAGCAAAAATGCGGCGCAACCTGAAAAGGGTTGGGTGCCTTGGTATGTTTTTAATATTGTTGTTGATGGTGAAATAGTTGGACAGTTAGATTTGCGGATTGGTATGACTGAAGGTCTGCAATATAGCGGTCAAATTGGATATATAGTAAAAAAAGAACACCGTGGTAAAGGCTATGCTGCAAGAGCTGTTAAATTGCTTGTGCCTGTTTTGCGCTTTCATAAGATGGATAAGGCTTTAATTTGCACTGAAAAAGGCAATATTTCGTCAAACTATGTTTGCGAAAAAATTGGTGCTAAATTAATTGATGTCCGCCCTACTCCACAATGGCACGACACTTATGATGAAGGATGGCGAACTACAAATATTTACGAATGGGGTGTTGTTGAGTGATTATTTCTTTGAGCGAAGACGATTTGCAAGTTTGGGCACAAATGTGTGTATCGTTATGGTCTGAAACCGTCGAGCTGTTTTTTGATGAAAGAAAGCAAGGGAAATTTCAAAATGAATTTTTATATATTGTCGAAGATGAAGCGGTAGCTTTTATCAGCCTTTCTTTGCGTAGCGATTATGTTGAGGGTACGAAAACAAGCCCTGTTGGATATATAGAAGGTATATATGTTAAGCCGAAGTTTCGCAATCAAGGTATAGCCAAGAAATTAGTAGAGTTTGCTAAAATTTGGTCGGCAGAAAAAGGTTGCAGCGAGCTTGCGTCGGATGCCGAAATTGAAAATACAGACAGCCAAAAATTTCATAATAAAGTAGGTTTTAAGGAAGCAAGCACAATAGTGCATTTTACTATGGAAATATAGTTAAGATTTGAAAATTTGACAAAATACACAAGATATGTTATAATGACGTTTCGCAAAAGCGCAGATGAGGAGTGGAATAATTATGTATGACGATAAAGTGCGTGAGGAATGTGGAGTTTTTGGGATTTATAATACTAATGCCGAAGGTGATTATTTGGCAAAGCAGACTTATCTTGGGCTGATGGCATTACAGCATAGAGGACAAGAAGCCTGTGGTCTTGCTGTTAATCTTAATCAAGAAATAACTTTTCATAAAAATATGGGTTTGGTTGATGAAGTTTTTAGCGAGGAGGTTTTGTCCCGCTTTAAAGGGCATATGGCTATTGGGCATTGCCGATATTCTACAGCTGGCAGCAAAAAAGATAAAGATGCGGCGCAACCGCTTGTTATAAATTATGCAAAGGGTCAGCTTGCCATCGCCCACAACGGTAATATTCGCAATGTTTTGGAGCTTCGTGCCATTTATGATGAAAAAGGTGCGATTTACCGCACGCATACTGATACAGAAATTATTGCATATACCATTGCAAAACAACGCTTATCGGAAGGTAGCATTGAAAAAGCAGTAGCAAAGGCTATGCACATCCTTGAAGGTGCATATTCGCTTATAATGATGTCGCCATCTAAAATGATTGTTGCCCGTGACCCATTTGGATTTAGACCGCTTTGTTTTGGTAGAAAAGCTGATGGTTCGGTAGTTTTTGCGTCCGAAACTGTTGCGCTTGACGCTGTTGATGCTGTTTATGAGCGTGATGTAATGCCCGGTGAAATTATAACCGTACAACACGGTGAAATAAAATCGAATACAGAAAATTGCGGGCAAAACGGCGGTAAGATGTGTATTTTTGAATATATATATTTTGCAAGACCCGACAGTACAGTGCAGGGTCAACTTGTTAATGACAGCCGTCGCTCGGCGGGGCAATTACTTGCAAAAGCAAGCCCTGTGGAAGCCGATATTGTTATAGGTGTGCCAGACAGCGGCATACCTTCTGCCATTGGTTATTCAGAGGCTTCGGGAATACCGTATGTGGAAGGCTTTGGCAAAAATCGTTATGCAGGACGCACTTTTATTCGTCCCGACCAAATGAGCCGTGAAGCCGCTGTACGCCTAAAATTAAACCCATTGCGTAAGTATGTAGAAGGCAAGAGGGTTGTTTTGGTAGACGATTCTATGGTGCGTGGCACAACCAATAAAATTATTATTAAAATGTTGCGTGAAGCAGGTGTAAAAGAGGTTCATCTACGTATGTCATCCCCGCCATACAAATATCCTTGTTACTATGGCACGGATGTGTCAACCACCAGCCAACTAATAGCCACCGACCATACTATTGCCGAAATATGCGAGGAAATTGGTGCAGATAGTCTTGCGTTTTTACAACTAAGTGACCTACCGCATATCATCCCAGATGTTAAAGATATAGGCTATTGCGAGGCGTGTTTTACTGGCGATTACCCAATTTAGGGGACGATATTAATATGATTATAAGCGATATTCAAAAATACACTGCTGAAGTAGCGGAGAAATGGGGATTAAATACCGATGCCATAACCCGTTATGCGGATTTGGTGTCGGAGATTGGTGAGCTTGGAGCAGAGCTGGTAAAAGGCACAAGTTATGGAACAAAGCCGATTGAAGCTAACGATAATTTGGCTATGGAGATGGGCGATGTGATTTTTGTGCTTGCCCTGCTTGCTAACGAGCTTGATTTGAATATGAAAGAATGTTTTGCAAAAACAATGCAAAAATGTGAAGAAAGAATGAAGCAAAAGGGACATATAGGCTCGTATAAAGGGGATGAAAACGAGTGAAAATTACAACAAAACCAAGTTATAATTTTGACCTGCTGTGCCTATTAAACCCAATGACGGGTGACGAATTTTATTTAGGCGACAATGGCTATTCGCATAAAGCAGAATACGACAAATTCTTTCCGCATTTAAGCAGTGATATTAAGCAAGGCATTGCTAATATGGCTAAAGAGCGTGAAAGAACAATGTTATGGCCTTGGGTAACTCTTCTTATATCTACCTTGGGTGATTTTGATAAAAAAGATTTATGCGAAATGCTTGCAGACTATGAAGGCATAAAATATGGTCTTATAAATTCACCATATTGGGATGATAATGAAGAAGAGCTTAAAATGCACTTTCGCCATTTTCGTGAAGTGGTAGTGCCTTTTGTGAAAGAAATGGAAGCGTTAGGATTTGAACAATATTGGCGCAAAGAAAAATTGCCGCTTTTAGAAAATCGCTGTGCAGAGCTTAACGAATTTTTAAGCAAATACGATATTAGCGACGAGGTAGCAAAGTTGATACCGCTTGATGGCGGCGATGTAACTATGTTTGTTTGCGCCTTTGCCCGTCCGCACGGCGCAAAGCTATGCGGGTATAATATGATTTCGGATTTTAAATGGAGCAACGAAGATATTTTGGGTACAGTAACCCACGAGCTTTTTCATCCGCCATATAACATAGATGTCGTGCGTGATGCGGTTGATAAATTAGGTGCTATACCGTGGGTTATTGATGCTTATGAAAACCAAGTAAAAGGACACGAATATCGCCCGATGGATGGATTTATTGAAGAAAACATTGTAGAAGCTCTAGGTGTATTTGTGCTTAAAAAAATGTTACCAGACTATGATGCATATAAGTATTTTAAAGAACACGACTATGGTTCGCATGTTATTTCGCCGCATTTTTTTGATTATTTACAGGCTAATCAAAAAAATGCCGAACAGTCTATGGAAGATTATTTTATTAACTTTGTAAGGAGTATAGCGGATGGATTGGAAGATTGAGGCTGGGGTTATAAGCGACACTGATGAACTTGAACAGCTTTACGACGATATAAATGATTATTTAGATGCCAATATAAATTATCCATATTGGAAAAAGGGTGTATATCCCACAAGAAAAGATGCCGAAGATGGCATTGTGAAAGGCACATTGTTTGTTCTTAAAATTAGTGGTAAAATTGCTGGGTCGATGCTGTTAAATCACATACAATATGACGCATATGCACAAGCAAAATGGGGAGTAGACGCATACGGTGATGAGGTTATGGTTTTATACAGATTGGTAACACATCCAGATTTTATGAAGCAAGGGGTATCGTCGCATTTGCTTGACTTTGCCAAAAAATATGCCTTGGAAAAGGGTTGCAAAACCATTCGTCTTGATGTTACCCCAAGAAATATCCCCGCAATAGCGTTATATGAAAAACACGGATATACTTATGTGGATACCGTAGATTTAGGATTACCATATGAACATCTAAAATGGTTTAAGCTATATGAGCTTGTATTATAATGGAGTGATACAATGGACAAAAACGGATATATATCACCATTTTCGACCCGTTATGCTGGGACAGAAATGCAACGTATTTTTTCTGCACAAAACCGCACTAGCACCTGGCGCAGGTTGTGGTTGTCCTTGGCGAAAAACCAATGTCAATTGGGTTTGAATATTAGCCAAGAGCAAGTTTCCGAGCTTGAGACTTTTGTTGACGATATAAATTTTGATGTTGCGGCGGTATATGAACGCAAATTGCGCCACGACGTTATGGCGCACGTGCACGCATATGGCGAGCAGTGTCCGAATGCCTTGCCCATAATACATCTTGGTGCGACTTCGGCATATATTCAAGATAATGCTGATTTGATACTACAACGTGAGGCTTTGCGCCTTGTTAAGGCAAAGGTTGTGAAGGTTCTTTCGCTTTTGGCAGATTTTGCTGATAAGTATAAAGATATGCCCACGCTGGGTTTTACACATTTTCAACCAGCACAATTGACAACCGTTGGTAAGCGTGCAACGCTATGGATGCACGATTTGTTATTGGATTTGGAAGAAATAGATTTTGTGCTGGATGGCTTGAAATTTTTAGGCTCAAAAGGAACAACAGGTACGCATGCTAGTTTTTTAGAGCTTTTTGATGGAGATGGCGAAAAAGTTAAGCGATTGGAAAAGCTAATTGCGAAGGATTTTGATTTTGACGCTGTTTATCCCGTTAGCGGGCAAACTTATAGCCGCAAAATAGACTCCCGCTTCGTAAATGCCCTATCACAATTAGCGCAGTCCACATCCAAATTTGCAAATGATATGCGGCTTTTGGCTCATTTAAAGGAAATAGAAGAACCTTTTGAAAGTGGTCAAATTGGCTCGTCTGCTATGGCATACAAGCGCAACCCAATGCGCCTAGAGCGTGTTAACGCCCTATCCCGCCACGTAATATCGCAACAAGCAAACACCGCAAATACAGCGGCGTCACAATGGTTAGAACGCACATTGGACGATTCTGCAAACAAACGTATATCAGTACCCGAAGCGTTTTTGGCAATGGATGGTGTGCTTAACCTATATATCAATATTGCGGGCGGTATGGTTGTCTACCCCAAGATGATACAAAAACACATTATGGAAGAATTGCCCTTTATGACAACTGAAAATATAATGATGGACGGCGTAAAGCGTGGCGGCAACCGCCAAGATTTGCACGAAGCCATACGTCAGCACTCGATGGCGGCGGCTGATAAAGTGAAGCAGGAGGGCGGCAAAAACGACCTTTTAGAGCGTATTGCAGATGACCCGCAGTTCAACACCACGATAGAAGAGCTGGCGGCACTGTTAAACCCTGCAAACTTCATTGGCAGAGCCAACGAACAAACAACAGAGTTTTTAAAAGAACATATCCATCCAATATTGCAAAAAAATAAACACCTTGATGTTGCAACAGAGGAGCTTAAAGTATAAAACATTTGACAAATGTACATTTTGTGCTATAATAAACGGGCGTAAAGTTTTCACCCGATGACTTAATCGGCAACATTTGAACTGGCGGGCTATGCGCAAAATTTCTTTAGGATATGAATAATACAACACAAAAATATATATATTGCAAGTGGTTATGTTAAATTTTTAGGAGTGAATTTTATGTTAAGTGACAGTTTGGGCAAAATTAAGGCAATAGTCGGCGCAAATTGGGGCGACGAAGGCAAGGGTAAAATAACTGACATTATGGCGGCGGACGCTGATATTGTTGTTCGCTTTCAAGGCGGCAGCAATGCAGGGCATACTATTTTAAACCAATATGGTAAGTTTGCTCTACATCAGCTACCCAGCGGCATTTTTAACGAAAACACAGTTAATGTCATTGGCAATGGTTGCGCCTTAAATTTGGAATATCTTGAAAAAGAGATTGCAAAGGTGATGGAAGGTGCGCCAAATCTAAAATTTAATTTAATGATAGATGCCCGTGTGCCTCTTGTTTTGCCTCATCATATTTTGCTTGACGAGCTTGAAGAAGTTCGCCGTGGCGACAGACAGTTCGGCTCAACAAAAGCTGGCATTGCGCCATTTTATTCTGACAAATATCTTAAAGAATGTATTCAAATAAATGAAATTTTTCACGACGAGCATTTGCAATATCGTTTGAAGCATTTATACGAGCGCGTCAATTTAACACTACAAGGTGTTTATAATGCCGAACCAATGGATTATATGGATGTTTATGCCCGTATAATGCGCTTTAAAGATTTTATACAAACGCATATGGCAGACGCTTCGTCGTATCTTCGCAAAAGCTGGCAAGAAGGCAAAAATATTTTAATGGAAGGTCAGCTTGGTGCACTTCGTGATGTTGGTATGGGTATATACCCATATGTTACATCATCCCACACTTTGGCAGGTTTTGCTGCTATTGGTGCGGGTGTGCCGCCTTATGCTATAACCGACATCTTAGCCGTTACAAAGGCCTATTCGTCTTGCGTTGGAGCGAGTCCGTTTGTTACAGAGCTTTTTGGCGAAGAAGCTGAGGAATTGCGCCGTCGTGGTGGTGATGCCGGCGAATATGGTGCAACAACTGGCAGACCACGCCGTGTAGGATATTTTGACGCTGTAGCAACTAGATTTGGTGCAGAATGTCAGGCGGCAACAGAGCTTGCTTTGACAGGGCTTGACGTGCTTTCTTACCTTGACGAAATCCCTGTTTGTGTTGCCTATGAAATAAACGGAATCCAAACAAAAGACTTCCCTGCCCCATCATTATTAGATAGCGCAAAGCCTGTATTTGAAACCTTGCCAGGCTTCAAGCAAGAAATCCGCCATATACGTAAATTTGATGACCTTCCCGAAAATGCTAAAAATTACGTGCGTTTTATAGAAAAACAGGTGGGTCTTCCTATAGCCGTTCTTTCAAACGGACCAAAACGTGAGGAAATAGTAGAATTGTAGCCATATGGCAAGAAGTTGTGATTTGAGTTAACCAACAAATTAAATAAAAGTGAATATTAAAATAAAAATGCGGCGAAAAATATTCGCCGCATTTTGCAGATTTATTAATTATCTTCTTGTAAATAACAAACTAGCAAATAATGTTAATGGATTATATTGTGTCTGCGAATTGTCCTGCGCACTAACCGCAACCGTACGCACTGCGGCAGCTTCACGCATTAATCTATCCCAAGTAACAGGTCCGACGACACCATCTGTTGTTAAGCCGAAGATACTTTGGAAAGTAAATATCGCATTTTGAGTGTTTTGACCAAAAATTCCATCTTCTGTTAATCTCCAAAGTCGGTTAGGATACTGCGGCACAAGGCGGTTAATCGCCGCTTGAATCTGACGTACGCTTTCGCCCGATTGCCCAATGCGCACAGGGCTACTGGGGTATGGTATAATAGGTGCGGGTGTCGACGTTGCGCCGCTTGAGCAAGCCTGTGCTTCACGCATTAATCTATCCCAAGTAACAGGTCCGACGACACCAGCATCTGTCAAGTAAGGACTAACAAAATAATGAATTTGTAACGAAACTGTAACGTGGCTGACGTATTACTTCATTTCAGCTTCCAAAAGACGAACAACCCTCTGATAATCGTCCTCGAATTTCCATGTTATTGCTATATCGTTCACGGCATGAATTTTTATGCTATCCACAAAGTCGTTCACAAGTTGTGGCGTTAGTTCGACAAGTTTATGAAGCTCTTTGAAGCTGTCTACAAATTGGTTGGCATGGGGTTCGCCACGCAAGGCTTCCAATTCCAGTTTCGTTTTTTCCATACGACCTTGCAACTTAGCGGCTGCATCTTCGCTTCGGCTTTTTTCTTCGATATACATATCCCTCGTTAGCTTACCTTCTTTATAACTCTCGTACAGAGCAACCTTGGAGGATTTGGCTTTGTCAATCTCTGTTTGCAATACAGCTATATCCTCTACCATCTTAGCAATATCACCACTTACGTTGGCTCGAAGCCCCACCAAGATACTATCTGCACACAAAGCTATTTCGGCATACTTCCTAATTAGAGCAAGTACAAGTTCGCATAATTCGTCCTCAAAAACCTTGTCTGTAATACACCCGGTCTTATGAATCCGTGTTGTTTCACAAAAGAAGAATGGTCTTACCCTGTCGTACCTACCACGCATGGCATGACCGCAAGTTCCGCATTTCACTTTGCCCGCAAATAAACGCTCCATTGCTCCGTATGCCGACCTTTCCGTTTTCAAGCCCAAAATGGCTTGTGCCTCATCAAATACATCTTGCGAAATGATTGGCTCGTGGGTGTTAGGTACAACAATCCAGTCGTTTTTTGATTGTTTCAGCCTATGGTTGCTGCCTACTTTTAATACTCTTGTTTTGCCCGATATGGTAGAGCCGATATAGCGTTCATCACGCAGAATACTCAAGACCATTGCTCTTGTCCAATGGTTAGTGTCATTTACTTTTCGCCATTTGCGGTTGTAACCGATACTTTGCTTGTAAGCCATAGGTGTAGGTATGCCCTTGGTGTTCATTTCAAGAGCTATCCCCCCGGTAGTTTTACCTTCCAAACATAGGGCGAAAACCTTACGCACATACTCAGCCGCCACGGGGTCAACCTCAAGGCGGTTTTTATTATCTGCCTTCTTGCGATAGCCGAATAATGCCGTGGTTGACATATAATGACCTTTACGCATTTTGGCGTGTTTTGCACTTGTTACTTTCTTTGATACGTCCTTGCTGTAATAATCATAGATAAGGTTGGTAAAGGCAATATCCAAAGTACCAGCCTGCATTATGTGGTCTTTGCTGTCGAAGTTGTTGTTGACCGATATAAACCTCACCCCAAGGAATGGGAAGATTTGCTCGATATAATCTCCGACCTCGATATGATTACGCCCGAACCTTGAAAAATCCTTTACCACAATGCAATGTATTTTGCCATTCTTGGCTTGATTAAGCATATCAGTTACAGCAGGGCGATTGAAGTTTGTGCCTGTGTAGCCATCGTCAGCAAACTCCAAGACCTCGCACCTTGCAAACTCATCACGGCTTGAAACAAAGTGATTTAATAACCCTCGCTGATTGCTTATGCTTTCACTTTCACCATATCCATCATCAAGAGATAACCGCAAATATAGGGCAATAACGTATTTATCATTCGTCATACGGCTACCCCCTCGGCTGTGTATTCGGCGTATTCACTAAGCATTGTCAGCAACGCTAATTGTTCATCACGGTATTTAACTGTAATAGCAACATCGTTTGTGTCGCTTACATCAATCCTTTCTATGATGCTTGTTACGAGTTCACGGCTCAATTCCTTGCCGTGTTGGAATGAGCTAAATGCCGCCGCCCATTTGTTTTCGGCAACAACGTTGGTCTGCTTCTTTTTTTGTTTTGACAAGGCTTCTATTTCGTTGGTGAGTTCTTTGTGCTGTGCTTCGTATTTCTTTTTCACCAACAAATAATCCTCTTTGCTCAAAAGACCGCTTTCGTAGTCCTCGTACAAACTACTCCGAATACCAGTCAACCTTGCCAATGCCTTTTGTGCCTTTGACAAGCTATCGTCCACCATCTCCATTTTATTGACATAGTTGGCTTGCTTGCGAATATCGTCAATTAGGCGGTTGATGTCCGTTAGGGTTTGCATCTGCACATCAATAAAGGTGTGTATCAACGACAATAGCTCCGATTCCAGCAAACGCTTCTTGGTACATTTACATCTATCCACTTCTTCGTAAGTAGGGCATAAGAATCGGTAATAAACTTTTCCGTTTCCTAACACAACTTTCAGCCTTGAAAGGTTGCGCTTGCAATCACCGCAGAATATAAGCCCCTTAAAGATATTTTCGCTTGCTTGTGGTCGGTTGGCTTCCTCGGCTCTCTCGTGGTACTGCTTCGTTCGATTTTGCCGTAGCTCTTGCACCGCTTCAAAGGTAGCTTCGTCAATGATGGCAGGGTGTGTATCTTCTGATACAACCCAATCGCTTTCCGGCGTGTAAATCCTCATGCCGCCACTCATTAAAGCCGTGCGATATTTTCCTTGTACAAGTCGTCCAAGGTACATAGGATTTTCTGTAATTCGTTTAACCACGGACTTGTACCAGTTCACGACCTTGCTGTGCTTCTCGCTTTTTGATAGGCCTTGCTCATATCGGTGTCGGCTTGGGGGTAGGATTTTAGAATCATTCAGTAGTGCAGTTATGGCATTATCACTGTGTCCGTCAAGCACAAGCGCAAATATGCGTTGTACGACTTTGGCGGCTTCTTCATCCACAACTAAGGCATTACCCTCTTTGATGTAGCCATAGGGAGCAAACGCTCCGCAGAACTCACCCCTTTGTCGCTTCATTGCATACTCCGACCGCACCTTCTTTGAAATATCCTTTGCAGTTACCTCGTTCATCAGGTTTTTCAAGGGGACAATCAGTTCATCGCCCGACCGTGGTGTATTGCTATCGTAGCCATCACCGATTGCAACAAACCTCACGCCCATAAACGGAAAGACGCGCTCAAGGTAGTTTCCTGTTTCGATATGGTTTCTGCCGAAACGTGATAAATCCTTTACTATGATGCAGTTGACTTTCTTTGAGCGAATATCGTCAAGCAGCTTGTTAAACCCCGGTCGGTTGAAGTTTGTGCCTGTTTTGTCTATGTCTTGGTATAGAGCAACCTCAATCATGTCGGCCTGTTCACCTACGAACTGCCGAAGCAAGGAGGTTTGCGTACCAATGGAATCACTTTCTTTTTTCCGTATATCCTCAACTGATAATCGTGCATAAAGCCCAACATTGTACATTGGTTGGTATGCGGTGCTTTGTTGCGTTGTGCCAGTATCTTTCCTGCTCCTTCTCGGCATTTAGACCACCAGCCTTTCGGCAACAGCGACACTTTTTGCTGATGATGGTTTCTTCTGCAAAACTCTTGTTATTATTGCTGTTTGTGTTGTTTGTGCGGATTGCGTGGCTTGTGTAACTTGCGTGGATTGTGCAGTTTGTGAGGTTTGTGTGTGCTTTATGGGGCGTTGTAACTGCTCTAATATTTGCACCGTGGTATGAAACTTATCACCGTACATAAAGGTTATATCAACGGTGCCGTCCTCGTGTATGGCTATCTTTTTAATCAGCGATACCACCACATTGCGGGATAGCTCGGTGATGTTACGGTGTGTCTTAAATTCATCAATCCATCGTTGGTTTTCGTTTTCGCCGTTTACAATGATGTCTATATCGCTTTTCAGCTTCATTGCAGACTGTCGAGCATCGTTCAGCTTAACAGTATACAGAGCATTAAACTCCACAAACTCATGCTTCTCTAAAACGCCATCCTTGAAGTCCTCATGGACTGACAGCTTGAGATTTTCGTACTTCTTGATTTCTTCCTCTCTTATAGCAAGCCCGGCATACAATTTCTTGGCTTCCTTTTCCGTATGTGAGAGGGTCGCAACATATTTCAAAAGTTCCTCAACATCTAAAACATTGGCTATTTGGCTATTTATCAAGGAAAACACAATGTCGGTTAATTCGATTTCGCTTGTAGAGTGCATAGAGCAGCCCTTACCATTTTTCTTGGTTGAGCAAACATAGTAGGCGTATTTCTTGCCGCCAGATGGTACGAGCTTCCGAACCATTGTGTTTTGGCAGTCAGCACAGAACAGTTTGCCCGAAAATAGGTACACGCCTTTTTCTTTTGGGGCTGCCCTTGTGTCGCTTGCTAAAAGCTCGGCAACTACATCAAACACTTGCTTGCTGATAATCGGCTCGTGAGCGTTTTCAACCACATTCCAATCCTCTTGTGCCTTGGTTATGCGGTTTTTCAGCTTGTGATTTGGAGTTGTTACCTTGCCTTGTTCAAGAACTCCTGTATAGATGAGGTTGGATAAAATCCTACCAACTGCTTTTGGGGTCCATACCGCTTTACTGCTTACCTTGAACGAAGTAGCGAAATTTGAGCCGCAATACCGTTTATACTCCATTGGGGATAACTCACCGTTGGCGTTTAACCTATCGGCAATAGCTTGGCCGCTTAACCCCTCTAACTTCCATTTGAAAATATCACGTACCACTTCGGCGGCGTATTCGTCAATAATCAGCTTGTTTTTGTTCTCAGGGGATTTGGCATAACCATACACCACAAAATTACCAATGTACTCCCCATTTTTCCGCTTAATCAATAGGTTGCTTCGGATTTTCACCGACAAATCCCTTGAATAAGCATCATTCATAAGGTTTTTGAATGGCAAGATTAGTTCCTCTACATCAGAGCGTTTATTGGCACTATCAAAGCTATCATTTACCGATATAAAACGTACACCAAGGAAAGGGAAGATGTTTTCAAGGTATTTACCAACCTCAATATAGTTTCTGCCGAACCTCGATAAATCCTTTACAATCACGCAGTTTATCTTACCTGCCTTAATATCATCCATCATAGCTTCAAAATCAGGACGAGAAAAATCAACACCACTAAACCCATCGTCTACACGTTCGGAACAGACACGGATTTCAGGCATTGATTTTAGATAATCCCTTATAAGTGCTTTCTGATTGACAATGCTATCGCTTTCGGCTTTATCGCCATCATCTTTTGATAGGCGAACATAGATAGCTGCTTTATATTCTTTCGTTGACATGGCAAAACCTCCTATTCTTTGTCGTTGTGTACCCGCAAGAAGGCGGGCGCTCGTAGAGCGTGTTTGCGTAGCAAACATACTGAAGACAGCGAGTAGGAGTAACATCAAAAACTTAGTCCAATAAAATCATAGCGCATCAGCACATACGATTTCAAGGTTGTACATAAGTTTTTTTATGTATTGCCCCGGTCGCTATAGCATCTCAAAATATCCTTTCATTCGTTCCTCAAAAGTAACCTCGGTTTCGGCAAAACTTACCCGCACCACCTTATCACCATATTTGTACAAATAGGGGTTTTTGGTTAAGGCGATAAA
>Ga0136643_10001104_pt1 | contig 32043 bp, 18 predicted proteins | sample TergutLab28metaG_FD_96883 | JGI IMG/M metagenome (GOLD analysis project Ga0136643, IMG submission 96883) | Labiotermes labralis P1 segment gut microbial communities from Petit-Saut dam, French Guiana - Lab288 P1 (version 3) (version 3) | ecosystem: Host-associated > Arthropoda: Insects >...
CACCACACCACACCACACCACACCACACTTTCCAGAGGTCTTGTCACTTCACAGTGCAGAGTACAGTATAAATGTTGCTACTGTAATTAGCATGGGGTTGAGACGGTATTGTAATGAATGATTGAGGTAGAGAAAATTTGTCGTTTTGTTTTTGTAGTTTTTTGTTGATTTGTTGTATTTTGTTTCGTAAAATTTTTTTGGTATTTTATATGCACTAGGTTCCCTTGGTCTCACAACAGAGCGTGGGAACGCTTGTAAGCATTCTGCATTGTGTTATGCTGTGTGAACTTCCCTCCTGGCCTATAGCGTGAGTGAACTGTGGAAGGCTGCTGTCATGCCGTGGGGCGGTGTTCTGGCGTCTTGCAAAGTTATAAAAACCCTGCGTTATATTGCAAAGCCTCTCTGTGGTTCTGGCTTTGTTTTAAACAACACGTTTGGGCTGTGTGCACCTCTGTGCCCACTGTTAGAAATTTTATAAGTGGAAAATAACTTTTATTTGGTGAAATGATGTTATTTGGTATAATGACAGGTAGGTGTTGAAGTGAACGGTTGAAATTAATAAGTTGTGGAAAGTTTATTTTATTGAAATGGAACCTGAGCATAATTTTGGCCTAGATTTGAAATTATGAAACGTCATATAACTTCAAGGTTAATTCGGCTGTTTTAAGGTGCCTATGTGACTGGGGGGGGGGAATTAGAAATTGTACTGCATGGGATTTTTGAAACTGTAATTGGGAAAACTGGTAGTTAAGTTGAAGTAGTGTTGTGAAAAAAAAGGTGTTAATATGTAATATTTATGTTATTAAATTGAGTAAAAAAAGTGCACCCTTGTACAGGCACTGAGGCTCTGTACAGGCCGTACGGCTCATATGGGGAGTAGAGGTATAGCTCTACTCTTTCTTGACCACGGCACTAGAGGGGGTGAGGGGTCAGCGTCACGCTCCGGCCGCTCTTTACTCCCGGGAAATACCCGGTACCCATCGTACAGGCGGCTGGGTGGGCCTCAGGGCCGGTCTGGACAGATGCGGAAAATCTCGTCCCCCACCGGGAATCCATCCCCCGACCGTCCAGCCTGTAGTCAGTCACTATACTGACTACGCGACCCGGCCCACTATTAAATTGCATAGTAGATGTGAATTATGTATTGTGATTAGAGCAGCACATTTTTAACTAGCTGGTATTGTCCCCCTCCCCCTTTTTGTGGTATTTGCATAGTCTGTGCGTGTGACCTGCTAGGGATAAGTAATACTTGGTGGCAGCGAACCCTTACAACCTCCCACCTGAATTTAGGACACCCACTACCCCTAAAATTCAAGTGGCCAACCTCTACCGGCCACTACATACATTTGTATACAGCGGTGGGATCCCTAGCTAAATTAACGCAAAGAGAAAAATTAGTGAGAGGTAAACTGCTTGAATTTACATTTATATAACAGCACAGAAAAGCAGGCTACGCAGATTTCTTTGAAATGGGGGAGGCAGTAGCTCAGCAGATGCCTAGGCTGCAGCTAGAAGTGCAGATTTTGCAGGCGCAACTTCAGATGAGACCCTCTGTCACCGACGATTTGTCACTGTTGTCGCTAATACCGAAATGGGCAGACACAGACAAGGCGGTTCCCTTGCACGAATTTTTTGGAGTTATAGAAGGCACGGCACATGTCGGGAAGCAGGCGGATGCAGAAATGATTCAATTAGTGGTTTTGAAACTAATAGATGCCGCTAGAGTGTTTTATAATGGAACCCTAGAGTTACATGATCGGAAAATAACGTGGACCGCATTTAAGGATGCTTTTCTAAATTGTTTCAGTGATGTAGGTATGGACCATTATCATCTCACACAGCTCCAGATGGCTAGACAGAAAAAAGACGAGTCCTCACAGGAATTTGCTGATCAGTGTAGGAGCTTGGCACAGAAGACCGTACCGCAAGTTGAGGATCCAAGGATGCAGAAACTTTACTACGAACAGGCAGAGAGAATGTTACTAGCGAGCTTTACGTCAGGTTTAGTGGGCACCCGTGGGAGGCAAGTGAGGTATGCCATTCCAAAATCTATGGATGAAGCCCTTAAAATTGCCATAACTGTGAATCAGGTGGAGTTGCAAGAGCGGCACAATGAGGCATTTATTTAGACGGGGAAACACCGAGTTTCAACACTGCAGACAGACCCACACGTGGAACGCGCAGGAAAGATAGCGTGAGGAACCTAACTCAGCATGCTGGAGCTGGTCAACAGCAGAGGCACTGTAGGATAGAACTGTCATGAATGGGACCAAAATTGAATTTTAGAAAGAACTTTTTAAAAAAAAATGAACAAACTAGGAAGACCTGAATTGCCCTATACAGCAAGATAGAACAGCACTCCAATTAATATGTTAGACACAACAGGGGACGTAAATTTTGGTATTGGATACAGTGATGGCTGATGCAAACACTGCTCTAAGAATATTTCATGTGGATGCTGTTATTTCTGTGGAGAACAAATTTTTACTACTGATAAAATTATATGTGCATGTAGCAATGTCAGATTAATATTTGACCAGACTGACAGTGTCAGTCACTGAGAATTAAATCAGTAATACAGCAAAGGACTTCATATGCAGGAAGTTTTAGGATCCGAGGGTGTCTGACAGAAACCAGTGCAGCTAGAAGTAAACACTTTAATAAGTTTTTTTGTATAGTTATTGTGTAATCCACAAAGTAATTTAAGGTTTGTGTACATTTGTATGTTTTGTTGCTGTTTTGTGATGTCGGATTCGGATATTTCATTCTGATGTTAGTTTCTTATTTGTGTTACTTGTGCCTCTGATACCTTGGTATATGTATTTATTTATTTTATTTATTTATTTCTCATACATTCGATATGCACATTTGGTAACTCAATGTAAGTGATGCAGTACTAATATCTTACAGTCATTTATATTATTTTACTGCATAAGTCATGTGGACCCTAACAGTATATAGTATCTAAGTGCAAGGATAAGTTAGTGCATGTCCTGAGTAAATGATAAATTATAGTAATTGAGGTACAGTTGTTTCTGTAAGATTCCCTGTCTATGCTATCAAAAAAAACCCACTAACAGCACAGTGTGCCACCTTCCTGTTGTACATTAACAATTCCCATTGAGAAGGAACATACAGATATTAATGTTTTTGTAATAGTTTTGTCATGAAAAATGGCTGGAGCTCCATGAGGTCTTTTGTGAAAAAATTATGGACTCTGTTCATTGACTTACAACAACACAGAATGAATACTATCTTTTCATCAGATGTTAGTTTTCTTGAAAACTGTTCACTCATGTCAAAAATTGAAATTCATTAATAGAGTTGATTTCGAGGGAAAACTGATATATAAGATACTCGTGGCATTGTTTTATCCATAACAGGGCGGAACTCTTTGCCGATGGTTATCTGTTTCTTGGGTGGGTGATTTATGGGTTGTGGTGCTGATATTTTTGTCATCTTTTTCCTTTTGTAGTAGAATATTTCTCCAGCTAGAGTTATCATAGCTAAAGCTAACCCAAACAATGTTGCAATGAACACCCCTCCTGGAAAAAATCAGAACGAAACTTCGATAGACATACAGTATTTACACAGTAGATATCACACCAAGAGCATTCAGATTTTGGTTTAAATCCAAATGCTTAACAAATGGTGAGCACATAAAACTTGAAAGTGAACACAGTTATAACTGTGATCTAGATACCAGACTTGAAGTTTTAAGTACAGTAGAACTCCTATCTAAGATTTGTCTATAGGATGAGCTCTTTGTATCTTCAGTATAGAAAAATATTAAGTGGAGACTGTGTTAGAATTGAAGTGAAAATAACTGCTTTGGCATAAAAAAAGTATTATATTCACTGAACATTTAAATGTATGGCGGTTTTCTTTGGTGTATTTTATATTTATATTTATTTTGTGGGAGATGAGAAAAGCTTGAAAAATTTACTAAAATTGGGTTTTGCTGCACATGACTTTCTGTGAGTCCATTCTTCTGTCATTGTGGTGTATGATGACCAATTATGAGATAGTGTACAGCTACAATTTATTATCAACCAACAGCAGTGTTGAGTTAGAAACATGCTCATATGTACATGGCTTCTGCCATATACATTTGTACCATTCACATGCATCGTGACTCTTGACACTTGCAACAATTCTAGTGTGTGAGTTTGGTATTGTTTCTGATGTCAGTTTACTTCCATTATGCATAATCATGGCATTATTGACAAACCATAGTCCAACGTTGTCAACACAGACCAAAAATTGTGGCTCGAAAACAGATTATGGACCAAATTTTTGTATCTTATATGTCAGAAAAATTTAAAATCTATAAATGTTATACATTATTCATATGGGCTTGTGGCAGGGACAATAACAAATGAACCTAAAATGCAGGAAAATCTTTACTGAGAAACCTTATGTTGGGATTCTAATGCATATTGTATATTTTGAGTGAATATTATTACAATATTATAACTCATTCTTACATGGAGGAAGGTAAGTTCTCTTGTGAATTATGTGTTGAACCCCATTTATTGGACTGGGCAGAAAATGTGATGATAACCTAAATGCCTGTATCTTTGTTACTTCCTGGAACATGATTGAGGCAGTGAGCCACTAGCACCATATCTGTCACAGAGGTTGTTATGCCTGTAGTCATGAAATTGGTCTTCAGTATGTTTCTCTCTATAATGTGTATGCTAAATACTAATTTTACAAGAGATGGCATATATTCAGTCAGAAGTTTCCTATGCATGTGGCCCAAAAATGAAAACAATCTTAAGATATGTGAGAAGGTTTTTAGAGCTACAGTTTCCATTCTATATTCAAAGAGAACACAGAAGGAACATGCTGAGATAAAACTGGGCAAAATAGATGCTCATTTGGAGGCATCTGCAAGAAAATCTTTGGTTCATTTTACACAGCAAATGGCCATATCTGCATCAATAGCATGAACTGCAACAAAAATCTCCATTTACATCCATACAAGACAAATGTGGTTCATAAGACTATGCAGTAACTACAGATTGTGGTAAGAATGGAGTTGCGTGGTACCGTCATATGGTGCATGATGGACAGATAGACTCCACCCTCATTCTTTTTTGGCAACCAAGCTTGGTTTCATTCTAATGGATATGCAGACTCTCAGAATAACAGAAAATAACATGTTAATTCACCATGTGCCATTACATGATTAAGGTTGGTGTGCAGTATGCTGTGATTGCAACCAGGCCAATCTAACTGTGGCAATAGGGGCTGGGTGGTTCCCAGAACCAGTCTGGATGTGGTGGCAAAGAGGTAATCTATGCCCCTGCCAGGAATGAAATCCTGATTCTCTAGTTGTTCAGCCCGTAAGTGTACTGACTGAAGTACCATAGCCGTGAGAGTGGAAGAACAAAAAAAATTTAATTGTTTAGTAACTAAGGTGTACAATTTTAAGAACATGTCTTTTGTTGTGGCAGTATTATTTATATAATTACTAGTCTTTCAAACATAACCTTCTTAAGCCTTCTGTAATTAATTTTCATAACAATACAACAAAAAATTTTGCAACACTCACCCAAACTTTCAAGTGTAATACCCTCACTGTCATCATTGTTGGGACAGTCACCCTTTGCTGATGAGTTCCAATACTTTCCAGATAAAGTTTCAAAATAACGATCCTTCTGAAGATCCAAAATTCTGATAAAAAGGTAAGAACATGATAAATTAAAAATCTTTTTTATAAGGTACAACTTCAACAGTATCACACATTATAAAGATGAGGTAGCATGAGGTAGAATGATGTGTGCATAAGGGCACCAACTCACAGGTCTGAAAGTTTAGGAACTAACAGTCAGAGTTCATGTAGTCTCAGTCTGTCAAGTTCATTCACTTATATGTTGAAGCATTTGCAGTGTAATCTAAAATGCTCTTCAAGAACATAGTGATGGGCTCCATATGGCAAAATTATTTCAAGGGACTTCTAGTAAGGTTAGGCTAATCTAATTAGCAAAACCTACAAATTTGGCTTGAGATGGATTGGTTTACATTCCACAGGTTCTCTGTCAGTCCTGGATTTGTGTGCTGTCCTTGATGTTTCAGTAAAGCATCCTGGTAGTTGTTTATCATGATCTACCACGTGTGTGCATATTAGAAAAACCTATGCTGCACAGCATTTTTCTCACTTCCTTGCAGTGGCACTTTATTTGAAATTGGAGTATGCCTCAAATTTTGAGCAACTGTCTGTGCTGTTTTTTCCCGTATACTAGAATTGACACTAGTTTGGTTCTGCCTTGAGCAGTGGGTCTTCAGCAGTGCTACTTTGTATTTTCACTACATGACAGGAACTGCATAACATCATAGGAAAAAAAAATTGACTTGACCCTAAACTCTGCATATAACAGCAAAATTAGCAACTTCACTGAGTTTTCCTTCCTAAAACAAGTTTCATATGTAAACTTTTCTGCTATCAATAGCCCTTTTAGTTACGAAAATACAGAGTGTGATGCATGGTTAGACTCTATGGATTTTCTATGTGTATATATTTTTTGAAACTTTGATTGGAGGTACTACAAAACAATGTCAGATTATGTTAACTTCTAATTTCAGTCATGCTGCTTCTCAAAACAGTCATATTTTCATAGTACTGCTACCTATAAAGAATTATGAAATATTACTAAGTCACCATCATAACAAAATTATTTTATTAGCAGCTGCTTTGTATTTTAACATCATGCATCTGCATTTTCAGTTTGAAGGATATTAACAACACATGGGTGCTCTTTGAATTTTCTAAATTTGACAAGACTATTAGAGATGATAAGGCTGTGGATGAAAATATTTGTGTTTTTATATTAACCACGAAGTTTTCACTGAACTGAAGATGGAGGCAGCAAGTTTGTATAGATTGTTTGTACCTGTCTACTAACGACAGGGCACCATATCCCACAAGACATGTCCTGAATTTTTATAGTATTAGCGAGAGCAAAATGTGTACATTTTTATTTTATTGCCTGGAGATATGTACTCACTTCCTGCTTATCTCCTCCTGCAGATGACTGCCCTGCTGAACAGCTATAGCGTAAGGCTGCTCAGCAAACATCTCGCCAACTTCAGTGAGATTGCAATTACGTGATACTTCATATCGAATCTGTGCGGCATCGTGAATAAATGCAAATTTTCCTTCTTCCTGATCAATTACCTAAATAAGACAGAATTTATTGATCACTTTTAATTAATCTAAAAGACACATACTCTTTGTTATATAACAGGAATGTAAAATGATACTTTCCCTGGATATAGTAGATTTTATTTACAGATCATGTTCATTGATGCTTTTCAATCTACTGCATTGTTTCACTAACACAGTTCTGATTTGTTTTGGTCCTTAAGCTGGAAACCTAATGCATTACTTTAAAGGCAAACATATGGTGTGTAATTTGTGAACTTCATTATGGTGGATGGTAGCATAATGGAAGGTGGTAGATGGAATGATGAGGTTTTGTGAAAAATGGAAATTATTGTGTGGTGCAATGTTGAATATTTTATATGCTGGGTCAACTGGTGAAGGGTCACCAACATTTTGAAAGACCGTAGTGCCTTCATCTTCAGGATGAAGCAGATCAGCTTGGATGATCCTTCAGAATATCAGTATTTACCATTTAACATGGTCTAATGTGCCAGAAAACTTGTATTTGCAACAACCTCATATCGTAGGATCTTATGTTTATCAAAATTATGAAATATTTCTATTCTTTACAGATATCATGCAACATTTGTTTTCTATCTCAGGTGAAGATTTACATGTAGCTGGGCTGTGTGAATACACTCTATCCTAATGCCCCCTGTGTGTAAGAAGTTATATTGCAGTATTTTAAGCATTCTAGGAGATATTTGAGTGTATTCTGCTGTGACAAAAGTTAAGTGTTGCAACACATTTTTTAAGAAATTCTCAGAGCTTTGGAATGAACAAGAGTGCTTTCACAGTACCTTCTGAAAGCCTACAGTTTCATTGTCAACTGGTCCTGTTTGAATTATGGCCTGCAGGATGTGTCCATATTGCTCCTTGATAGGATAATCCCACACTCTGAACTTGGACTGGTCACTTGAGCTGTTCAAAGTTATATCCTTCCAAACACTATAAAATACAAATACATAATTGTTTACAGACTGGTTAACACTTTAAGCTACGGAAGCACTTGTTGATCCTTGCCATTGAACTTGCTTCATGTAAACTTTCTGAAACATAAAGTTTTGATTTTTGGAAAATTTGTACGCTGGTCCATTAATCTGTAAGTTGTGATGTGTGATGTAATGAAGGGAAAATGTTTGTTGCATTTCTGTTTAGTGGATGAGAAATGCGGAAAGGGAGCCAAATGAGTTACTGTGAATGGTTCAGGGTAACATTAACACTCTACACTTAATATGGGGATGCCTATTTCAAATATTGATCAGGACAGTGGCTATCTTAGGTGAAGGTTTCCTTTGTTTCCCCCATTTCCTTTGATGCAGCTGCTAGGATGGATACCTAAGTTGGTACACAACCACTTCCTAGCAAACAAACTGGTTTATTTATACTGAAATGTTGGTAAGTTTTGAGCTCCATCAGTAAGAAATAATTCCTTAGAAGTCAGTGACTTCTTCCATTTTATAAATAGAAATGATGGTAGATTATTTCCATTGCTGTGGAAATTCTTATTTCTTTCAAATAGAGCTTTAAGATCATAAACCTGGTTGCAGTGTGGTGCTATATAATTGGATTAATTCAGCTGCAAGTAAATGAGTAACTGCTGAGGTATCATGCTTTAATTTTTCAGTGACACTTGTGAGTGTCCTTAATTTGTAGTATGAGTTCTAGTAATTTAGCTTTGTGTATTTCAGGCTAACTGTTCTGGCACACTTGGGGCTTCACAGCTGCTGGATAGTTGTATATGCCAGATAACAGACCACCTATACTGACCCAAGTTCTTACATGTAGTTTTGTTACCAGTCCTATATGTGGCCTGAACAACTAATGAGAGGATTCCATTTGGATATCTCCTTCTGTCTGTTTCAGGATCATGAGGGCCCTCTCATGTGTTCTCTTCGTAGCTGAAGAAGTTGATGGAATAGGAGATAAGGAGTCAGGAGATACCACAGCAGTTCATGTACAGACACTATTGGAGGCCTTTTTGAACATGCCCCAGAGATCTACCTGCTTCATGAAGCTTTTATCTGGTAAAAAGCAAAACTTCTGGTCTTGGGACTACTCAACTGCCAGATTATCAGATGCCAGATTAAAGGAATTGTATATTCTTTAGCTCTTTGAATGTTAATTACCTCACTGAAATTCTTTCATTTGTCTGTACTGCTATGGAAATGTGTAAGAAATTCATCATTGTCCTTATTAAGTGTATCTTTGATTGTATGCTTCATGTGTACCTATCGCTCACTGAATGCAATACTGGCACAAATAAAAAATCGCCATTTGGACGTAATACTACAATTGAACTGAAAAATATAACAACATCCAACAATACTGGCACACTTCTTCATCAGAACATACCCTGCTAGATGCAATTATTGTTGAATGTAGTTGTTATATTTTTGAGGTCAATTGTAGTATTAATTCCAAGTTGGAAATTTTTGGATTGTGCCACTATTGCATTCAGCGAATGATATGTGTCTATACCCTACCTTCTTGTGCACTTTTTGGGTGGTTTTATCATTATGTGTTTGTTTCAATGTGCCCAATTTTTCTGTTTATCTGTTCCCTAAACATACTATTTGCCTTTGCTGATGATGGTTTGTCTGTGACACAGTTAAGTGTTTTTTTATATATGTTAAAACTTTAAAAGAAAATTGTGTATCCATGAAAAATAAAGAAGGTATGTGCAATATTGATAGTTTTATTTAAGCAGGTGATAAACTGTACATGGACATGTCATAGCTTGTTCAGTTCAAATAGTGAAGTAAGTAATTCTTAAAATTTCTTCCCAATATCTTGTCTAGTGAAGTGAACTGCATGTGTTCTTCCTACTGAATCAATTATGGATACCAGTGAGAGGCTATTATATTTGCATAATATTGAGAATAAACATCTTGGCACTGGATACTTTAATAACCAAACGTTTCTTTGTTTCATATTATCAACAGTACCAATGCAGTTTGTGTGTCAGCTGGAGAAGTGGCAAAACACAGCACCATCCATTATTTAAGGTTTTATGCTGATTTGCCTTTGACAGCACAATTAAAGGGAAGAACTTGCAAATACAGGTACCAGATACTAACTTCATGAAGTACTTCATGATAACATTTTATTCAGTACTAAGCCCATGATTTCTTATTCTTCAGAACCCAAAAGTGCACAAACAATGAAAAGTGTGTGTACTTGTTATTTCTTGACTGGCAAGGATGAGAAATTCCATTTTTTGTGACAGAATGACAAGTGGTGACTTGTGAGACTCTCATATGGTAGGGCTGGGGCTAATATTATTATGTGATTGATCAGGTTGACATAATACAATGGTTCTTTCTGCACAGCACCTCAACCATATATTAGAATGTATAGCAGGGTTAAATTTTCTCACATATGTTTGTTTCCATACTCCTTACCAAATATTTTTCAGATGATAAAATCGAGAAGAATGAGATGGGCGGGGCATGTGGCACATATGGGAGAGGGGAGAGGTGTATGCAGGGTTTTGGTGGGGAAACATGAAGGAAAGAGACCACCGGGAAGACCCAGGCGTAGATGGGAGGATAATATTAAGATGGGTCTTCAAGAAATGGGATGTGGGGGCTTGGACTGGATCAAGCTGGCTCAGGATAGGGACAGGTAGTGGGCACTTAATGCAGTAATGAACCTTCAGGTTCCATACAGTGTGGGGAATTTCTTGACTAGCTGAAAGATGGATAGCCTCTCAGGAAGGACTCTGCTCCATGGCATAAGTAAGTATGTATGTTTTCTGTGTGATGATGACTGAGCAACTACTAAGTTAGGTGTTACACGACAAATTCTTAATCTTAGTCTTCTTGACGAAATTTAGTTGCAAAAAAATTGATGCTCTGTAAATACATTGCACTGTTCTTGTACATGTTTATCTTACTGTTGCATACTAATATTAAAATCTTCACAAACATGGCTTTGAAACAGCTAGGTAAAAATGGTTATCAAAATGCCAGTGTATGAAATGTTTGGAAAGATAAGCAGATAGCCCTACATGAAGTCCTCCTTGAAACGCCATCTAGGCTGAACTCAGGTGGCACTGATTTCAGCCCACCCACGGGCCTAGCTCAGTGAGTCTCTCCACCATTCGCACTAGTGGTGTTGAAGTCAGTGCAGAAGGGCTGGATGGGGCACAGCCTAGCAGACCTTTGCAGCATGTAGAGTCCTTTGCAAGTGTTTGAATTGGAAATGGTATCATTCATACTATTTTAAAGAAATCTATCTCATACTAAAACCTTCTATTCAGGTATTTAATTTTTCTCAGAATTTCTGGGGGTATGCAGCCCTGCAGCCCTTGTGAATGAGCCATCCCTGAGAATGATCCATTTACTCCTGAGAATAATATTTTTGTCTGTGTTATTTCTTTGAATCCGTGGAGTTATAGGTTTGTATTTGTCCACGTGATGGGTTATGTGATATGTTAAAAATCATACTGTTGCTGACTTACTTGTATAATACATCTTCAGCGTTTTTCATATTCTGAAAATACTCATGGGTATCAGAATTATTGACCACGGTATAGTTGATACGTGACTGCCTTGCCAGCTGCTCCAGTGATGCAACAGGTGACTGCAATTTGAGAAGTTAATGGGATGAATAACATAAAGACAGTAATGTTTAGAAGTTGTAAAATGTGTGTTAATTATATATAAACACATGAATAAGCTTCCATGCCCTGACTTCAAATAAGTGCATTTAACAGAATTTGGAAGTTGCTGAAGAATGAGTTCATTCCAGCCTTCCTTTATTGGGACTACCTTCCAATTAACACAGGGTTTGCCCTCTTTCAATAAATTTGTTCTTATTTTGTATGATGCTTATGTTCTCAAAATTAGGGTAGTGCAGTTTTAAAATATGACATTTGAATAAGACACTCTTATTGAATATTCCATCTGAACAACTCACATAACATACTGCATTTGAGATTTATTTAGAAGGAAGTAAGATACTAGTAGAGTTCTGCTGAATAGAAGTTAAAATTCTTTGAAATATGTGGAAAGTTGGTTTTCAAGTTTGTCTCTTCAAATTACTAAACTAAATTACACACAATAATTTTCCAGAAAATATAAAAGAAAGATTTGTTAAGAGTGTACTGGTCTCAGTAAACATGTAACTTATCATAGCACAGGGTTAAGCACTTTGTTCAAATATGAGTAATTAGTATCTTAGCATGAAGCACGGAAAATAATACAGATGAAACATGGTTCTGCTGTAAGAACATATCAGTATGCAATGTTAAGGAATGTTTAAAATGAAGCCATTTGTATGAAGCACTTATTTTATATGACAAATATCATTTGCCACTTCTGCCACTACTGTGCCACTTGTGAGTAATTGTCTGAGTTGGCTACAGTGGCACAACAAATGAGCCAGAAGGAAGTGGCATCTGATAGTTGTCAGATAAAATAATGATGCTATGTAATGGGCAGACAGTTGTCTACTCTTAAAGAGGTATAACTGGAAGTTAGTGGTGAAACTAGTTTATAAGATTATGCTGTAAATATTGTGATATTCTTTCTGTACTTATAAGGCTAAAAATTTGATATTAACTTATCAACGTCTAGTATTTATTGAAAACACATCATAGGTACTCTATGTCTGTACAGGAAATTTAATTAATATTTATTTTTAATATCTAGAACCTAATTACAAGAAAACCAGGAAGCATGGAAACACACATCTACCAACCAAGCAATACAATGCAGTAGTATGCACTGAAGTTGAACTCCACTGTTTATGGCACTATAGAATATGTTTCTATAAATTAACTATCTTCCCTTTACATAAAATAAAGTGTTTGGTTATTTATGTGTGGAATAGTATGTACAGGAGTTCTTTAAGATAAATGTATTATTAATATAATAGTGTTTTAATTGCTGCAGGCCTCATGTAATTTTATGTACTTCATTTATGGATTTACCTTCATTCTTTCCACTGTCAGGAAAGCAGCTAAGTTTGCAGTGAATGTAGCAAGCATGAGAACTACAAATAACCAGTAGGCTGCTACAAGCGTGCGTCCAGACAGAGCTTTTGGAGCTTCACCGCCACCTTGTGGCGTAAAGGAAGTTAGGGCAAACCAGAAACTTTCCTTCAGGGTGAATTCTCTGTAATAAATACAGCAGACAGTTAAACTATGAACAGTAATGTTGGTGGCTTTCAGAGTGAGTATTAATTAAATACTAGCAGTGTGTTTTATGAGTATAATTTGAAAGGCATAAGAAATTAGGTGGAGGATTTTATGTTGTTCATAAAGCATTGATGATGTGAGATAATTGTACAGATTGTTGCTGTTTACTGTAAATCATCTGCTTTTGTCTCAGTATTGTGAATAGTTGATGACTCCACATGCTGTTAAACATGTAATATGATCTAATATTTATTTACTGCAATTGTTCTCCACCCGGTGGCAGTGTTCGGTAAACTAGTACAAAAATAGTAAAGGAACAGCTGTTTATAGAAAAGGAGCAATAATACACAAAACAATAAAAATACAGAATACACAAAAAGAAAACAAATATACAAAACAAGAAAACCAATTTAAAAAGAATATTAAAAACAAAAGTCGAGTAATTAGAAAATAACAAAGGGAAGCAAATAATAATGACACAATGTATTACACAGAACCTACATATAGCTACATAACTATAAATCAATGATAATGTATACATTTCACCAGAGATCTTCACTTCACTGCACTCCACTTCACTCCCCATTTGTCACTTCCCACCATTTTTGACGTTTTATTACCACGCTTCCAACACCCATTACTTCTCGTCACTTATATTTACTTTCCTAACCCTCTTTCTAAAAATATGCGATTTACAGGGGAAAGTCGCTAGGACCTCTGCAGGCAGTTGGTTCCACAGTTTGATTGTCCTATTTACAAAGGAGTATTTACCGATATCTGTTCATTTCCTGACCCTAATTTTACGATCATGATCATTCTTGCTGAGGTTACATGATCTTGGTAACCTGCCCCCTATAGCTTTCCATGCCTGTTCTCCAGAGTATGCTTTGAAGAGGGTACAAATGCAAGCTATCATCCTACGCTGTACCAAGGTGTCCCAGTAATGTCTTTATTGCAATGCATAGATGGCAAACATTTTTTCCATCCTAAGTAGCTTGCAAAAGAAAATTTACTTTGTGAGACATTTCCATGAACAGAATCGTCTTAGAATATGGTAACATGTTCGTCACATCACAGTGTTTGGTTTGCTGATTATTTTCAACATTAGTATGCTACAGGATAGATCTCAGTGATGGTTTTCGGTATAAAAATTCTCATTTGGATTCTCAATACATTCTTTACTGCCTTAACTCTGAAGTCTGTTGTGAGAAAAAGTTAACAACATATTCCATAAACTTGATATTTTTGCATGTAACCTTTTGAGGGTGGAAGTTAACTGTTAATAATTCACCAATATGTTGGGATTGAATTATGCTGCAAAATTCTGCATAATTTTCACCTGTTTTAGACTGTGAGTTATAAAGAGTATTTGATTTCAGCCATGGTCTCAGATGTAATAGATTTCAGTTTTTATTTACAGCAAGAACATCACCAATTTTTCTTAATTGTACTAAATAAAGGTCATGTGTTATACCTGCATGGATAAGGATAAAGACTCTTGTTGTTCTGGGCACTGTATGGTGAGTACTTGTCAAGGATCCAGATCATGATGCCAGTCACTGTCAGAGCACCTACAATACTTAGCCACACTTCTAATCGCAGCACTGTCATGAATTTGAAGAGTGATGTCTTGCGAACAGGCTTCCGTATTACTGCCAACAAACATTATACAAGAACAGTACTTTGCACCAAAGAAACACTTTTAAAATGTTAGTACTCTATTCATTGTGTAGATAATTAAGAGAGACTGCTATTAGAAATAGCATTACAGTTATTCGATGAGCTGTGAAAATGTTGATACAACACCTAAGGTACATTTTCCTATAGCTTTTCTGTGTACGATTTTATGATTTATGATTGTATGTTAGAGCTGTGAGGTAATACGGGAAAGTTTCAAGATGGATTTTATGTCTCAGATAAATAAATTGTGGAAGGACATGGCTGTGATAAGTGTCAGCTGATACGTATTGTCCAGATGCATTCACAGCTCATTTGATTGTTGTGTTTGAAGTTGTGGTGTGTTTATACCATGCCAGTTCAGCAGTGTCCAAGTGCATAGAACAGTGCATTTGTGTTACAGTTTTTGAGAAAATCAGAAATGATAACAACTGGAATTTTTCAGTTGATACAGCAGTCATTCAAATATGATTTGAGTCCTTCCATTTCTTTAAAAACAAATGAATATCTGTTCACAGGAAGGTTGCCATTTGATCAGTAGAAATAATAAATTGGTAGCTCATATGTGCAAATTAGTACAAAATAACAAGTAATCCACTGTACAAGAAACTGCAAAGAGGTTAAAATTTCTTGTAGTTAAGGTCAGACCATTTTAAGTGAAGGTTTTAGAATGATATATGTGTCAGCCAATATCATTCCTTGATTGCTTTTACAGGAACAGAAAGAAAATCACTTGTCTATGGTGTCTGATTTGCTTGAATATGCAGAAAGTGATGAAAATTTATTTAAGATATTACAAGGCCATGAAATGTAGATCTGCAGCTGCCAACCTAAGAATGAGCAGCTGTCATCACAAAGGAATGCAGAGTATTGTGAATGACTGCAGTGAGATTTTAGCTAGTGGTGATGACAGTCCCCTTGCTCACTCACTGAAGCTTATGCAGTAGTTTTAAGCTAAATACATTATTAGACAAGCCGGTCTCCATACCCACTCATTGTGATTTCCAGTGACACTTTACTATTTTTTACACTTAAGGAAACCTTGAGAAAAATGTGGTAACTATAATGCAGTACAGCAGTGCATGGCAGTGCAAGTATTGAGTTTCAGGGTTGCCACCAGCACTAACAGGAGTGGCAAAAAAATGTCAGTGTTTGTTTTTATGCTGAAGGAGAATTTTGTGAAGAGTAATAATATTCAAGCACCATAAGTAGGTGTGTGTGTGTGTGTGTAAAGTTTTCAGTCTTGGTATTTATTCTACAATCTTGTGTAGCAACATTTGTGAAGCATAAAAATAAATTTGTGGCTAAATGTAACATCACATATAAAAAATTAGCAACCGTTAATCAAGGGAATCTATTGTTATCAGCATGTATTAGAGTATGTGGCATTAAACTGATTATATGGTATCAACTGTGAAGATATGTACAAGGGAATGTTAAAATCGATTCTTCAGACTTGTGTTTGTTTGAGATCCACTTAACAAATTGTAAAATTATGACAATATATGCAATAGGTACCCACCAATGGATATTCCAGACTGATCAAAGTAAGGTGCCACAAAGTCAATCACCTCCTCTCTCTCTGATGTCATGGTAAGTGGAGCAATTACCATGTCTGTTTCCTGCAAACATATTTGTCCAAACATAACTTCTTTTTTCATACATGTCATGGTTATGGGTGTAGGTATTAGTGCAGGTGTACCATGTCCAGGCCACAATCCTCACAGGCAATGAAATTATGGCTATAAATGTGAGTCATTTTACAGGATTCATTCTTCAGAAGTTACATATCAACAACTGAGACTCACAAATTTGAAAGAAATGGCAACAGAATAAAGAGAAAAGTAGTGCAGGTGTAAGATGTGTGGAAGAGAGTAGAAGTACTAGAGAGAAATAGTTTGTCAGCTTCATACCTCGGCCATTTTATCCCCCAGAAAGAACTGCCTGTTGACATAGAGGCAGGGGTGGGTTTTGGAGCCAGTCTAACTGTTTTTTGGGCAGGAGAAAAGTCTGGCTACTGCCCGAAATCAAGGTCCAGATCCCTATATCGACAATATTTCCCCTCTCCCCTTGGCAGTAGTAATATTGTTCTGAATTTAATTTTAAATGTATTTCGTGATAAAGTGCTAATAATTGGAGAAATTAAAGACAAGGGAATTTTTGTTCAGCTAAAGTCATTGCTTTTTGGTGCACACTTGTCAGTTTTGCCTATGCTGAGCCACTGACGGAAGTACGAAGTGACACGTGTGGTTTCATGTTTGAAAGTAGTTTGTCATTTGCCTCTTGTTCTTATTCTTTTATGTATATTTTAAAATTAGAATTATAGCAGTTTTAAAGCTGATAATTAACTTAAATATGTCTGTATAAAACGTGTTTAATGTGAGCTACGGTCCTGGAGAATAGGTTGGTGTGCTGTACTAGCATATATCAAGGGATGCATTTTTTCCTGATGTACACATATTATTTTATTTTAACCTAAATACTAACACCGACAATGTGTTGTAGTGTATGAGTAAACAATTCTAAGCAGCTGTTCACAAACAATAGGTGAGTATTGTTTGTGAGGAATCTATTTAGAACTCTGCGCATTGGATGTGTAGGTAGCAGGAATGTTTATGTAGATGGTTTGGGCTGCATGTTTTATTTCGTCTTGATAGCATGCAAAGAAGAAAAGCCTATGTGAGATATGAGGTGCTGGTGGTGGTGGAATGTGACGCGATGCAGGCTGGTAGATCAGTACCGACATTTTGGAAGGAATTACGTGCTCTACCTTAAGGGTTGTGAAAATGAGGGTCATAGGTTCCTGTGAAAGGGCTGCATAACGTCACATACTATGAGGCAGTAATCTTAAAGCAGAGTCTAGTACAACAAAATACTTATGACATCTGAATAACAAGGACATAAGGGTGATGGATAGGTACTTTTTTAGGTTAATTTATAATGTCAGAACAAATGGTTATGAAAGAGTCATAGTTTGGAGTATGGAGTTCGTGGAATGTGCAGGCCTATGTGGCTGAACCCATCTGGCTATGTGCTGGGTTGTTAGTCCCAGAGTTCATGCTTTATGTTTACTAGACCCAACATGAGTCTGGCATGACATTCTGGTGATCTGTATTAGCAGCTGGATTTGATGGGGAGTATGAAAATACATTTTACTCCAGCACAGTTATTTGTTCCTGTATGATTTGTAGTAATATGTTGTAAAAGTACATTGTATGGGAAAGGGTGTAACTACTGCAGTGCAGATATGTAGCCTGGCTGGGAGCAGGGATCGGTTGAATGTGGTGAAATGGAGACAGTATAAAAATGCTGAAGGATGACCATGGATTTCATTATGCAGACAGTTCAGGTTGAAAGTTGACTGGCTGTACGCTCAAGTCACACTCTCTAGGTACAGATTCATAAGATCAAAACCTTCATTATAAGAGTAGAAACATGAGACAACCAAGGCTGTGGGCATATGAGGGCAGAACTGTGAATGGGAGTAAGATGTGTTTGCATGAAACATATTAAGTTATCTTACATATTACTGCGTAATGAGAAGAGTAAACTTGGTTGTGAATACTGTTATGTTATAAAGCATCTTTTAAACTTGTGGGCCTGTATTTTGTGTTGACACTGACAAGATGACACCTGATAAATCTTAGGCTGTCTGTAATGATGAATTATGTGTGACTGATTGTTGTCAAACACTTGTCATTCTGTATGTCTCTGTGTGTGTGGGCAAATAGTTTTTCAGGCCATTCCATGACTTGCATGGCCCAGACAGTTATTGACTAGTGTGTCAATGTGGAGGCCATGGTTCATTCACTGGCCAATCTACTTGGGATTTGTGGTGGAAATGAGCAGTGGGCCAGACTTTTATCTGAGTACTAAGGCTTCTTATGTCAGTATCATTTCCACAGTTCCATTTGCCTTCATCTGTCACTGATTCTATGTAAACAATAATTGGCAGCATTGTTAAATAACATACTTAAAAATGTATGTAGTTTCTTATTTTTCCTCTACTTTTACCATCAATAAAATATGATGTTAATATTAGTTTACAGTAACATAGTTAAGGGATCCTGCTGTGATGACGGTGAGCAAGTGACATGATTCTCAGTTGAGTTGTCTGCATCTTATTGTGTGCATCTCTGACTATGTGGTTTTCTTCCAGATGGTCAGAGCAGGGACTGTCTATATGATGAAAGTGTTCTGCCAATTATTTTGTTATACATGCTAGTAGCTATAATAATTTAATTTGTATAGTAAATGTTTCTTCCTGCATTAAGTGGTGACACATGGATACCTGATTGAAGTCTGAAGATTCTTCTGGCATTGTAACAGCATATCAATGACATCACACCTGCACTGTTACATTTTAACATGCTGTAGCCTGTATTGATGAGCTAATGTATTATTTGTGTAATTTTTGTTGCCATTCGCATAGAATCATGGAAACAAACTCCTTTTGCTAAAGTTTCATTTAGGGATTTCTTGGATGCAACATTGTGTGATTTTGTAGACTGGATTAAACATCTCAGATGAATGTTTTGCCTCCTCCTCCTTCTACCCTGGAGGTGGGGGCATTATGTTCCTCTGAATTTTGCTGCTCATCTACCAAACTACACAGGAGACTGCCATGAGACTGTCAGTTTTTACAGATATGAATATATTTTACATTATTGTTTGTTACTGAGGTGTGGTACTAAAATTTCAATTACCCTTTTTATGGAAGAACTGAATGCTTGTCATCTTAGAAGACATAAAGGAGATGTAAATAGTAATTGCATAAGCATCTCTAATTAACACAACTCAAGGTATGCTGTATTCCTGTTTAAAAATGTGTACTGGGTATAGGTCTCATATAAGTTTTAATAACATCAGTTTAAAAATATTGTGAAGTACGAGCATTAAACAATTCATAATATTTTCTTTTGTGATTTTAAGTTAAGTTTATGGTTGAAGTGTTTTTACACTTTTGACAGACTGGAATTGTACACAAAAATGGTACTTACTCCCATAGCTAGATCACCAACCATGCCATCCCATGTTCCATTTGGATATCGTTTACCAAATTCTCCATTTGCTGGTGGAACAATCTCATAATCAAAATTCATGAGTTCTGATAATTTCTTTAAGAGGTCAATACAGTATCCCTCCCACAAAGCCATTCCTCCAGAGTCTGTCATGATCTCATTAGTTGATGGATTTCTCTTCTTATATGACCAGGGGATGGCCTGAAGATAAAGAATGGTACAGTTACTCTCTAAAATATCAGGCTAAAAGTAAGAACACCTATGGAACAGAAACCTTGGTGACCTACTAGCCATAATTCTTAGTGGTATCATTTTATGTTCTTCATGTTATTTTTATTGTCATAGTTCTACTTCAAAAGAATAAGTGGGCACAAGAAGTGTAATGTTGCAGCTGATCAGCAACTGTGGACATGGACATGAGTACTCTAACTACATTGTGACAATGGCAGGTATATATGGCCCTTATTATAAGTAGTTGTTTGCATATCTAAGAATTATAACATTTACGTAAATATCAGGTGCTGTGATTTGGAAATTTAGATGTGTGTGAGGTAACCCACATATAAAGCACAAGTTTGCCACTAACAGGTTTTACATTCTTGAAATCTCCCTAGGTATGGTAAAACTGCTGTGTGACATTAAGACTCTATGAGAAAAATGGGAATAAAGGAAACAGTGACACACTAAATATGCTAGGTAATTTGTATAATAAATAATAGTATATGTGAAAGTGCTAGTTGTGATGTTTATTGAGATAACTTCAGTATTCTTAGCGAAAGTTGTCAGGATGAATGAATGTTGTAGGTTACATGACAGGGGGGAGAAGGAAGACTTGGTGAAATATGTTCTGTTTTCAATTGAACACATAGTTATTTTTGTGCAGTTATATTGGCAAGGGTTGTCATTTGATTGTGTTACTGTAAGGGACACACACAATTAGATTGCTTTTCACTAAATGTTACTGCACTTCATACATGCAAGTTTTATTTCTTCTGTGTACATTCGTGTGTGTGTGTGATGACATATGTTACCTCAGCAGTTCCAACTCTAAAGAAACGCTTTGTTGGTGCTAGTGTAGTGTTGGGTTTGACAACTAGTCCTTTATCCATTGTCCACTTTGCAAGTCTGTCTGTGCTTGAACTGTTGACCAAAACTATGTCCATATTATTTTGGTAATATAGAAGCCACCGAGACTGGTTGAACCCGAGAGCATTGTGTTTTTCAAGCACCTAAAAAAAAAAATACATTACAGAAGACACTAAAAAGTTTGCAAGTTTTGGTAAAAAATACAGTAGCTTTTATTGCTGTCATATCTGAAATGAGAAATTATAGTATAATTAAAACTTGATAAACAAAATGACTTCTTGAGTACAACAAAGTTACTTCTTATTTTGTATTTGAAAAATCTGAATCTGTTTAGTTTTTGAACTGTCTTGAATAATTTTAACTTTCTTGTTATATATAATGCATACAGCTTGTCCTTAGGAGTTATGATAGAGCTTTCATGCTTCATATTCTGTTGCAGTATGTTTTTACTGCAAGAAAGAGAATGGATTACAAAATCAAGAAAAACTGTAAATGTGTGTGTTCTGTTAATGCAGTTCAGTGTCAGTTTACTTTTTTCTTTACCCAAGTATGAATGGTATTCCATTTTCAGCCACAACTAAGTGAGAATATGTGGAATACATTCTCAACTGCATCCTTGTCTTTTGCTGAAACTGACCTGTGACTAGATTAGATTAGATTAGATTAGATTTTATTCGTCTTTTGACAAGAAATGTGCAGGACATATCAACAATACCTAAATACACCTATTCATATGAATAATCATTCTTGTCACCAGGATATGCTATACAATGCTGTAACATGCTACCAGTTCTATGGATTTACATAGGTTCCTGTTCTGTAATAAGAGTCCTCATTGTGTACACTTACATTTTTCAAGATAAATACTCATACGACAGATATTTGTGTATGTAATAGAAGGTCTATTGAAATAGGAAAAATTATAATTTCTTTTTTAAAAGTTATATTTTCTCTAGATTTTTTAAATTATTTGGCAATGTATACAGTTTTATCTCCATATTAGTTACATTTTTTTTTAAGAATGTCGGTCCTATGATGTGTATCATAAGTATGCCTAACTGAGTTCTGCTCTATTTCGCTTATGTTCATTTTTATTTAGTATGCAATCTCCATTATGTTCATACATGTCAATGGGAGTATATAAATGTATAATGTCTTAAACAGTACCCTGTATGATGTATTTCTCCCTACATTGCTGATTAATCACACAACTTATTTTTGAAGTTGAAACATTACTGTACTTTCCCAATCACCTCCCCAAAAAAGTATGCCGTACCTAAAATGCGAATTAAAGTTTACAAAATACATAATCTTTAAGATATTTACACTTGTTTTACCTTTAAGGGTTTGCATTACATAATAGCTTCTATTCAATTAGAGCTTAAATGTTTTACATGAACATCCCACTTTATATCTTCAGTCAGATGTCAACCCAAAAATTTGTTTCATATTTATATTTAATATCCATACCTTCAGATATGATTTGAGGTTTTAAAACACCTTTGTTCTGCGAGGTGTGGAATGACATTGCTGTAGTTTTCTTGGTATGTGTCAATAACCCATTTACTTGAAACCAGATTAGTAGTTGCTGCATAACACTGTTATTTTTTTATTGAAAATGTCTTCATTTGTAGCCTTTATTTGGATATTTGTATCATCAGCAAACAGGACCATCTTTGCCCCTTGTATATCAATTGGAAGATCATGTACGTATACTGACTATCACTGTTGACACCATTTTTTTTACGTTGTATGCAAAGAATGTTCATTAAGTAAATTTCAGTGGTAACTTTTAGGTTAATTAAGCAATGCATTTTTCAGAAAGAAGTACATTTCCAGTAGGAACCACAGCAGATGGCATGAGAGTCAGTTAGGTGCTATTCTTGGAGTAAGTTGATATTCAGTGGCAGTTATACTGGAAACTTAGTCTTTTGGAGAAACTTGTAGTGTGGTTTGGGTTTTGGGCAAAATTTTTTACCCCATGTGTGAGTTGCCACTGATTTACAGGGATGTATGATGATGGCTTAATTAAGAATGCAGAATGTCAGAAAGTCAAGTAAAGAGTTCAAAAATGGTCAAATGATCATCCATGATGATGATAGCAGCAGTTGGGCCACCACATCAATGATAGATATGAGCACAGCATGAGCAGAGGTATTTATTTTGGAAAACAAGTAGTCAAAGTTCAAGATTTATTAGCTAAATTGGGGTTGTCCAATCGGAGTTGTTCATGATGATTGTGAATGCAAGAACAATCTTTCTGCCTTGACAGAATTCTAAACTTGTCCCAAAATGAGACAGATGCATCATTGTGTTCGGGGATAATACTGAAAAATGAGTATTGAATGAATAAGTGAGCTGCATTGAATGTTGTAATCACTACTTATTTAATTTTTATGACTTAGGGAAGCTTATCTATTGGGCTTCATTCATACAGTATAGTTCCATAGGTAAATGTAGTGGTTTTAAGGTCCAAGAGATCAAGGTGACCAAAGTTGCAGACCATTTCTTTCAGTTCACCATCTTGGAAAGCCGATGTTTAAGAATTTAAGAAAATTCTGTAAATATATTGGAACTGCATGTGTTGCTACAAATTGAAGACAACCTCTGTAATTTGTGGAGTTCCAGGTAGCTTTGTAGAAATTGCTTATGACTGAATAATTCCCATTGTAATGTATTCAAAGAGGTCAATCAACACCTTGTCCACATTAGTCTTCAGATCTTGCTCTGCTAGATTTGATCAGGGTAAAACAGGTAACTTCATATATGAAGGCGGATGAAATGGGTCATTTGAAACGAAGAATAACCCGCCTTCCTGGTCGCAGTTCTTTGTACTTTGAATGTCCTGAATTCCGTCAGCCTTGAGACCAGCTAGCGCTACCAAGATTTTTGTGCTTTTCCAGGCAAAAGCCATGACCACTCTTCTGCTTACTTTAAAATTTGTTAGTAAGTGACTGTCCTATTATTCAGTGATTTGAGTTACTGAAAATATTACATAAACTGAAACAAATACATGAATATGCAATTGAGACACTGTAATTAAATTTATACCATTTTAGTATATTTAGCTTGCATGTACCTTTTTATACACAGCAAAATAAATAAATTTAGACGAAATGGTTTATACAGCAACGTTCGTGCGGTATGGGCGTGAGAGGTTGCCGATACAATAGTAAACATTTTAAAGCAAATGATGTTTTGGTATGGCGATTTTCAGAGACATGGCATTCCAAATGGTTCTATATTACGTGAAGTTCTGCTGGGCATACCAAAGAAATGGAGCCCTTCAGTAAAATGCTGCCTGGAGTGGAGTCAAGGAGCATCGCCTCTGTGGGGATTTTGGGGGGCGGGGGGGAGGTGATTACAATTTCATGTAATTTATAGACAACCAGTTCTAGATTTACGTCCTTTTATTTTACGCCTTTTTCATTTAACACACAATGACAATTTTGCGTCAGTTTAATTAACGCGCACTTCATTTTCGATTGAATGCCATTTGGCTCTGACTGCGCACTAGCAGACTGCAGAGATTGTTGGGAACCCACGGCGTACAGCAAGGCTGAGAAGTAGTGCGCTCATTGTTTATTTCACAATGATGTTCTGTGGTGCCTTTGTTTGTGTTTACTTAACAGTTTCAAAATGAGTGACGTAAATCTACATTTTTAAATGCAATCGCAATGAACAGCGAAAGGCATTCAGTATTTGAGAGAAATTAGACATAACAAATAATACATATATAATAAATAACGCTCTATGTTCCACTCTTGCTTTTATTAAATAGCCAAGTTCCCTATACACAGTGATCAATATCAGTGATTGTAAAGCGGTGGAAGAATTACCACTCCCGGTAAGTAAAGGGTTGTCAGGTGGTACTTGAACTCCGTTTGGAATCTTCATTCTTCAACTAGGCCGAGGTTGAGTATTAGTGGAACTCTACACCTATTCCCCTAATCTCCCTTCTCTCTTCCCCAGGGAAGGGCTGACGTGCCTTTTGAAGGACGAGTACCCCAATTACATAGAATTTTCGGAGAAATACTTTCGCTTACCCGGTGGGATTTTGAGCAGCAAATAAGGTTCAGGGATCTACAATCGTCATTAAATATATGTTATAATTATTATATTGTGCATTATCATAAGACGATCCTCAAGGAATTAGATGTGGAGGAACAATGGGAAGCAGTTGAAGCTGTTGCTATTCCACTTTTCAAAAGACTAAGTAACACCAAAATTCATAAAGTTACAAAAAATATCAAGACCATTCATAAAAATTGCAAAGTAAATGCTCATCAATACAACACTCACATTGTTCCTGAGACCAGGAAAATGTTTTGAAGCAAACTAACCTGCCAACAAAAGTACAGACTTTAGTTTTGAAGATTGTCAATGCAGCTTAGTATAACTTTGACAACACAATTTTATGACCTAAGACATGTCTTTCCTGGCTCTGTCGACTTCCAGATATGTTTGCAGTTCCTCCGTAAGACATCTGTCTTCTAAAATAACAAACTTGTAGTTCCGAATCCATTTATTCAATAAATGGTGGGCAATACATCTTATTGCTTACCATTGGCTCTCATTTATAGGATTATACATTTCTTTCCTTTCCAAGATGCGAAACTTCAGTTGTCTCTACCCCGTCTTTGACCGCTTCGTGGGTGTTTATTGCGTTCAACTGAAATTACACTTACAATCTTTTGCTTTCACAAATATCCCACTTTCCTGCCACGTGTTAACGCCTGTAACCTTCAATAGAGAAAGAACGAATTTTTAAAGAGAAATTTCGAATGTGATGAAAATCTGCTATATAGACTACTAATTATAGTATTGCCTCTCTTCAACCGTTCGTGTGTGTCCCCTTCTGTTTCATGACATTCCACAACGAGAAACTAAGGAACAAAATGCTCCACGGGTCACTTAGGAGAGTGTCGAGGGCTACATGACGTGTACCGCTGGTTTGTGTCAAAAATATATTCAGTGTTCACTCACAAAAAAAACAGTAGAATAAATCAAGAGTAGAAAGCTCCAATACTAAACTTTTGGTTCTATAATGACTGGAACTCTGATATTTATTGGTATATTTTCGCAACTCCTGTTGTACTTAAGCAGACGATGGAATCAGTAACCTTCTGTTCAGCTGGTCCGCGTTTGGACAGAACGTTTTGTTCAAAGTGCCAGATACTCGACGGCACTGAATACTCTGGCGGAAGTTGGGAAAATTGGCATTTCGCCATTTATGTCAGGAATCCCGATTGGAAACCAGAGTTTACTGGCACATTTTTTTTGCGATTATTCCAGTGGCAGCTGAAACACTGGGAAGTACAAATGCTCGTATTCTTCGAGTTTGTCCCACAAAAAATGCCTGTATGTTGCTTTTTCATGACAGAGCTAGGCGCAACACATGTATGCTGTCACAGAGGATATCACAGACCTTGGATAGACAGTGCTGCCGCGTCCGCAGTATCTGATGGTCATCTGTTTGGAATTAAAAAAAGGCCTGCGAGGACACCATTACGCCACTGCAAAACTTCTTGCGCAAATGGCGAATATACATGCTTTTTTTTTAAAGGTGGAATAAAGACTGTCGAGAAATAATAAGTGTGCCTTTAGCAACGTTGTGATGAAGTTATGTGAAATTATCGCATGTCCAACTTGTAAACAGCATGAAAGAAGAAGAAGAGGTACATTACCTCCTGACTGCTGCATGTATTTTACAAGAGAGACAATCTCAAATCTACTAAACCAAATTCGCAACGAATGAGGGCTGCAGCAAACAAGTGAACAAGTTTTAATTCTAATTGTACGGCCCGTTGGAAACTAATATTAATCCTGTTCAGCGGTTCATTAATGTAATCATTGCATGATTATTGTTCACACAGACCGCAGTTTTAACACGAGAGCCGCGTGAATTATTCGAACTCAAAAATATCCTTGTGAACTAATAATGTGGCTATTAGTCTTTCGTTTGCTTTGCTGTAAGTCAGTACAGATAAACGTATACAGCCATTCTATTTTAAAGTGAAATTCGATAGTTATCTTGTGGAAATGTGCTAAAAATTTTGTTTTATACGAGTCGTGAATTTATGTATATTTGAAAAATATGACTGCGGTATCATCATAGTTGTAGAGTGGTGTCTGGCTTTACCAACTTGCGTATGTTACAGATATATTTTCGAAGTTATACTTAAATATTGTAGCTGACGGAAATAACGCAGTTTCAAAGGAAGACAAAGTACAGCCCTTTTATCGGAAATTCTTTCTGTGGTAAGCACGAATGAACTTCGGAAATCCTTTAACCCTTTAAAGACGAAGCGCAGACCGCTTTATTTAAAGACCCACTTCCTACCGCGCAGTAAACACTTTTCATCTCGGTTATAAAAACCAATCCGTTTATAGTGTAACTGGCACAAGTCGCTGTTTGTTCTCAGATAAACACGAAACACATAAAAACGGTGTGGGCAGAATGTACAGTTGCTGAATGTTAGAACATGTTGGTGCATTGGGTAACCAGTAGGCTTTAAAAAGTTAACATTTGCTGCACTTATGGATTTCCTTGTCCAAAATAATAGGCGCAAACTGCCTGTTGGAACTAGCCCAACATTACACAATACTTGGCGAAACTGTTAGAGTCAGTCATGTTACTCAACCCATTTTAGACAGAAGATTCAGGTGTTGGAAACGAGTGGATCTTTTCGACATTCAGTACGAATGTTGCCTTTGTCAAAATAACGGATGATTTTCAAGGTAATTTAGATGGCATGATGACGAGCCGCCGGTTTCAGGACGTTTTCAAGGAGAAGTTTCTTTCAGAATTCCGATGTGAAGTAGGTAAGCTTTGCCACCTTATTGCCAACACACTGCCGCAAAAATCAATCTTTTTTTTTTCTGACACGGCATTTATTAAGACCAGGCAGAGAATCAGCTGCTTCTTCTGCTGGAATCAAGCTTCATCCTCGGCGTCAGTGAACTACTGTACTGTACCACCTGGATGGACGGGCTGATATCAAACAAGCCCAGGTTTCTCTCCGACAGAGAAGCATTAAAACTTAACAAATTTCCTGAAATTATTATTTTATTTTACCGTTTCCTAGAAGGCCTACATTAAAGTGTACACACAATTAATATTGAAGCCGGGATAGCGTAGTCGGTATGGTGACCAGGCTGCGAGCTGGTCGATCCTGGGTTCGAGTCCTGGGGTAAAGTGTGTGAAGTTGATCACTTACCTCCATTTAGTACCTATTTTAGCAATAAGTGGAGTTATACCTCTGCTCTCCCTATATACCTTAATGGCGTGGACAGGCGAGAATTTACCGTTTTACCTTTATTATTAATGTTTACTACAAAAGGTAAAGCTACAGAGTAGAAACTCTTTTAGTTTTAATATTGTAAGTCCCTAGGTGTAGGCCTACGCGTACATGATTTTTTGTGTGCTCGTGGTCCTCAAGTGAAAAAAGTCTTGTGATCAGAACGTGCAAGTAATAAAGTAAACAAGGTTTACACAGTTTTTAAGTGTAATGTTACTGTGCTACACTTTAGAATGAGCGAAGTGCGCGATATGAAAATCCAGTATTTTAAAGTAAGCTGACCCGCTTTTACACACGTAACTGCGATGTTCTTACTCAGGTGTGGACGGAACTAAACAGTGAAGAGACATGTGCAGGACAGTAGTTGAATATTTCGATGAGCGTTGGTACCAAGACGGTAGATTTTCAAAATTTCTCTTTCTTTTCGGGTTTAGATTTCCTCTAGCATTAATTTTCGCAAGGCGGCAATGTTTGGAAACTGGCCTGTAACTATGGACGCACTTTCTTTTAGTGGAACAACAGGAAAGTCCTCTACACTAGGCCCAATATTTGCAACAGAAGATGTGTGTTAGCTTACCTGTGACATGAGTTCATAGAACTTATCTCTTGTGGTGTTGTCAGCTGCCTTGGCATCAACATTTTGACAGCTTGTTCCCCAGTCACCAGCCGGTACGGACAGATCAGAACCTCTATTCTTCATTGCCGCCAAGAGATCTCCCAAGAACATGATCACTTCTCTCATGTAGACAGGAAGGATCTGACATCAAAACATCGTAGCTTTTAACATCAGTATGTGTTAAGAGATACATAAAAAACAACACGGAATTAATTATACTTGCCAGTATTTCATTTCCTCATATTCCTGCCACTTGAAGATAATAAAGCAAACTGTGAAAGTGATTAAAAAGAGCATGCGATTTCTTGGAGGAAACGTGTGGAAATTGTGATGGGAAAATATTTTACAGAAATACTGGAATTCTAATTTTATTTGAAATTGGGAGCCACGATTTTTTTGTATGAAAACTTACTTATACGGGGTTTGAGTGTCTGTAGCTACGTATTATCAGAGCGAAATGTGTTTCCAATCATTTTTGTAGACAGAAATGTAAAGCACATTATGTGCTCTGCTTTTCCCCCATACCGTGTGTACGGTGCGAATGGTGCCGTGTGTTGCATGGTACCATTCGCACCGTACACACGACCTACGCAGCGGATCTCAAGACCACCATCCATCCAAAAACTCGGTGCAGAAAACCATATGCTGCAACTCAACATCTAATGCTTTTGATGACGGGCGTATGTACCCGAAACATGTCGAGCTAAGAATACGTCAATAAAATTACCTTGTTGCATCAAGTTGGCATTTAACTTTATTTCAACAAACACATATGTTACAGGCCTATGTATATTCGTGATATCTCGCAGTGATTGGTCGTTATAGTTGAGAAAGTCTTGTATCTCTGTAATGTGTACAAGCTGAGGCCAAAGAAACAGGTTTTATACCTGAGACATATTACGAGTCTCTGTTAAGTTACGAGCTGAGGAGGAAAATAAGTTTAGGTCTAATATATCATTTGGCTGTTTCCGAGTTATGACTTATGACCAAATGTACTTCCGTTGATAAAATACAGACACGTGGATTGTGTGTCGTGTACGGCATGGAAGGGGCATTTCGAATTATTGCATCAATAGTGTGACGATAAAATCTAGGGACTGCAACAGAGCGAATGCTTCAGAAATATTACGTTTTTCTGATATTTCCTAAATTGTTACAGACGTCTTTTTCGCAAGGTGGTAAGTAAGTATAAGAACTGGCGAGAAAGTACAATTTAGAAACACCTGAAGTTATCGGAGCATTCATTTTTTAATTGCTTCTAATGCAATAGAAGCACATTGCGGTTTCTAGCGTCAGCCACAATTACAATTTGCTTTGAAGTGTGACTTCAATACCAGGATGAAATTTGACTAACTCCCTGCGGGAGCTGCGCGCTCTTATTCTTATTTTCACCGACAGTACTCCCATATTTGTTCAATTACTTTATCAGTTCTTGAAGGCGGAGTGGACTGTCGATATTCTGTAACCAGTGTTGTGACTATAAACCGTTTCTTGGCAACCGCCCTGAAACAACATAGAACTGCGTCATTCAGCGAGAACGAATGGACTGCCACGCGTTCTTCGTCGTGTTCACATTGATCGCTTCTGCCCTTTTCAGTGGACAATTGTAATGAAATGAAAGAGTGTAGTTGTAAAAGGAAACATACAGCGCAAGCGTGTTGTAAGACAACAGTGGTTAACAAAAAGGATTAGCGTTAAGTCTGCAGCTCCATTAGTTTGACATAAGTCACAAGCCGCATTTTGTTATCTTAGAATTCCAGTTTCAAAATCGTCTTTGTCGATCCGGTTCCTATAAGACATTTAACGTTGGACGCTACAGAGTGTGATTAAAATAAGACTGAATGCATCACTTTTAAAACCCTTTAGTCAGACTTTTAGAACTGCTATCCCTTTCCTGAGAAATGTCAACGAAAATAAGCATTTTTGTTCTTTACCTATGCCTGACGGAAGAGAAAATAGATAAAAAATAAAGGTAAATCAGTCCCATTACAGGCCCGAGGTGCCCAGAGGTTTCCAGGAAGTTAAGGTTCCCAGATTACGTGACAATGGCCCAGGATGGTGGTAAGGTTTTCAGCCTTACGCACCAGCCGCTTTTACCCCCAGGAAATACTCCTGGTACTCATTTCTGTTAGAGGCTGAGTCGACCCCAGGGCCATTGTGCGATCGGAAGGATTATGTCAATGAAAAATTCCAATGACATCATCTGGAATCGAACCAGCGACCTTCCGATTTGTAACACAGCACCTTAACCACTGTGCTACCGCAGTCTCCAGACAATATGTATGGAGGTTGAAATTAAAAATTAAGTAACTTTAAAACTGCCCTTTTATGCGAAATCAGATGATACAATGAACATTTTAAAACTAAACGACTTAAGGATCGGAAGGTGTCTCTTTTAATGCATGTTGTTGAAAATATATATTTGCTTTTTTGTGTTGAACTGAGATACACGACGCAGTTAAACTTCAGACATCCAAGTTATACGTTAGATTGGTCACGGAAGCAGAAGGAATATTTGTTTGTTGCTCATTAAACTGAAAGGTAGAACCTAAACAATGCATTATTTTTAATTTTTATTCTTCATGTTCGGAAGATAAATTTCTTACGCATATAATTTTGGGACACTCTGTAGCTGCTACAAATTCAAATCTTTGGTTATTTCTTAATTTAAAATTGAGTTTAAAATGTAAGCGTTTGCCCATTTTTGTCTGTGACGGTTTAGAGTTTCTGTGAATAAACTTTTAGGCAGGATGTATTTACGATATATTTTGCTTTACTTAAGTCATCCAGTATCTTCGTTTTGTTAAATCGACGGACAAAAATACGTGCGTTTGTTCTCTTCCATCTTTATCTTCGACCTATGGTGCAGAAGGAAATGTTACCGCATTTGTATATACATGTAGATATAAACTAAACTCCGTGGCCTTAGTCCGCACGCGAACTATACCGACAGAGCGGCCGCCGCCGGTCGGCGAAGTTAGTGCCAACTTTTGCGGATAGAGGGGTGTCACGTGGTCAGCGCAACG
>Ga0136643_10001105_pt1 | contig 32041 bp, 39 predicted proteins | sample TergutLab28metaG_FD_96883 | JGI IMG/M metagenome (GOLD analysis project Ga0136643, IMG submission 96883) | Labiotermes labralis P1 segment gut microbial communities from Petit-Saut dam, French Guiana - Lab288 P1 (version 3) (version 3) | ecosystem: Host-associated > Arthropoda: Insects >...
AAATATTCACCATTAAACCAAGTGAGCTTTACAATATCAAAAGCCGATGGCGATTTGCTAATTCTCTTTGTATCAAAAACCTTAGTTAGCTCTTCAAGCGAAAAAACCTCTTGATTATTTGCAGGCGACCAGCCAAGAAGTGCAATATAATTCAAAATAGCTTCTGGCAAGAAACCTTCTGCCATTAAATCTTCAACCGAGCCATCGCCACGCCTTTTAGACATTTTTGCACCATCTTGATTAACAATAAGCGGCAAATGCACATAAATAGGAACTTTCCACTCAAACGCCTCATACAAAAGATTATATTTAGGCGTTGAAGAAAGATACTCAGAGCCACGAACAACATGGGTTATTTCCATCAAATGGTCGTCTATAACATTAGCAAAATTGTATGTTGCAAACCCATCGGATTTAATTAAAACTTGGTCGTCAAGAGTTGCATTATCGACAGTTATTTCGCCAAAGCCTTCGTCTACAAAAGTCGTAGAGCCTTCAGGTATAATTTGGCGTATAACAAAGGCTGTGTTGTTATCCAAATTTTTCTTGATTTCTTCATCGTTCAAGCTTAAACAATGCCTGTCATACTGCATAATGTCTTGCTTTTCATCTGTAAGCGTTTCAAGCCTTTCTTTTGTGCAAAAGCAATAATATGCTTTTTTACTTTCAACAAGCTCCACAGCGTACTTCATGTACGAACCAATTCGTTCGCTCTGTGTATAAGGCCCATAATTTCCGCCAACATCAGGCCCTTCATCATGCAAAAGGCCCATAGTCTTTAAAGTGTTGTATATAATTTCTGTTGCACCCTCTACAAAACGCACTTGGTCGGTATCTTCTATACGCAAAACAAATTTTCCGCCCTTGTTTTTTGCGATAAGGTAAGTGTAAAGTGCTGTACGCAAATTTCCTATATGCATAGAACCCGTTGGGCTTGGTGCAAATCTTGTTCTTATCATTAGGTTTCCTCCTACGTTAGTTTTATCCTGTGGTAAATCTTCTTGCCTTTTTGAATCATAAGCTCACCATTTTCCACAAAGTCCTCAAGCGAAACCGTATGTTCGTGTGATTCAATTTTAACATCGTTAATTTTAACACCACCGCCAGCAACAAGCCTGCGTCCTTCACCTCTTGATGGAATAAGCCCCGCTTTTTCCAAGAGTTCGATGATATTTAGGCCGTTTTCAAACTCTTCTTTAGAAATAGCCGTTTCAGGCACAGAGCCGCCCATATCTCCACCAGAAAACAACGCCTGTGCCGCCTTTTTTGCATTAATTGCATCCTCTTCATTATGAACGATTTTTGTAAGCTCGTATGCCAATACTTCTTTGGCTTGGTTAATTTCTTTGCCCTCAAGCTTTGCAAGTTCGTTAATTTCTTCTATAGGCAAGAAAGTTAGTCTTTTCAGGTAAGTGATAACATCTGCATCAGATATATTTCTAAAATATTGGTAAAACTCGTATGGAGTAGTTTTGTTTCTATCAAGCCACACCGCTCCTTTTTCAGATTTACCCATTTTTTTGCCATCACTTCTTGTTAAAATTGTAAACGTGCCTCCAAATACTTGCTCTCCTTCAACTCTTCTGATAAGCTCTACTCCGCCAATAATGTTAGACCACTGATCGTTTCCGCCAAACTGCAATTTACAATTATGGTCTCTAAAAAGCTTTAAAAAGTCGTAAGACTGCAAAAGCAAATAATTAAACTCGAAAAAAGTAAGCCCATCTTCAAGCCTTGATTTATAAACATCCATAGAAAGCATACGATTAACAGAAAAATGCGTGCCATACTCTCTAATAAAATCAATGTAGTTAAGCTTAAGAAGCCAATCGGCATTATTAAGCATCATTGCCTTACCATCTTCAAAAGTAACAAATTTAGATAGCTGCTTTTTAAAACATTCTACATGGTAATTTATTGTTTCAGGTGGCATCATATCACGCATACCAGTTTTATCTGTTGGGTCGCCAACAAAACCTGTTCCGCCGCCCATTAAGAAAATTGGTCTATGCCCTGCTCTTTGCATATGTGCCATTGCCATAATCGGAATAAAATGCCCAATATGCAGGCTATCTGCCGTTGGGTCAAACCCACAATAGAAAGTTATTTTTTCTTTTTCTAATAACTCTCTAGTTTCTTCCTCATGAGTTAATTGTGCAATAAACCCACGCTCTTTTAAAATATCTAGTGCGTTCAAAATATCAACCCCGTCCTATCATTTCTATAGTTCTATTTAATGCCGTGTTAAACGGCCTTGCTTCAATTGTTTTAACTCCTTGCTCTTTTATATGGCTTCCATAAGAAACGCTTATCTCCGCCCTAAACTCCTGCAAATTTCCACCTTCTCTTGAAAAGTAGTTCTCTATTATTTGCTGCTTATCTGATTCGCTTACAAAAATCGCTTTTACCTCAGGATTTTTGAATGATTTAACCATTTCGGTACAAATAAAATCACCTTCGATAATAATTGGTACATTATCTTCGATATGTCTTTCTACAATTGCTTTTAGTGCTGGAGAAAGTTCTTTGCTCATATCAACTAACCAATTAACATTTTCTTCTACACTAACATCTTGCCAATTAGCAATTTCGCTTCTTTCGGCAGTTAAATAAATGTCGTCTACTTCTAAAACATTAATACCATAAAACTTGCCTAATTCGTAAGCAAGAGTCGATTTACCCGTACCAGAGGCTCCGCCAATAAGCAAAACCGTAAAACTTCTATCATGCGTTCTTGGTTTTTCGGCAATATGCTTTTCTATTTCAGACATTATATAATTTAATTCGCTATCAGTCAACTCTTTTGCCCAAGAAACTCGGTTTTTTGTGTAATTTTTAGGATAATTACAGTTATACTCTGCAAAAAAACAGGTGTTTTTGTTTTCTTCCTCGTTCCAAAAATCCCAACCCTCTGGCTTTATATGCTCGCCCACAAAACAATCTATAAGCGTTGTTTTTCCAAACTTTCGCCATGGCCGTCCCAAATAGTGGGAATGTTTTTCTGAGTTCGATAAAAACCTGCATTTATAGAAAACAAGCCCAAGCCCATCTTCTTTCCCAGATGGAGCAGTAACATAACCCGATTCACCAACAGAAACAATATCACATTCGTAAAAAACAGTATCTGCTCCACCAAAAATAAAATCTATATCGCCTTCTATTTTGCAGCTGATGTAGGTTTGTTTTGTTAAAAATCTTGGTACATACTCACGAGGTCCCTTAAACCCGCCAGTTATACGCTCTTTTTCGGGCATAGGAGCTAAAAACAACGTATCTTGGCAACTCTTCATATAAACATTTTTAAAAGTAACATTTTTAGCATCAGCATAAACCGCAAGAGATTGCCCAGCAGTTTTGCTTTCGCCCGCTTCGTTAAAAATTGATAAATTTTCCACCCTTATATTTTCGCCGCCAAAAAAAGCTGTGTAGCTCCTAAAAGTGTTGATGTTGTCGCCATCTGCATCTTTAAATTTTGCCCCATCTGAAAATGTTATTATAGTATTTTTACAATTTTCACCAATAATAGTTAAATCAGATTTTTCGCAAAAAATCTTTTCTTTGTATATGCCTGCCTCGATAAAAATCTCGGCAGAGGTGTTATAAGGCACGGCATTAATCGCTTCTTGTATTGTTTTATAATGGCATGTTTCTGATTTTCCAACACGATACTTAAGCATTACACACACCTCTAGAAATTGAAGTAGTCTTTAGCATTTTTATAGCAAATACCTTCAACCAAAGTTTTAAGCATTTTTTCGTCGTTCGGATACTGCCCAGATTCTACAAAGTTTCCAATCATATTACAAACAATTCTTCTAAAATACTCGTGCCTTGTGTATGATAAAAACGAGCGGCTATCCGTAAGCATACCTATAAAAGCACCTAAAACTCCGATAGAAGCTAAATCCTTCATTTGCTTTTCCATACCAATTAAATGGTCATTAAACCACCAAGCACTACCAAGCTGGATTTTGCCTACCCCACCATCGGTTTGGAAGCAGCCCATAACCGTAAGCAAAACCTCATTTTCTGTAGGATTTAATGAGTATAGTATAGTTTTAGGAAGTTTGCCTGCCTCTTCTAATTTGCTTAAGAAGCTGATTAATTTTTGTGGGTCTGAAACAGAGTTCATAGCATCGTAACCCGTATCTGCCCCAAGGCGTTTAAACATTTTAGCCGAATTATTTCTAAGGCAACCAAAATGAAGTTGCATAACCCAGTTTCTATCGTGATACTCTTTTGCTAAAAATTCGAGTATTGTTGTTTGAAAAGCTTCGGTTAAATGTGCGTTTGGAACGATTCCTACTTTTGCATCTAAAAGAGCTTTGTTTAGTTCTTCTGTAGATGCTTCGGCGTAGATTAATTTATCAAGTGCATGGTCTGAAACGCTGCAATTGTGCTTGTCAAAGTAATCTAACCTATCTTTAAGAGCTTTTTTCAAATCTTCTACCGTATTAATTTTAATATCACAAAGCTCTTCTAATGTTTTTATATATCCTGCAAAAGTTTCTTTATTAATATTCATCGCCTTATCCGGTCTAAAAGCTGGTAAAACTTTTGATGGTGCATTTTCATCACTCGCTAGTGCATGATGTGCATCTAATTTATCAATAGGGTCATCTGTTGTGCAAACAACTTCTACATTACTTTTTTGGATAATGCCTCTAACTCGCATATCATCTCTTTGCAAAATTTCATTACAATGGTCAAAAATCTTATCCGCATTTTCTTCACACAAAGGCTCCATCACTCCAAAATAGCGCTGAAGCTCTAAATGCGTCCAATGGTATAAAGGGTTGCCTATAAGCATAGGAATTGTTTTTGCCCATGCTCTAAACTTCTCACGGTCTGTTGCATTCCCAGTTATAAAATCTTCAGAAACTCCCATTGCACGCATTGCACGCCATTTATAATGGTCGCCTCCAAGCCAAACTTGGGTGATAGAATCAAATCTCAAATTATCGTTTATTTCATATGGACTAACATGGCAATGATAATCAATAATAGGCAAGTCTTTCGCATAGTTGTTATAAAGCGAAATGGCCGTTTTAGTTTCTAGCAAAAAATTTTCATCCATAAAGTTTTTCATTGTAAAAATTCCTTTCGTATTGCTATTTTTAGAAATATACCTTAATTATACACTAAACTTTGAAAATATACCAGCAAATTAATTTATTATTCCTCACCACCAAACCTTAGCTAAAAGATTTGATTATTGAAGTAATAAAAAAATTTTATTGAAATTTTATTAGGTTTTTCTTAAGTTTTTATTAATTCCTCGCTTATAAATCTATTATTTTGTATTTTTTTGTATTGACATTTGTGTAATATTAATGTAATATTAAGATATTATTAAGATATATAGTAAAAACAGTAATGCCAAACTTTTATTTTTTAGGAGGATTCACAATGAAAAAAAGTATTGCAAAAATAGCATCATTATTGCTTGCAGGCGTGCTTGTACTTGGTGCATGTAGTAACAATAATAACAATGATGATACGCTTGTTGTTATTATGCCAAGTATTCCAGCAGGTCTTGACCCTGTAGCTCAAAACTTGCAGCCAGCATCTCAAGTTATGGTGCAAATTTATGAAACACTAGTTAGGCAAGTAGGTAGAGATATGGTTATGTCTCCAGGCCTTGCAACAAGCTGGGAATTTGAAAACCCGCAAACATTACATATGGAGCTTCGCCAAGGTGTTGAATTTCACAACGGCGAAACTATGACTGCACATGATGTTAAATTTTCTTTAGACCGTGCTATTAACTCACCAAACGTAGGCTTCTTATTCGAAATGATTTCGGAAGTTGTTGTAAATGGCGACCACTCGGTAACATTGCTACTAGAATTCCCATTTGCTCCAATTCTTTCGCATCTTGCACACCCAGGTGCATCTATTATAAGCCAATCAGCTTTTAATAGCCATGCTAACCCTGACGATTACGCTTTAAGCCCTGTTGGTACTGGTCCTTTTATGTTTGTAGACCACATTGCTAGTGATAGAATTGAACTTACTGTTTTTGAAAACTATTGGGGTGCTTCTCCAAATGTTGACAATATTACGTTTAGACAAATTCCAGAAGCTACTAGCAGACTTATCGAAATTCAAACTGGTAATGCTCATATAGCTTATGGTATTTCTGCAACTGATATTGCATCTGCAAGAACTGACGATAGAGTAAATCTTATACAAGACCCTAACTTATCGTTAACATACTTAGGTTTTAACACTCAAATGCCTCCATTTGATGATGTACGTGTTCGTCAAGCTATCGCTCATGCACTTGACTTAGAATCTATCGTTGAAGCAGTTTGGTTAGGTATTGGTAGCCCTGCACTTGGCCCTATCGCTGATACTGTTCCTGGTGCTAACAGAAACTTAGTTCCTTATGAGTTTAACCCACAACGTGCTTTAGAGCTTTTAGCTGAAGCAGGCCATCCAAATGGCTTCTCGGCAACACTTTGGACGAACACAGGTAATGCTCAAAGAGCAGACATCGTTGAAATCGTTCAAAACCAACTTAGAGCAGTTAACATAGATGTTACTGTTGAACTTATTGAGTTTACTACATTTACTGAAAGAATGGATACAGCTGACGAGCATCAAATGTACGTTCTAGCTTGGGGTACTGTTACAGGTGACCCTGACTACGGATTATACAGCTTATTCCACACAAGCGGTTTTGGACCTCCAGGAAACCGTATGTTCTGGTCTAACCCTGATGTTGACAGATTGTTAGACGAAGGTAGAACAGAAACTGACTGGAACCGCCGTGTACAAATTTACGCAGAGGCACAAGAAATTATCCACGCAAATGTTCCTTGGATTTCAGTATGGCAAGGTGAAGATGTTTCTGTTACTGCTTCTGGTGTTACAGGATTTGAGCATTTCCCTGCTGGCCACCACAATTTATGGACAGTTAGCATCGGAAATTAATCTTATTAATTTAGCTTAATTTTAGTTTTAAATAATACAAATACAAACACTTAAAGCGTAGGCGGCGTAAAGAAAAGTTTACGTCGCCTACTCTTATATGAGAGGTGAACATTTTGCATAAGTTTATATTAAAAAGATTGTTAATGATGGTACCCGTTATGCTTGGTGTTATGTTTATAATCTTTACTCTTAACTATATCACTCCGGGCGACCCTGTACGCCAGCTTTTAGGCGAACGTACCACTCAAGAAGATATAGATAGAGTTACGCGTGAACTAGGTCTTGATAGGCCTTTTGCTGTACAATTTGGTAATTATGTTAGAAATGCTTTTAGGTTAGATTTTGGTCGTTCTTTTGTATCAAGACAACCCGTTTTCACAGAAATCGCTAGCCGTTTTCCAACAACTATGAGGCTTGCAATTATGGGGGTTATTGTTTCGGTGTTAATTGGCGTTCCACTTGGAATTATAAGTGCCACAAAACAGTACTCTATATTTGATAACACCGCAACAGTTGTTGGCCTTCTAGGAGTTTCTATTCCAAACTTCGCACTTGGTTTGATACTTGTTTTAGCATTTTCAGTGCGGTTTAGAATATTCCCTCCTTCTGGGTTTAGCCGGCCTATAGAATGGGTTTTACCGGCCATAACCATCGGCATGTCTTCGGCGGCGATTGTTATGCGTATGACTCGCTCTAGTATGCTAGAAGTTATAAGGCAAGATTACATAAGAACAGCCCGTGCAAAGGGCCAAAAAGAATCAAAAGTTATTTTTAGGCACGCACTTAAAAATGCACTAATCCCTGTTATTACCGTAGTTGGTTTACAGTTTGGATTCTTGCTTGGCGGTGCAATCCTTACAGAATCTATTTTTGCAATTCCAGGCCTCGGAAGATTCATGGTAGACTCTATCCGCCAATTCGACTACCCAATGGTACAAGGCGGCGTTTTATTTATTGCTATTACATTTAGTTTTGTCAACCTTTTTGTTGATATTCTATACGCTTTTGTCGACCCTAGAATTAGGTCGCAATATAAATAGGAGGTTGATGATAAATGAGTACACAAACTAAAAATAAACCAAAAAAGAAGCGTAGCCAACTTCATGAAGTTTGGCGTCGTTTTAGAAAGAATAGAACAGCCATGGGTGGGCTTATTGTCATGGTTTTACTTGTACTTATGGCAATTTTTGCAGGAGTTATTGCTCCGGGTGATGGAGTAAATCCAGGTTACGATATACAAGATTTATCTCGTAGGCTAGAGTTTCCAAGCAGACAACATATTATGGGTACTGACAATTTAGGTCGTGATATTTTTGCTCGTATCGTACATGGCTCTAGAATCTCGTTACAAGTAGGCTTTGTTGTTGTTAGTATTTCTATGGTTGCAGGCGTTGCACTTGGTGCAATTGCAGGCTTTTACCATAAAATAGACAATATTATCATGCGTTTTATAGATATACTTTTAGCTATACCAAACATACTACTTGCAATATCTATTGCAGCCGCTTTAAGACCTGGCCTTATAAGCGTTATGATTGCAGTTGGTATTGGTGCAATCCCAGGATATGCAAGAATTGTTAGGGCTTCTGTTGTTTCAGTTCGTGAGCAGGAGTTTATCGAAGCTGCTCGTTCAATAGGTGCTAAAGACTTCCGCCTTATCAGAAAACACATTTTGCCTAACTGCATGGCTCCTATAGTTGTTCAAGCAACAATGGGTATGGCTGGTGCAATTTCGGCTGCTGCTGCTCTTAGCTTTATCGGCCTTGGGCTTCAAGTTCCTATTCCTGAATGGGGTGCAATGCTTGCAGGTGGCCGCGGCTTTATAACAACTTTCTACCCAATGGTATTGTTCCCTGGGATTATGATTGCTCTTATCATCTTCGCACTTAACATGATGGGCGACGGTTTACGAGACGCATTCGACCCAAGGCTTAAGAAATAGAGGGGGAAAGACATATGAACAATAAACAATTACTTAATATACAAAATTTAAATATACATTATGTTACAGACGATGGCACAGTTCGTGCAGTTAATGGCTTAAACTTACAGCTTAACCGTGGCGAATCTATTGGTCTTGTTGGTGAAACTGGTGCAGGTAAAACTACAACAGCACTTGGCATTATGGGCCTTATTCCAGACCCACCAGGCGTATTTGTTGACAAGGATAACGCTAAAATAGAATTTGATGGAGAAAATCTTTTAGAAAAATCAGAGTCAGATATGAGAAAAGTTAGGGGTAGTAAAATTTCTATGATTTTTCAAGACCCTATGACGAGCTTAAACCCTGTTATTCCTGTGCGTGACCAAATAGCAGAGGTTATCTTGCTTCACGAAAAAGTTACAGCAAAAGAGGCTTTAGAAAAAGCTGAAAAAATGCTTGATTTAGTTGGTATCCGCCGTGAAAGAGCTAAAGACTATCCGCATCAGTTTTCGGGCGGTATGCGCCAAAGAGTTGTTATTGCGATCGCTCTTGCATGTAACCCAGAACTTTTAATTGCGGACGAGCCAACAACCGCACTAGATGTAACAATCCAAGCCCAAGTTTTAGAACTTATGAAAAATCTTAAAAAAGAGTTTAACACTTCTATGATTATGATAACTCACGACCTTGGAATTGTTGCAGAAATTTGCGATAAAGTTGCAATCATGTACGCTGGAAGCGTTGTAGAGTTTGCTGATAAATATGAACTCTTTAGAAATCCAAAGCATCCATATACAATTGGTCTTTTTGGTTCTATCCCTGATATTGAAAAAGATGAAGACCAACTAAAGCCTATAAAAGGCCTTATGCCAGACCCAACAGATTTACCTACAGGCTGCCCATTCCACCCAAGGTGCGACATGGCAAAACCTGAATGTTCTGAAGTAGAACCAGGTAGTGTACAGGTTGCAGAAAATCATTCTGTTAAGTGTTTACTATATAAAAACTAGGAGGTGTGTGAGCTCGTGTCAAAAGTATTATTAGAAGTTAAAAATTTAAAGAAATATTTTAAAACCAAAAGAGGCCCGCTTCACGCCGTTGATGATATTAATTTCACTATAAACAAAGGCGAAACTCTTGGTTTAGTTGGCGAATCTGGCTGTGGCAAATCTACAACAGGCAGAGTTGTTTTAAGGCTTTTAGAAGCAACAGGCGGCGAAGTTTTGTTTAATGGCCAAAACATGCTTGATTTTAAGAAAAAGCAAATGGCAGAGTTTAGGCAAGATGCACAAATTGTTTTTCAAGACCCTTTTGCATCATTAAACCCGCGTATGAGCGTTTCTGAAATTATCAAAGAGCCACTTGTAATAAACAAGACTTTTGATAACAAAGCTGATGTAACTAAGCGTGTTAAAGAACTGATGGATACCGTTGGGCTTGCTACTCGCCTTGAAAATGCATATCCACATGAGTTAGATGGTGGAAGAAGGCAGCGTATTGGCATTGCTCGTGCATTGGCTTTAAATCCTTCGTTTATAGTTCAAGATGAGCCTGTTTCTGCGTTAGACGTTTCTATTCAAGCACAGATTTTAAACCTGATGGACGATTTGCAGAAAGAATTAAAACTTACATACCTCTTTATTTCGCACGATTTAAGCGTTATAAAGCATGTTAGTGATAATATTGCAATTATGTACCTTGGCAAAATCGTTGAAATGAGTGACTATGCCTCAGTGTTTAAAAACCCGCTACATCCATATACAAAGGCTTTACTTTCGGCTATTCCTGTGCCAAGTGTGGATGTTAAGAGAGAGCGTATTATTTTAGAGGGCGATGTTCCAAGCCCAATTAATCCGCCTCCAGGATGCAGGTTCTACGGCAGATGTTATGAAAGATTAGACAAATGTAAAGATAATACCCCAGAACTTATAGAAGTTTCTAAAGGCAGATGGTGTGCTTGCCATGTAGTTAATAAATAGCATGAGAAAAAAGTTTTTAAGGCTTTGTGTTATTTCATTAATATTTATAGCTGTAGTTTCCATAGCAAGCGTAGTGTATGGTCTTTTCACACTTAGAGAGCTCACGCTAGAATTTGTTTTTATTGCAAATTTTGCAGTAGGTGCAATAATTTTGGCAGCGGCTATTCTTAGAATAATTGCTCCTGTAATTGTAAAAAAAGACAGGTTGACAGACCATTCTACTTATGCCGAAAAACATTCGGCAATTCGCGAAACAAAGCATAAAAAAGGCTACGAAATGCTTTTTATTGGGCTTTTAATCATTGTATTTACAGCTATTTTAGAGCTTTTAATATGGTTAATTTAAAATGATTCTCTTCCCCTTGATTTTTCAAGGGGATTTTTTTATAATTTATTTTATATTAATGTGAACCAAATAAAATCTCAATACAATATACAGTTAAGAAGCATATGAACGGAGGGATGACAATGGACATAGCCGAGTTTGAATCTTTTCTTGAAAGCCATGAAAAAGATATTTACACATTTTGCTCTTATCTAACAATGGACAAAACCTTGGCAGAAGATTTATATCAAGACACAATTTTAAAGGCCTTTGAAGTTATTGATAAAATCGACAAACATCAAAATCCAAAGTCGTTTTTCTTTTCTATAGCTGCGGGTCATTTTAAAAACTTTAACCGTAAAACCAAACGGCGTCAAGAAATTGTGCCAACTGTTTCATTAGACGATATTGTAATAGAGCCAAAAACTGGCGATAACACCGCTCTTTTGGCTGAAAAAAATATGCTTAACGAGCTAGTTGCAAAAATTATTGAAAAGCTGGATGATAAGTTTAGAATACCAATCATCTTGTGCTACTTTGATGATTTAAGCGAAGAAAGCATATCAAACATACTAAGCATTCCGAGAGGAACGGTAAAGAGTAGGCTTTACAAGGCTAGAGCACTTATAAAACAAGAACTTGAAAGGATGGGATTCTCATATGAATAATAAAATAGATAACTTGCTTAAAAATCACTTTTCAGAAAAATTTAGCCCATCTAATGAGGTTAAATCAAGAATAAGACAAAAGCTTTTAGAAAAAGCCATTAAAAAAGATACAAGGATTTGTGTATTAGCCACAATTTTTACCACCATAATTGGGTTTATGATTGTTTTTGGTATGCACTTGTTTTTAGCTAACACTATTGTTACTTTCTGGACATTAATGTTTTTTGCATCTTCAGTACTCAGCAGCTTAATTATAACTATATTTAATCAATTAAAACTTAAAAAAGGAGAAATTAGAGATGTCGTTTTTTGTATTTAGTACAATATTTTTCAGTTTAGCAATTTTAGGGTTTCATCTATTTTTAGGACTCTGGACTTATCATGATGCTAAAGCCAGAACCGAAAACCCTGCAATGTGGACACTTATAGTGCTATTTGTGCCAAACTTTATAGGGCTTATAATTTATTTAGTTGCAGGGCGTGATAAAACAAAACAAGGCTCAGGTAAGTTTAAAAAGGCTATGATTACATTTTTAGTATTATTTATTGTTTCAACGGGGCTTTTTATTGGAGGCACTATAAGATTTGCTTATCTTGTTGAGGGTGGCTCTTGGAATTCTAGCTCTGCTGGCGTTCAATTTGGTGCTTCTGAAACAAGCACACCTAGCAGGTGGCGATTGTCTTTTAGAAGCTCTAACCGCGATCGCACAAGAACAGCAACACTTAGCGCCGAGCAACTTAGAAATTTCCACGCTACAGGTAATGCTGAAGAGGGAACGGTTTTCCTTAGAATTACCCAAGGTGCAACAACAAAAACTTGGGACATTTCAAATGATTTTGATGAAATTTTAGATTTAAGTGATTTTTCACCAGGCAGAACACGCCTAGAAATTTTTAACGAAAATGCAAGGCATGTTCGAGTTTCACTTGATTGGCGAGTTTAATAATTAGAAAAACGAAACCCCATGAATATTCATGGGGTTTCGTCGAAAAAATAAAATTAATACTGAACTATCTAACGAATGGGCATTACAGGACTTGAACCTGTGACATCCTGCTTGTAAGGCAGGCGCTCTCCCAGCTGAGCTAAACGCCCTCATTTAGTAAAAATAGCGGAGAAGGGATTTGAACCCCCGACACTCCGGGTATGAACCGAATGCTCTAGCCAGCTGAGCTACTCCGCCATAAATTACTAACTATATAAGTATAACATAAATTTGAAATATGTCAATAGTAAAATTAAATAATTTTTTGCAGTATGGTGAGTTAAGTTGAAAACATTAATGCGTAGCGTTAAAGAGTTTTCGACTTAAACTACTAGACCTGTTTCTAGACCTTACAAACTCCCGTAAAATATGCTATAATTACCCATATGGATAATCTAACCCGCTTATCAAAGCTAGACGAAACCAAATACCAAGCTCTTTTCGGAATTCAAAAACCAACCTTTGATGCAATGCTTGCCATTTTGTATGATATATCCAAAGGGTGTATTAGTGATGCTGTAAAGTAGGTAGAAAACACACTTTTACAAGATGGCACTTTCTCGCTACCCTCCAAAAAGGTTCTTTTATCGCCTGATTCTGGCATTGACATTGTAATTGTTGATGCAACGGAGCAAGAAACCTAACGACCCAAAAAAGCAAAAAGAGTCCTATTCGGGCAATCACAAATGCCACACCATAAGAAGAGCAGTTGATTATCAACGGGGCGGGGCGACAGACGAAATTATTTGTGTCCATCAAGCCAAGGACAGTGTTCATGATTTAGAGTTATTTCGCTGTAGTGAAGCACGCCTTTTTCGGTATATTCTAGTTATTGGCGATAAGGGTTATCAAGGCATATATGAGCTTCATGAAAACTCAATAACCCCATACAAAAAACTAAAAGACGGCAAGCTAACTGCGAGCAAAAGGTTTTTAATATTTCTTTAATTTGTGGGATCCATAATTTTGAGTTGTGGTGGAGGTTAGGAGCAGGTCTAATATGGTCAGACTCCATTGACAAGTCAATCATGTCTATGCTATACTTATTAAAGTGGGATGGCATATTTCGGCACAAGACTATATAGTGCCGGCAGCTTTACATTTTTCAGCCTACATGTGTAACCCTGCTTCGGCGAGTGAACAATCGCCGAATACATTACAAAAATTCCGAAAGGGGATGATTTTATGACTAACAGAATTAACATTATCACAACGCGGAGGGTGGTTTCGGCATAACTCTCCGTAATAATCAAAAGGAGTGTGTCGATTTATGGTAACATTTAAGGAAATAACAGAGGATAATTATTTTGAGTATGTTGAATTGAAAGTATCGGAAGAGCAGTGGCCTTTTGTCACGGGTCCTGTAACGTCTTTATCCCATGCGTGGCTGTATTATGAAAGAGCTCGCCCTTTCGCTATATACAGCGATGAAACCATGATAGGGTATTTGATGCTGGACATTGATTATGACTGTGGCAGCACGAATAAAACATGTGCTGTATGGCGGCTGATGATTGATGAAAAACATCAAGGAAAAGGCTATGGAAAAATCGCCTTGGAATGGTCATTGCAGTATTTGAAAGATAATTGCAACCCAGATATCATAAGGGTGAATCTGATTCGAGGTAATGATATTGCTGAATCAATGTATAAAAGCTTTGGCTTTGTTGAGAGCGAAGAGGTGTATGGTAAACAATTTACTATGGTTCTCAATCTCAAAAGCACGTAGTGGGTGTTATTTATAGACAGGCAAGGCAGATGCTTTAAATATTTCAAAAACCGGGTAGCTATTGATGCAGCCCGGTTTTTGTTAATCCATCACCCTTCCTTCGCCTCTTTCTTTTTTTCTCTTCTTTTAGGCTTTTTCTTCTTAAAAGCCCCGCCGACACTCTCATTCAATGCACCTCTTTTTCCCAATAATCTGCAAACCTTTCCTTTCGGCCAAATGATGGCAGACACTTTTTCGTACCCTTTGCGAAAAAGTTTCGAGAATCTGCCAAGAGGAGAGGAGTGTATGAGCAGGTTTTGGAACAGGCCTGCTATAAACAAAAAAGACAACGCCTTTTATAATCATTGTCTTTTTTGTTTATACTCATTATATCATCATCTATTCCCCAACATTATGAAAAATAATATCTCCGGCACGCACCAAACCAAGCTGCTCTCTTGCAATACGTTCTACGAACGAATCGCTAAGCACATGCTCCCTTTCAAGTTCAAGTGATTGATGTCTTGCATGCTCTGCCTCTATCCTAGTATTTAAGCGGTTATATTCGTTAATGCGTTCTCCACGCTGTTGTCTTTGCGAATTTACAATAACAGCAGTTGCTGAAATAGATAAAAGTATACAACATATCTTAAAAAACCTTGCAAGCAATATTCTAGCTTTTCTCACTTTTATCACACCTCCAAAAAACTGCATATTTCTGCATAATTCATATATATTTATAGATGACAAAAAAACACCTTGCGTTACGTGATTTTTACAAAAAAATTAAATTTTCTTTACAAGTATTCGTATTTCTCTCTTTAGCCGTCTACCTTTTATTTTCGCATATTTTGAAGACCTTTGCAAGCCCTTTTTTGCAGGAGATAATATTTTTTTCAACATTTTAAAAATTAACATAACAGGAAATTTTAAAATCTTAAAAATTATCTTTAAAGGTATCAAAATAATTTTTATTGCAAAACCTATCACAATTATAGCAATTTTCCTAACAAAGCGGCTTATCGTAAGAAAATAAACAATCATCCCAGAAAACGCACCTAAAATTACAAAAAAACGTATCTCAGCGTAATTTCTATTAAGCATGAGATAAAACATAACAAATGTAACAAAAAGCCAGTAAATTATATCTTCTATATTTGTCAGCAATTTGCCATGCTTAAAGGCTTTTCTAAGAATTCTAAAAATATCATATATAATGCCCAGAAAAGCCCCAATTAAAATCGTAAACAAAAATAACCTAACTTGGTACGACATTGAAAGTATCATACACCCACCTACTTAAGCAGCCTACCAAGCAAAGAGCCGCGCCCTTTAGAAGAACCTCTGGCATCTTCGTATGAGAGATTTTCCACTTCGCCATCTATAGCAATTTCCCCTAAGTCTAGATTTAATTTGTTTACATGAAGATTATTCCCTCTAAGTATTAAAGCACCCATCTCGGTTTCTATAACGATCATGTCTTCATCAAAGCTAATAACTTCCACCACACCAGTTATGTTAACAATTTCACGCATGTCCATAGTTACTGTATGTTTTGGCCTTAGTTTTCTATCTTCCATAAAAATAACCCCTTCCACTTTCTTTATACATATGTAGCTATAATATGTATATAAAAATTTGGACGGGGTTATGACAACCAAACTATAAACTTCTATACATAGCCGAAGCTTCATCTTTTCTTGCCGATTCTTTTACAGATAAAACCTCATATTTTGCAATATTATTACCAAATTTAATTTCTATTACATCGCCCTCTTTAACCGCTAAAGATGCTCTGGCAATTTTATTATTCACCATAACACGCTCGGCATCGCACGCTTCGTTTGCTATAGTTCTTCTTTTAATAATTCTTGAAACTTTTAAATACTTATCAAGACGCATAATTATCACCTCAAATTTTTGTTTTCATAAATGTGTTTAAAAAATATACTACATTTGCTATGCTTCACTAGAATTCACCTCTTTTAAATATGTTTTATACATATTTGAAAGATATTTTTCTGGATTAGGCATTGGATGCCCTTTACTTTTCTTATTTCTATCTTTTTCCTCATGTTCTTTATACGCTTGAATAACTCTTTGCCAATCTTTTGGAAAAAGTTCTTTAAACTTTGCTTTAAAATCTTGTTCTGAACATTTTACACCTAATTGAGAAAAAATAGCCATAGCCTTTTCAGCTCTTTTTGGCACGATACTTTGAGCCATCCCTTAGCCCTCCCCTTATTTTAAAAATATTAACTTTACATTAATTTATATAAACACTTTTTCTTCATAATAGAATTGTATCAAAATTAAAAAATAATACCATTATGTAGGGGCGAACTTCGTTCGCCAGCAGGCGTACACAGTACGCCCCTACACATCACGGCAGAAAAAGTTTTCATTATCATAGTTTAGTTAATTTCGATACAATTCTAATGCCCTACTTACTTTACGCGAGCCATTAAATACTCATCTATATGCGTTCCATTTCTAATAATGGCTTTTTTCATAATTCCCTCAACTTCAAACCCAAATTTTTTATATAGCTTAATTGCACTCTCGTTTTCAACGTAAACAGCAAGCTCAACCCGAACAAGCATAAGCCAATTATCTGCCAACTCTAAAAGCGTTTCCATAAGCTTTTTTCCTACACCTTTGCCGTGAAAATCTTTATGCACAAATATACCAATTGTTGCACGATGGCGTTTTCTATGGTTTGGGAACACATTTAGGCTTGCACTGCCGATAATTATTTCACTCCCGTCATCGTTTTTTGATACGGCAACAAAAGCGTGAGTATTATCATCCATATTAGCTATAATATCCTCATTCTGCTTGATACGTTCTGACGGCATACCCAATATATTTTCAAAAACACCAACCATTCGCCTAAGTTCATTTATTCCCGCTCCATCTCCCGCTTTAACTGGACGTATATAAAATTCCATAACCGACTCCTGACTATATAAAATCTCTAATTTTTGTGAACTATTTTACAGGAATATAAATATCCATATAAGTTATACCGTTTATCTCCATAACTTCTTCTAAACAATGGCGATTATCCCAAGTTTTCGTCTTGTATTCATCATTTTGAATAAATTCAAAAAGCTTGTTCCAGCCACCAGGAATTTTTTCAAAAGGATTACTAAACGGGTCTGTTATACGCATAACAGCATATTCATCAGCCTCCAAATATGTAATTTCCGCACCATCGCATTTTGGAGTAAAATTTTCAGGTAAGGTATATAAATAAACGTAGCCTCTTAAATTAAATTTTGCTCTTTGCTCTTCGCTTACAAAAGGGAAGTCCCACCCAAACTTTCTTGGCATATAGCCTTTCACATCCAAAAGCCCACTATTTTTTGCCCAATTATTCATATATGCTACTACATCATTTTCAGGGCTAGGGCTTATAATAACATACCTTGCCACCTTAACTTTTTCTAATGCTACAATTTTTATTTCACTATAAATATTATTATCCATTTAAACAACCTCCACTAATATAGATAATTCAAAATGCTTATTATAATGCCCCTGTTAATACCAAGATTGCAAATGTAAGGCCAGCAGCAAATATCAAAGACCCTATAACAATCCCCCAAATTAGCAAGAAAAGCTTAGCAAAAGACATATGCTTTCGTATAACAATTTCTTCATTTTCAAGAAATTCGCTTTCAGGCAAGCTTATAATGCGATAATATCCCGAAGCTACTGCCTCGAAGTACCCAACAAGTATAGTTGAATTTCTTGTACCATGGCTTTGCATCAAACCACTTGAAGGTGTATATTTAACTTCTCTATATGTTGAAACCTGCTCCACCGAAAAATTAACTTTTGGAAACATATTAGCTAAAGTTCCGTGCCCTCTCCATAACCAAAACCTATCACGTCTGATATTTACTCCATATCTACCGGGCTTCGGAATATTTACCATCGTTTCGGTAACAGAAGCATCATATCTATGATTCCACCCAACAAACGGTGCCACTAACATAATAATAGAAATAGCTAAAAGAGCAAGCCCTATTGTTGCTACCCCGAAAAAAACAAATTCCATGCAATTAGCCCCCTGTTTACAATTGAATATTTACAAAAATCGGCAAAGTAGTGTTCTACCTTGCCGATGTTAAGTATTATTTATTTACTGCATCTTTAAGAACTTTACCAACTTTAAATTTAACAGCTTTAGAAGCAGGTATGTCCATAGGCTCGTTTGTTCTTGGGTTTCTACCAACTCTAGCTTCACGAGAAACAACCTCTAAAGTCATAAAGCCAACAAGTTGAACTTTGCCACCTTTTGTAAGCTCTGCTGTAACAACTTCCTCAAAAGCTTTTAAAAATTTTTCTGCATCAACTTTTTTTAATTCTGCATTTTTTGCAATCGCTGATAATAATTCAGTTTTGTTCATTTTTAATTTCCTCCTTGATAAGGTACATATATAGATTGTGAATTGTGCAGGGAAATACACTCCCTCTTTTCTATTCATTATTTATTTATACCCTTTTCTTGGTCATTTGTCAAGCAAAAATCAATATTTTCTATAGTTTTTTTGATTTTTTCAAATATTTTTAATTAATTTTGAGAAACTAACCATTTTTTGGCACTTTAAATCGCTTTAGTCTAAGTGCATTTAATAGCACTGAAACCGAACTAAAACTCATAGCTAGAGCTGCAAGCATTGGGTCTAAAAGCCTTCCGCCTAAAAGATATAATCCACCCATTGCAATAGGTATGCCCGCCGTATTGTAGAAAAATGCCCAAAACAAGTTTTGCTTTATATTTCTTATTGTTTTTTTGCTTAAAGATATTGCCGTTACAACGTCCATCAAATCGCTACGCATTAAAACTATATCTGCCGATTCTATGGCCACATCTGTGCCAGAACCTATTGCAATTCCAACGTCCGACTGAGCGAGAGCTGGTGCATCATTAATACCATCACCAACAAACGCAACAATATTTCCGTTTTCTTGAAGCTTAATGACCTGCTCAGATTTTTCGTGCGGCAAAACTTCTGAAAGAACAATGTCGATTCCAACTTGCTTAGCAATAGCATCCGCCGTCCTTTTATTATCGCCCGTTATCATCGCCGTTTTTATACCCATTTTATGAAGTGTTTCTATAGCACGCTTACTGCTAGGCTTTAATGTGTCAGAAACGGCTATAATTCCGCTAAATTTATTGTCTATTGAAATAAACATCGGAGTTTTTCCATCGTTCGCTAAATCGTTAGAAATGGCCAGAAAATCGCCTAAGTCTATGTTTCTGTCGTCCATAAGCTTTTTATTGCCCAGAAGGACGTTTTTACCATCAATCAAAACTTCTATGCCATGCCCTGGTATTGCATTAAAATTTTCTGCATTTAGTAATTCAAGATTTCTTTCCTCTGCAGCCTTAACAATGGCTTCGCCAAGGGGATGCTCCGAAGTTTTTTCAGAAGATGCCGCAATTTTTAAAAGTTCGCTCTCTTCAATGCCATTCGCTACAATGTTCGTAACAATCGGCTTACCTTCTGTAATCGTGCCAGTTTTATCAAAAACAACCGTTTTAATTTTGTGTGCAGTTTCTAAAGACTCTCCCGATTTAATTAAAACGCCGTTTTCGGCCCCTTTACCAGTTCCAACCATTATTGCTGTTGGCGTTGCAAGCCCCAAAGCACAAGGACACGCAATAATTAGCACCGAAATAAATATCGTAAGCGAGAAATAAAGGCTATAGTCTGTAAAAATAAGCCAAGCAAGCCCTGTTAATAAAGCAATTCCCATAACTATCGGCACAAAATAGCTAGAAACAATATCAGCAAGCTGTGCAATAGGTGCTTTTTTTGCCTGTGCATCTTCTACAAGCTTGATTATTTGCGATAAAACCGTGTCTTTTCCAACTTTTGTTGCCTTATATTTAATCGAGCCGTTTTTGTTGATACTTGCTCCAATTATTTTATCACCAAGCTTCTTTTCAACTGGAATACTTTCTCCCGTTAACATAGATTCGTCAACCGAAGTATGCCCCTCCACAACCTCGCCATCAACTGGCATTTTTTCACCAGGGCGAATAATTATTATATCACCAACCGTTACCTCTTCAATATCAACTTCAATCTCCACACCATCACGTAAAACCTTTGCCGTTTTAGGTGCAAGCCCCATTAGTTTTTTAATCGCTTGCGAAGTTTTACCTTTCGTAACAATCTCCATATATTTACCAAGTGCAATAAGCATAAGAATTACACCCGCCGTTTCAAAATAAAGCGAATGATGTACGTGATGAATTTCGCCCCTAAAAATCATAATCGCTGCATATACGCTATATAAATATGCCGCCAGCGTTCCAATTGCAATAAGCGAGTCCATATTTGGCGAAAGTTTTTTAATAGATTTAAAACCAACCGTGTAAAACTTATGGCAAAATATCATAACAGGTGTTGTTAATAAAAATTGCGTTGTTGCAAAAAATCTTGGATAATTCATAGGGTTCCAGCTAAATTCAACACCAAACTCCATTAGTAGCATTGGGCCCATAACAAATATTAAAAGTGGTACCGTAAAAATTGCCGATAACACAAATCTTTTAAACATTTTCTTTATTTCTTTTTGCTCTCTTTCAAAAGAATCCTCTTCAGATACAACTTTAAAGCCAAGCTTTTCGACCTCCGCTTCTATTTTCTGCACATTAATCTTTTTAGGATCGAAGTTTAAACTTAGTTTTCCTGTTGCAAAATTAACGCTTACATCCGTTGCTGAATCTAGCTTTTTTATTGCTTTTTCAAGTGCTGCAGAACAAGCCGCACAAGTCATGCCCGAAATTTTCAATGTTATATTTTCCATTACTTATACGCCTCCTGTAAAAATTTAGAGAAATTTTTCATAAAATCATCTATTGCTTCATCATCACCAGTTTTCGCTTGCTCTATCAAGCAGGATTTTAAATGATTTTCGATTATAATTTTTGAAATAGAAGATAGTGCCGAACGGCAAGCCATAAGCTGTATTAAAATATCTGTGCAATAAGCATCATTTTCAAGCATATTTTGAATACCTTTTATTTGCCCCGCCGTTATGTTTAGCCTTCTATTTAGGTCTTTTTTTAATTTTTCTGAACGATTTGTTGTCATGCTTTATATCACTCCTTATAAAACGATTATACCATAAGGGGGTATAGGTGTCAATAGAAATGATAAAAATAATCTTGTTATATTTTGCATTTTGTGTTACACTAATAATGGTGATTTTTGTGGAAATGGTAAAAACAAATAATTTAGTATTTAAATATTCGAGATATAATGCAGAAAGTGATGAAAAAGAGTATTTTTCTGCCCTAAAAGACGTTAATTTAAGCATAAATAAAGGTGAATTTGTTGCAATTCTTGGGCATAATGGCTCTGGTAAATCTACTCTTGCAAAACATATGAACGCACTTTTAACCCCAACCGAGGGAGTAGTGTATGTTAAAGGATTAAACACAAAAGACGAAAACAACACTTGGGAAATTCGTCATCTGGCTGGCATGGTATTTCAAAACCCTGATAATCAAATAGTTGCGGCCGTGGTTGAAGAAGATGTTGCGTTTGGAGTTGAAAATTTAGGCGTACCATCAGAAGAAATTAGAGAGCGTGTAGATGATGCCCTTAAATGGGTTAATATGTACGATTTTTCTAAAAACACGCCAAGCTTACTCTCTGGCGGGCAAAAGCAACGTATTGCAATTGCAGGAATTTTGGCAATGAAACCCGAATGTATAATTTTTGACGAAGCCACCGCAATGCTTGACCCTATTGGCCGTAAGGAAGTTATGCAGGCCGTTATCAGGCTTAATCGTGAAGAGGGCATAACGGTTATTTTTATAACGCATCATATGGATGAAGCCGTTTTGGCTGACCGTGTGGTTGTTATGGAAGACGGCGAAATTGTTTTAGACGATGTGCCGAAAAAAATTTTTTGCCAAGTAGAAAAACTTAAAAGCTTGGCACTTGATGTTCCGCAGGTTACAGAACTTGCATCACTTTTAATAAAAAAAGGCATAAATTTGCCTAATGATATAATTACTATTGATGAAATGGCGGATTACCTATGTCGATTGAAGTAAAAAATTTAACTCATATTTACAGCGAAAATACGGCATTTGAAAAAAAAGCCGTTGATGATATGAACTTTAAAATAAATAAAGGCGAATTTGTTGGCCTTATTGGGCATACAGGTTCTGGCAAATCCACGCTTGTGCAGCATTTGAACGGTCTTTTAAAGCCCTCAAGCGGCAATGTTTATATAGATGGTGAAGAAATCCACACAAACAAAAAAACTTTACGTGCCGCACGCCAAAAAGTTGGGCTTGTTTTTCAATATCCCGAGCATCAGCTTTTTGAAACAACCGTTTACAAAGATGTTGCTTTTGGGCCAAAAAATATGAAGCTTTCTGAAGAAGAGATTGACAGGAGGGTTAAAACTGCACTTGCTCTTGTTGGCGTTTCTCAGGAATTGTTTGAAAAATCGCCGTTTGAGCTTTCTGGCGGGCAAAAACGAAGGGTTGCAATTGCTGGGGTGTTGGCTATGGAACCTGAAGTTTTAGTTATGGACGAACCCATGGCAGGGCTAGACCCTAAGGGGCGAGATGAAATTCTTTCGCAAATAAAAACACTTCACGAAAAGCTTAATAACACCATAATAATTGTATCTCATAGCATGGAAGATATTTCAAAAATCACAGATAGAATACTAGTTCTTGATAAGGGCAAATTAAAATACGAAGGAACGCCACGAGAAGTTTTTAAAAACGCCTATGAGCTTGAAAAAATAGGGCTTATGGCACCGCAAATATCGTATTTAATTAAAGCACTAAACGAGCGATGCTTTGAAATAAAAGACGATATTTACACAGTTGACGAGGCTTTAGAAGAAATTAGCAAATTATTACTTGGTGCAGGTGAAGCCAATGATTAAATCAATAATGGGAATAGTTTTTGATTGCCCCAACGCTAATAATTTAGCCGACTTTTACAAAAAACTTACAGGCTGGCAAAAAGAAATATCCAGCAATGAATGGGCATCATTACGAACAGAGCAAGGCATACTACTCGTATTTCAAACTGTAGAGAATTATATGCCACCCACTTGGCCATCTGAAAATGGCAAGCAGCAACAAATGGTTCATATAGATTTTAAAGTAGATAACTTAAAAGAGGCAGAAGAGCTGGCTTTGGCAAATGGTGCTAAAAAATCTGATGTTCAGTTTTTTGAAAACTCAACTGTGATGTTCGACCCTGCTGGACATCCATTCTGCCTTGTTCTTGAATAGGAGATAAATATGAAACTAAACGTAACAATAGGAAAATATTATCCCGCAGATAGCATTTTGCATAGGCTAGACCCAAGGGTTAAGCTTGCTTCAACCTTTGCATTTATAATACTCCTTTTTGTAGCAAACGATTTTTGGGGCTATTTGCTTTCTGGTGTGAGTATTTTTTCGGTAATGCTTTTATCTAAAATACCGTTAAAATTCATTTTTAAGGGACTTAGAGCCGTAATTTTTATAATTTTGTTCACAGTTGTGTTCAATGTGTTTTTTGTTCATGGTGAACGAGTTTTGTTTGAGTTTTGGATTGTGCGTGTAACGCTTGAGGGAGTTTTTACTTCTATTAGGCTTGCTTCTAGGCTTGTAATGCTTGTTTTGGCATCGTCTGTTTTAACGCTTACAACAAGCCCTTTGCAACTTACTGATGGAATTGAGTATGGGCTTAAACCGCTTAAAAAAATTGGCGTTCCTGCCCATGAAATTGCCATGATGATGACGATTGCACTTAGATTCATCCCAACTCTAATGGAAGAGGTTGATAAAATATCAAAAGCCCAAATGGCAAGAGGTGCCGAGTTTGACACGGGAAATATTATAGACAAGGCAAAAGCAATGGTTCCCCTGCTCGTTCCTCTTTTCATTTCGGCGTTTACTCGTGCCGAAGAGCTTGCTATGGCCATGGAGGCACGTTGTTATAGGGGTGATGTTGGCAGAACAAGAATGAAGGTTTTAAAATACACAAAATCAGATTATATCTCAAGTGTACTTATGGTTGCTTTTGGCTCGGCGATTATCCTGATTAGGGTTCTTTTGTAAGTGTATATATACAATAGTTTAATATGCTTGCAAAAAAATATTTTTCTTATATAATAATTTATGTGAAAAATAATAATCTGGAGGAATTTTAATCATGCAACAAAATAAAAAATTTAACGTGTATACTCTAACAACTATCGGCATTATGGCAGCACTTATATTTGTAAGTTCTAGATTTATGCAAGTGTTTATCCCCATCACAGGCGACGACCCTACAAGGGTTCATGCAGGAAATGGGCTCGCACTACTTTCTGGGCTTATACTAGGCCCTGTTAAAGGTGCTTTGGCGGCAACTATCGGCTTTGTTATGCACAATTTAACATCTGCTGGCTCACAAGGCCCTTCAAGCATACCGTGGACGATTTTGTTTAGATTTAGCTCAATATTTATTTGCGGTGCTATTGCTCATATGGGTGGCAGAAAAGCAAAAAGTTTTGGCTTTAACCTAACGGCTTGTATAGTTGCATCTATTGCTTATATGATTATGTTTTTGGGCAGAAACTTTATAGTTGATTATTTTATGCAAGGCTTTGAAACTCAAGTTGTTTTAACAAGGCTTTTCACAAGAACCGTATCATCAACGGCAAACGCTGTTTTTGGCATTATTTTGGCAACTGTTGTTTATCAGTCGCTTTATACTGCACTAAAATCCTCTAATCTTTTAAATAAAATAAGAGGCTATCGGGAGTAATTTGCCATGAATGTATTACTTACACTTGCTTACGACGGAACAAATTATCACGGCTGGCAGCGGCAAGAAAATGCTATATCCATTCAAGAACGCTTGGAAGATGCTATTAGCAAAGTTTGCAAAACCGAGATTTCTGTAATCGGAGCAAGCAGAACAGATACAGGCGTTCACGCATTAGGCCAGCGAGCAATGTTTGCGAAAAACTCGAATATTCCTATAGAAAAATTTACGTATGCTATAAACACACAGCTTGGTTCAGATATATCTGTTGTTAAATCTGAAGCAGTTGCTGATGATTTTCATCCACGATTTTCGGCGAAAAATAAAACATATAGATACAAAATATATAATGCTCCTTTCAGAAACCCAATTTTAAGAAATTACTCTTGGCATGTGTATCATGATTTGGCTCTAGAAAAAATGAAAGAGGCGACTAAATACATTATAGGTGAACACGATTTTTCTTGCTTTTGTGCAAGTGGCGGGCAAGCTAAAACAACGGTTAGAACTGTTTACAACCTTTCGCTTTCCAAAGAAAATAACGAAATTTGTATAGACATAAACGGAAATGGCTTTTTGTATAATATGGTTAGAATAATTGCGGGAACGCTCGTTTATGCTGGCATGTCAAAAATCGAACCTAAAAGTATAAAAGATATAATTTTGTCGAAAGATAGAACAAGAGCTGGTATAACTGCCCCACCACAAGGGCTAACTTTAATGGAAATAAATTATTAACTTTAAAACAAGACTTTTTCATGATATAATCGTATATAGGGTTATAGAGAACGCTTAGAGCATTAGGAGGAGTTTCCATGAAAGAGAAAGAAAAAAGAACTAAATCGGCTATGCCAATATATGTATCTGCATTAACGTGGCTTGTATTTGCTGTGTTTATTCCAATGTATAGAATTGAAAATATAGGGCTTGCATTTGCTTCTTCCATAGTTATTTATATTTTGTCTAGAAGATTTTTTGCTGATAAAGTTGAGTATGTAGAAAAATTTGTTACAACGGGCGACAAAAGTGCCGACGAAGTTATTTTAAAAGGCCGCAAACTGTTAGAAGATTTGCAAAAAATTAATAAGAAAATTTCTGATGCGAAAATGAGAGCTCAAATAAACTTGCTTTTTGATTATGGTAACAAAATACTTAATTTTGTTCAATCAGATGTATCAAAAATAAGCAATATTGGCATGTTTATGGATTATTTTCTTCCAACCACTATAAAGCTTTTAAATAACTATCTAGAGCTTACAAAAAATAAAAACGAAACAACAGCCTTAGCCAAAGAAAATATTGAAAAATTGGTTGAAAAAATTGTTACAAACTTCAAAAATGAGCTTGATGGACTTTATGAAGACAGAGCAATGGATATTAAACTAGAAGTTGCCGTTATGGAAGAAATGATTAAAAGAGAGGGGCTTTTAAAAGATGGACTTTAATTACAACAAAAAAAATGCACTCTGTTTTTATATTTTCATGTTTTTAGTAGCCGTATTTTTCTTTGGCGGAAATAGCCTAAGAGATAGGCAAGAAGGTTATAACTCACAAGTAGCTGAGCGAGATATAAATGTTGTAAACGAGCAAATTAACACGGCTATCGGCCAGGCTTCTAACATGCTTGTAATAATGGAGCGTAACTCGGCGTATTCTAATAGAGAAACCAACAATTTTAGAAATGCGATAGAGAGAACACGTGATGAACAGAATTTTAATCGTCGGTTCAGCAATTATGAAAATATGATGGACATAGCCTTTAGCATAGCTTTTGAATCTCCAGTTCCAAACACAGAAGATGGCGAACGATTGATTTATTTCGCAGAAAACATCTCATCGACACAAAGAATCATAAGGCAAAGCGATTATTACAGAAAAGCCTTAGATATTAATACCAGCTTAGACACACCACTAATCATGGTAATACAAAGGGTTAGAAGAATTCACCCTTTACCAACATTTAATTAAATTTCAAGAGGTGCTTAAATGAATAAAAAAATCAAAAGAATTTTATCACTATTTGCAGTTTTTACTTTGTTTTTATCAATTAATACATTTAATATAGCGGCAAATCCAAGAAGTCATACTAATGACTTCTTTGTCAATGATTTCGCAAATGTTTTGTCGCATGAAACTAGAGAATATATTCTCGATATTAATGCCGATATTGCAAGTACCGGTGCCCAGCTTGTTGTTGTTACAACAGAGTTTACAAACGGTCTAGGTGCTTTTGACTACGGCTTAGAGCTTATGAACGCTTGGGGCGTTGGTGATGCCACACTTAACAACGGCGTTTTATTTATAATTGCAACGCAAGAAGAAGACGCTGCAATAATTGTTGGCCATGGAGCCGAAGAGTTTTTAACAGGCGGGCGAATTGGCGTAATTTTTGATAATCATTTTGCTGATGATTTTCTTGATGGCAATTTTGATATAGCTGTTAGAAACACGGCTCATGCTCTATGGCTTGATATTTCAAGATTTTATGAGAATTTTTCAGGAGCTTCTACTACACAAGGCACATCTATAGACGATTTGACTATGTTTAACACAATGCTAGTTACAGACGATGCCCGTGTTTTAAGAGATATGACAATTGCAAACATTCTTGCTCAAAATGAAATCCTTTGGGAGAAAAATGGCGGTCAGATAGCTGTTGTTACAGTCGAAACACTTGGCGGCCATGATATAGAAACCTACACCGTAAATCTTTTTAACAATCTTGGTGTTGGCTCTTTCGAGCATAATAACGGCGTTTTAATACTTTTGGCTATTGCTGATAATCAGTACTTTATCGCTATGGGTGATGGTGTTATGAGGCACGTTAGAGTAAGCCAAATACAGCCAATTTTTGAAGAACCTTTCTTCTCAGGCGATTTTGACAGAGCTGTTGCTGATACTTTTAGAGAGTTTTACGACATAATTTACTCAGTTTTTGGCGATGAAAGAGGAGCTGTTGCAAATACTGCTCCTGTAGTACAAGGTGGTCAAAACACAAATCTTGCAAATAACACAAACCAAGCAACTTTTACCGATACATTCTTTAGTGGCATGGCTACGCTTATAGTAATTATTGTACTTATTATTATTCTTGTTATAATTGCTGCTGCATTCTCAAGACCTCGTGGCGGCATGATGACCCCTGGCGTGGGTATGGGTATGCCTATGCGTAGAAGATGGTGGGGCTTTGGTCCTCGCCATAGAATGGGCGGTTTTGGTGCTGGCATGGCAACCGGTATGGCAATGAGCCGCCGTATGCAAAGACAACAAATGAGGCAAATGCAAAGAATGAATCGCCGTGCTGGCGGCATGATGGGCGGTGGCGGTGCTCCAAGACCTCAAGCTCCACCTCCTGCAGCACCTCGTCAAAAGCCTTCTAGTGGTAGCGTTTTTGGCGGCGGTCGTTCTACTGGTGGGTTTGGTAGTGGCGGCAGTTCGGCTCCTCGCCCTCCTTCTAGTGGCGGAACCTCAAGACCTTCGGGCGGCGGATTTGGAAGTAGCTCGTCAAGACCATCAGGTGGTGGATTTGGCGGCGGCTTAGGTGGTAGTTTCGGTGGCGGAAGAAGTTCTGGTGCTGGCCGTATCGGTGGTGGTGGAGCAAGCCGTGGCGGCGGCGGCTCTTTTAGAGGTGGAAGAAGATAGAAGATAATTCTTATTATTTTGCAGACTTTTTATAAACTCAAGCGTATATATAATTATAAATGCAATTTTGAAATGGGACTAATCTTAGGAGGTAATAAATATGAAAGGCATTAAAGAAGAAAGAATTATGGTTTTAGGTCTTTTACAAGAAGGCAAAATCACTGTGGAAGAAGCAACTAAATTATTAGAAAGCTTAAGCATTACAAGCGGAATGGATGCTTACGCTTGCGAATCGCATGATGTTGAAGAAAAAATTAACAAGTTTACAAAGTCAGTTGAGCATTTTGCAAAAGATGCTGGTTCAAAAATAAGCTGTGCTTACAGAACTTGCGAGCCTAAAGTTAAATCAGGCTTAAAAACTGCTCTTGAAAAAACTGCATCTGCACTTAACAGAGCTTCAGAATCTTTAGCAAGAAGCCTTGAAAATAACGATGTTGAAGTAGTTATCGAAGAAGATAATAATCACAACGAAGAGCAATAAAAAAATATTAAGAAGAAGCTATATTTTGTTGTAGCTTCTTCTTTTTTGTGTTATACTTATTATATATTATTTTTATATGTTATTTTATTTATAAATTTGGAGGATATATTTTATGACATCAGAAATACCAAAAAAAACAAAAATAAGAAAAGAATTAATAAGCTACGCTAAACATGCCGTTATAGCTGTGCTTTTAGGCCTTTTCATTCATCATTTTGTTGTAGCTGTTAACGCCCAAGTTCCTTCTGCAAGCATGGAAAACACTATCATGACCAACGACAGAGTTGTATTAAACAGATTAGCCTATTTATTTAGAGACCCACAAAGGTACGATATTGTAGTTTTTAACCCACCCGACGGGCAAGAAGAATTGTTTATTAAGAGAATAATCGGCCTTCCTGGCGAAACAGTTATGATATTTGATGGTAGAGTTTTTGCTGATGGAGTTTTACTTAACGATTCTTTTATAAAAGAACGTGCAATTGGCGATTTTGGCCCTGTTATTGTTCCTGAAAACAGCTATTTTGTGCTTGGTGACCATAGAAACAACTCACACGATTCAAGAACATGGCAAAATACATTTTTACACCGTGATGAAATTGTGGGCAGAGCCGTTTTTAGGCATCGCTTTAATATTTTACGTTAAAACGTTTAGGAGATAAATTATCATGACATCAGCAATGACTAAAAAATCAAAATTTTTCGGCGAACTAGGAGGCTGGATTAAAACAATAATACTCTCTTTGCTTCTAGCTTTTATAATAACGCGATTCGTTATTGTCCATGCCGTAATCCCATCGCCTAGTATGGAAAATACTATAATGACGGGCGATAGACTTGTAGCTAACAGGCTTGCATACTTATTTAGAAGTCCGCAAAGGTTTGATGTTGTAATTTTTGAGGCTCCTGACCCTCAAGATGAAGGCAAGCTATTTATCAAAAGAATAATCGGCCTACCAGGCGAAACAATTGAAATAAGCCACGGCAGGGTTTTTGCTGATGGTGTTTTGCTAAACGATGAGTTTATAAAAGACCGCGTAACAGGGCAAGACAATTTTGGCCCAGTTGTAGTGCCAGAAGGTAGCTATTTTATGCTTGGCGATAATCGAACAAACTCTGGCGATTCAAGAGAATGGCAGCGTCCATTTATTCATGAAAGTGAAATATTGGGGCGAGCATCTTTTAGATACTTTAGAGGATTTAGTCGTATAAGATAATTATTGACACAGGCCTCAATATTAAATATACTAGAGGTATAGTAAAATGCTTTTCAATCTACACCATCCATCCCTGTGGTTTTCCTACGGAAAACTGGCTCAGTAGTTTCACTTCGTGAAACCCACCTTCGGCTGTCGGACTTCTTTTCGTCATGTCTAGGATGTTGCAGTTTCAAAGTAATTTTGCTATATATGATAAATTATTAAAATTATCAATTCAAGGAGTGATTTTAAAATCATGGATAAAAAAGTTACATTAGTTCTTGGAGTTATAGGTGCCGACGTTCATGCGGTTGGTATAAAAATTCTAGATTATGCCATTTCAAATGCAGGATTTAATGTTATAAATCTTGGTGTTATGGTTTCGCAGGAAGAATTTATTAATGCTGCGGTTGAATCTGCGGCAGATGCAATTTTAGTTTCTTCACTTTATGGGCATGGCGAGATAGACTGCCGCGGTTTACGTGAAAAATGCGACGAAGCAGGTCTTACAGACATTAAGCTTTACGTTGGCGGAAATATTGTTGTTGGCAAATCTGATTTTGCTGAAGTTAAAGAAACATTTGTTAAAATGGGTTATGACAGGGTTTACCCACCAGGGACAAGCCCTGAAACTTGTATCAGAGATTTGAAGATAGATTTTGACCTTTAAGACCTTCTTCTAAAACTTTGATTACTGCTTAACAAAATAGATTCATAGTGGAGCTTTAGCGAAATGTGGAGAATCGTATTTGAGTTTAGCAGAAATAAGTTTTAGACAAGGTCATAAGACCTTCTTTGTGAAGAAACTAAACAGGAGGGGATTTAATTGAACATTGTATTAACTGCCGATTTTGGCTCTACATTTACCAAGGTTTCGGCGGTGGATATTGATAATAAAAAAATAGTGGGCGTAGCAAAATCTTTCACAACAATAGAAACTAATGTTTGTGAAGGATTTGACAATGCCTTAAAAGAGCTTTATGCTATTTGCGGAAAAATTAAATTTTCTAAAAAATTTGCATCAAGTTCGGCTGCTGGCGGGCTTAAAATGATTTCTTGTGGACTTGTGCCAGATTTAACGGCTAAGGCTTCTAAAATGGCAGCCTCTAGTGCTGGAGCAAAGGTTTTAAAAACCTATTCTTATGAGCTTAGCGAGCATGAGCTTGAAGAAATTTTCGTCCTAAAACCTGATATTATCTTGCTTTCTGGTGGGATTGATGGCGGAAATAAAGATGTTATTGTTGAAAATGCAAAAAAGCTGGCTAGCATAGATAGCAATTTTTCTGTAATAGTTGCAGGTAATAAAACAGTTTCAGGCAAAATTGCAGAAATATTAGAAAAATCAGGCAAAAAGGCAATTGTAACAGAAAATGTTATGCCCGAATTTA
>Ga0136643_10001109_pt1 | contig 32017 bp, 36 predicted proteins | sample TergutLab28metaG_FD_96883 | JGI IMG/M metagenome (GOLD analysis project Ga0136643, IMG submission 96883) | Labiotermes labralis P1 segment gut microbial communities from Petit-Saut dam, French Guiana - Lab288 P1 (version 3) (version 3) | ecosystem: Host-associated > Arthropoda: Insects >...
GAGGATGATCCCATAGAGGGATTGAAACATGTAGGAGATATTTTAAATCCATTTTAATCTAATAATGTGGTTTTAATGGTTTGACAAGTATGTGCAATTAGTTGGTTTTAATAAATATTGTTACACACAAATACATTCACACAAAAAAAAACACACACAAACTCACACAAAAACAATATCAAACACACACAAAAAACTCACACACAAACAACCACACACCAACACACATAAACAAACACACACAAACAAGCACACACAAACAAAAATACACACATAAACCACAAAAAACAAAAAAACACACACGCACACAAACACACACACAAGCACAAATAAAAACATACACGCAAACACACACACAAAAACACACACGAACATACACACAAACACATAACACACACAAATACAAACACGCTAACACACACACAACCACACAGAAACACACACAAAAATATACACAAACATATACACGCACAAAAACACACACACAAACAAAACATATAAACACAAAACACACACACACACACAAAGTCACGCAAAAACTCAAACAAAAACACGCTCACACAAACAAACACATACAAACACACATATAGACACACACACAAACACAAACGCACACAAAAACATACCCAAACACACAAAAAACACACATACAATCACACAAACACACACGCACACACGTAAACGCCCACAAACATATACACACAACCACATAGAAACAAACACAAACACATACACGCACACAAACACACACACAAAAACAACAATAAACAAAAACACACAAACACAAACACACACTCAAAGAGACCTACAAACACACAGAAACACACACACATTAACACAACAAAACACACAAAAATACACAATCACACAAACAAACACACGCACACAAACACACACGCAAACACATACACGAACACACACACACACACAAAAAGCACACACACAGACAGACAAAAACTTACACAAAAAACCAACAAAAAAAACACAAAAATGACACACCCAAAATAACACACAAACACGCACAAAAACAAACACACATAAACAATCACAAAAAGCACACACAAACACACACAAACAAAAAAAACTCACAATAAACACTCACACTTGCACACAAACACTAACACAAAAGCACACACAAACAAACACGCACACAAACACGAACAAACAAACAAAATATACACTCATAAACACACAAACAAACACACACAAAAAAGCACACACCAACACACACGCGCGCAAACATACCCAAAACACACAAAAAACAAACACAAACCCGCACACACACAAACAAACACGCAAACACATAGACGCACAAGAACACACACACACGAAAACAAATACAAACACAAACATAAATATAAACACAAACTCAAATAGAAACATAAACACAAAGATACACAGAAACTCAAACAAACACGAACACAAAACACACATATAAACACACACACAAACGCAAACGCACACTAACACACACACACAAACACAAAGGCACACAAACATACACAAACAAACACACACGCACACAAACACTAACATATAAACACACATACAAACACATACACACAAACACACACAATCGCACAAACAAGAACAAAAACACAAACACACACATACAAACACAAAGACACACAAACGCACACAAACACACATACGCAAACGCACACACGAAAATACACAAACACACACTAAAACACATGCAAACATACAGAAACACACACATAAACACACAAAGAACCACACACACAGAAACATTCATAAACAAACACACAAACAAAAACACACATACAAAAGGAAACACACAAACAGACACACAAACAAACATTAACACGCACCCAGATAATCACACACAAACAAGCACACAACCACACACACAATCACTAAAACAAACATAAAAAACAAACAAACTCACACACAAACAATCACATACAATCACGCACACAAACACACACACACACAAAAACACAATCCAACACCACACAAACAGGCACAAACAAATACAAACACACTTCTAAACAAATACAAACACAAACACACACACTCACAAACGCGCACACACAAAAAACACACACACACAAGAAAACCCACGCAAACACACAGACACACACACAAACACAAACAAGCAAACCACAAACAAACACACAAACGAACCCAAACACACACAAATACACATAATAACACACAAAGACACACACTCAAACAAAACCGCACACACTTACACACAAAAACAAATGCACACAAACAGACAAACACAAATATAAAGGTACACAAACACTCACAAAAATACAAAAAAACCAACACACAAACACACACAATCGCACAAACACAAACACACACATAAACACCCACACGCGCACACACACGCGCACACACGTAAGCATACGTAAAAACACACAAAAACACACAAACACAAACTAACACACACACACACACAAAACCACACACAAAAACACACACGCAAACAATAACACAAATAAATTCAAACACACACAAAAACACGCACAAACACAAAAGCACACGAACACACACACAAACACAAAAGCACACGAACACACACACAAATCACAAACAAACACACACAAGCACAGAAACATAACCACACAAAACACACAAACAAACATGTAAACACACACAAACCCACAAACAAATACACACAAACATATATACACACAGAAATACACACATAAACATTCACACGAACAAACACGCAAACACACAAACACATACAAATATGTACAGAAATACACATACGCACACAAACACACACACAAAGAAATATATAAGAAAAAACGCACACAAAAAACATTAACACAAAGACATGCAAAATCACACACAAACACACTCACACCAAAACGAACACACAAAAACACACACCCAAACACAAACTCACACAAACACACACACACACGAACATACACAAACACACAATCACAACCCAAAAACACAAACACACACAATCGCACAAACTCACACTCAAACACACACACAAAAACACAAACACATGCTCACGCACACATGCACACACACAACCACACACAAACACACACGCAAACATAAACACAAGCACACTAACCCACACAAAACACACATAAAACACAAACACATAAACAAACAAAAAGACACACAAACACCGACACAAACTCACACATAAACACACACAAACAATACCACACACAAACAAACACACAATCACACGCAAAAAAACATAAAAACACGCCACACGCACACAAAAACGCACAAACAAACAAGTACACGAACATACACACAGACAAACACACAAACACGCACACGAAGACACACACAAAAACAAACAAGCAAACACACACACAGACAAAAAACACACACACAAAAGAAAATAGACAAAAAGACACACACAAACACAGAAACACGCAATCAAATACACACATAAACACACACAATCACAAAAACAAACACACACAAACACACATACAAACTCACACAACAACACACACACACAAACACACACACAAAACACGCACTCAAACAGAGAATCACTCATAAACATAAACAAACACAAACACAAACAAACACAAAAAAAACAAACACACGTAAAGTCAAACACACATGCAAACACACACACTAGAACCCACACACAAAAACGCAAACACATAAAAGCACAAACACACGCAAACGGCCACACGCAAACACCCAGACACCACAAAAAAACACACACACACAACAACATATGATCACACAAGAACACACACATGAACACAAAGGCACACAAAACATACATGTAAACACAAACACACACTCAAACACAAACACACACACAATGAAACAAACACGCACAAATAAACACACACAAACACAAATAAAAACTCGCACACAAACACACACATACACACACAAAAACACAAAGGCACACAAACACACACACTCACAAACAAACACGACACACACAAATACACATCACACAAACAAAAACACACAAACACAAATTAACACAAATATACACAATCGCACAAACACAGACACACAAACACACATTTGAACACACACAAGCGAACACAAGCGCACAAACGCAAAAATACACAAACACACGCACGCACACTATCACACACATAAACTCAAACACACACAATCACAAACACACACACACACAAAGGCACAAAAAACACACAAATTCAAACATACGCAAAACGCACAAACACACAAACAAACAATAACGCACACAAAGACTCACACACATAAATACACACCCGCACATAAACGCACACAAATCCACACTCAGCCAAACAAAAACACACAAAAACACACAGAAACACACACTCAAGTAGACACACAAACAATCAGACGAACACACAAGCAAACACACGGACGCACACACAAAAAAAACATCCACACACTAACACACACACAGCACATACACAAACACGCACACAAAAACGCACACATAAACACAAACAGAGAAACACAAACACAAACACACACACCAACACATAAAAACAAACACACACACACATACTCACAAACAACACACGCACAAAAACACGCACGCACACACAAACACACGCAAACAAACACACACACAAAAACAAACATATGAACAAACACACACACACACAAACCCACACACCCAAACACACAAACAAACACAAAAACACAAACACAAAACAAACACACATTTAACATAACCAACACGCACACGCACACAGACACACGCACACAAACACAAACACACACATAAACACACACAAAACTCACACAAACCCACACACAGACACAAAAACACAAACAAAATGACACATTCACTCATACAAAAGAAAACACACATTCACTCATACAAACGAAAACACACACTAACACACACAAACAAAATCACACACAAACACGCACATAAACACACACAAACACAAAAACGAACACACACACACAAACACACACAAACAAAGCTCACACACAAACACTCACACAAAGCAAACATAAAAACACGCACAAAAAACGCACACAAAAAACAAAATATTCACAAAAACACACACAAACACAAACAAAACAAACACACACAGGCACACAAATACACACACGAATACACACACAAACAAACACATGCAAACACACACAAAAACACGCACTAACAAACACACAAACACACACACAACCACACACAAACACACACACAGACACAAAAAACACACAGACACAAAAACACACACAAAAGAAAACATAAAATATGTCACACACAAACACAAACACACACAATCACACACAAACACGCACAAAACACACACATATACACACAATCACAAAAACAAACACACAAATAAAATCACACGCAAACAATCACACACAAACACACACAAACAAACACGCAAAAAATAAGCACAAACAAACACAAATTCACTTATAATTCACACAACACAAACACACACACAAATACAAACACGTTCACAGACAAACACACACAAACACACACACACAAACACATACAAACTCTCACTTAGACACAAAAACACAAACACACATTCACTCACACAAAACAAAACACACAAATACAAACACATAAACCAAATCACACACAAACACGCACACAAACACACACACAAACACGAAAACAATTACACACACAAACTCACACACAAGCACTCACACACACTCATACACACAAACACCCACACACAAGCACACAGAAACACGCACACAAACAAGCACACATAAATACAAGTAGACACATATACACAAACAAACACACACAAACACACACACGAACACACACGCAAACATGCAGACACATAAACACACACAAAACCACACACAAACACACCCACAAGCACACACAAAACAACACACACACACACAAAAGCACACACACGAACACACACTCACACAAAAGAAAACACACATACGAACAGACACAAACACAATAACAAACAAACACACACAAACACGCAAAAAAACTAAAAAAAAAACACTCACACACAAACAAAAACAACCACACACAAACACACATAAACAAAAATGACACATAAACACACACACGCAAACAAACACACACACACAAACAAAACACACACGAACACAAACACACACGAATACACATGCAAACACACAGACACCTACAGACTAACACACACAGAGAACCACACACAAACACCTACACAAACACACGCACACCAACACACAGTCAAACAAACATATAAAAACAAACACACACACACACAGACACGCAGAAACACACATAAACACACTCACACAATCACGCACACCCAAACACACACATAAACACACACCCAAACACAAACACACACAAAAACAGACAAAAACCCACGAACACACACACACACACAAGCACACACACGCGCGCACACACGCAAACTCACATACACGCCACAACACACAAACACACACAAACACACAAACAAACACATAAACACAAACGCACCACAAACACAAGCACAAAGACACACAAACACACACTCAGTCACACATAAACACACACACACACACACAAACAAACACACAAAAAACACACACGCACACAAACACACACACACACAAGCCCACACACGGACACACACGCAAACACACAGAAACACACAGAAACACACACACACGCAACCATACACAAACACAAACACACAGACACATAAAACACACACACTCACACAAACGAAAACAAAAAAAGACACACAGAAACACACAAAAACACACCCGCACACAAACAACATAAACACACACAAACATAAACAATCACAAAAATAAACACACCACACACACAAACAAAGTCACACACAAACACTCACACAAAACAAACACCCACACACAAACACACAAAAACAAACACGCACACGAACACGCACACACGAACGCAAATACACTTATCAACACATACAAACCCACACAAACACACACATGCACACAAACACAAAACACATATAAAAAAAACACACGCAAACACACACAGAAACAAACGCACACACACAAACACACACACACGAACACACACGCAAACACACAGACACACACACAAACACACACAAACAACCACACAAAACCACACACGCACACAAATACACACACACACAAACATACATATAAACACAAACACACACAGAAAGACATACACAAACACAAACACACACAGACATACGCATAAACACACATACAAACAGAAACACACACAAACGCACGCAAATACAAAGGTACAGAAACACAAACACACACAAACATCACACACAAACACACACACGCCCACAAACACACACACACACACACATAAACACACACAAACCAACACCCACCATCGTACAAACACACACACACACACACATACAAACACCCACACAAACACACACACGCCCGCACACGCAAACACACACAAACACAAAAACACACACACACAAAGGTACACACACACACAAACACTCACAGACGCACCCATAAACACACACAAACACACACTCACACAAACACACAGAACACACACAAACACACACACAAACGCACACAAACACACACACAAACATACACGCAAACACACACAAACCCACACACACAGAAATACACACACAAACATACACACGAACACCCACACGAACACACACGCAAACACACAGACACACACAAACACACACAACCACACACAAACACATCACACACACAAACGCACACATAAACACAAACACAAACACAAACACACACAAATCTCACACACAACACACACAAACACACGCACACAAACACACACAAAAATACACACACAAACACACGCACAAACACACATACAAACCCACACACCAAAACACACGAACACACACACACACACACACGAACACACATACAATAAACACACACAAACACAAACACACACACTAACACACAATTAACATCACTAACACCCACACGCACACAGACACACGCAAACAAACACACACAAACACAAACAAAAACACACAAAGAAACACACGCACTCACAAACACACACACAAAGAAACACACACACACACAAACAACATAATAATAAATATTATAACTCTGTAATCTCTAGCTCTTTTATATTATAAATTTTTACATAAATTGCTAAGAGAGGCATGTACTGGTACTTAGTGAGGTACTACAGTTTACCGCAATGGATTTACAATATGACTCATCAGGCTGTATAGTGGCTTTGATATATGCCTGAGGTAGTGTCCTGACAATGAAACCACGAAAAAGCGGTTCAATTTATTGCTATTTCTCCGCCTATATAGTGTCATATCACGAATAGTCGGGCTACGTCTGGTATTTGGTCCTTTGAAGATAGGAAAAAATAACGACACGTATGAAGATTCCATATCCGGAGGCTAAAATTGCCACAACGGAAGGCGACCTCGGCATTGCCGATGCGTGAGTGAATTGCTGCTATTCCCTGCCTGTTTTCCTTGTCTCCACGTTGCCGAACATGTAATTCCTTTCAAGAGAAGGTAAAGTTAAATTTCGGCCTATAACAACCCGTGAAGGACCAGAGGGTTTGTAGAAGTATAGCTCTGCTCTTTCTTTAACTTCATTTGTAAATTGGGTGGTTGGATAACGTCACGCCCCGGCCGTTTTAACCCCGGGAAAAAGAGCCGGTATCCATTGTACAGGAGGTTGGGTGGATCCCAAGGTCAATCTGGACGGGTGCGAAAAATCTCGCTCCCACTGGTATTCGTTCTTCGGACCTTTCGACACGTAGCGAGTCGTTATGTCGACTATGCAATCCCGGCTCACTTTCAAGAGAAGGCCTATCGAAATAGAGCTAGAGTTTCTCCAGTTTAGTAGTTTCGAAATATCCATGTAATCAATTTTGGTAACTATTATAGATCATCCCTTATCCGTGCGCTGGTTATCCCGCCAATTATCCAGATCAGCTTGGCCTTTCTGCCAAATTTGTCGAGAATTCTACAAAAATATTTGCCTTGAAATTACCGGTTATCGGATCAAGTACAGTACCGTGTTGTGCTTTCTAGTACTTCAAACCACGTGTAGTCGAAAGGTCTAAACGCAGGTACATTCTGTAGACAGTAACAGCCGAAATTCAAACTGCCAATGTAACCTATTTCCAAAAAAATCGAATTATCCCGATTTCCTGCATATCCGGATGTTTCGTCGCCCCAATTAATCCGGATAAGTGGCGTTCTACCTTATATTGCCTATAATAAGATTGGAGTTCTTTCACGATTACATTTATAACCAAACTTTTTCGCTGGAAGACACAAAATTTATTAGTTACATGAGAAATTATATAATAGGTGTTCAGTAGAAGCGCGTGCAAGCGTGATTAGTGGAGACCAGGGTTGAATATAAACCAGTCCTAGTGTTACATTCGGAAGTACTGATTTATCCAGTCCAGTGCAAATTCACCTCCTTTTTCTGTGTCAAGGTATCTTCTGTACGTCTGTAAAGTATTGACTTGTGAGTGCTTTATTCTAGGCTCTGTTGATGATTAGGTATGTGTTTGGTCCTCAGAAATGTTGCCCACTCTGTAAATTTATTTATCCCTAGGCTACATAACTATGTTATACCGGCGTTCAGTGCTTGGTGACGTTTCAAAGTTATTTTTTATGAAAATATGAAATAGACTTCAATTGCCTTCGAAAAACTTTCTATTGCATCTGCCTTTCTACGAACACAGTCCTGTTTATTAGGAAGCTAGTTATATTTATTAACATAGATAAACAACAAGCTATTTGCCATAAAATCCATGTCCATAATGCATATGTCCGTGTCCATAACCTTTATGACCATAACCACCGTAACCACCATAGCCACCATGGCCATTGTAACCACCATAACCACCATAACCACCATGGCCACGGTAACCACCGTAACCACCTGAGACACCATATACAACATACACACGTTTCACACCATATCCACCATAACCGCCGTATCCATGTGTGTATCCGTGTCCATATCCACCACCATAACCTCGACCATATCCATAACCATAATCACCATATCCGCCGCACATACCTTCTGCTAGGACCGCCAGGAAAATAAAGAAAATCTGTAAAGAAATAATTTTGAAAGTAACAGACGTGGCCATCTCAAAAGCTGAGATAAGGACAATCGTTGCACAGGATAAAGTTGTTGGTATATGGCGGTGATTGGTTCCTTGTTGGAATGTGGTTTTTTACATTCTTTCTATCAATTTGCATAAGACTACAGTGTCTGCTGTCTGTGCTGACGTCAGATGGTAGCTTCCCTCCCTCTATCTACCAGCGATGTACGCAATAAAATTCCCCATTTCCTCGCTCTTCAACACCATCCATTTTCAGACCTCAATAGCCCAGTGAATAATGTGCATAAGTCATGCAAAGGCTGTTAACAGATCGACCATACTTTGAGGTTAATCCAAGTCCATCGATCAAGCGGCCAGAGCGTGAAGGCGATCATTAAATTTCTGATAGTGTCGATATTAAGAATCTGGGTAGCAATGACACCACTCTTTTTAAATTTTTTCGCTCGTTGTTTGGTGCTTAAACACGCACGCTACACTTCCTTTTGCAATATAATATTACGATTAATTATGAATATCAGCTTGTGGGATTATGATACATCCTTTAGGAAATTTCAAACATAATCTTGACTGAAAGATAATTTTATATAGGCCTATTTCACATTCGTTTTAGTTCATATATATATAATAATATTCTTTGCTGCCCATTTTCACAAATTAGCATTGTCCGAGGCCTTGTGAAATATTTCGTAACATCGTAAGTTAATACGGTGAGGACCTCTTAGAACGTCGCCCAACCAGCAAACAGGATGACCACCCATTCTGGGCCATCTGCTATATATATCCATGATATATCCGTAATAAGTACATCCTGTCACCACAGCATATATATATATATATATATATGTATATTTGTCTTTCTGTTTGCTGCCAACTTTTACAAACTAACATGATCGTCCGAAAATAACTTTATTGGTCATTAATTTTCTATCTTCAAAGATAAATTAATTTCGTTCCTTCTGTGTTACGGGCCTTTCTTCTCTCCGATCACATTCCTTGACCCTTTGCTACGTAACTTTCTTTTTTCAAACTAATATTCTGATTTCAATTTCTGGGACGAAAGTTATACAAAACGCTGCTTTGCCCTTGTAGTATCAAAAACTGCTCCAAGATTTTGCAACAGTTAGTGTTTTAAATGAGCCGGCATACTTCGGTCGACATGAGTATTAGACTACAAACTGGTAGAAGAATGGTTCCCATCAGGTACTGAGAGTCCTTTCTTCTCCCCAGCTACAAAACTCACTCACCATCCCAGGGCATGAAGCTGGTCGCTTACGTTTACCTTGTGCCAAGGTTGAAAATAAGTGGCTCTGTAACTCCACTTCACTCCTTGCTTCTTTATGGTTTGGGTTTAATTAAACAACATCGACAACTTCAAAATGTCATAGTAAAACCTTTACACACACAAAATTATAAAATATGTAAACCTATATTTGAAAGGACTCTAAACTTTCAGAATATGGGCTTCGTTATTGAACGGCTTTTCCACATGCCCTTATATACGATGTTGAAATTTAATGCAAAAATTTTGACTAAAAACTTACATTGAAATCACTGCTGGCACCGAAACCGAAAAACGCGACTTTTCTACAAACAAACACTGCAATAGTACGCAAGATATGTGTAATACGTGAAAAGTATGGCTGTGAATCACGTTGTTGGTTGTTCGGTGCCATGCGGAAGCGAGCTGTGTTTTCGGTATTTCGTAGGAACACGTTGTCTTCTTTGATCCTACGTTTGAAATCAACATATTTTACCCAAACGTCTCCAACACAGACCACTTCCACATGGTGCCGACACCCAAAAACAGGAACGATCTCAACTGCGAACCACAGTGACGGTCCTAAATTAATAATGACAGGTGAGCACTTACCAAATATCTTGACATTTCTGATCAATTTCCAGTACAAATTTTCAATATAGATCTCTTCCACAAAGTGGAAATTGCCCCGATCTTCTTCAGAGGTCTTAAGAATACGGCAACCAGGTGCCCTGTCTTATATACCGCCTCCGGCATCAGGAAGGGCTCCTTCAAGGACTTGAACCAACAAATTAATTGTATATTATGTAACAACATGACACGGAAGAGATAGGACTTAAGTCAATTGTTCACGTAACTTGTTCCAAGATCCGGTAAATCCCAGAACTTTTCTACCGCTCAATTACTATGAGATGTGTTCAACAATGATACAAAGCTGCTCAGTCATGCTAACAGTAAATTACAACCTTGCTCTTGCTCGTTGTTCTCAAGAGAACAGAAACGCCACAGGGGTTTGTTACATTTTTCGGTTTAAGCATGATGATAGTGTCTAACATATTTGCTAAACCTCTTGTGATGCAATCCATCGTGCAGCAGTATATGAATTTGAGAATAACAAGACAGGCAATGGAGGTATAATGTAACACCGAGCGAAAGCAAAGAGTATTACATATTTTGAGCGAATGTCTGTAGTCCTAGTTATCCAGCACACAAATGGCATCTTTTCTGCTCAACGTTATATCATCTATGGCCTGTCCGGCTGCACCATATTTTCATTTATTGTCCCATAAACGCATGGATTTTCGAAAATTGCTATTGAACATAAAATGTGTATTTGATTTTCTCTACGACGTTTGTCTTAACATTTTTCATATTAAGAAGGATTCTGCGAGTATTATAGGCTCAACATACATAGCTGTACACGTAAACTGCCCTTTTTTCTTGTCATATTGTAATCAAACTTGAATTTATTCAACAGATTTCCTATAAATCATCAACTATAAAATATCGTGGAAATCCAATAAGTGGGGGTCGAGTTGTTCCATGACTACAGACACACAGACAAACGGACGAGGCACGATTGCAGGCTTCCGCCGCCAACAAGATGAGATTTGCGCTCTTCTAGGATATTATGCAGCGTGTGATGGTAATTCCTAAACGAAGTTTCGGAACAACCTCTCAGTCCCAACTTCAAGGGTCAAGACCCTTTCTGCTGCTGTTACAATTATTCGCATTCGTGAATTTATGGATTGAAAAATTCGGTTATTGGGACCAATAGGTTGTACCGAGACAACGGTAAGAAATTACCACCATAAGCTGCGTATTATCCCAGAAGAGCAAAGATCTCAGACATGACGAACCTCGTTGTCACGTTTGGCAATTTTTGTAAACGCGCCTAAAATATATTACCGTGTTCGAATTCCACCAAATTCTTTTACATGAAGCGACATAATTAGTGTTTTAACTTTGGGATAGTGAATTTCGCCTAAAAGAGGATTGAAATGTAAGTTTTTAACTCATAGAGGCATTCCACATTATTTTGAACAACATGTGAGCCACATGAAGACCCACTCTTATTAAGAAGGAAAACGTCTTTGTGTTAAAACAGGTGGAAAGCCTAACAACTGCATTGCTGTGAAATGACTATGAACGTGATTTAACCGGCATAAATGAGACGAATTAAGAAAATAATATAAAAATATACAATGAGATTTCTGTCGTTGTTTTTCTTCAAAGATTTTAGGACAAGTAAATAGAACAGGAAGAGATGGACAACACATGTTGCCTACTTGTAATAGACTATAAGAAAGGGGCTAGTAAAGGAAGGAAAGTCTTCAGAAATATCGACATAGACATAGATTTGGAGGATAAGATTAAAAATGACTTCAAAGGCAGGAACTTTGTGAAGATGTCATTTACTTTCAGTCAAACAGGAAGTACCATTTACCTGGTTTTTGTGAGTTCGGCGATGAAGCTTTATATGCTATAAAACACGACCATTTTAACAGGCTTAAAAAATGCTAGATGCTCAAGTAAGAGTCTGGGATGTAGAGCTTGTTGTTTTCCTCGGTCAAAAAAATATTACATCATCATAATAAAATTCAGCCAATTAAATGTGCTTCCTTTTCAGTGAGTTGAAAGACCTTTAATGACACAGCATTATTTCCAAATTTTATGTAACACGTACTGAATTTTTAGGAATAATTAGTATTAATTAATCAATATATGGAGTAATATATCCAATTTAAATCAGTCTCTGTTTTATCCATAGTACACTCCTTCTGAATTAAGAAGCCTAATTATTTAATCCTACTAATCTGAGGAACACGCGAAATTCGTAACACGGTTGGTGTAAACTGTAGGAATATGAAACCGTGACGTTGAAGTTTCAAATGAGGAAGGAAGATCAGCCGTGACCGGTCGTAAAATACTGACACGCTGAAGAATTTCGGTGAGTAAATTATGTGAATTATATTCCATTTTTAGGTGCGTTCCCAAACCGAAAATTTGGGTATTAGCTTCGTAATGTTTGTCCTTCCGTCTGTCCGCCACGTGGAACAACTGGGCTTCCACGGGATGGATTTTCATGAAATATTGATATTTGAGTACTTTTCGAAAGTCTGTCAGAAAACTGAAGTTTCATTAAACCTCACAATCTTAATAGGTACTTTGTGTGAAGACCTTTGTACATTTATGATAACATCTCGCTGTATTCTTCTTATCCTGACAGATGTGTCAGACAAAATTGTTAAGGAAATCAAAACACACATTTTACGTTCAGTTACTTTTTTTTCTGAAAATCGTGTCGTCTGTGGGATAATGAAGAAAACACCTGGTAAAGCCGCACAGGCCACAGATGACAATATAATATGGCGCATGCACATTGCATGCTGGAAAAGTAAGGCTACAAAATCACTGTCAGAATATGTACTACTTATCGCTTTTCCACAGCAACAATGGTTAAGCGGAGGCGCCTCATTGTTACGTTATACTTACATTGAATATATTGTTCATTTTCAATTCGATTATTTCAGTTTGTACTTTTTTGATAATTTAAAGTGTACACGTTACTATTCAAAATTGTTTCAAGACGTAAATAGTAGAAAGTTTTATTACGTACCGTGACGATCTCGGAAGTATTTTGTTTTCAAACGCTCGTTATTTTTGCTGAGACGCTATGTGCTATACTTGTACAAGAGAGCTGCTTGAAGTCCTGTCGTATTTCTACCTGTGTACTGTGTTTAGAAAAGTAGTCAAAACAGTAAATTTTGAAATGAAAAATAGCTTTCACTTCTAAAATTTGTTATCTATAATTTCCTTCGCAAAATTGTTAAAGGCGACTCTTAGATTCGTCATGCCTGTCTTTCTGCACTTCCACCCGTCTGTCCGTCTTCATAGAGCAACTCTGCTCCCACGAAACGGATTTTCACAACATTTGGTATTTGAAGAGTTCTCGGAAATCTGTAGAGAAAATTCAAGTTCCATTCAAATCGGAAACAAGAATAACAGGTACTGTACATGTACACTAATGTGTATTTATGATTGTAACTCAATGGATACTTCTTTGAATGAGAAATATTTCGGAAGAAATTTGTATAGGAAATCAAAACACGCATTTTATGGTCAGCACTTTTTATTAATGAAAATTGTGCCGTTTGTGAGATAAAGTGGGAAAAAATCGTTCAGCCACACAAACCACACATGACAATCGAAAGCTGCGCAGAAAATGTAAGCTTTGCAGCCAGATAACTAAGGCAAAGTAAGGACACACACTCATAATATTTAATACTTACTTATTCATAAATGATTAATTCCATCTGATCGCGTAAAATGTTTTACGGCAGCACTTAACAAAAGAGGCAATGTATGATTGAGGCGCATTCGCGTAAAAAATTTTTGCAGTGGAAAAGCAATAAATATTTCACAATCTGATTGTGTGTCTGTAGACTAAGATACCCAGCCAGTCTCCAAAGCGCCTGCCCCTTATTATAATATCGGTGTCCTGTCTGGTTCTACCATATTTTTCTACATTGTCTTACAAGCGGAACTGTTTTCGGAAAAAAAGTTATTGCACATAAAATATGTGTTTTGATTTTCTCCACATTTTTTATGTGAAACGTTTCCCATTGTAACTAGAACCAAGCGAGATATTATCATAAATGTACGTAGGTCTTCATATTAAGTACCCGATATTCTTGTAAGATTTTAAGGAAACTTGAACTTCCTCGACAGATTTTCGAAAATTTTCAAATACCAAATTTATTAAAATCTTCCAATGGAAGCCGAGTTGTCCCATTCGGACGAGCAGACGGACAGACAGACAGACAAACATGACGAAGCTAATAGTCCCTTTTCGAAATTTTGTGTATCATTACAATCCGCTCAGCCAAATTGTAGTTCTAAAGAAGGCCACGAGCAGACGAAACTTCTTTTGTTTTAGTACAAACTTTATATGTAACCTGTTAACCAGATTGCAAATTAACTGGAGTGTAATATCTTTCAAAACTGATACGTTTATAGCATTTATACGCATTGTGGCCGGCGACATAAATTTACCGTAATAACATTGTTGAATAACGCTCAGTGTTGTTATATAATTGACAGCGACATGTAACTCAACAGTAACACACCCAGAATGCATTGCTGTGTTTCTACTGCGAATTGATTACGCGCAGGCGCCACAGGGTTACATTATATGTACATCGCCCTTTTTTTTTAATTTAAAACAAGTCTAACCGGAGTTCAAAGGAAATACGCTCTCAGAAATGTTACACAATCCGAAACGTTGAAGAAACACGATCTCCTTTGTTTTTGCATGTCTTGACCTTCGGAAATACGTGTTTTCCTTTACTTTAAAACCTGACAACAAAGAAGTAAGGCGGGAGGTTAGAGACGTAAATTAAAAGAGAAGCGAGAGATTATTTATTTTAGGAACCAAAAAAAAAGCGATAGAGCTTCATTGTGATATAAGGTTTTTAGACTTTATCCGCTTGTCCACTGTTAAGACTCATATGGAAGTGGAAACGTTGGATACTTCAGACATATGGGCTTAGAACAAGCTACAGAATATGTTTCATGGAGAGTTATGAAGTACACTTTGAAAACAAAATTAAATGGTCAGTCTAACGCAGCTGTGTTTTTATTCATTAGCTACACGTTTCGGTACGTCGATATACAGTCACTAAAAAGCAGGTAAAAGTGCGATATATAATACATATTTATACATAGTTTGGGTGCATAGTTATGTGCACTTAAAGGGGTTGGCTGCATGAGAATCATTAATTAGCGACTTGGAATTTGAGAATATCTCAGCATTAACTTCAGGGCAGAAACAAGACAAATCTCAGCTGTGGTTGCTGGTCGCGGGAGTTTCTGGACGGCAACTGGAGAAACGACAAAAATATAAAAACCCATCAGTGTTCCCTTAACATGAGTGTCGTCCTTTTGTTGACAGTTTCAACTGCGCATAAAACACCATCTTTCACCCTTGAGCAGTAGTTTTCATTACACCTTAAAATACAGCAATATGTTGTTATCAAAATACTTTGATTTCGTTACATTCAAAGCTTCACAGTCGGACTTTTGTACAACTTAGGAATCATTCCAATGATCCTTGTGGGCTACATCCCCCATAATGCCTTCTGATGATTAATCACAGTAAATGTAAACCGTACAGACACAGAAATTTGTAAAATTCTGTAGGATTTGGCTTGCAAGTAGGTCACTACGCCAGAAGGGCGGCTCGCGTAAAATTACGTACTTATAAAACATCATTTGTTCTATATCCCACTGATATGATTGTGAGAGTCTCCATGGGAGCTGTTAGTATAAAACCTCCGTTGGTTTTTCATTTGGAAGTTAAATAACAATTAGTAACACTTTATTCTATACCATGTGGAATTCCTTAAAGCTTGTTTGTAGCTGCGCGCTGTGAAGGTAGGACTGCGCACGTTAGAACTGTACTGTACTGTACTGTACTAACTTTAAGTACGGTTTTGGAAATTGTTCAGGCTAAGTTAATAAGGATGGGGAGGATTTATTCGGGATACGATAGAACTGTCTAAGCCTATGGTTCGCTTTAAAAATTATATAGTAAAAGTAGTTTGAGTTCGGGATGACCCAGAGTAGATAGTGTTTGTAATGGTCCTAAGTTGAGACAGAATGCTTTAGAAATGTTCCTACCTTTACGAAAATAACGTAGTTCATTCACACAAGTTTATTCCCAATTAAATGCAAAATGGTTTTAACGCTTCTATGTGTTTGGCCGCAAAATGTAGCCATCCTCAAGGAGCTACAGTGTTGAAGACATGTAAAGCGTGCTATATGGGTTGTCAAATATAAATGGTAAAATATTACACATATGTAAAAATAATATCCCGAAATATGTGCTAAATACTGTGAGTGATTCAAATGGGAAAGTAGAGAGAAATGGAACAAAGGCATGGATTACACAGAAAATAATCAACAAAATGAATGAATAAAGGAAATGTACGAATGGAAACAAAGAAGAAAGAAGGAAGAACTACAGAAGACTGAGGAACGAATAAAAAATAGCCACTGGCAAGGCCAAGAAGGAGTATCTTGAGAGCATATGTAGCGAGATCTCGGAATTTCAAAGAGCAAAACTTAAGATCTAATGTAAAACCTACACGAAGACGAAAGAACTAGGTTGGAAAGAAAACCGAGGAATTCAAAACATTGGCATTGACGACTCGAAAGGGAATATAATAATAAATAAGAGAAAAGTGCCGAAAATTTGGGAGAATTATATTCCGGAGCTCTACGATTGACCTAATCGACCAGAAAAATTAGAACTCAAACCTGAAGAGGAATTAGATGCAGACGAAAAGGCCCTAATGCTTTGTGAAGTGGAAACACTATCAAGGAGGTGAAAGATAAGAAGGCTGCAGGCGATTAAGAAGTGCCTGGGGATATACTAAAACTGTTGTGAGATGATGGCCTCTGAATAGTGATCAACAACATGGTTGAAACTGCAGAGTGCCCCAGAGATTTCACTGCAGGTACAACGAATACCTTAAGGAAGAAACCAAAGCTACAAAATCAGTGACCATCGTACATTCAGCCTCATCGCACGTACAGCAAAGGTAGTAGCGAGTATATTTAGAAGAAGTATTTAAGGGAAAATCAGGATTTACTTGGAGAAGATCAGTTTGGATTTAGTAGAGGAAAAGTAACTAGGAATGCAAGTGTGATGCTGAGAGTATAATATCAGAATGAAATTTGTACATAGACGAAGAAAAGTGTGCATGTTTCTTAGACTGGCAGAAGGCATCTGACCATGTAAGCCGGACCATATTAATGAAGCTCGTAAAGGGAACTGTTATGGATTGGCATGAAGGAAGACTGATCATCAAATTTTAGATGGATCAGAGTGTTAAACAAAAACTGGACCAGAGGAGACAAGAAGAGTGTAGATTGGAAGAGGAGTAAGACAAGGATGCTGTTTGTCGCCAATTATATTCAACTTGTAGAGCGAATGCCTTAACAAGGAAGCTCTTGAAGGCTCTGAGACTTCAGAATAGGAGAACAAGTTATTCGCGCTGTCAAATATGTAGATGACCTTGTGCTGCTGGCTATGGAAGCAACAGTGATAAATGGCAGGATTGAAAAATTAACTGAAATTGGAAAATTGTATGGAATGTACATGAATGTGAAAAATACAAAGATTATGAGAATCTCAAGGCAACCGTCTCCAATACAGATACATTAAAAACAGCCGGAGAATGAGGAATATTTCAACTTTTTTGATAGCATGATAACATATGCAAGATATGCACGCGAAAGTAAATCCGGAATAGTCATGGCCAAAGCAGCATTCAACAGGAAGACTCTTTTCAGTAGCAAACTGAACTTAAATTTAAGGAAGAAACAAGTAAATTGCTAAATTTGGAGTATAGTTTTTGTGGTGCTGAAACTTGGACACTTCGGAAAGCACGTCAGAAATACCTGGAAAGTTCTGAAATGTGGTGCTGCAGGAGGATGGAGATTAGTTGGACCGATCACGCGAGAAGAGGAGAAGTGGTAAGAGTCAAGGAAGAGAGGGATATCCTAAAAAAATAAAAATCAGGAAGGCTAACTTGGTTGATTACATCTCGTGTAGGAACTGTCTTCTGAAACACGTATTGTAGGAACGATGAAAGGATAGAAAACACAGAAGACGAGAAAGAAGGCGTAAGCAGCTACTGGATGACCTCAGGGAAAATAGTGGCTACTGTAAATTGAAAAAGGAAGCACTAGATCGCACTCTGTGGAGAACTCGCTTTGGAAGAGTCTATGGAACTAACGTAAGAACTGCAGCAGAATGAACATGTCAGTATGTTAACATTTATATTTGACAACTATTATAGCACTCTGTACATGTCTTCAACACTTGTAGCTCCCTGAATATGGCTGCCCTTTACAGCCGGAACATGTAGGAGCGTTAAAAACCAGTGCCTTTATTGGGGAAGAAACTCGTTTGCGTCAGGCAATTCCACGGAAATTCACATTATTAGAAGTTATCGAACTTAGTCCCCTGCTTGTTGAACGATATGGGGCTTAATTTATTGCAGCAGGTTTTGTGCTGCCTTACCAAACCGTGACGTCCGATGACACAAACTGACACAACATTTTCATTATTTTGTATAACCACGATTTTTAGTCTAAATCATTTCTGAAGAATGTAGTACTTAGCAGGCTGCTGTTGAGATAGGACTTTTGTTAGATGCAGACACTCCATGAAGAACCGTAAGGATTTTGTTGTTGTGATATTTGTGTAAAATACATAATACTGAGCAGGAAATATTGTTTAGTTCAGTCTGAAGTGCGCCCTGTTATCCACACCTTGTCCAAAGCCTTCGAACTAATCACACGCTGAACGATATCTGCTTTACACGTATTATTGCGGCAACAAGGGCAGTAGTCCTGTGATTCACACAATTGCTTGTGCTCTTACGGCGACACTGTGACTCTGACTAGCTTGTGATTATTTCAAATTAAAATGCAGTTATATGAGTAATATTGCTTCCAACAGTTTGGTTAGAGAATTTAATAAACTAATATGCCTCTACTTAAATGGGAAGAAACAACCCTACTCAGATTATAGTGAAACAATAATTATGTTGAATTTCTCCTGAGACCAGAATTAGTAATTGATTAGGAATACTATAAATTTAAGGGCCATTCAAAAGGGTAATTTCAGACAATACTTTGTGTTTGACAGGGTCCAGATGCTTTGTGAAATGCGAGGTGTGTGGTCAGCCATCCTATCCCTGTTTGATAGTGATTTATTAAACTTTCCAACAGCGTGAAGCATGTGACCTCAGCCGCTTTAGACAAATAGATTGTTATACACTTCTTTGTCAACATTTTGTGTGAGGTATCTACACATGAACTGTCCTTACTTAGTGACAACAGATATCATTTTTCTTCCAAGGAGGCACATGTAGAACATTGTTTGTTAATAATGTTTTGATCCTGCAGGTGTCCTGCAGGTTGCTTTGGAATAGGTCTTGAAGCATGTGATGCCAGTTGCTGTAAAATTGATCTTTATCATCTGATCAATTTGTAAATTTAGTGAAGTCGTACGGTATGGCATGCCAGTATTGTGTGTGCGTTGTAACAGGACCGTACTGCACCCCTTGCGCCACCGCCGCTTTTTCCAGTGGCTTTACAGTCCGTCACTCGCCAAATGCCCCTCCTTTTGATGTCTGTTGTCGCGGTTACCGACAGCGCCATAAAACAACAATAAGTAAAGCTACTCAGAGCCTCTGGGCCACGCAGAACTTTCTGTCTGGCCCATTCGACAGGCCTTGGCCTATTTTTCTTTCAGGCTGAGCACGTGGACTGGTCTTGTCGCCGAAACGTAGGGTTTTAGTAACTACAGTAACTCCATGGGGCGTAAGTAGTCCTTCTTGAGAAACTAATAGATCCTAGGATAGTCAAGAAATTCCACGTATTTTGTGAACCCGAAGTTTAATTACCGCCGTCCCTAACCTGAACCAGGCATCATCTCACTACTTGAAGTCCAATTTTAATGTTATCTTCCCATATACACCTAGGTCTTCCAAGTAGTCTCTTGCTCTCAGGTTTCCCTACCAAAATCCTGCATGCTCCTTTCCTGTGCCCCATACGTGCTACATAGCCCTCCCATTTCAGTTTTCTTGATTTATTCACCCGAATTTGATTTGGTGAATTGTTCAGATCATGAAGCTCCTTACGCGGTTTTCTCCACTCGCCTGTTACCTCGTTATAGATGTAGTGAATTTTATTAATATTTTAACGCCAGAAGATGCTCCCAGTCATTGCATTAAATGATTCCAAACATGACACGCGATCGTCACAGTCTGACAGACAGCCTAGTGTTGAACTAATCTGGTGGGACACAGCATTAGAGCAGCAAAATGCAGGGCTCTGGCACCTACGGGGTTGCTGACAGAAGAATTTAAGATTTCCAAGGCAGTGCCCAATCGCTCTTCTGGCAAAGATTATTTGCAGACGGCAAGGTGCTGAAAGTAAAAGAGATTATGGAAGGTGGACTGAGCTGCAGAGGACATAAGATGAACAGGTTTTCATTCACGCTACATTTTCCTATTTACGTTTGAAGAGATGCATTATAACAGAACTGCGCAAATTTTTAATGTTCCCACTTCACAGAAAACATTGCGTAAATCCACTAGGACAACAGCTGGCTAATGTTGTTTAGTGAACAATCATTCTTCATTCTGAGAATAATACGAACCACAGAAATACATTTTTAGGGCAAAACGCAGAGTTTTTCGAATAAAACAGGTAGTACATGAAGTCACCACCGAGTTACGAACATTTTTTAATAACGAAAATATTCGTTGCCGCGCAATGCGTTAGAACAGCTGGCTGACCTTGATTGTACGGAGCGATTACTGCGCAAAAAAATGCAACACCGTTTGCTGCTGCTGCCCGGTGGACAAGCTGCACACTACGTGGTGTGGCGTCAGAAATTGTGTGACTTCACATTCATCGCGACATCTACAGCATTGTTACGGAAACAGCATTGTGCGTATTACGATTTCAAACATGCAGCAGGCACGTGTCTTTGTATGACAAAGGTAAAAGTAACTTATTGCGTTGGTATATAAATATTCTTCAAAAAGTCTTGGAAGTGACTTCTGTTGGGTGCATAGCATTCTCAATTGCTGTTTGGGTGCGTCAGTTGTTTGATCTCGTTCCAATTATCTGATATTCAGACCATCTTACATGCCTTCTCAAAATTGTGAAAAGCTACTATTAGCGTCGTCATGTCTGTCTGTTTGTCCGTCTATTTGTCCACCCGTTCACCCGTATGGAACAACTCGGCTCGTACTGGACGGATTTTCAAGAAATTTAGTATGTCAGTATTTTTCGAAAACGTGTAGAGAAAATTCAAGTCTCATTAACATCTGACAAGAATAACGGGTACTTTGCATGAAGAGCTATGTACAATTATGATATCTCACGCAGTTATTCTTAGAATGAGAAGTGTTTCGGAAAACCCTCGGAGAGAATTCAAAATACACAGTTTATGTTCAATAACCCGTTTCCGAAAATCGCGCCGTTTGTGAGATAATGCAGAACAATACGGTAGCGCCAGAAAGGCCACAGAATACATTATAGTACCCTGCGTGCTCTTTGCATGCTGGATAACAAAGGCTACAGGATCGCACTCAGAATGTGTAATACTTATTGCTTTTCCACTACAACAATGGTTACGCGAACGCACTTTAATTTTACGTTATACGTACATTGCCTGTCTTGTGATTGCTTATTTTCTTCTGGCAAATTCCACAATAATGTCCCAAATACGTCATACCGCTTCCTTTAATATTCCTTCCAATTGATTTAATAATTGCCGTAGCTTTGTACCCTGAACTGCCTAGGCAGCCAAAACAGTTCTCGTTATACGAACAACGATCAGTTAAAACGATGAGAAAGGTAGCACTTTAGAAACCGACAAACATTTTGAAGGCTTTGTTACTCTCTCTAGATCGACTGGTAAATAATTACGAACATTTCGAAGGATGGTAGTGTCTTCATCTTCAGTGTCAAGCAGTCTAGCTTCGGATTTCTTCACTCTAAACGTGGAGGCACAACGCTCCTCCGAAACTTCGGTAACAAATTACCAGTCGGCACGACGTAATATTTCGAAAGACTCGAATCTTAATCACAGATACATACTCACTGGCTACAGTATTTGTATTTATCTCATTTTGTTTCCATTATATTAATATTAACTTCATTTCGTAATTTTAAATAAAGCACAGTATTCTCTTCTTTGAGTTTTAAGAAGCTGTAGTGGTTCGACATTTGGCTAGGATCAATGAAGCAGGAAAACCCTAAAGAATTTTATTGCGACAATATCTTGGGGAAATGTTCTTTTTGGTTACCAAGACGGAGTTGGCAGGATAAGGGATTCAGGTTGCGAGCCTGGAATTTGGATAAAACCAGCTCATGATCGTGTTATAGACGGATATCAATAAAGTCGACATTTAATTACGTGTTCCTTTTACCACAATGTTAGTTATGTTTCTCTTTCTCATTCTTTCAGTTATTTATTTCTGGCGCGACAGCCCCCAGTTGGCCAGGGTCTCCTCATTCACGAGGTTTCTAGATCACACACAAGGACGCACTGCAGTCGGCAGGACTCCTCTGGACGAGTGATCAGCCCGGCGCAGATACCTCTACCTGACAACACACACAACACTCATAACAGACAAACGTCCATGCCCCCGGTAGGATTCGAACCCACAATCTCAGCAGGCGAGCGGCCGCAGACCTACACCTTAGACCGCGCGGCCACTGGAATAGGCATTCTTTCAGTTTGACATTCTGTAGAAACGTCGTCACTTGCATTATTTGGAATTACTATTGCCCCATTGATCATTATCATTACCAGTCCTACTTCCAACCGTAACAAAGGTAGTGTCATCAGGCGCGATGACAAAGTTGCTCGAAAAGACTATTAGCTTCGTCATGTCTGTCCATCTGTCCGCATGTAATGACTCAGAACATACTCTACAGATTTTCATGAAGCTTTTTATTGGGGACTTTTTTTTGAGGTCTGATGACAAACATCGTGACGGTTTCTGTGCTCACCGACACGTTGAATGAAATATCCTTGACCACACATTTGCCCGAAGAGCACATCCCAGACGATTCCTGGTCAAGACTACCTCAGCAGCTTAAAGTTTGCTTAAATATTTTATTTTTTCTACGCGTAAATTATTCGCAAGCAATAGCAGTTATACTTATGGCATATCAGCTGGAAAATCTGCCCGTGCGAGTGCATTAGGCCAGGATCTGAGGAGTGTAACCGCGAAGATGTGTTTTCACTTGGCGGAATACTTGGAATTCACCATCCAACAAAAAGCCAGCCTGATTTGGTTGGGGGTGCATGGCCGGTGGGCTGCGTGACTGAATGTCCGTCACTCGTCGTGCAACTTTGACTTTCACAGAAGCTTAACTTATTCACTTCAGGCAAAACGGCATTCCTCAGGGCAATGTACATGAAATGGTTACATTGTCACGGTCATTGGAGGCGAAAACTTCTCCTGTATCTACGAACTTGCTTACGCTAATACAGTCCCTTTCCTGGCTGAAGGTCGTGACGTCGCACAAAATGACGTGTGCTGCAAGGGAAAACACTTCCCTCTTGGAGGGAAGGAGGGGAGGCGAAGAAGACATTTCGTTTAACACCATGCTGACGCCTGAGCCCAGTGTGGCTCGGTCGCCTCCGAGAAGTTACTTGCGGCCCGGGGGTGGAGTCATTTCTATGAGACTTCCGTGAAAGGGATGTGCGTGCCGTGGGTCGTATTTTCATCGAAACCTGACATTTTCTGTACACAAAGTTGTCCCTGTCCACGCCACGAAGGCATACAGGAGGAGTAGAGGTACATCTCCACCCATTCTTAACTTAGGCATAGATGGAGGTGAATGGTCACCGGCCGCTTAACCCGTGGGAAAGAACCACAGTAGCTATTGAATAGAAGGTTGGGCGGCTCCACAGCAGGTCTGGGCATTTTGGAAAAGAGAAGGATCTCATGGCTCTTCTGAAATACGTGTACATACACAGGATCACCTAGTTCCTAACCTATACACTATAATGTCTACGCTGTCCTGTCCTATGCATTTGCATTAAAACTAAGTAAAACCACGGAACACATCAGTCAGGGTAGCCGGAAAGTGCTAGGCACGACAAGTTGGTTTGACTTGCCCGTCTTTTACGGGTAACCTCGGCTGGCAATGCTCTCGGTAAATTAACAAATATTAATCAACTGTAATCGTCCTGTAGGTATTAAATTCTTGGCTGCGGGCACTAAAATGGCACCTAACGGTTCGCATGTTTTTTTCAGAGATGATACAGGGAACTGTTAATAAATCTTGTGTGATATTCAGCCTTTCTCGAATCAAGGACACGCACTTCCAGTCTGAACAATTGTACCAGAATTTATTGCAGATTTGCTCTAGTTTCTTTTTTGACCATAAGTTGATGTAATTCACAAACTCAAATTTACTACAAAAGCTGGTCATGAAGCGCTGATATGCAGAAGAGACTGGGTAATGCAAGAACGAGTATGGTAATGAGGCTGGGAATTTTTACATTAGCTGTCTTTCGCTGCTGACTTGTTTTGAATCATCTCCACTCCTCTTTCCACGTACAGCACTCATTCCTTGAGTGCACGACACTGATGACCACATTCCAAAGAACAAGCCTGCCCAAGCCGCTATTCCCATAGCAATATTAGCACTAAAGGCTGATTAACACCCGCCATACCATGCCCGTGACGTGCCCCTGCGTATGTTTAGAGCTAATTTATTTACGCCGTGCCGTGCCGTGCCGTGCCGTGCCGTGCCGCGCCCCGAAAACGTCTTATCTTTCATGAAAGTCCGCTTGGTAGCTGGAAAAATCAGAACTGCTAATCCAACTATCTTAGGATCCTCTTTTGAAGTCTGCTGCTACTTCTCGTGGCAATCGTCGCCCTAGATAGTTCTGAGGAGGATGTGATAATTGTACGCGGGCTTTATCTTCTTTCAGAAGAAGAAAAAGTGAGAATAACGAGGAGACTGAATTAATAACGTGTTTCGAGCAAAAAAACAAAAATCAGAAATTGACACTCTTTTTGTACATCTGAAAGATGGCCGGCAAAAATTTCTCAAGTATTTGGAATGAATATTTCGAAACTTTAAATCTTGATACAATTGTTGCAAAGAAATATAAAAGACGGAGACGCAGAACAAAAAAAAATAAATAACAAAAAAAAACTGGCTTTAACTTAACGGTTAGTTCATAAAAATGTATAATTCTGTATAATTTGATGCCTTCATCATCATCATCAGAACAAATAAAACACCCCCCCCCCCAAAAGAAGTAACATTCTGGCTAACCATTTTCGTCCTCGTGGTAGCCGGAAGAATCTGAGCCTGGGAAGGTCACCCACAGGCCGTCGGGAGATCGCGGATGCTAAAGACTAATTCACACATCCTACGCCGTGCCACTTCTATGGCGCAGTACCGTGAACATCTGCAACATATCAAGAAGCTGCTCCAACTTAGTGTGTACAATTCTGTCCGCTATACTTATTCTACGCTAAAAAATTCCCAGCATGCAAGAGACCAGTATATTAAGCAATCATTTTATGAAATTTTTGTACTCCCTGGTAATGGACAAATAAGACCCGAAACATGTATGAGTTAGTGATTTTATTAATACTTTTTAAAATCTAGTACAATTGTGACCATTTGTTGGTTTAAATTATAGCAAATACTAAAGTTTTGGTGTCTCATTGCACGTTACATATCCACAAATATGAAAGTTTTGATAAATAAGGGATTCGCGAGCTACATAGAAAAGTAATTTCCGAGAATCGAAGTATGTCCCACGTTGTTATTTACAAAAACAAAAATAATGTAATTGTTAGCGCCTGTACCCCTCCAGAGTCATTTGCCGACAGTACAGAGACCTTCCACACAAGTAAGATTTTCAGTTGATAATTGTTATGATCCAGCGCCCTCCTCAGACTCTTTTATGGATTGATAGCCCTAGTGGGTCTTGACCTCCTCTGTAAGTTTCATCGATCACACTGAAACATAATACACTCGGTGGGACACGTCTGGACGAGTGATCGGCCCGTCGCAGAGAACTGTACCTGAAAACAGACAGCAGACTTACTCGCAAGAGACAGAAATCCATGCTTCCGGCAGGATTCGAACCAGCAATTCCAGCAAGGGAGCGGTCGTGGATACACGCGATCAGTGGGATCAGCCTTCACCATAATTGCTTCAATAAAAATAATCTACCCATAAAATCCTGATATAAAGTAAAAGTAAAGTGATTATGGCACGTATATTTTTACAGATCAGTCATACACAACTAAAAAGATAATATATATTGCAAGAGGCGTGAGGCCTTCAGTTTTACAATATAATAATACATTTTAAATGTAACCATTTTTTTTTATTTTTTACACAAGAAGACTAGGTAATAAGATGTGTAGGTATATAAATTAAAGGTAAAAAGATTTATGGTTTTGTACTTGTAGGCAGAAATAGTTACAGTGTGACGAGTACATTAGCGGGCCGTGATAGATTAGTTGGAAAAACGTATATGAACAATGGGGTAATGCTTCATGTGGGTGTTGGAAAAGGTGATATTTTCCACTCCAGTGACTCTAATGGATGTTACAGATTTATAAAGGTTTTTATGTGTCTTCTTCTAGGTTTCTTTTTGATTTTGTGTATATGCTGGAATATTTTGAAATAATTACATATTATGTAGTGAGTTTATGTAATTAGGTTGGATTTTATTGTATCATTACATACATTACGGTATGTATCTTACCATGTATCGCTTCCTGCTGAAGGGAATTGTCTTTTGGATATTCTCGATAACCTGATGATGGTTAATCACCTGAAACGTGTCATATATGTTATGTGTGACTGATGTGAGAAAGCATATCTGCAACTGAGACACTTGTAGTGTCATCTCAAAAAACGAGTTTAACGTGATCATGGTCCGTGCAGTTTTTACAAAGACGATTTGCAATATACGTTCCCGGCAGATCACAGGAGTTAAGCTACTTGGGCGGTTTTGTTACTTTGATAGGTGACAGCTCGGGAACACGGTGTGCTGTTGCCATATAGCTGGGTTTGCACCAGGGATCGGGTAAGTTTGAGGATGCAAGATTTGCTAAGGTGCCCACCCTAATGAACGTCATTATTATTATTATTATTATTAGTAGTAGTAGTAGTAGTAGTAGTAGTATATTTATTTATAAAATATTACAAGTTATTTGTTCTCCGTGTCACCTTTCATAATAATAATAATGGTGTCCAGTGATCATCTTGTATCTTAATGTCGTAAATAATTCAATATTTCATTCACCTTTGCTTTTCATTTAATACAGCACTATACTTATTTTGCAGCGTCTGCCGAAAGTCTTCACGCAGTGGCAAGCTGCATCATAGCTGAAGATTTCACATAACACCAAATCACGAACTGCTATACCTGTGAGTTACGTGTGTATGTATATCCTCTATGGATGTATGTATATAATTAGGTAAGTGTGAATGTATGTATTTATGTATGTAATATGTGCACAGATCACTTGCATTTAACTTAATTTTCTTGTAGCATTATGCACGTGTTACACACACACACACACACGCATATTCCATCTTATGGCATGCAGTATAGGTAAATGTAGCAAGTTCTTTCCTTTCGAGGAAATAAGCATACCTATAATGCTCCCGTCAAACCGATCCGATTCACAACACGTTAAATTCCCTTCAGGTTTGCTCTGTCCACAATACATATTGTATTTACTACATACAAATCATACGTTACACAAGATGAATAAATTAATAAACTGGTGGAGGAGTGCAATATTTAGTTGTCAAACAGTAGTCCTTTGCAGGCGTAGAGTGTTAACAGATTACCACGTCTGTGCAGTGAAACATTTGTCTGATGATGAAAAGTATGGGATTTGGATTTTCTGGTGTCATGACTACAGCAGACGGTATTTCTACATTTTTTCGTATTTTGTAATAATGAAAAGTATTAGTCGTACAGGTGTCTGCAAGAATACTTCTCTTCAAGGTAACTCGTAGGCGGAATTCTTGAATGATTTCTTGTTTTACTTTTCTTCTTCAGTCGTTTATAACCTGGAGCATAAAGAGATCACGTGAGAAATATTCCATGGTGGTACCTGTTGTGAGTGTCTCTGATTTCCGGGATCTTCAACATTCGTGACCCTAGCAGTAACAGCACTCTTTCTTTGGCCTCACAGTGAACATCACTTGTTTTATCTAGTCAATTAGCATCTTCCGACTTATAATTTCACTTTCCATACGGATTTGAATAGAAACCATTCGGATACTGATAACCAGTTCCGTATGGATAGCCACTTGGAATTTGATATCCGTACTGTGGATAACCGTTTACAGCAGTCTGGGGAAACCCACTCAATCCGTTCTGATAAACATTTAGAGGATAATAGGGGCTACTTATAGGATAATCGTAATATGGCATCTGAGGATACGGATTCACGTATGATGGTTTAACATCAACATCCTGAATTTCAGCATATGGAAGTCCTGGATATACTGGAAAACGCCCATGGCCAGTTTCACGAAAAGGACCTTTGGTTGGGGCCACTGCATCAACTGCGGTTTCCGTTGCGGGCGCCGACGTCACTGTAGCAGACGTCGAAAGATATACAATGAGCATGAGAGCAGCTGCTACCTGCAAAAATATAGACAAAGAAGAGCTTTTGCATATCTATATTTTTTGCTCTGGCGATCGTGACTATGCAGACTTGTGTTATGGGATAGGTATTACGCCATGTAATGCGGTAGATAGGTAGCACGGTTTGGCAAGATCTGTTACAATCTACGTATATATCCCATTATCTCAGAAGAAGGAAGACATGCAGTAATTTTATGATTTCCTTAAAACTTTAGCGGACAGTTGCAAATTGCGTGCCAATTGTACAAGTTTAAATAACTCCAAATTTCACCCATGTAATTGCAACAGAATATCAGTACAAACAACGACATTCTCTAAACGCAATTAGCAGACCTGGCTTCATAATTTACATGCGACGTGTTTTCTGCGAGCTAGGGGCTAAAGAGTGATTTCAGGCTACCTCAGCCGTGTAAATGAGGTCTTCGCTCTTACGGGACGTTACGCAGGTTTTAGTGGTAGTTAGTTACCGATGTTTCGGGACAGCTTAATCCTTGACGCTGGGACGGATAGGCTAACCCGAAACCTCGGCAACTACCAATCAACGTTGCTGAATGTTTATAATTTATTCTGATCAGCTCCGCATACTGCATTTTAACAAAAGGTGAAATTTCAGTGCGATTTCAGCGGTACTCCGTTATGTAAAGGAGTAGACTGTAGACTGTAGACTGTAGTTGCATTTTTGTTGTTGTTACTTTTGTCCTTGGCTGTGCTTTATTTTGAGGTGTTTTTTCACGCTGTCACCAGCATGCAGCGTCAAGTTGCAGGATGGCAGTAAAGATGAAGAAGACTGTGGTGGCCTCATTTGAGACGCTACTCCAGAATTTGCCTGTAGAGACTGAGGAAGGTCACGGAAAACTTAATTGTCTAAGTCCATATTCGAACCAGAGACCTCACAGATATAAGGTAAATGTCAGAGTCTTCAGAACTCAAGCTGAAATGTCGGTTGTGGTCGTGGTGTAAATACATACGTTTAAAAAAAATAAGTATATTGGTAAATGCGTGTACTGAAGAATATAAATTGATCATGAAGTGATTTAAACCCTTTAAGTACGAAAAGCAATCCTTTTTGTTTTAAGACCCGGTTCGTACCGCGCAGGAAACATATTCCGTCTCGGTTATAAAAACCAGTCATTTATAGCTGTATAGGAAAAAAAACGGCTGTTTGTCCTGAAATCCATACAAAACAAGCACAATCTAAGGGCAGAACAATAAATATCTGAATGATAAACTTAGTTGTACATGCATTAATTGCTAGGCTTCAAAATGTTAAATTACCAGACTTCTTAGTTATCCATACAGTAAAGGTCTTTGTAAGAGATATAACTGTGTAATAATCGATTCCCACAGGCATCGATGATCAATTTAGGATTATTAGTGTTCTGTAGAGACCGCCTCTGTGGTCTAGTGGTCAGAGTTTCTGGCTACAGATACAGAGGTCCCGGGTTCGATCCCCGGCGCTACCAGATTTTCTGAGTAGTAGTGGGTCTGGAACGGGGTCCACTCA
>Ga0136643_10001110_pt1 | contig 31997 bp, 25 predicted proteins | sample TergutLab28metaG_FD_96883 | JGI IMG/M metagenome (GOLD analysis project Ga0136643, IMG submission 96883) | Labiotermes labralis P1 segment gut microbial communities from Petit-Saut dam, French Guiana - Lab288 P1 (version 3) (version 3) | ecosystem: Host-associated > Arthropoda: Insects >...
AAGCGGAAAATTGAGTTTTGAGGAAGTTTTGGAGCAGACAGGCTTGAAGGAAGCTACGTTTTATAGGCGGTTGAGGGAGTGGAGGTTGAGTAAGGGTAAATAATAAGCTATCAGAAGGTACACTTTTTGACCTTATCCCTATCTTACCATATGGATATTTTCTGGTTAAGCAGACATTAGAATATTTCAACAATATAAACAAATTTAATAGGAGGTAAAAGTATTATGAGGAACATGAAAATAAAAGGGAAGATGTTTTTGGGGTTTTTCCTTCTGCTGGCAATTACGGCAGTAATTGCGGTTATTGGTGCAATTACTGTTATACAGGTTGACAGGGATTATTCCTATGTATTGAATCATCCATTCAGGCAATACGCCGCACTAAGGGATGCTCAATATAACTTTATTAATACAAGACGTATTAAAAATCACTCTGCCGTGTATATAGGCGATATTGAATATATTAATGGGCAAGAAGTTCTTTTCCATCAAGTTTGGACAGAATTGAATGCAAATTTAGAATATTTCGAGAGCTCCCTGCGTTTAGACCCTGTTATTAACCCTAATGACAGAAATAACCGCCTTGCAAGTATTAATTCCTTGCAAAATATAATACATAGATATTTTAACAGCTATGTTATAGAAGTTTTTGAATCAGCCAGAGTTAGTGACCAAGAAAGAGTAATACAATTGGTGCAGGGCGGACAAGCTGTGATTGATGAGGCAAACACGCACCTTGAATATCTTTTTGCCTACTTAAATGTACAAATGATGAATGCCTCGGATGAATTAAGCCGCCAAACCAACCAAGCATTTATAACTCTATTGGCACTGACAGCCGCCGGTTTGGTTTTGGGTGTAGTTCTGGCTATAGTTATATCAAGGTCAATCGCAAATCCGGTTAATGAATTAGTTAAAATTTTAAGTGATGTTTCTAAAGGCAAGCTGAATGTAAATATTGACAGGAGAAATATTTCAAAAGATGAAATAGGGATATTAACAAATGATGTGTGCAGCCTTGTGGACATCATAAAAACAATGGTGGATGATTTGACCAATGTATATACAGAATATATCGAAATAGGTAACATGCATTACAATATAGACAGCCATAAATATCAAAATTCTTTTAAGGAAATGGTGGAGCTTATAAATAAACTTCTTACACAAAACACTTCTGATATAATGGGAATTGCCGAAGTAATTGAGCAAATAAGCGAAGGTGATTTCAGCGCAGATATACAAACCGATGTTTGGATAGGTGATTGGATAGTTATTCCTATTGCCTTAAATAAACTTATGGACAATCTAAAAACGGTATATGAATTTACCGTATATCTTGCAAAAAACGCTTCTGAGGGTAAGCTTGATGTAAAAGTGGATTCATCAATACTAAAAGGGAACTGGGCTGAACTTGTCAATACTTTAAATAACTTGATGAAGGCTATAGAAGTACCTTTAAGTGAGATAGAGCATAATGTGGTTCTTATGTCCAAAGGTGATTTTTCATCACTGGAAGGTCATTTTGAGGGATATTTTAAGGTGGTTCAAGATGCCTGCAATCTTACAAATAAAACAACCTATAACATTATAAATGATATTTCGGAAGCGCTGACATCCATTGCAAAAGGTGATTTAACCGTTTCGGTCAAGGGTAATTACATAGGCTCATATGCACCTATAAAGACCGCGTTAATATCAATTCTTGAATCATTAAACAGCACAATGGCAGATATTCAGCTGGCAGCTAATCAAGTCGCAATGGGTGCAGGGCAAATATCTACAAGCGCTATGCATCTTGCGGATGGAGCAACAAGGCAGACCGCATCCATAGAAGAATTAAGCAGCTCCATATCGCTTATACACGACAAGGCAATGCAAGCAAACACTAATGCAGAAATGGCAAAAAAGGGTACTAATCAGGGGCAAAAATTTACCGAACAAGGCAGAGAGTCCGTCCAGTCTATGGAAAAATCCATGCGTTTGATAAAAGAATCCAGCGAAAGCATTGGGAAAATCATTGATACTATAAGCAATATTGCTTTCCAAACCAACCTGCTTGCCTTAAACGCTTCTGTGGAAGCCGCCCGTGCCGGGGAACATGGTAAAAGTTTTTCTGTTGTGGCTGATGAAGTGCGTACTTTGGCGGTAAGAAGCCAGAAATCGACGCATGACACCGGGATTATAATAGACGAAGATAATAATCATGTTGAAGCAGGGTTGAAATCCGTAGATGAAGTTGTGGCCGCATTTGAAACAATTACTAATAATATCGGAGAAATTTCGGGTATTGTTTCGGAAATTTCTGATATTTCTGCCGACCAATTGGAATCTATCTCCACTATAAACTCAAGCGTTTCAGAGATAACCGACGTTGTAACTTCCACATCAGCTACCGCAGAAGAATCCGCCGCCGCTTCACAGGAATTAAGTTCCCAAGCCGAAATGTTAAGGCAAAAGGTTGCTTTTTTCAATCTTAGATAAAGTTATATCAGGGTTTATACAGCCCAAACCGCCGCCGGGATTTTATTTTATCCGTCGGCGGTTTTGTTAAATAATGAATTGTTTGCAAATTTGTGTATACTGTTTTTTGATATTTTATGATGATTCGCCTTACTGTTTTCTAAACTGCTTGGGAGACATGCCGTATCTAGCTTTAAACTGCCTGAAAAAGAAACTGGAATTTTTATAGCCTATAATTTCAATAATATCTGATATGGACATGGTTGTATTATTAAGCAAATGGGCAGCTTGTGTCATTTTCTTTTCATGCAGCAGTTCTTTAAAAGTCTTTCCTGTACGCTTTTTAATTTCTTTGCTTACCCATGACAAATCATAGTTTAATAATTGAGACAGCTCTGTTAAAGTAGCGCTTTGGTATTTTTCATTTATATACTTAAGTACAGAAACCATAAATTTATCCTTGGGGCCGCCGGGAGATATGTGGATTTTTTCAGAGAAATTTATAAGATAGATATGGATAAGAGCAAGGGTGTACTGTATAACATTAAGCTTTTGGCCGGATGCTTCGGTAATGCTCCATATAAGAGTTTCTACAAGGCTTTGTATGGGAAAAAGCCCTGCCACATTAAAATATAAATAACTATGGCCCTCTTTTTTGCTTAATAAGCTGTTAGTGATAAAATTGCCCAAGGGGCCGCTTTCCTGCTCCAATATGGTAAAAATCCTGCTAAGAAATTCAGGAAGTATGATAAAATTTATAGCTATGTCGTTTTCACCTGCGGGCATAACTTCATGCACAGCACATTGGTTTAAAAACAGCAGGTCGCCTTCTTTAAGCTCTATAACATCATCATTTACAATATGAGTGGTAGAGCCGCTGCACATATATACAATCTCGATATAATTATGTCTATGCTTGGGAAAATGTATAAATCTGGTGTGTTTGCGTATTTCAATAAACTTACCGGCGCACAAAAGCTTGCGGCTGTCTATCACAAAGTCGCCGTTTTCGGAATATATATTTTTTTCAATGCCGCCGCCTTCCAGTATTTTAATCTCTTCTTCGGTGACCGGCATCAGCTTTTCAAGCAGTTTATGGTGCATAATGCCCCCCTGCTGTGATACTTTATCTAATTTTCTTATAAAAATTGTCATTTGTCAAGTCTGTTTTCATATATTAAATGCACAAAACAGGACGTTATTATTATACAAAAGAGGTCCTTTTCTGTATAACAAAAAGAATGTATAATTTTACTTAAAGAAAGGGGTAGTATGATGAATGTTTCAAAGCGCTATGAATATGTTCGCAAAATCTATGCAGACCTTGGGATAGACATAGATTCTGCCGTAAAACAACTGGCGAAAATACCAATATCCATACATTGCTGGCAGGGAGATGATGTGTCCGGTTTTGAGGGCAGGTCATTGTCCGGCGGCATTGCGGCCACCGGAAATTATCCCGGCAAAGCCGGGAATTACTTAGAGCTTATGCAGGACATAGAATGTGCATTGTCGCTTGTTCCGGGCAAACATAGGCTTAATTTGCACGCAAACTACGCCATAACCGAAGAGCCTACAGACCGCAATGAGCTTAAACCGGCCCATTTTGCCAAATGGGTGGATTTTGCCAAAAAACACGGAATGGGGCTGGATTTTAACCCAACATTTTTCTCTCATCCAAAGGCAGATGCTGCCACCTTATCTCATTATGACGAGGATATACGGCGTTTTTGGATAGACCACGGAAAAGCAAGTATAAAAATTGCCGAATATTTTGCAAATGAGCTAAACACATATTGCCATTTTAATATATGGATACCTGATGGATTAAAGGATATACCTGCCGACAGATATACGCCCAGAAAACTTTTAAAATCCTCGCTGGATGAGATTTTGGCGGACTATGATAAACAGAAAGTTGAAGTTTCTGTAGAATCCAAAGTTTTTGGGATTGGCCTTGAAAGCTATACAGTGGGGAGCCACGAATTTTATATGAATTATGCCGCCAAAAATAATATAATGTGCCTTATAGATAACGGCCATTACCACCCCACGGAAAATGTAGCAGATAAAATACCTTCAATGCTTGCATTTTTTGATAAAATGGCCTTGCATATAACCCGTCCTGTGCGATGGGATTCTGACCATGTGGTGCTTTTTGATGACATAACTCGTGATATCGCCAGGGAAATTATCTTCTGCGGAGCAGATAAAGTGCTTATCGGCCTGGATTTCTTTGATGCCTCCATAAACCGTGTTGCCGCCTGGGTTCTTGGCATACGTAATCTTCAAAAGGCACTTTTGTATGCGCTGCTTACCCCTTTTGAAAAACTCTCTGACCTTCAAAAGACACAGAATAAAACAGAATTGCTTGTTGCGCAGGAAGAGCTTAAAACATATCCTTTTGGGGATGTTTGGGATTATTTTTGCGAATATTGTGAAGTGTCTGTTAAAGATGAATGGTTAAATAATGTAAAGGCATATGAAAGGGATTATCTTTCCAAGAGAATATAGGAGGAGATGGGGCATGAAAAACAAGTTGAACAAATTGTATCATGGGTCGTGTTGGTATCCTGAATTATGGGATGAGGATGTTTTAAATCAAGATATTGCTGTTATGAAAGAAATCGGCATGAATATGGTGCGCATTGGTGAGTTTTGGTGGAGTAAGATAGAGCGCAGCGAGGGTGAGTATGACACCACATATATTGTAAAACTTCTTGACCTATTGTATGCCGAAGGTATTGATGTGGTTATGTGTACGCCAACTCCAACGCCGCCTGTTTGGGTAACTCATAATCATCCTGAACGTCTGCATGTGGACGCAGAAGGCCGCAAAATGATACATGGCTCCCGCCAGCATTGCTGCACCAATAATGAAGATTACCGCAGATATAGTTATAAAATCATAGATAAAATAGCGGAAGCAGTGGGAAATCATCCTGCTGTTGTGCTGTGGCAATTAGACAATGAGTTTAAATGCCATATCCGCGAATGTTATTGCGAAGTCTGTAGGCTTCAGTGGCATGAATGGCTTAAGAAAAAATACAGAACTATCGACAATCTTAACAAAGCTTGGGGTACAATGATTTGGAGCGAAACATACCAAAACTTTGACCAAGTTGTTCAGCCCTTTAAGGCAACGCCTTTTATACACAATTCATCTTTGGAAACAAACTATAGAATCTTCCATAGAGAAAAAATTGCCGAGTTTGCAGCACATCAGGCAAATACAATTCGTAAACATTGCAAAGCGCCCATCACAACCAATGGGGCAATGGGCTTTGGTGTTGATAATGAAAAGTTGTTTGAAAACCTGGATTTTGCTTCTTATGACACTTATGCAGGACAGGACAACTACCATCACTTCATTCTGAATATAGATTTTTGGCGGGGCATAAAAAAAGATAAGAATTTTTGGCTTTTGGAAACCACCGCATCCCATACAGGCGCATTAGACCGCTTGGCAAAACCATTGCCTTTGGGCTACTTAGTTTGCGAAGCCGTGGCATGTTATGCGGGCGGAAGTGCAAGCTTTACATATTGGCTGTGGCGGCAGCAGGCTGTGGGCTGTGAAATAAGCCATTCTGCGGTTATATCTGCATGGGGCAAGCCAAGTGTGGGATATAACGGCGTTTTGCAAGTAGAGGAAATGAAAAAGAAGCTTGAGCCATTTTTTACATCCACACAATTTACTCAAGCCGAAATGGCTGTCACATATTCGGATAGGTCAAATATATTTCATGAGGTAGAAAATCATAAATTTAATAATCAGCGGGCAATGTTTGCAGGCTTGTATAACACAATATTAAATACCGGATTTCATAGGGATGTTTTGTCTGAAAATATGGATTTTTCAGAATACAAAATGCTTGTAACGCCGTTTCTTTGGCATTTAAGCGACGATTATATGAAGCGCGCCAAGTCTTTTGTGGAAAATGGCGGCATTTGGGTAGTAGGCCCAATGACAGGCGGGCGTACGGCAGAGCATACTGTAACCACCGATGCCGCATTGGGTAAAGAGCTTGAAAATTTGGCAGGGGTGGAGGCACTTTATACTTATTCTATGGACAATAGCGGCGAGCTTGGCAGGGCTTTTGGCATCACTGCGCCGTTAAAGCTCTGGTCTTCGGTTTTTGACCCAAAAGAAGGCGCAAAGTCCGTAGGTACTACTATAGGAGGCGTAACTCCAAATATGCCTTTTATCACCGAGAAAAGAGCGGGCAAAGGCAAAGTTATTATGCTTGGCTCCATGCCTTTTGGTGACGAAGGAGAGGAAATGCTGCGCAGACTATATCTGCATTACGGACATGAGGCCGGTCTTGTAGATATAGGCACAACTCCCGGAACGGTGACTTTTCCCCGCCATGATGATGAAAATAATTATCTTGTAGCAGTTAATATGGACGGCAAGGGCGGACATATAAATTTGAAAAACGGCGGCTTTGATGTTATTGCATCCGAAGCAATTCCTGCCGGTGTTTTGCAAATTAAAGCTTTTGAATATAGGGTGATAAAACTTGTATAATATGCGTGATACATTTAAAACAGGGGATTGTTTATACAGCAATCCCCTGTTATGCAAAAAAGATATAGAAGATTTTGTGACGGAAGGTGACTGCAAAATCTCATTTTCTTCCGAAGGCATGTTGATTTCCGGCCGTGATGATTGGGAAGAACTTAAAGATTATGCGCATTTTGTGATGTGGTGTAAAAAAGACTTCCCGGATAGCATCGCAATTTCTTGGGAATTTACTCCAATAAACGACACAGGACTGTGTATGATGTTTTTTGCCGCAAGCGGACGGCATGGAGAGGATTTATTTGACCCTGCACTGCCTATACGCAGCGGATACTATCCGGAATATCATTCAGGAGCAATAAATGCTCTGCATCTATCATATTTTAGGCGTAAATGGCAGGAAGAAAAGGCCTTCCGCACTTGCAATCTGCGTAAAAGCCACGGTTTTCATCTTGTTGCCCAAGGCGCAGACCCAATACCATGCGCTTCTGATGCCGCAGACAGTTATAAGCTGCAGACTATAAAGCACAAGAATCTTGTGGAATTTAGCGTAAATGACCTTGCTGTATTGCAATGGATAGATAATGGGGTGGATTACGGCAATGTGCTTAAAGGCGGAAAAATCGGCATAAGGCAGATGTCGCCTATGTCCGCATGTTATAAAAATCTTAATGTACATAAATTGGAGGGTTGTTGATATGGTGTTAAAATGGATAAGCAAACCCAAAGAAGAATTAAGTGCTTTTGGCGTAAACTTTGGCATACCTTGGGCAAAAGGAACATTGCCAAAAGATAAAATTGAAAATATTGACTTAAATTTGGCATCGCTGCAAAGCTGGCCCATGGCATTTTGGCCCGATGGAAGCGTAAAATGGACAGGGCACAGTTCTGTTTTCGCTTCTTTAGAAAATCATGAATTGCAAATTACAGAGAATAGCAGCGGCGTATATATTGATAATGGACTATTCACTTGTGCAATTAACAAAAAAGGAAGCAATATAATTGACAGTATTTCTCTGGGCGGCAAAGAAGTAGCTAAAAATGCTTATTTATCAGCGGTATTGGAAGAGCGTGCAAATGATAATGATAATGGGGTTTGTACAATACGCAAAATCGTTTTAACAAGCTGCATAAAGACTGCTGAAATTGAAAGAAAAGGGCCTTTGTCTGCTGTTATAAAAGTAACAGGTAGGCATCAAGCTGATGGGATAGAGAAATTCCCATTTATACTTAGGCTGTATTTTTTTGCAGGAACAACGCAGATAAAGCTTGTTCATAGCTTTTTCTATGACGGCGAGCCTCATAAGGATTATGTGGCAGGTGTAGGAATGGTGTTTTCTACAGCGGCCGCCGGCTCTGAATATAATAAACATATTCGCATTGCAGCAGAGAAAGGCATTTACAACGAACCGTCAAAACTGCTATTATCCCGCCGTTTTAGAGAAAGTGAGCAATATTCTCAGCAGATTGCGGGTGAAATGGTAGATTTGCCTGCAGATATCGAAAATACGCAAGAAACTTTATATGTCAATGCTTCCGGTAATGCTGTGTGGAATGACTATAAACTGGTACAGTCTGACGGTGCATGGAAAATGTCTAAGCGAACAAATGACAGATGTGCTTGGGTAGATATGCTGCATGGCAAAAGAGCGGGCGGCATGATGTACGGCGGCGGCGAATCCGGCGGCGTTGCTGTTGCTATTCAGGATTTTTGGCAGAAACATCCCGCTGCACTTGAACTATCAGGCCTAAGCAGCGGTGATACTCAAATGAGCATATGGTTTTGGGCCAAAGATAATGCGGCAATGGACATGCGGCATTACAGCGAAACACATCATGTACCAAGCGCATATGAGGGCTTTCCCGAGATGCGCGCCACTCCTTACGGAATAGCCAATACCAGCACTGCATATATAGCACTGTATGATGCACCCCCAAGCAATGATGAATTGCTTGCTTTTGCGGACTATTGCCAAAATCCGCCGCTACTTATATGCAATCCCGAATATTACTACGAAACAAAGGCCACAGGCATTTTCAGCCTGCCCGACAAAAGCCATCCTATCAAGGCTATGTTGGAGGAAAATTTAGACAATTTAATAGATATATACAAAGAAGAAACTAAACAGCGCAATTGGTACGGATATTGGAATTACGGGGACTTTATGCATACATATGACCCAACCCGTCACCAATGGTATTATGATATGGGCGGTTATGCATGGCAGAATACAGAGCTTGTGCCGAATTTGTGGCTATGGTATGCCTTTTTGCGCAGCGGCAGGGCGGATATCTTCCGCATGGCAGAAGCCATGGCCCGCCACACAAGCGAAGTAGACCGCTATCACTTTGGTGAATATGCTCCTTTGGGCAGCCGTCACAATGTATCACATTGGGGATGCGGTTGCAAGGAAGCCAGAATTTCAATGTCCTGTCTGCAAAAATATTACTACTACTTAACAACCGATGACAGAATGTTAGAACTGCTTGAAGAAGTGAAAGATGCAGACTTGGCTCTTGATAACCTTAACCCCATGCGGGAATTTTACGGAACAGAATACGGTCATGACCAAAAAGGCATAAAAACCCATGCCCGTCTTGGCCCGGACTGGTCTGCATTTTGCTCTAACTGGATGTCGCAGTGGGAAAGAACGCAAGATGAAACTTATAAGCAAAATATACTCACCGGTCTTAATAATATTAAGGCAACGCCTTACAGAATGTTGTCCGGCCCTACTTTTGGATATGACACTGTCACCAAAGAGATGATTTATATGGGCAGCGGCAATGAGGGCGGTTATCATATGGTTATTGCTTTTGGTGCGCCGCAGGTGTTTATGGAACTGGCAGAGCTTTTGGATGATGAAGAGCTTAAAGATATGATAGCGGAATTTGGGCAGGTATATACCATGAGCGATGAAGAAAAGCGGGTATACTCAAACGGAGACTTGGAAGACCGAAAGTTTAGCTGGCCTATGTTTGCGGCCGCTATGGTTGCTTATGCCGCCAAAAGGCACGATAATGCTGATTTGGCTAAGTTTGCTTGGGATACATTATTAAGCGGCAAACACTTCCCGCTACCTGTTATAAGTAAAGAAATTGATACATTCGCAGATTTAAAGGAAGTTAGATGGATTTCCACCAATGCGGCTGCCCAGTGGTGTGTTAATGTAATTGTGTGTTTAGAGCTTATCGGGGATAGGTTGTAGTATAAAACGAAATCAGCACAGAAAAAAGGTTGCTCTCTGCGCACTTTCTGAGAGCAACCTTTTTATTCTGGTCGCAAGGTTTCTTATTAAGGAATTTTATCCTCTGCTTGACAAAGGCACATAAATTCCCGGTGCAGAGATTATTAAATATACTCTAAAATGATTCTATATCTTTGCGTTTATCCAGCAAAAAAGCGGGTACTTGCTTGTTGAGGACCTTGCCATAAGCCGTCTATCGGACACCACATTGCGAGAGTTCCAACAAGAAAGACTTCTGCAATTGTCCTGTTACTAAGAAATTGGCTAAAAAATGAATGTGATACGAAACTTAAATGGGCGCCTAAACTCACACTTGATCCTGAACCACTTACATTCAGTACACTGCTGTAAGTATTAGGAGAAGTGAATGTGTTAAGGTAAGATACCATTGATATATTGACATATGAAAAAGGGGCTATTCCATTGCCTGTTTGAAGTATCCTAAATACAGACCTGCCGGAAGGAGTTTAATCTGCATTGAATAAATTTTGGTCAATCGGAATCCATTCAATTTTGTCAAAAGGAATATCGGAGTTTTCCTCCCATGTTCTTCTAGCAATTTCATTTCCTTCTGCAATCATTGCAGCAAAGTATTCTGTACGTTCTCTAAATCTTTCCAAATCTTCTTGGGTTTGAGCGACTCTTCTGGTTGGTGAGGGTGTAAATTCAATATCTACATTGAATTTATTTTGAATTTCATTCAAAATTTGCTCTTGAGATAAAATAACTACTTCTTCCAGAAACTTATCTTCGTTGCTTGCATCAATTGTTGTATTGGTAGTAATAATCCCAATACCTAAAATGAACATAAAAGATAAGCAAATAGAAATAACTCTCTTTAGAGTGCTTTTTGTTTTCATAGCAGTATCCCTCCTTAAAAATAATTTGTATTGTAAATTTGCAATACAAATAGAAACTGTGAGCATCAAATTCGCTCATGTTCAAATCTGCATGTTGTTGTGCGCAACCTACTTTGCGACCAATTATAGGTTGTTGTGCTTTTGAGATTCGCTCTCGTTAACACAGTATTTATACAGCGCCTCTCACCTCCTTCCCATATTGATAGATTGCTTTTTAAAGAATTTTGTGATAAAAAATACCCATAAACCGAAAAATCTATTTGAATTATTCTTTCAACTTATATTGTATGAAAATTTTACCATATATCTAATTAAAAGTAAAGTACAAAATTATTAAGTAATTATAATTTTACTTCCTACTTGTTAATATGAGGGTCACATCCCTAATTTTATCATACATACCATTAGGAAAACAGTAATAATAACAACGAAATTTCGTTTCATTTATACATTATTTTTGTTCATATTGTATGTAGAAAAAACTATATAAAATATAAGAAATAATATATAATACCGCTAAAAAATAATATTAATTATTATATTTATTATATATTTTATGGTTATATTGTTAAATTATATACTTAACTAAACAATAATATCACTATTTTTAATTAAGTTATATCTAAATTAACAACATAATATATGATAACTAATTGTAATCATTATCTTATCAACATATTATCAAATTGCATACACGCCAAAACGAAACTTAGCAGAAGCAGTTTGCAGTATCAATAATATAAATATACATATTTTTTTACTTTTTACGCCAAAATAGATTCTCTGGTATCAAGGCCGATTTTTGTGTAAACACTGAATAGATTTATGGATATCATCTTCTTTGTATTAAAAAACCACCATTTCTGGTGGTTTTAATTATTACGCTGTTTTCATTCCCTCCATAAGCAAGCGAAAGGTTTCTCTGTCTTTGGGCGTAATCAATGTCTGTGTGCCGCTCCAATTGGTCTTTTCGTTGAAGGTTTCTTTAACTTCAAACAATCCGTTTTGGATATACGGCGCATATGGTTCTAACTTACCTTTTTTGCCGCGGAAGATATATTTGTGGTCAAGCAGGAATTTTACAAATTCCTTTTCTTTGATTTTTAGCTGTTTTGCCGTAGATAAGCAATCCAAAACACGGGATATTGAAATCGTCTATAACTTTATCGGTGCGTTTGATTTTTCATCAGCAACGGAACAAACCAAAAGTCCAGTCAAACAACAGGAAAAATGGCATAGCATGAACGCTACACCATTTTTCCTGTGAAATAGTCCTATCTCACATAACCCTTAATTTATCGGGATTTAATCATCTCGCCCGGACGGAATCGAACCGCCGGCACATGGTTTAGGAAACCACTGCTCTATCCCCTGAGCTACGGGCGAATGCAAAGATTTTATTTAAAGACATTATATATGAAAAAGTGATTATGGTCAAGTGAAATTATTTAAGGCGGGCAGATTTTATTTGGAAAAAAATTTATATTATATAAATTTGTGTTACGAAAAGAATAAGTGATTAGAAGTCAGATTTGCTTTATAGGCGTTTGGGAGGTTTTGGATTTAGTGGACATATATATCAAACCAAAGAAGAAGGCAGAATTGACGGGTGCCGGATGGGTTAAGGTTTCTGATATTGCTGATGTTTATGCTCCTGCTGCTGTTTTAAAAAGGGTAGAAAGCATGCATTTGCTGCCTGTAAAGCACAGCGGTGTGCATGTTGTTTCTGTAATTGATGTGGTAAAGGCTATATCTCAGGCTTTACCGGGGCATAGCGTTATAAATTTGGGTGAAATGGACACTATGGTCAGTGTAAAGATAGAGCCGCCTAAGAAGCGGAAGCTTATTAGATTTATTAAAGTAGCTTTGGTTGCGCTTGTGCTTTTTATAGGTTCCAGCACTGCTATAATGGCTTTTCATACAGACTCGCAGCTTGGGACTGTTTTTAAAGAGTATCACAAAATATTTTTTGGAGAACAGCAAAACGCAGAACGGCCGCTCATCATCAATATACCATATTCTATTGGGCTGGCTGTTGGCATTGTGGTGTTTTTTAATCATTTCGGAGGAAAACGATTCAGTAAGGAGCCTACACCTATTGAGGTGGAGATTGCCAGTTATGAGAGGGACGTAGCGGATGCGGTGGTTGATAAAAGCGAAGAATAGTTAAAAGTAAATGACAAATGTTGCATGAGGTGTTTATGGGCGTTGTATTAAGTATTCTGCTGGGATTTGGCAGCGGCGTTGTCGTATCGGGAGCGGTTTTTGCTTTTATTGCCGCCATCGGAGTTGTGCCTGCCCTTGCTTCCCGAACAAAAACGCAGGAGGCCGTTGTAATTTATGAAGAAGCTATAATATGGGGCGGAATTTTTGGGGCAGCCACTATGGTATTTGATATGCGGTGGTCTTTGACAGGGGCCTTGCCTGTGGTCTTGGTGATAGCTTTAGGGCTTTTTGCCGGTGTATTTTTTGGGGTATTGGCCATGTGTCTTGCGGAGGTTTTGGATGTTTTGCCTATATTGTCCCGCAGGCTTGGAATTGTGCGGGGAATGAGCTTTTTTGTAATTGCTATTGCGGCAGGAAAGTTGATTGGAGCAATTATTTATTTTGTTATTGGTAAATTCGGAAGTTAATAAATTACTGAAAGAAAGGTTGTGTGAAAATGGGTGTTTCTAAAGAAGAGTACAAACAAATGGTGGAGAAGGCTTCTCCAAACAGCCGGATTTTTCTTAATTGCGTAAAGGCGTTTTTTTCCGGCGGCAGCATTTGTCTTTTGGGCCAGCTTCTTTACGGAATGTATGCGGGCATGGGCGCAGACCGTGATATGTCCGGCACTTTGGTGGCTGTTAGTTTGGTGTTTATCGCTGTATTATTGACGGGTATTGGGGTTTATGATGACATTGTTAAATTTGCGGGCGCAGGGGCTTCTGTACCCATTACAGGATTTGCCAATGCTGTGGCGGCTCCTGCAATCGAATTTAAAAAAGAAGGATTTATTTTAGGTGTTGGGGCTAAAATGTTTTTAATTGCCGGTCCTGTTATTGTCTATGGAACACTGGCTTCGGTTTTGGTTGGGGTGATTTATTATTTTGTGAGGTGAGTTTATGCAAAAGAAACAAGGCAAGCAGACGGTGATGTTTAGCAATCCTGTAGGCATTTATTCTGCGGCGTCTGTTGTTGGGCCAAAAGAGGGAGAAGGCCCGCTTGGGACGGTCTTTGACCGTGTAGAGAGCGACATTATGTTTGGCAAAGAATCCTGGGAGAAGGCGGAAAGCGAGTTTGCCAGGGCAGCTTATGAAACTGTGATTAAAAAAGCTGATGCGGCCGGTAGCATTGATTATGTAATAGCGGGAGATTTGCTTAATCAAAGTACCGGTAGTGTTTTTGGGTTAAGAGATACCAATGTTCCCTATCTTGGAATTTTCGGTGCCTGCTCTGCTATGGGCGAGGGAATGAACCTTGGCGGAATGTTAATTGACGGCGGCTTTGCCGACAAGGTTTGCTGTGTTGCCACAAGCCATTTTTGCTCGGCGGAAAAGCAGTTTCGCTATCCATTGGAATTTGGGGCGCAAAGGCCGCCTACATCCAGTTGGACTGTAACAGGTGCCGCCGCCGTTGTACTTGACGGCTCTGCAGTAAACGGCCCCAAAATTGCAGGCTGCACAACCGGTAAAATGGTGGACATGGGTTCAACTGATGCTAATAATATGGGGGCAGCTATGGCCGGGGCGGCGGCTGATACTATATGTGCGCATTTTGAAGATTTGGGAAGACAGCCGGAATATTATGATATTATAGCTACAGGGGATTTAGGATATATTGGCTCTGAACTGCTTTCGGAGCTTGTAAAAAGGCGGGGTTATAACATCGCGGACAGGCATGAAGACTGCGGAATTAAAATTTTTGATAAAGAGAAGCAGGATACACATGCGGGCGGAAGCGGATGCGCTTGCAGCGGTGTTGTTTTTGCTTCACACTACTTAGAGCTGTTGAAACGGGGAGAAATTCGGCGTATGTTATTTGTGCCGACAGGTGCGCTTATGAGCCCCATCAGTGTTCAGCAGGGGGAAAGCATACCCTCTGTTGCACATGCGGTTATTATTGTGAGCGAATAGCAAAGCAAAGGAGTGATTTTATGCAGTATTTATGGGCATTTTTGGTTGGCGGCGCAATATGCGTGGTTGGGCAGATTTTAATTGATAAAACCAAGCTTACTCCGGCCAGAATAATGGTGCTGTTTGTGGTTCTTGGAGTAGTGCTGGGCGGAATAGGGCTTTATCCCAGACTTTTAGAATTTGCGGGGGCGGGAGCTTCCGTGCCTTTGCCCGGGTTCGGAAATTTGCTTGCAAGGGGAGTTATGGAAGAAATAGATAGGTCGGGGGCTATCGGTATACTTACCGGAGGAATTAAAGCCGCCGCCGCAGGCATTATGGCGGCTGTTGTATTTTCGTTTTTCGGGGCCTTGGTTTTTGATGCTAAAGGGAAAAAATAGAGGCTGTAAGTTGGCATGAAAAAATAAAACCTGCATTTTGTTCAACAAATGCAGGTTTTATTTTTTACTTTATTTAACAGCTATTGCTTCAATCTCCACAACGGCATCCAGCGGCAATTTACACACTTCAAAGCAAGTTCTGGCCGGAGGATTACCACCGAAATACTCTGCATAAACTTCATTCATAGAAGCAAAATCGCCTAAATCTTTTAAATATACCGTAGCCTTAACGACTTTATCCAAAGAACTGCCGCCGGCTGCCAAAACCGCTTCCAAGTTTTTGATAACCTGCGTTGTGGCCTCTTTAATACCACCTTCCACAAGTTTGCCTGTGGCGGGGTCAAGCGGAAGCTGCCCGGATGTAAAAACCAAATTTTCCATCATAATACCTTGTGCATAAGGCCCGATGGCCGCGGGTGCATTGTTTGTTGAAATAGCTTCTTTTTTCATGTGATTACTCTCCTTTTATCTAGAAAAATATTTGTCATTAAACTGCTGTATAAACATGGATATTTCTTTAAATTCTTCAAAAGCGCCAATGCCGTTCATATCTAATCTTGCGCCCGCATCCAGCCTGGACATAATAACCAATATATAAGGCGAAGGCGCATACACTATGGATGCGTCATGAAAATACCCGTCCCATCTGCCGTATTTTTGCGCAACGGGATGGTCTGACATAATAATTGGTACATCGGAATTTAAAAGACTTTCTTTGAATGCATGGGAATATGTGCCGCCGGATTCCAAATAATTATGGATATTTAACATAATAAGGCCCATTTCATTGGCTGTCATTAAGTGTCCGGTGATGTTGCGCACAAGCTCTGTATGACCTACCATATTGCGATAGAAGTCATAATAGCTCGGCACTTGATTATAAAATATATCTACCATAATACGAAAAGCTATATTGTCAGAATCACGCACAGAATGCACTAAAAGCTCACTCAAAGTAAATTCAGTACCCGCAGGCATATGCTGTATAACCCCTGTGCCGCCCCGCCTGTCGGCTTCTCTAAAAACATGTCTTGCGGAAAGGTCAGCCAGTCCTTGTTCTGCCAATTGATAAACATACAGTGCATGAATTGCCTTATTTAAGCTTGCAGAAGCATGAATAACATCATCTCTATGCCCAAAAGTAAAGCCCGTGTCCAAATTTTTATAAAAAACCGAAATATCAAAAGGAAGGTTTGCAAAAAAATCCAAAAGCTCATCAAAAGACGGCATAAAATGCGGGTTTATCCATAAAGGCCCGTCACGCTGCGAAACCAGCATCCAATCCCCTTCACGCATAATAACTTCAACCTCACCCGGGCCGATAAGGCTTACATATTCTGTGTCATCCTTTGATTCAAAGGCGGCCACACGCCTTTCAAGCACATGTACTTCATGCGGCAAAGTAAACACCCAAGCCGCACCACGTCTTGACGTAACCTGCACCCACCCGTTGCCCAAATTTTCTAAAACACGCACCCTTTGCGCAGGATACTGCCCAAGTCTTTGTGCAAAAAAATCAGGCTCTGCGTATGCTGTGAAGCTGCTGCGCATATTTACAAATGACCCGGCAGACCCGGCCGAGCCGTGCAAATCAAAAAAGCCCGAACGCATAAAAAGGGTCAATAAAAGACCAAAGGCAATCAGAACAGCCACTGTTAACAGCAATATTCCCATTATGACTTTTCTTTCTTTCATACATTCACCTTAAGAGCCTGTTCAAAATCTAATCTGAACCGATTTTTGAACGTCTTTTCTGCTACTTATAGTGCGGTTTTTACACTATAAATAGCAGAAAAGTTGTAGCGGCAACTGTTTTTTCAGCGGTTTTCTGAAAAAACAGTGAGAGCGTTAAGCGAAAAAAATCGTGTGAAGATAGAATTTGAACAGGCTTAAACACTTTAACTTTCTTGAGTAACTGAAAACGCCTCCACAATTCCGCGGTATAAAGCGCCGGCAACTCTCTGCTGATAAGTGCTGTCCAACAAGTTTGCGAGCGCTGCGGGGTTGGTTTTAAAGTCAATCTCTATAAATATGGTTGGTATAGCCGAAGTGTTAAGAATATAAAGGTCGCTGCGCTCTATTATGCCCCTGTCTCTTGTGCCTAATTCTGCAACAACATGATTTTGCATAATCCTTGCAAGGACAGCATTTGCTATATCAAAGCGCCCCAAATTTCCGTAAATATCCATGGGGGAATTGGGGTTGAACAGCATTTCCGTTCCTGCTACTGTGCTGTCATGAAATGTATTGGTATGTACGCTGATAAACATATCCCCAACAGTATTGGCAATATGCGAACGGCGCGTGTCTGTAACAAAGCTGTCGTCGTGGCGGGTCATATAGGCTTTTATGCCGCTTGCAGATTCCGCAAACAGTGCATATATATAATGCGATATAGCAAGAACTATATGCGACTCCCAAACATCACCTACAATTGCGCCGGGGTCAGCGCCGCCGTGTCCGGCGTCTATAATTACTATTCGATTATAAAGCACCCTGGGATTGGCGGCGGTTATGTAAACATTGCCTGATGCATAGCTGTATTCTGCAAAAAATACGGCAGGTATGTCAGTAAATACACTTATTGAATTGTCGGACGGGCTGAATATTATTTCATTGACAATATCATCGGTGTCTATAATATGATGTCTGTCTGCTTCTAAAGGTATATCTGCATAATAAAATCTATATACCAAGCCAAAGTCATCAAAATCTCTGCGCATAAGCGATATGTCGATAGCAGCCATTTCATGCTGTATTTCCGGGTAATCGGCCGCCAAACCGCCGCCCATATACATATAAATACCTGCAACCATAAGACCGAGCATGAGCATAAGGCCCAAAAACCGACGGCTAAGACGCCTTCTGCGCCTTTTTTTTCTATATCTTTGCCTAATTCTATTATCCATAGTTCCATTATACAATAATAATCACCAATTATCAATATATAGCCGCTGATTTAATTATAATCGTAATATCCCCTGATATAGTTTCGTTTTTAATCCATACATCATCGTAGGGGCGGTCTGTGGCCGCCCGCTGTTCGCAATAGATATATTTGGTCTATACGCAAGTTTCGGGCGGTTGCAAGCCGCCCCTACGATTATTTAAGTTTATATTTTACGGCAAAATCAGCTACACTACTTTGTAGCTTATTTTATGCTTACGCAGCGGCTCTGCACCTGCACCGCGACCTCATTCAAAGAACATGAAAAACAAAAGCCGCAAGCAAAAATAAAAAGTTGAAATTTAAGTAGAAATTTACCTAAAATTTGTGCTATAATAGTTGTCACATCAAAAGGGCGGCATAAACCTGAAGAGCACGAAAAAATTCAAGAAAGGACTTGACAAGTTGATTTTAGCTGAGCCACGGCACAACAACCAAGGCAAGCGGATAATACTTCTGTCTTTTTGCCGCACCAAAATAACATATATTACACATGCTTTTTATGGGCGTCTACTTTTGCATTTTTTAATGAGGAGAGTGACCGCTTTTTTGTAGTTTAATAACCTTACTTTGAAAATACGTCAACACTAATACAGGCAAGCAATTTGCCAAAATGCAAATTAAATATCAGACAAGGAGAGGAACGCATGAGAATAACAACAAAACGGCTTTTAGCCTTAATACTTGCCTTAGTAATGACAGTCGGAAGTATCACGGTATTTGCAAACGAGGGCACTGTAGCCTCACAGCCATTACCATTTGATGATGTAGCAGCAACAGCATGGTATTATCCACATGTACGTACAGTATGGGAAAATAATCTTTTCCACGGCACTGCCCATAACACATTTACTCCTCACGGAACAATGACAAGGGCAATGTTTGTACAAGTGCTTGCCAATATTGAAAAAGTAAACTTATCGGAATACCGAACCCTTGCTCCGGTATTTGAAGATACCGCAGATAGTACATTGTGGTATTTTGCCGCCGTACAATGGGCGGCAGTACATGGCATTTCTCATAACTCAAACCCAAATGTCTTTGAGCCGAACCGAGCCATCTCAAGAGAAGAAATGGCGGTTATGCTCTATAACTATATCGTAAGCAGGGAAATTGAAATTCCGAAAAACCAAGAACATAATACTGACACAACAACACCATTTATCGACCAAGCCTATATCTCCGCATGGGCTACTAACGCAGTCAGAGCAATCCAAAACGCAGGGATAATAACAGGCTACCCAGACGGAAATTTTCAGCCAAACAACCAGTCCACAAGGGCAGAAGTAGCCACTATATTTGCGAAATATCTACAAGTGCTTAGTGCTATAGCAGAAATCGAAGAACTCCATGGCGATTATGACGAAAATGAAGATTACGAGGACGAGCAAGAAACGAAATATCTCACCCTCTCAATCGCAAATATCACAGGACAGGGAAATTTAAACGGCACAGTCACAATAGTAAATCATAATGTCGCAACTTATGACTTCCCCACGGGCACAAGAGTGACTGTCAGGGCGACAGCTGCAAGCGGCTATGTTTTTGACGGTTGGTTTAGTAATGCAGACGGCACAGGAACGGAAGTATCGAGAAACAGCAATCATACTTTTACAATAACCGCAGACACAAATTTATTTGCGAGATTTAGAGCAGCCCCGCAAGATACAGACAACGATGGAAATGGCGGTAACGGAAACGGCAGCACATGGACACCGCCGCCGGCTGCTTTTGTTGCTGTGACAAGCATTACAAAATCATCACCGCTTACGATAACAGCAGGAACGCCTTTGGCACTTTCAGCTACAACAAACCCCGCAAACGCTACCAACAGAAATATTATTTGGAGTATTCAAAACGCAGGAGCGACAGGGGCAACTATCATAGGTGGTAATACGCTAAACACCACAGCGGCAGGAACGGTTACAGTCAGAGCGGCAGTTGCAAACGGCGCAACTGCAACAACAAACTTCACGCAGGATTTTACTATTACTGTTACAGCCGCGCCGCCCGCTTTTATTCCTGTGACAAACATAACAGGAGTTCCTGCTACTGCGACAATAGCGCCATCAAGCACCGCTATTTCGCCGCCTCTTGCCCTGCCAAACCTAGCAAGCCCTGCAACCGCCACAAACAGAAATATCACATGGAGTGTTTACAATGCAGGAGGAACAGGAGCAACTATAAGCGGCAATATGCTTAGCGCCGACTTTGCGGGCTTGATAACGGTTAGGGCAACAATAACAAACGGCGCAACAGCAACTACAAACTTCACGCAGGATTTTAATATTGACGTGGAGCAAGCGACGGGCGTTGCTGGTATAACAATCAATTCGGCTGACCCAACTTTCATATTGCCCCATACCGGCGGTCCTGTTAATCTTGAATTCATGTTCAATGCGCCTACCAATGTTTGGTCTTTTGGAGCTTTCTTAAATGGCGCCGGTTTTCCCATGTATGTCGTTGGAGACAATTTATTATCTCAAGTTGACCCTATTACTGGGATTATTAACATCACCATGCACTTCCCTGCAAATACAGGCACAAATGCGAGGGTATATACAATAATTGCGAATTTAGGTTCGCCTGTTAATCAAATTTGGCATCTCACTCATGATGGGGCTGGGTCCCCATTCATGGTGACAGTTGAAGCGCCGTAAGCTATTATAATATTAATATGCAGCTAAAGCTCATTTGCAAAAACTCAATATTGAAAACAGCGATTGGACATGCTATACTGTAGCTTACAGAGGAGTTGACCTCATGACGGAATTAAAATACAAATAACTAAAAACACAGCGAAGCCCATTGGATAGGGATTTATTTACCCTAATTTAATGGGCTTTTTCTGTTCAAAGCACTAATTTTTCAAAAGCGGTGAAAAAACCTCTTCACAAACTGCTAAGGATATTACAGACATAAACACAAGTAACATGACAGTGGGCGGAAACCACAATCTTAGCGGCACAATAGAGCCAAGTAACGCCATAAACGATGTCGCAGGTAATATAAAAGCAGCGTAAGCGTCCACAAACAATATTCATTGACGCTGTATAAGACATATGTTACAATGATAAAAATAAAATCTAGGACGTGTTAATCATGAACAAGAACTATACATTAGTCGACCGGAGAGAACTTGACCACATAAAGGCCAAGGGCTATTTATACAACCATGTTTCCGGCGCAAAGGTTTTGTATCTTAAAAGTGACGATAATAATAAGGTCTTTTCCGCCGCCTTTAAAACGCCTCCTATAGATGAAACAGGCATTGCCCATATAATGGAGCATGCCGTGCTTAACGGCTCGCAGAAATATCCGTTAAAAGACCCATTTAATCAGCTTATGAACGGCTCTTTATACACTTTTCTTAATGCAATGACCTATCCTGACAGAACCATTTATCCCGTTGCCAGCATAAACGATAAGGATTTTCTTAATCTTATGGATGTATATTTGGATGCAGTGTTTTTCCCTAAAGTGTATGACAGAAAAGAGTCGCTTTGGCAGGAAGGCTGGCATTATCAACTTGAAGATGAACAAGGGCCGCTGAAATATAACGGTATTGTATATAATGAGATGAAAGGCGCTTATTCCGACCCATACAGCCTTTTGGGCGAAACTGTGTTTAAGGCTTTATTCCCTGATACGCCATATAGTTTAAGTTCCGGGGGAAATCCCGAATTTATTCCTGACCTGGACTATGATTATTTTATAGACTTTCATAAAAAGCATTACTGCCCGGAAAATGCCCTTATCTTCTTTTATGGAAATATGGACATAGAATATTGCTTTGATAAGCTGGATAAAGAATATCTTTCCAAATTTGATAAACAAGATATAAATATCTCGATAAAGCCCCAAGCCGCCCTGTCTGCGCCTGTTTTTACAAAAGGGCAGTATTCTGTTGCAGATGAAAAGGATTTGGACGAAAATTACATGGGCGCAACTTTTGTGCTGCCGCATAATATGCCGCAAGAAGAAATAACCGCAATGCGCCTGCTTTCTTATATACTTATGTCCACACCGGCCTCCCCGCTTTATAAAGCCCTTGTGGAAGCCGAAGCGGGCGAAGATATATCCGGCTATTTCGGCGCAGAAATTATACATCCCAGTTTCCGTATAAACATGAAAAACGCTAAAATCACTGCCGAAGAATTTAAAGAGATGATAGATAATAACCTAGAAAATATTGTTAAAGAGGGCCTTAATCCCGGCTTTGTTCAGGCATGCTTGAATTTCTCGGAATTTCAAGCAAAAGAAGAAGATTATGGGCCGCATGCTCCAAAGGGATTAATGTATAACCTAAGAGCCATGTCCACATGGATTTACGGCGAAAACTCTCCGTTTGACGGCCTTATGGGCATAACGCATCTGCCCGAGCTGCGTAAGAATTGCGAAAAAGGCGGATATTTGGAGGGGCTTATACGTAAATATCTATTGGATAATGCACACAAGGGCTATGTGACGCTTAATCCCGTGCTGGATTTGGACGGCCAAAAGGAAAAGGCAGTGGAAGAAAAACTGGCAAAAATTAAAGAAGGATTTGATAAAGACGAAATAAATAAAATAATCGCAAATAATAAAGCGTTAAAGAAGTATCAGGAAACGCCGGAAAGTCAGGAGATGCTTAACCTGATACCGCGCCTGGCTGTATCTGATATTAAAACAAGTATTGAAACTGTAGAGATTAATGCCCAAAAAGAAAAGGGCCTTAATGTTCTGCATTCTCCGCTGTCCACGAATGACATAATATACACAACTATGCTTTTTGATATGAGTTCTGTACCTCAAAAGCATCTTCCGCTGGTAAAAATTTTGCAGTACATACTTTCTAAAGTTCCTACAAGAAAGTATTCAACAGGGCGGCTAACCGAAGAAATAAAGGCAAATTTGGGCGGGCTGTCTTTTGCGTCGGATATATTGTCCAAAACCCAAAAAGATTTTATGCCGCGTGCGCTTGTTTCTGCAAAATTCCTAAGCAAAAATACAGGCATTATGTTTGACCTTGTTTCGGAAATAGTTAAAAATACTGTCTTTACCGATAAAAGTCAGCTAAAAAATTATGTGCTGGAACTTAAAGCATCTATGGAGGATATGTTCCTTACAAGCGGTATATCTTTTGCCGCAGAGCGCTCTGCCACCTATTTCTCCCCATCTGCCGCATACAGCGACAATTTGGGCGGCTTGGCGTTTTATGAATATGTTAAGTCGCTTTCGGATAGCTTTGACAGCCGTTTTGAACAGCTTGGAAGCGACCTTGCAGATGTTTCTGCTGCCATATACAGCAAAAATAATGTGCAGTACAGCTTAGTTTGCGATGATGAACTTTACGGTAAGTATTTGGGGCATTTACACAATTTCCACGACAGCCTGTTTGAAACGCCTGCCGCCGTACCAAACAACATACCGCTTATCACGCCTAAAAATGAAGGTTTTATAACAGCATCCAAAGTGCAGTACTGCGCCATGTCCGCCGACATTTTTGCGGATGGACATGCTTACAACGGCGGGTTAAAAGTGCTTTCTAATATCCTTGACAATTATTTATATGAGGGCATACGTGTAAAAGGCGGCGCATACGGCTGCGGCAGCACCTTCTCACAAAACGGCAGCGTAGTCTTTTGGTCATACCGCGACCCGCATGTGGCAAATACTTACGATATTTACCGCAAAACGGCTGAATATGCAAAAACGCTTGATATCAGTAAAAATGAAATGGATAAATTTATCCTTGGCACTATAAGAGATTTAGACAGGCCGCTTTCAAATGCTCATAAAGGCTTTAGGGCTACCACAAACTATATTTTGGGCATTACGGATGAAGACAGGCAAAATGAAAGGGATTCGGTGCTGTCTGCCGATGTATCTTCAATGCAAAAACTTTCCGCAGTTCTTGAAGATGCCATTGCACAAAACAATATCTGTGCTATCGGCGGCGAAGCCGGAATTGAAGCGGCGGCGGATTTGTTTGGAAGTATAAAGAAAATTTAATTATATACCCGCAACAAAAACCTCGTATGAATAGCCTGTGGCTGCCCATACGAGGTTTTATTATTATGCCGGTTCTGCGTGCAGTCAAATCTCTATCCTGTCACTCCAATATATTTCTTTAAAGTATCGACATGCATTGGATAAAAAATCTCCGGAGAATCCATTAACAATCGTCTTAATTCCGAAACAGGCATCCACTTATAATTTTTTGATTCATCAGAAAATGGCAGCAATTCACCCTTTACCTTGCAAATAAATACAAAAACCATTATAGGATAGCTTCCGATTATATTCTGCGAACAAGAAAAAGGCATAAAATTTATAACACAATATGAGTTTTCTTCATATATAGTTGACAGGCTTTCCCCTGATATTTCGGTAACATCAAGCCCTGTTTCTTCTTTAATTTCTCTTTTCAACGCATCAAAAATGCTTTCATACTCCCGAATCTTTCCTGCGGGTATTTCCAAAAGCCCGTCTTCGTGCAGGGCGTCCGGCTTAACGCGTGTTTGTATAAGTATATTTCTTATTCCGTCAATTTCTTTAACAATTATTCCGCCGACCCCGGGAATTGAAAACTGCTCCATGTTAAATACCTCTCGAATTGCAGACCTTAAAAAATGATTATGTATCACATCACAACCAATACGCAAACACAAAAAAACTTTAAAATTCGTTAAAAAAATCCTTGACTAGCTCCACAAATTGGTGTACACTAGAAAAGGAGTCGTAAAAACGTGCTTGTCCGGCCAATAACCGTGACAAGTTTCCGGACAAGCACCCAAATACGACCCAAAGGGCCTAAGAACAGTATACACTCTCTTAGGTCTACTTGTCAAGCCGAGTTTCAACTCCCTGACAAGAAAAAATATGACTCAAGGAGTGATTTTTTAATGTGGCATTTTAACACAAAAGTAATTGACGAATCCAAACGGCTGGATTTACGTTTCGAGATACTGGAAAAAATCGGAATGCCAAAAAACCCGGAAGTTGCATTAAGGTCCATAGGCAGCATAATCACTTTGCAGCATTCATCAGCAAAAGATGTTACAGATGAATGCGTTATCAGAACGATTGATAACAAGGGAAAACTTACCTTGCCTGATGAATTTATGGAAAAGATGGGCTGGGAAATAGGGGAAAAAGTTCATATTTATGTTATGGGCAGAAATATGGTTGTTATGGAGTTGGATTGGATTTATTTTAAGGAAGATATGTATAGATATATTATATAAATATCATTTAAGTAGTTGCAATAAAAGCGCAGTAAAGCCGCATAAATACGGCATCACTGCGCTTTTTATATATTTGCATAGTACTGCAACCTAATTTCTTGGTGCTTCTTGTCCAAGAGGAAGATGGGTTTTTCTAAAAGCAAATTCACCGTTAACTTCTGTGCCGTCGGTATTGGCAAGAATAACCGACACAATACCGGCTTCCATTTGCTCCGGCTGAAGCTGCAATACGGCTCTTCTGCCCGGCGCAACTTCAAAAATATGACGCTCCGATTCAAAATAATTCGTCCAGCTTTGAATTATAAATGTGGTGTAAGAGTTCCCGGTATTTTCAAAGAAGAGATTTAGTCTGGACCCTTCTTCAGAATCCATTATTATCTCAATGACTTTAGGGAAATCCACATCATAAGAGAAACGTTCTTCCATAACTTCTTCATCAAGCAAGGCCATTTCCATATCCATAAATACTTCAAAAGGAAGTACCAAAGATTCTATAACGGTCATGAAATGGTTGTGGTCATGAAATTCAAGTAATGCATCCAAATTTTCTTCTATTAAGCCGCCAAACAGTCTGTCTAATAAGTACAGCCCTTCTGTCCATTCGTCATAGTAAAAAAGGATGTCTATAGCTTCATTAAAAGAAAATTCAAATATATCCACCAAATCCATACCGTATTGCTCTAATATTTCAACATAATACGGACTATCAAGCAAAGCATCGAAAAATTGCTCCCCGAAGATATCCAGCATGTCAAAAAATAGATTATCCGGCAGCCATGCGGCACGCAGCATTGCCACCAAGTCTTGTGTGTTTTGCATTGTGAAATTAAAGAGCAAGTCTTCTATATAGTAATACAGCCAACTGTCACCCCAAGACCGTATGGCCCAAGAAACTGTAAATTCGTCTTCCAATACAATAATTAAAAGGTCTACAAAATGGTCAAAACTTAGCCCTGTTTGATGTAAAATATCAAACATGTCAAAATTCAATTCATTAAGATACTCATAAAAAACGGTGCGGGTTATGTCATACACATCTTGTCTCAAAAGTTCAGGAAGTTCGTCTAAGACATCAAAATCCCAGTCCCAGTCAAAATCCCAGTCAATGTCATAATCCCACTCCCATTCGTCCCAATCATAATCCCAGTCCCAGTCATCCCAGTTCCACATAGTAACACCAAAAACATTTACATTATATAGCTGTGGGAAATCGGCAATATTATCAAATAATATATCCCAAATAAAATCTTGCAGCAACCAATATCTATTAAGGTAGTCAAGGGGGAAGAATAAGTCAAGCATTTCTTGCGTCCAAAATTCCTCCATGAAAAGAATGACATCAAGGTTCATGATAAAATTGAACAGCTCGTCCCCTAAAAGCTCGTTAAGCAGAGCTAGGTCTGTGTCTTCTGCAATCCAGCCCGCTTGCCTGTCACCGACAAGCTCCGTAAGCTGGGCAAACAAATCCGCCCCTTCTTCTTCCCAGGAAGCCCCGAAAGCAGACACATAACTGCCAAAAATTAGCATGCACACCATAAATGCAGACACAATACCCTTTAGGTTCATAAACTTCTTCAGTTTCATACTTTTCTCCCCTTTTTTCTCACTTACTACAGTATAATAACTTTGCATCGGCTTGTCCATAACAATTATATTAAATTTTATTGACAGATATTCCGCAATGTGAAATAATTATTAAATAATTTTTAAGCAATATTTAAGAACAGGATGATTTATATTGAGCGCAAAACAAGCAAAATTTGATTTAACACAGGGCCCCATCTTTAACAGGCTCGTTACATTGTCTTTACCTATTGTAGCCACAGCATTTATGCAAATGGCCTTTAATCTTTCGGATATGTTTTGGCTGTCCAATCTTTCTGATGGTTCCGTGGCGGCGGCAGGTACAGCCGGGCAGTATTTGTGGCTTTCTATGGCGCTGCTGCTTATAGGCCGCATGGGGGCAGAAATTGGCGTATCGCAAAACATAGGCAAAGGCGACATAGAAGCGGCAAAGAAATATGCGCAAAACTCCTTTGTTGTGGCAATTGTCACCGGTGTTTTGTTTGCATTTGCAATGATTGTGTTTAGGGGGCCGCTTATAGCCTTTTTTAACATAGACGATGCCGGAGTTGTTTTTGAAGCAGAACAATACCTGGCAGTTACGGCAATTGCGCTGCCTTTTATATTTGTACATAATGTAATAACCGGCTGTTTTAACGGTTTTGGCAATACAAAGCTGCCTTTTTATGTAAATTCTTTTGGCCTTGCACTTAATATAGCCATAACGCCTGTGTTTATCTTTGTTTTGGAAATGGGCATTGTCGGAGCGGCCATTGGCACTGTTGTTGCATCGGTTATAAACCTTGCGCTTAAATTGCTGGCTATGAAGAAATACAGCGGGCGTCCTTTTGAAGAATACAAATTCTTGGGCAAAATTGATTTAGTATATATAGTGCAGATTTTTAAATGGGGGATACCCATTGCCATAGAATCCGCACTTTTCACCCTGCTGTTTATGGTGGTGTCCCGCCTTGTTGCCTCCTTTGGCGTTAACGCAGTAGCGGCCCAGCGTGTCGGCTCTCAGGTAGAATCGTTGTCGTGGATGATGGCGGGCGGCTTTGCTTCTGCTGTTACGGCCTACATAGGTCAAAATTACGGGGCTAATAAATTCGGACGCTTGGCGCAGGGGTACAAGATATCTATTATTGCAATGGGCGTTTATGGATTTGCTGTAACAATCATTTTATTTCTTTTTGCAGAGCCGCTTATAGCAGTCTTTTTGTCTGACCCGGAGGCAATTCAAATGGGTACGGTGTATCTAAGGGTGTTTTCATTAGTGCAAGTTCTGGCGTGCATGGAAGGCGTTGCCGCAGGCTCCTTTAGGGCTATGGGGCTTACAATGAAGCCTACAATAGTATCTGTAAGCTGCAATGTATTGCGTGTTATTTTTGCGTATGCAATGGCAAGTACGGCGCTGGGGCTTGACGGTATATGGATAGGCATTGCAATTACCGTAACTATACGCAGTGTTTGGCTGTTGTTGTGGTATCGTTTATATGCAAGAAAACTGCCTAAGGTTGATGAAATACTGTCTGATGAAACTGAGGAGGTTAATTAACTTGACTGCAAAAACAACAAAAAAAGCAAAAGGTGCTTTAGTTTTTTCTGCCATTTTTTATATGGCACAAGCTGCCTTATCGGTAATTTTGGCATTCATGCTGCAACGCATTGTTGATTCTGCCGCCGACGGAGAAATGCAGGATTTTATCTTTTTTCTTCTATTGACCTTTTGTATATGGCCTTTGGATATTGTTTCTGTAATTTTGGCGGCTAAATTCAGGGTATCTAACATAAAAGAAATGCTTAGGCTTATAAAACGCAACCGCCTGCATTTTTTGTTAGCAGAGAAAGTATCGCAAAAAGATGAAAATAAAGAACTAAGCTTTTTTACTGCCGATGTAGATGTTTTGGACGGCAGTTATTATGGCATAAGACTAAGCTTGTTCCATTACATACCTTTATTTCTCTTTTCTCTAATATCTCTTCTCTTCATCAATTGGATGCTTACCATTGCCCTTGGCATAGTGTCTTTGCTTCCCATGCTGACAACATGGATATTCGGCAAGCCATTGTCGATACGCAAAAAGCTTTATTCGGACAGCCAAGCTTCTTATGTGGATACTGTAAAAGAAATAATAGAAGGCAAAAAGGATATATTGGCATTTGACAAGCAGGATGTTTTTGTCAGCCGCCATGAAGAAGCCAACAAAAAGGTTGAAAGCGCCAGAGCAAGAAGCAAATTCATGGGCGCTTTGGCGGGCAGTTTGGCTTTTAACATAGGTTTTTTGGTGCAGATAGTAGGCATAGGGCTTGGCAGTTATCTTGTGCTTGAGGGACATTTAACGGTGGGCCTTCTTATTACCACCCTGCAATTAGTAAATAATCTTGTATGGCCCGTGGTTCATGGTGCAGAGATTTTTAATGACATTAAATCCAGCAAATTTATAAGAGAAAAATCTATGGAAACCGCTAAAACAGAAGATAAAAAACCGATTGTGATAAGTAATTTTGAAAACTGTATTGAAATATCAAATCTTAGCATCAAGTACGATGAAGAAAGATATATATTTAAAGATTTAAGTCTGCGCTTTGAAAAAGGCAAAAAATATGCTATTTCGGCCCCTTCCGGCTATGGGAAATCCAGTATTGCGAAAGTGCTTTCGATGGAACTTACAGAATTTGAAGGAACGGTTAAAATTGATGGCAAGGATTTAAAAGACATAGATGCAAAAAGTTTTCATAACATACTGCGCTTTGTCCGCCAAGACCCTTATTTATTTAATGATACTGCGCTTAACAACATAACCTTCTTTGCCGATGAACATGATAAATCAGAACTAAATGAAGTATTAAATATGACTAAGGTAACAGATTTTTTACCAAATGCAGAGGAGCTTACCCGTATCATATCAAATAATTCCGGTTTATCGGGCGGACAAAAGCAATGCTTGGTTCTGGCCAGGGCTTTGCTGCATAATCCTCAAATACTGATTTTGGATGAAATTACATCAAATTTGGATTTGGAGGCATCATATGATATCCTGAATGGTTTATTTAAAAACAAGGATTTAACCTGTATTGTTATCACCCATGAAAGTGACGATAAATTCCGGTCGCTTTTTGATGAAGTTATTAGATTAGATGAAGTGAAATAATTACAGATTGCTTGAAATGCCTGAAATTACGCAGGAATATTGAACCATCTGAAAGGCGGTATTAAGACAATAAACCGTACCAATTCAACAACATAAAGCCTTCCCGCAAGGAAAGGCTTTCTTGTTATCTTATTAAATACCCAAAATCCACCTAATAACCATAACATACATAATCGACAAAAGGGAATATCCGCCCAAAATGCCGGTTATAAGCCGCCTTGCATTTGTGGACTCCAAAAGGCCTATGCGCTGCAAAAGCCAGTCCAAAAACATAACGGCGCAGCCGACAAGAAAAACCCCTAATCCGGGTACAAATATAAAAGCTCCGGCAATGGCGGCAATATTGCCGAAAAGCACGCCGGTACAGCGGGCGCATACAGGAAATTGCCACCCCTTATAATAAAAGCTTCTGTCGGACATTTGATGGCATCCCGTGCGTCTTCCCATACGCATAAACTTAATCCACAATTTCAAGCTTCTATCTTTATCTTGTCCGCCCACTACCGGTTAAACTTGCGCCCGCATTTATTGCATACAAAATATGAACTGACAGATGTATGCGAAAATCTTTTGTCTGCGCCTAATAATCCGCACAAAAGCCCCAAGGGCCCAAAAATTATAGCGCCGCAAATGCCTTTGCCTAAGCTGTAATCCCTGTCCGTCGTATATGTATCGTGGGTTTCGATTATCCGCAGGCTGCTTGAATCGCAGCCCGGACATTTAATAGAATCCGCCATGCATATTCCTCCTTAAACTGTTCTATCCGTTTTATATATTATACGATATATCTTTGTCTTTTGTCTATACCGCTATCCATACAAAAAAATAGCCAAACGTAGCCCGGATAATAAAAGATATATATTATGAACAAAAATCTCTTGAAAGAAAAGGCACTGCTTTGCATCTGGATTGTGTCATTAGAAAAATAAAGCTTATTGAAATACAAGAAAATTATCATGATGTGTACAGCCAAGAACAGGCTAAATCTTTGGTAGAATTTTCTAGAATTAAAAAAGTTACATTGGACGAAGCGGATATTGAATAATTTAAAAATGACTTTATGAGTGGAGAAAGCAAATTAATAAAGGAAAGTTAGGTGCTACTACAAAACTTTTTGAAGAACACAGTCTGCATTAAATTATATATCTGCCATTTGACCATAATTTAATCATGCTATATAAAATGTTTGACGTTAAGTTTATTATGGCGTAGCGTAATTTTAATTTAGCAGATAAGCTTTTGGATACAGTGAAAGTTAGAAAGCTGTCTACAGAAAATAGATATAATTACTATAATATAACCAATTCATCATTGAAATACGACAAAATATATGCTATTATATCCAAGGACAATCGAAAAGGCAAGGCGGTTGGCGTATCTCCCTTATAGAAAGGGGGTGAAGCCATGTCTGCATATGAGATAATTGTTGTTATCTTTTTAGCATTGACATTTTTTATGTCGCTAATAAGGTTTATGATATATCTGGCAGATACGTTTTCTAAAAGAAAATAACCGCCC
>Ga0136643_10001111_pt1 | contig 31993 bp, 17 predicted proteins | sample TergutLab28metaG_FD_96883 | JGI IMG/M metagenome (GOLD analysis project Ga0136643, IMG submission 96883) | Labiotermes labralis P1 segment gut microbial communities from Petit-Saut dam, French Guiana - Lab288 P1 (version 3) (version 3) | ecosystem: Host-associated > Arthropoda: Insects >...
ACTCGGTGCAGAAAACCATATGCTGCAACTCAACATCTAATGCTCCTGATGATGGGCGTATTTACCCGAAACATGTCGAGCTAAGAATACATCAATAAAATTATCTTTTTGCATCAAGTTGACATTTCAAATTATTTCACTCTGATGGACATATGGTTTCCATAAATGCAAAGAATGTCTAGACTAGCTGAAAAACTGTTGATTTCACGAGAATGGAATTGATCCGTGGGGTTCATGAAGTGGTACTTAGCTTATTGATCAGTTTCTTCCTTACTGCCCTGCGTCGAATGATATGTATATTTAAACGTAAGACAGACTCTTGGTGGCAGATATCGCAAGGAGTTCTGCGGATAACTCAGGATGCCTACGTATATTTCCAAAAGATCCTCAGACAAATTGGCGATTCTAGTAAGCACTGAAAATTAATACTTAACACAATTCAGTTTTACAAATTTTGTGTTATCACCAGAAAAATTGGTACTTTTGTCAGCTATAATGTCACACTTCACTGCGTCAAAGTATTTGTTATTTTCAAAATACAAAATTTTGTTCTTATGCAACCTATACGATATTTTGTTCCAGTGCCGAGGAGTACCTGTTGATCTGAGTGCTCAACCAACCAGACATAATGAACTACAGCCTGCAAAAATTGAGGAAAAGCGCATATTTTGAACTCCTGCATGAAGTGGTTTGATGCGGCATGAAGTGGTATCTGGCGCCACTATCATTTCTTCGCTCAATAGCCATTTAGAAATTAACTTTCCCTTTTACAATCGAAATTTTACGGCTGTATTTCCTCATCTGCACTTCAAAAGCTCATCAGACCTTCAGCAGAACTGAAGGTATTTGTCACGACACTCTCATAAATAAATAAATAAATTTCTCTAATCTGTCACATATTTGTCACTTTACCCTGCATCTTTATAAGGTTTTAATCACTTATAATCTTACGTCATTGGCCTAGTAGTATTAAAATATGAGAGAATATGTATGGTGTAAGTGAGAAGGCTTGTACCGAATTTAAGTTTGTGCAATAAACTTGGATCATCTAAAATACGTTAAAACGCGTCTTGTTATCATACGAAACATTCTTCTCCAGTAGTAAGAATAATACAAATAGAAGGCAGAATTTCACACATTATCTCTTTCAATGTATGTTGTCCGTCTGTACAAAATACATTGTACTCTTGACTCCAGTTTCTCTGAAAGTTAAATATAGTTTTCTTCCTGTCAAATTTTTACGCCTATGAAATGTGTCCTACGAAATAAACTAAGAAAATCTGCATAACTTGAAACTGATTCTTTAATTTATATTAACCCAGAATTTTACATTAAATGGTTGCAATGTATTTTCAACAGCAAAATTTTCCACAGTCCGTAACCTATATTTACTGATATGTTAGAATGTACTACAGAGCTCGTTCGCGCTGCAGAGATATGCTGATCATAAGGAATATTTTAAAAATCTCTCTATATTGCAGCTGTTTTAAGTGATCGTATACCGATAAATCAATAAACAGATATCATGTTATCATAACCCATATACTCTCATAAGTCGCGTAAGAAAAATGAGCTTAGTCAACGACTTCTTAAAAATAGATAAAGCGAATATCTCCATGTAAGACCTCAGAATTCATACTGTGGTGTTCTAGCGTACAGTTTTGTGATCGGTTACCATACGTTAATGAATACAACAATATTATTATTTGTTTCAGGATGTAAGAAAGAATAATTTAAGATAGTACATAAATCTAGCTGTACCAGTGCCAACAATTCGCACCAGAAACAGCAAAATATTTAATCAACAAAATATTCAGCGTGTTTATCTCAATGAACTATAAACATTTTACCTACTACTGTTTAATGTTAATTAATTTCATTTTGGATATCAACGTATTATAAGCAAAGTGTAAATAATAAACAAATGCTTCATATCACGTGTAATAAGAGACTACACGTTGAAATCGACAGTCCTGCTTCCAGCGGAGGCCAAGGGAAATATATGAAAAATGAGAGATTCCCATGGCCTCCACTTGAGGCAGCACTCTCATTGCGTGATTTCAGGTTTCCGCCGCGAAGCAGCGAGTAGTGGTAATTACCACTACTCGCTGCGTAATAACTCAGAAACGAGCAGTTCTCAGCACTGTCATTTCCTAACCTCAGGTTTTTTTACAACAGTTTTTCTGAGACGGAATTAATTAAAACAAGGATACTGTCAGTCTCTCTAAACACGTCGTTCGTGAAAAGATCTGTTCAGTAGTGCAGTAAATCATGATGTAGAAAAAGAAGCGTGCCGTATTGGTATACATTATGTTAAGATATTATATAAGAGAGAGTTAATTACACATTCAAGATTTCTAATGTTATAATAGTAGAAAGAGGCGAAGAGGCTTCGATAGGATGGACATATCTGTGTTGGAGTATTATAATATTATAGGAAACCCCTTGTAACAATACACATTGATTATCAATAAATGTGTTTTGAGGGTAGCATTAAGAGTCATATCAAGGGGACAATTTGTAAGGACGGAAGTCGGATCGAACCAAATCAGGATTATGTTCAGTAATGGGTTTTGACATGCATTCGCTAATAAAGTTTAGGTTTACACTAACGTGGTGTAAACTTCTTCATAGAGGCCGTCTGAAGTAAGCACGAAAATTTGTGCTTATTTTTTTTGATTGCTGGAAAAAAATATTCTTCTTCCAAGAGTCGCAACAGCAGATTTTCACCTAATGCTTCTAAAGAATCTTAAATTTTAAGGGGCTTAATGTAAGAAAGTACGGCATATACAAATGCTTTCAATTTTATTGGACAACTAATGGATTGGTGCAAGGGAAAGGCGAAATTCGCAGTAGAATTGTTCATTGATTTTTGAAGCAACCAATCTGATAATGGATTTCTATAGGCTGACGTATACTTCTAGATTTAGAACAATCCGCAAGCAACAGCTTACCGACGAAATGTGTTGCCAAGAACTTCTGTTAAGCTATGCCTACTCGACAAAACAATGATCAATTTCTTTCGGTTCATACTTTTGCTGCTCCGAGTTCAAGTATTCTGATAAAAAGTATCTGGCTTAAGTGATATTCACGAAGGAAGTAAGCGAACTGCATTAAATTAGAACAGTGTAGAATTATAAAATTACATGGGTTTCAAAGTGAGAATATTGAACGTTTTCGAAAATAACTTGGCACAAGGTGATGATAATAATGGTCAAATTTATGGAGCTAAAATCTTCAGATGTCTTCGCAAAATTGCGAAAAGTGATAATTAACTTCGTCACGTCTGTCTTTCCGTCCGTCCATCATTCCTCCTCCTTCATTCCTCCACGTGTCTTCATGGCATGCCCAAAAAATAAACACTTTTGACTTTACAATAAATAAATTTAACTACCGACCGCTTTCGTGTAGCCCAAGTGCTATTGACTTTTATTCGGGTCATCATCTGTTGCGGTCTAGTCCGGCGCGTGCGCTTGTCATGACTAAGATTTTTGTGGCCATTTTGTATTGTGATAGGCAAATTTCTGAATACCAACTTCATTAAGCCGCAGCAACTTTCTTTCGAAGTCTCTCCTATACATTATCCCTCAGTCATTCCATCACTGGACGCTCTGTGTTCTGAAATATTAACATAGTCGTAAAGTAAACCACAGGACGTATCTGTTATATCATCATAATGAAATATTACTATTATTTGCAATAGATATTCGAGGGGAAGACTAATAATTCAAGGACTAGTCGAATGGGTAAGCTACAGAAAATTATATATATATATATATATATATTTGTCAAATATGCACACAACAGAAGAGGAGATGAATCCGGGGGGGGGGGGTGTCTGACGCGGTGCGGCATGTGTTGACTACAGCTGGGACAGGAGGACTGCTCCTGGTGGGATCGACAGAGTTTTGTCACTACACACAGATTTTAAATATCTGGCTTCTCGGATAGTGTGTAGTGAGAGAGTGAACTGTGCTAATGTTTGTAGGTTGCATAGTAGCAACTCATCGTTCCCCCGTGAAGTCTTGCGCATGCCCATATGTGGCATTCGAAGAAGAGATAGTCTCTTTGCCATTGAGCTATGCTAAAATATCTGTTGTTTCCAATAGATGTATTTTTGATAGTAAGGAAATAAATAAATAAACGAATCATAATATTGTGACTAAATGATCAAGCGGGTGAGTGACGTAATGAGTCGGAGAGTGACCTAATGAATGAGTGATGTAGCAAGGACCGAATAGTCGATGCAAAGGGTGACCGGTCTACAGAGCATTTGTAGGTGGTGGAGTGGGGTAGAGTTAGAAATGCTGAGTAGCTGAACAAGTTAGCGAACAGGAGAACAGACTGCCATGTTAGAGTCACCGAAAACACGTCACAGAACGTCTGCATGAACAGAGAGTGAAAAATCTCTACAAAGAGGTCGCAAAGTCATGAAATTGATAATCGAGTGAATATTTCAATGGTTTGCGAGCTTACACAAACACAAACATCAACATAAAGCTAAACACGGTAACTGGTATCGTCCGACATCGGTATCTGAACAATGTCAAATATACAGACGTGAAAAATGTATCAAGAAATTTTTCTCTGTGGGCCAGAGCATGGCCAGAGAACAGTATGGGTTTTAATTTCAGAATTTGCTTTAAATTCACATTTCTTGGGGACCCCTATTAATGGAAATTTTGGTGTTTTACTGAAATTTGATGTAACGTTTTCTAATTGTTCTCAAATACATGGGCATAATATGAGTTTGTATTTTCAACAGCCCTACTACACTTTATAACCACACATCAGTCTTACACTTTCGACGTTTATTTGAGACACATTCTTTTACTATGTCTTTTAGAGTATTGTATTTGTATTACGAGTTTTATCCCCTTTCGATATGCTTTTCCCTTTATTCGTCAAGTGTAATTTAATTTTCAAATTGATATTGTCTTAGTGCAGAGAACTTTTCTTATTTCGTTTAATAACTCTTACGATATACTTGCAATGTTTAAATCACGGTATGCAGCGAGAAGCAAGTACATATAGAACTTCAAAGGAGCTTGATTAAAAAAAAAATATATATATATATGTATATATATCGGCCAGTTTTGAATTCTTACCACAGTGTTGCGATCTACCGGCAATAATTCCTAATTGTCATTAATATTTTTATTATAAAAACCTTCTTTTTTTCTTTTTTAAATACGTGAACTTTCCATTCATAAACTTCAGTACCAATGTATAATGTTCAATTTACATTAACATTCCGTTTAAACTGCACACATCTCACTAAACTGTTTCACTAGTAAACAGTCTATTCATAACTACTCTTACAATAGAAGCAATTTTCCACATGGACGCTGTTTGTGTTGTAGAGGAAATTCGAAATTGCTTGGTCACTGGGGTTAGCATAATGAATATAGTAACATCGTGTATGACAATTGTTTGATATGTTGTTCCCTGGTTGTAAAATGGTTCATTTCAAAATGGAAACGTTTGTAGCTGTTATGAACATTAACGTCACGTACGTCATGTTATGTTATACGAGTACGTTAAGGTACAGTCACCGCAGAAGGATGGAATTAATTTATATCTCATTGTCTGGAGTAACTGGAACATTTACTGTAGGCGTAGATCTGTGTAATATTAGTTGATATTACAAACTTCCGTTGTTGCATCTCTCTCTGTCAGTGCAGCAGAACGAGAAAACCGTTTGTAGCCAATCGCCAGAGCAGCTCTTCCATGCTGCTCTGCGGTAACCCAGAGGACTAACACTACCAGCACACGATAATGTAAGTAGCGACGTCCTAGCCAGACGCCCTGCTGGCTGGACCATTCTACTCCCTCCTTCCCTCCCTCCCCCTCTCTCACTCTATCTCTCTCGCTCTCTCTCGTCATTTTGAATTAACTAATGCTACCCAGCGCCGAGAACATTTTCCGACACACTAGTGAGAGGAACTGAGTTTATTTCAAAGTCCAAAAGGTTAGCACTTAACGGATGAAAAGCTTCCTTCTTTCTCGTTCATCAGTTGATGTCCTACCAATTGAATATAACCAGAGGTCAGGATTTTAAACAGGATATCATAAGAATATTTCACAAAACCCTAGTTTTGTTAATCCCCTGGTGTTACTACCTGCAAGCACTCTACGATATACACGTTGCTTCCAATTTTACATAAAACTCTTATCTAAGAATAGAGCCTATTATATGGTAAAAGTACAACTTTTACTGTGTCTCTCTACCACTGTACTTCCACAGGACCAATTACCACAATATATGTAGTCCTAAATACTAGACAAACTACTGTAAATTGAAGGAGGAAGCACTAGTTCGCACTCGGTGGAGAATTCGCTTTGGAAGCGGTTATGGACCACTAGCAGGACAGGCTGCAGAATTATGATGACTGTGCAGCACGCCAAACCGTGTGTTACTGTGAACCATAATTCTTCTAGGATGTTACGACTTGTAGCCTGGTTGATAAAAATAGACTACTACAAAAATGCCTTACGACATCTATAGACGGAGACAGCAAATATCTGCTAAACATCAGTACTTATTTATCACACTACATAGAGTTGCGTCCAGTAAGAGGGTTTTGCTCATAGTCACCTCCGTAACAACATAAAACCTTATGAAATTAGAGCCGTACATAACCGTACTGCAACCAAATATCTAACAGGCCCTGTATCTTTACATTCTCCAGCAGGTGTAAAACAAACCTAAGCCTCGACACCGACAATCAGACGTCATTTCTTCCGATCCGTTCCATCAAACTGCCCCCCTCAATAAACTATCCTCGCAAGATGAATTTTAGTGTTCATCCTTCATCTCTTTGTCCGCCTTCTACTGCACTCCACATAAAAACTCTGTTTTCATTCCTAGCTTCCATCATCCCATCCGCAATAAGTTATACCCTTCCAGATATCATTAGCCTAAAAATGTTACATAACCTGTAAAAATCACAAAGTTACTCGTTGTGTAATTTTCTAAATTGTTTCATGCTAGTTTGACGTACTTATAAGCATTTTCTCCCAAAAATTGTAATTCATACCGATAGCTGGGCAGTCTGCGGCCGCTTGCTTGCTGGGCTGGTGGGTTCGAATCCTGTCGGGGGCATATATATACTGTATATGCTCTGTTGTGAGTGTTGTGAGTGTTGTGTGTTGCGAAGTAGAGGTGTCTTCGACGTGTCAATACCTCTTCCAGAGGAGTCCTACCGAGTGTGTGTGTGTGTGTCATTGAGTGCGATCACGTGCAACAATAACCCTCTACACCTACAGTGAGTGGGTACAAAGAGGTCACAATAAAAAAAATCTTGTAATTCGTATTTCGCCCTAAAAGTCATAAATGTTTTTCCTTAGGTAATGAGTTACAAAATATTATATAAACTCAGACAATCAAAAGTATGACACTTCTTTCTAAAAAAAAAAAAAGAGAAATAAGAGAAATTTCCAAAATTAGTTCTATTCACACTTTTGAAACAAACTTAATATTTTAGCCAATTGCCGAACCTCCTACCCAACAGGTACCCGGAGATCTAAAAACTGTGTTAAAGTGGCTGCGACGTGAAGCTGTTTCAAAACCACAATCTGGTACCCGTAAAAGAATATGTGGAGCTATATCTCCATCATCCCATAAGACTTTATGATGTTTTGGTTAAAATAACAGGAACAGTTCTACCCCTTTACCCTTTATTTCCACCACCTTACCATTAATTATTGATGTCCCTGCGCAACAATATTGTTTCTTCTGGATCCCACACACTTTCCCTGTTCAAATGACGATTGACAACTTACAAGCAAAAAGTCTTAAGCCGTAGTGTTTTCGCTGTCGTTCCTTCTGCGTCCTTCCCTCCCCTTCATCCCATCCGCATTCGTGATCATCTTATACTTCAACACTCTTCCTGTTAAATATTTCCGAGTGAGGACCAGATCGAATGTACTATCTGCAGCATGTAGCTGAACTCTAAGGAATCTTAAGACCTCCTCGCCTGACAGGCGGCATGAGAGGGAGATGGGCTGCAAGATACTGAAGGGGAAGCGATCTGTGACCTGGATTAATATTTTAGAAGTACATGAAAAAGTGATCAAAGTACGGAAAGTGATCAAACATTCGCGCGCTCTCAATGAACGTAGAGGCGTATCAGAAATCTTCCTCTTATTTGTGATGGTTGGGTGAATTTGGCGTTGGTAAAATGGACATAAAACCATCACTTAAGTTTTGAGACTTGCAGTCAACCTTAGTACGGGAATGTATATTACCGTCAAGCACAACAAATCGTTAATTATATAATCAATCTGTGCTACTTGTTTGGGTCCTGGAGGACCATCAGCAGGCACTAAAATACATGATTTAAAACACATTAAGTAATGTATTTTTGTGCCTGATGATGGTCTTTAAGGTCCGAAACATGTAGCACTTATTGATGGTAGGATTAAATTTGTTGTGTTGCACCGTAATGTGTGTGTGTGTGTGTGTATATATATATATATATATATATATATATATATAAGCCAATATTGATATTTCACAGCACAATGAGACGAATTCTATTAAAATTTTTTCCAGTTCCTCGCTTAGAAGTCTTCAATAATATCCATTAATAAGTCGGACGAAATAAAATTACACATGTAACAATTCATCAATGCATATTTCTTAAAAAGTTTAATGCAACTCCTCCCGCTGCCCCCCCCCCCGGCTCCGACTTTCTATCACTCGCACCTATTGTTTTGCGTCATGTAAAACCCACACCTACCGTTTACAGCGAAAACAGTGATATTATGAACATTGCTTTGACACTTTCCTTTGAAAATTTAATTTTTGAATTTCCATTGCTTTAGAAAATAATGAGTATTAGTGAAAGGAACATACCTTTCTTTCTATGAACGTACTGCCATTGTTAAAAAATTTCCCTAATCATCGTCATAATCCGAGATATAAGCAGAACCTAACATTTGTCCCTCGTTCGACGTGAGCCCGGGAACCAGAACTGCAAGGTTTGAGAATCTCATAAAGATGATTATAAATATTCAATCCTTCAGAAGTGTTACGTCGCGCTGATTGGTAGATGGTAATGAAATGACAGCTTTTCTGCCTATTGGGACGTTTAAGATCATTAGTTGGTATGGACGTTTCGGAGGAAAGTGCTGTCTCCGAATTAACTGCGATAGAATTAGTGTCAGGTGAAAGCAGGGTTGATAGGGGTAAATGATTATACGCTTTAGGAAGATTGCAAGGATTGTGGCCAATCAGAACCGCTGACAGAAGGGGAAATGAAACTTTTGCCAAGCCACTACAGCAGGTTTTAAAGTACAAAGTCAGAAAACAAGGACATTATACGGCTCTTTTTTGGTCCTCACATGGCGAGAAATATGAAGCAGTGTGTGACGCGTAGGGAAGCTGGGGAGCAGAGTGATAGACGGTGCGGCTGAGCCTTATTCATGTGACACCAGCGAGGAGGCAGTACTGTCACAGCAGCACTATACTGTCCCTTTCTTTGAGAAATCCCATATATATGTAGTTACCAGATGACGCGAAGTTAACAACCCAGAAAACTTGATTCTACGTATCCAGGCTCTTGTATCTGGCCTCCTGGAAAATCCCTTATGAAACACGACGGACCAAAAGCACCAGGCGCTATTCATGGTCTTTTGGACCTTAAATATCCAATGAAGAAAACCAAGGAGATACGTAACGGTTCTGGAAGACAAATTTACACTACGTACCCTGTATGAGAAGACAATAAACGTTTGGTGAAGGACGTATTTGAAGATATGCCCGAAGTCGTATACAAAAAATCCTTCTAAAAATTCTGAGCCAATGTTGCATAAGAAATTTTTAAACCTGTAATATTTGTAAATGCCACAACATTGGTAGCACTTCAATAGAATACGTCCGGCATCTATCAAAATTTCTATTCCTTCATTCTACATGTATTTAAATGTCACTCTCTAATTCAGTTTTTCCAAACACCTTAGAAGCAAAAGAAGCTGCCAACATATTTCGACTCTGACATATTCTCGGTATTTACGTCAGATTGGGCTTTTGTCTAAAAGTGAGCAACTATTAGAAAATAATGTTCTAACAATACTCCAGAGTTACGTGAAATAATGAAGAGGATCATGACATAAAATTTGTTTTTCTTGTAGGTCAAACGTGTCATCCACAGGCGATTAAAGCGAAGTTCATAAGACATATTTATACACAACTTCCTACAGAAAAGCGAACAATTTACAAGTAACATCAAAATAATCACCACAAAACAATCATTGGGCCAGTATTAAATACGCTTGCCCTGCCTGACGATCTGCAGTACTCATGTATAATTCAAACTTTAGGTCCTGCAACGCCCCGATTCACACACGACTTTCAAAATCCCAGCTTTACCTGTATGAATCTGTGAGAGGTTTATGCAAGCAGCAAGAAAAATTCATGCAAAATAGCGAAAACTGAATATTCACATGACAGGCCACATGAAATATAACAGCCTTAAACTATGCGGCCGTCCATTTTACCTATGTTCAACCTGTTAATCTTTCGTTATTAGTAGAATAAGCTAAATGAGATAAGGCAAAATGCGCCGGATATCTGGACTCACAAAGGCATTTTACTTGCGTCCTGTATATAAAGGATATTTAGTGCAACAGCTCTAGCTTAGTGTTTCCTTGTAACATGTAAGATTTCCAGTAAGGATTAACATCACATATTTTAAATTTTATTTCTTATCCTCTTATTTTTGGTCTAATGGTACATCTTAATTGCATATTTAAAACTGAGTAGCTATGGAAGATGGTTTTCTTAAAATTCCAGGATTTCGTTACCTGTTTTTAGAAGGATATGAAACTTGTTCTGTCGCGCTGACAGAGGAACATTGGCTGAGGGCGCCTGAGAATATGGTGCTGAGGGAGGTATTTGGGCCTAACAGGGACGAGTTAACAGGACAGTGGAGGAGCTTCATGGTCTGTATTGTTCACAAAATATTGCTTGCTTGACCCAATAAAGAAGAATGAGATGGGCGGGGCATGGGGGGTCGGGAGGGTTGCATACAAGGTTCTGGTGGGGAGACGTGAGAGAAAGAGGCCGCTTGAAGTACCTAGGAATTGATGGGAGGATAATATTAAAATGGATCTTCAAGAATTGGGATGGGGAGGCGTGAATAAGATTTCTCTGGCTCAGGACAGGAACAGTTGGTGGGCTGTTGTGAATGCGGTATTGAATTTTAGGATGCTTTAAAATGAGGGGAATTTGACTAGCTGAGGACCTCTTAGGTTTTCAGGAAGGGCTCTGTTCAATGGTGTAGGTTATTCAGTACAGAAACAGAAATCACCCCATTGATTGGAAGGTTCAGTAAAACTTACAGGCCAATCTGAATGTCTCGTCTTCCGGGTTGTGGCGATTGCACGACATGCTTACAAATCCACCTTACCTGTTTTTAATTCTCAGCATATATATATATGTAGAATATGGAATATACTATAATTTAATTAATACATTGTATCAAGTGACAAGCATGTTTTATTATAAAATGGCTTGCAATGGGCTCCGTTTCGTAATAACTACATGAAAATAGCGTACTGTATTTCGTATAAAATATTTGTAACTCCAAATGTACAAAAGTGTATTTTGAACTCGAATGACTAAGATCTAAAATAAAAGACTTAGTCTCTTCGGATTTCTAACAGGAATATTATGTTTTGGTTTGGAAATCAAAACATACAGATCGAAGGAGAATAATCCCGCCTGTTTGTAAAAAATAAATAAATAAATAAAAGGATGTCGGATAATGAGAACCTGGCGCCAGTGTCGAGTTCATATAAACAATGGCTGACGGAAAATTGGTATTGGTATCAGTAAAAAGCGACTTAAGTTGGGGTTGTGACAGAGGAGTGAGAAGCCTCAAGTGAGCCTTAGTCCGAGGAAGGGGTTCGAAGTTTAGTGCGAATAGGGAATCACGAAGAGAGAGAGAGAGAGAGAGAGAGAGAGAGTGAGAGTGGGAGAGAGACAGGGAGAGAAATTCGGTCCATTAGCATCCATTAGTTCTCCCGGACGATGGTTCACGAATCAGGCAGCAGGCAGACAGGCAGGAAGGCTTGGTGGTTCAAACTAAATCGGGGGGGTCAACCAACGCTCTTCCCCATGCAGACTATTAGGTCACTGTAATTGCAGTAACAGTACGTTGGAGAGAGGAGAGTGTGCCTAAGGCATGTCTGCTTGACAATGGCTCTTTGCTAGGGACCCTAAATTATTTATTGCGGGAAGTTCAAATTTTAAACAAATTGAAAAGTTCTAATTTGTAGTGTAACATCCTTCAAAAATTCAGAAGGAAAGTTTGATAATTCAAGATTAGATTCACGAATTACACATAACCCCTTCCCATAATCCACTGTTGATATATATTTTGTGTCTTGATTGTCATTTAGAGCCATAAATTTTAGGCGCCTTCCCAAATTAGCAACAGCTTTGACATATCCGTCTGTATCTCTGCCTGTCTGCAGGTATCAGCGAAGTTCCTCCTGAACGACATTCCGTGAAACGTTTATGTTGTCTTTGTCGAAAATCTATCGAGAATCTCTAAAATTTACTTCAAATAGGAAAAGTGTATTTCACTTTTAATGAAGATCGCTGTACTTTTCTATTAATGACAGCAGAATGAAATATTCTGAAGCACGACAACAGTCTACAGGGAGAACCTTCCATGGTAACACGCAACGGTGTTATAGTTTTGACAGCCACGCGAAAGTCAACAACAAAAAAGGGGCAGTTACTTTTGCTCTTCCATAGCAACAATGGTGCACGAACCCACCAAAATGTTACGTTATACGTACGTTACATATCTTGCTCTGCATGTGCGCGTTGTGTAATCCTAAGAGCCAAAATTGACAACCATTCTACAGACCAAACTTACTACTGCTCCTTACTGCTGTTCATTGATGTAATCTTCCAGTCCTTTTCATACTATCTGCTAGTCATTCAACGTTCTGCTTGACACACTTTCCCTCATACATAATAAAACTTATAAATTATGCTATTTTATTTTGGGAATTAAGGAGGACTTAAATTACAAAATTCGGATCACATCGTTGGGCCGAAAAGAACAAATGTGCCTTGAGTGCTAGTTGGTAGATCTAAACCTGAGGGAATATGTTTGTATCGTACACCGTTAACAGAGTGTTCTAACAGATACAGACCATGGTAAAGGTGCAAGTCATTGGGTAGAAGAAACAGCAAGTATATATTCAATACATCAATCAACAAATGCATTTAATAAAATACAATATATATACATATATCGTAAAACACAGTTCATTATGAGCACCAAATCCTAATGTTTCGGCACTGCAGTGCAATCTTCAGGAAGCTTACGAACTTTCCATTACTTGTGAAAATTTGTGGTCGTAAACTCCCTGGAAAAGGCACTCAGGTGCCGAAACATGTAGGAGTTGTTACTCACCATGAATTGTTTTATGATATATATTTTATTCTATTTTATTAAACATATTTGTTGATTGATACACTTAATATAAGAAAATTCACGGCGTGAATAACAAAAAACCAACAAATACGTATATAACTCATCGTACCAAATCCTGTTTCCCCATCACTGAAAGAACAGTCTCGCTCTATGCTTAGGTTATGACCGTTTCTCCAAAATTACCCTTGTCAAAACTGAGCAACCCCCCTCCCTACGAAGAAGGGTATGCAATTTGCCATCGTAACTCACCCAACGTAAACAGGCATCGTGTGGAAGCTCTGGTGGGGAATTCACTCACAAATATATTCAGATGAAAACCAAAGATTAATTGAATAACAAATAACACATTTATTTAAACAAAATTAGATATAAAGAACCAATACTAACACACATACAACACAATAGCGAAAATGACAATACCCCACTTTACATGAAGTTAATACGCAACAACGAAACGTGAAAAGCTAAACACTCCATAAAAATAACAAAATAAGTTCTTGGAAAGTGTTGCCGGATACTCGACAACCAAAATACAAACATGCAGGTTAAACTAGACACCGCACAACACCGGCCAGCTCCAGTGCAGAATCCTACACAAGACAAACCCATACTGTATAGTTGCAATCACAGAGTCACAAGCAAACTGGTTGCTGGCCGCTGGAGCTGCCACACATGGCACACTGCATGGTGCTCAATATTTTGTTAGAACACTGCAGACCGGATAGTATTCATTCCCGTGTTCACTTACATTTTCCCATTAAAAACTCCTTCATGTCAAGCCCACCTCGTCCCAATTATTACATCAGATTTGACACTGTACACTGTATATCCATGTACATAATATCGTTAACTGAACTCTTCACTTAATATTCTGAGCCACACTTGTGTATTTGTTTCCGCTATTGCTATAAGTTCCGCTTATTTATCATTTATTACTTACAATCGAAGAAGGGTACCCCTTTTAACACTTTGTTACCTTGCAGGTCCGTAGGACGGAGGAATGTTACCCACCTACACGAACTCCAAGCTGGAGGACCGCCCATTCTTTGTTACACAAGTCTGCTTATTCATAACACAGCAGCTGTCTTAAATACCTGGATATGAACTTTTTGTTTCCTGCATAGCGGTATGTAAACCAGTGGTACAAATAGCTGTTTGGAAAAAGAAGGCGCGAAATAAAAATATTTGTTATAGTTCGCCCCGTTTTGATGAAAGGGGCTTCCAATTCTTGTGTCTTGGCAAAAGAAGTCTTATTATATTTGCTAAAGATGTGTTTTAACTTCTTCGCTCTCCCCCTATGTGTCTGATTAGGAATAACAGTGTTAGGCACCACACAGTGAGACACGCGGTATCCCTCTTTAATTTGACGTATGACCTTTCGTACGAATGTAAATGAGGAGCGATCAATATCTTGAAGTTGCTTGGATTATAAAGGGACAGATCGTAAACAGGATACGGTCGTAAGACTTCTGGTTGTCTCATGTGTATATTGCATGGAAGAGAATGAGGAAAATACAGAACCTAAGAGAGAAAAGGAAAACATGAAAGAAACAAAAAAATTCCATGGTAGAGGGTACTTGCTACTAGTTATTCAACTATTTAAGTAATTTAATATTTACTTTTATCTAAGAGTCCATAATAAATCACCTTTAAATCCCATTCTGAGCGGGAAACTATACGTCTCTAAGAGTTTTTAAAATAATATCCTGCTTTGTAAACACAAGCTTTCCCTTTAACTATTAGTCCAAAATTTTATATCCATTTATTATGTCCCAAAGAATTTATCACTCTACTAACTTTTAGTAAAAAATAAAGAAGCAAGAAATTGATCACTTTACAAGTTTCCCCATCCACTTATTTCGTCTTTCTGGTAGGTCAAAATATTACAATGAAAAACGAGTTATCAAACTGGAAGGAGGGAAGGAAGGAAGGAAGGAAGAAGAAGAAAAAGAAGGCAGAACGGGAGAAGGAAGGCGCACAGGAACAAGGCTAGAAGGAAGGAAGGAAGGAAGGAAGGAAGGAAGAGAGAAAGAAAGGAGGAAGGAAGGAAGGAAGGAAAGAAGGAAGGAAAGAAAGAAGGAAGGAAAGAAATAAAGAAAGAAGGAAAGAAAGAAAGAAAGAAGGAAAGAAAGAAAGAAAGAAAGAAGGGAGGGAGGAAGGAAAGAAAGAAAGAAAGAAGGAAAGAAAGAAAGAAAGAAAGAAAATAAAACTAGTGATTCTGAGCGGATAAATGTGGACGATCTAAGAGGTTAGTAAAGCCAAGTTCCCTCAGTAACACATAACGCTTACTATAACCAACAACTTATTTAACTCCAACATATTCTGCACTTTGTTCACAGGGTTTATTTATGCTTAATATAATTGTTAGTATTTAGAGCAACTACTTCCTTAAACAACATTGACAGACAGGAGAAACGATGTGTTTTTATGACATAGGACATGAACCTTTAAATATTACATATATGGCAAACTATTTGCTTTCATGTGTTTAGTGCTGTATGCATCAGGGAAACATTTTGCCTTACCTGTGCTTAACTAAGCACTACGACATAAAGGCTTATGACGGAATTAAGGTGTAGTTGCAAGCTTCCTTATATTCACCACTGGAAAAAGGCGGGTAGCCGGTTTCACGCTCCGGCTGCTTTATCCATGATGGAATATCTCCCGGTATTTATTGATTCTAGGGATGGTTTGAGCGTCTTATAGGAGAGGAAATCTTATTGCTTACGCCTGATACCGAACCCCGAATCCTCGATCGTGTATCCTCTAGCCTAGTTACAAGTACTGCATTTACATGCTGTGGCACTAGCAGGGTGTCCGTGCTGAAAAATTTGCACAGGAATTATTGGTGCAATATGTGTTGCTTGCGGCGCGTTTAGATCATGCAGTCACGGATATGGAATGTCTCAGTTACTGGGAAATGTTCTGGTCATCGTCCCAGTGCTTCTCTTTTGGGAGAAAGAACAGAGAAGTCTATTTACTAAAACTCGAACCAAGCTAGGTAATAGCAAAATTACGCATTCTTACGAGAATTTCTATTTAAACGAACGTTTTTCTGGCACTTAACTACAGTCGTCATCAGTTTCCAAGATAGTGTGAAGGACAGACAGCCGAATGTAGGCAACTGGCTATATTAACTTCATAGAACACATTTCAGGAGAAGCTAACACACTCTCGGCTAGGCAAGAAATATCCCAAACTTTATATAAATCGAATTTTCACTTTCGTGTAAACACGAGAAAGCCACTGGCCACATCCGACATCTAGGTCCCATGAAAAGCTTCGTGAAATGTTAATTTTCACTGTGAACATTTGTTAGCTCTTCGCCCAACCCCAAAGCACTAACTGTTGCCGTGTCTCTGCGGCTGTTTGTTCAATATATTCGCTGCTGCCCTTTACATCTGGTGACGGTCTCAACCAGCCGCAACCTGTAGATGTGCCACACCGTCGTGACAGACACAGACTAAAAACCGTTTATTTATACGTTGTACATATGAACATATTCTTGTTTTGCTTGTGAAATACGGTGTTCATATTCTAACGGATGCCGTCATAATCCACATACCTGACATGATATTCTATTTTTCAAACGACGTTGCTGAATCAAAGGCAGAAATTGAACAGAATATGTTCTTCGGGAAATGGATGACTTTGCCTAGCCTGACAAATGAGATTAACTCCCAAGCGTTAGCCACACAGCCAACAGAGAGAAACAGCCACACCAACTAACTCTGTAATCGGACACCACAGACCACTTGAAATAATCAGCGATCAACATAACTGTACATACACACAAACTCTATTAGGATTACCTATAGGTGGAGGTGCGAAGGACAATTTTACCCCTCAGTTACAGTTAACCACCATCACGAATAATGGTTTATGTCGGTAGATTAACATAACGCCCCATCCATTTAAATTTGCAGTCATTGTAAGAATCCATGGTCCAAACACCGCAATGGCAATTAACATGCAGCTCATCAGCATACTTCGTGATATGCTGCTAAAGACACAGGCCTATTCGTGGAAGATAAATGTGTCATTGAATTTCTTCAAAAATGCCACTTGGAAATGCGTAAAATTCATTTAAATTACGCGAGTGTTCGTAAGGCAAACCAACTACTGAAAAACTTCTGTACTTTCTTATTAAAAGTCCAACTAAATGCTTGTATAGTAGTTTGCTTACAGTGTAATTATATAATCTCGTACATATTTCCACCCTAGATTGGCCAATATCAGGGAGAAATGTAGATACAGAAGAAGCATACGAAATATTTTCATTCATTCCATATTCTGTCCTACCATACGTCCGCAACCCTTTCAACATAAGCCGTCATAAAATGCAGAATGTGCATATAAAAAATATAGAAATAAAATTCTACCTGTGTCAAAATGGCATCTTCAACTTGGAAGTAAAATTTGCAATATAAAAACTAAAAACCTAAAACCAAACTCTCCGGTGGAAAAAAATAAAATTCCGTGGCGTTTGATTATGTGGTATGTTCTTTAAGTGAAAGCACTGTATCTGAGGTATCCATATGTATAAATATTGTCATAATATAGACCTATATATATTATTAATGTATAAATATACTGAAAGAATCCTTTAAATGTACCGAAAAATTTAAAATGTCGTAATCACGGGAAAATGCTCTCACAGAGAAGAAGAAAGCTTAATAAATAAGGGAAAACCTTCGTACCTTTCATTTCTTAAGGTCTTATATTCTTTTCTTGTCAAGTCTGAAGATTAATGTATTAAATTGTACCTATATATCTCAAGTTTAAGAAATTTGGCCTTTACTGATAATAGTGGAAGAACATAAGGGAGTACAATTCCAAAGAATGTGATGAGGAAAATATATGTACCTAAGAGGAAGAAGGTAGAAAATAGTTGAAATAAACTGAACACTAACTTTTGAACCGTTTACAGTCTAGTGGTAACTATGTGTACCACGTGAGCCAACATATAAGATTTCTTTTTACTACACAGCGGCAACTGTATTTCTTATGAGTCTCAGAATAACCAGTTCTTGTTTCACTGAGCAGCATTATCCAGTTAGTTTATATTAAGCAGGCGGAACTGAGAGAAGGAAATGAATGTGATTTTGATATAATTATGTATATAAATAAAAATTCGACTTGTTCCTCACAGGAAACTTCGTAAGCCTCTTCCCATTATTGCTGTAAATTTTCCCACCCATTATGAATACAGGCATCAGTATAATAATTGCCCTTATGAAGAGATAAATTTTTATTAAATAACAAACTTTCACTTGTGAAATTAGACACTTGCGCTTTATTACATTATTTCTTTCATTAATTAATTAACACTTGTAAATAATATGGGCCTATAACGTTACCATACATTTGGCTTTGCTGTTATATTTTATACAACAAGATACAAGATACATGCGCTAACAAGATAAGCAATGTACTGTACGCAAAACATATTATTTTGGCGCGTTCGTGTAACCATTTTTGCGCTGGAAAAGCAAAAATGCGTTCTGTGTGTATTGTTGAACTACATGTCACATTTAAAAATATAACAATGTTGAGTGATGAAAAAATGCTTTTATGGCAATTTATGTCGCTGGAAAAAATGAATTGTATTTCGATCTTCATGTGAAGTGCTCAATTTTAACAAAATTTAGAATTTCTCGACTTTTAAAATAAAAGTCCCTAAAATTATGTTCAACAGATATAAGCCTAAAGGTGTTGGATTATTGCCCATTCAAGGTAAAAAGGAGTTCGGGGCTCCCAGAATTTCTATATAATCGGCACATGAATGAGGTAAGATTGTCAGCCCTACGCACCGGCCACCTTTACCCCAGGAGATAACCCTGGTACTCATTTCTGTTAGAGGCTGAGTCGAACCCCGGGCCACATTGCGGCCGGAAGGATTAAGTCAATGAAAAACCCCAGTGTCCCCATTGGAAAACGAACCCGCGAGATTCCGGCATGTAGCGCAGTCTCTCAATCAATTGCGCCACCATCTACCCTATTCCTATAACGTCCCTGAAATTAAATTTTCTTTTGTGTACGGATCAGAATTATCATTTCCATATTGTCAAGATCGTTCAATAAGAATCCACGTAAAAAGGCCAGATGATTTTCGTTGCGGCTTTAGGCCGTCGGATGTCACGTAGTCATTCAAATGTCTGACTATATTCCGGGACTATAAACAGGTCCACTGAGGGCTCTAAATATGACAAAATGTTGTGAGGTTGAAATGTATTCTGGATTATTAGATCCCAGCTGGTGGTCTGCAGAACAATTTGTAACTTGGTAAAGAAATCTATGTACATATATACATACATATAAATATACACACATATATACATACATGCATACATACATACTTATAAGCATACATACATACATAAATAGATGTATGCATACATACATACATATAAATATACACACATACATGCATACATGCATACATATAAATATACACACATATATACATACATGCATACATACATACTTATAAGCATGCATACATACATACATACATAAATAGATGTATGCATACATACATACATATAAATATACACACATATATACATACATGCATACATACATACTTATAAGCATACATACATACATACATAAATAGATGTATGCATACATACATACATACATACATACATATAAATATACACACATATATACATACATGCATACATATAAATATACACACATATATACATACATGCATACATACATACTTATAAGCATACATACATAAATATATGTATGCATACATACATACATACATATAAATATACACACATATATACATACATGCATACATATAAATATACACACATATATACATACATGCATACATACATACTTATAAGCTTACATACATACATACATACATACATACATAAATAGATGTATGCATACATACATACACACATACATATAAATATACACAAATATGTACATACATGCATACATACATACTTATAAGCATACATACATACATACATAAATAGATGTATGCATACATGCATACATATAAATATACACACATATATCCATACATGCATACATACATACTTATAAGCATACATACATACATAAATAGATGTATGCATACATACATACATACATATAAATATACACACATATATACATACATGCATACATATAAATATACACACATATATACATACATGCATACATACACACTTATATACATACATACATACATACATACATACATGCAAGTATAAAAACTTCAAATATAAGTATTGAGATATTTGCAGTTACTTAGCTAAATGAACTAGAGCCCTTTACAAGTGCATATTTCTTAAGCTCGCCAAGACACTGGCTTCTGTTTTTGACCTGAAATTTCGTTACTCTTGTCACAAGAAAAAGTCACTGGATACCATCTCGAACATGTCAATTAATTCCATACTTTTACCCATTCCCACAATAACCTAATTTTAGTTTTTTTATTCTATCCCTTTAAGATATTCAAAATGCTTTATTCTTCTGACCTTTTCAAATAAAATTTGTGTGTGTCTAAAGACTGAACTGAAACTATAAGTTTGTGGAAATGAATCGCTTTCCAAAACCCCTATCGCAGTAAAGGAGAATAAATAATCTGCTAAAGTTTAAAATCATCGCTACCGTACTTACAAACGGAACTTTATTTCCATATCTTAAAGAATGCCTAATGCTCTATATTCCAGTCTCGTCTTAAAATATACGGTCAGTGAACTCGGATATGAACAGAAACAGAAGGCAATGAACAACCCTCCATTTTCAATGGGGACTCCTCAATAAAAGCCTTGGGACAAAATCGATGTATTTTATACACCACTAATGACGTGAAAAATACGAGTGACCGGAAATCCTTGAAAGAGAACATCTCAAAATTTAATTAGTCTTCATTTCAAAAGAATAAAATGAAAAATATTTTGAACAGCTTACTTCAAAACTTTCTTAAATTGCTCGGCAGCATCCACACATTGATACACCTCGGGGGCCATCTATTCATATAAATACTTATTTTATAATTATATTTACATTCAGCTGGCAGCAGATGGTCAGTTGTGCTCGGAAGTACGACAAGCAGTCAATTAGTTTATGCCTTATTACCAGGTCTTTCCCGGGGGTAAAGCGACTGAGGCGTGGCGTTGACCACTCATCCCATCTAGCGCCAAGGTTAAAGAAAGAGTAGAGTAATACCTCTAATCCCCCTCTGGGTCTTCGTGGTCTGTTTTGCCTTTCCCTTTCCCTTTCCCTTTCCCTTATTACAGGTTTCATTTACCGGTGTAGCTGCCGTATATGACTGCAGCCCAGCTACATGTGCCAAAGAAACTATGCATACCAGATTCTATAGAGTGTCGGTGTTGAATTGTTTTAAATACGTGTATAATGTAGAAATTATATCTGTATATTCACCTGTTCTACGCCTAAAATCTTCAAACGGGCTATGTTTATAAAGAGCTGCGGAAGTTCTACTCTGAAGTTTGTTCGGAAAATCTGATTTCAAAGTGCACCTTTCCAAAATGTCAGAATTTAGTGACATATCAAAATGGAATTTTCTTTATAATTATTCACGCTTACTCCATGGATTCTTTCATGAGAAGCTGTTAGTTAATGAAGAAGTGCCTCACTACCGTGGTAACATAGAGTTAATTTTAAGGTAGAGTGTTGTTGAGAATAATCAAGTTTTTGATTACCGCACTCTCAGAGAATTGTGCTTTTTTTCTGTTTTTCTGCCGCTAGGTAACTTACTGTCTAACTTTCGTCATACGTTTGTTTTCCCAGCCGTCTTCTGCATTGTCGTTAATTCGACCAGTCTGTCTCTTCGTGCACATTACATTCTTTGTACCGTAGTTCTGACTTGGTTCAACACAAATATACTTTTTGCCTAACAGACATGTGCAGATCACCGTGGCCGTGCAGTCGAACGGGTGATTCTATGGCAGCTCGCTTGTTGGTATTGAGGGTTCGAAGCCCTGTGTTTTCAAGAAGAGGTTTCTGCTTGGTGCTGATCATTCGTCCAGAGCAGTCCTATCGAGTGTCGTGTGTCTGTGTGTGATCGTGAAGCTTTGATAATGAGGATACCCATACCTACTAGCAGCTCTTGCACCAAGAATAAAAAATATGAGACTTTTGTTTTTGCTTTTGTACAAAACTCCTATCCCATGTGCAAGTAATGAACCCTTTAAAGACGAATGGCAGAATGCTACATTTATAAGACCCAGTCCGTACCGAATCCCGAAGTGTTACCACTTGCAATTAAAATACTACACGTCAGTCATTAACACAACATTTTGTTCCTATAGAAAGGCACGTATGTCAGGCCCTGACATATATGTCATGGCCTGACATATATGCCTTTGTATAGGAATAAAATGTTGTGTTAATGACTGGCGTGTAGTATTTTGAATAGATGCTCTTATAATTTATTAACCCTTTACAGGCGAAGCGCAGACCGCTCTAGTTGTAGGCCCAGTCCTTACTGCGCTGTAAACACTTTTCATCTCGGTTATAAAAACCAATCAGTTTATGCTGTAAGTGGCACAAGTTGCTGTTTGTTCTGATATAAATACAAAACACATAAATACAGTGTGGGCAGAGCGTACAGTTGTTGAATGTTAAACTGGTGGTGCATCAAGTAAGCAGTAGGATATAAAAATTTAACATCGCTGTGTTACCTTCAAGTCTTGCAAAATTCTCAGTGTTTATCTTTAAATGTTTTGTATAAAAATTCTGACGGTACACTCTAAACCTAAGGACGTATATGCAGTTTTTAATACCGTTTTATTTGTTAGTGTTTGCTGACAATAATAACAAAATTCAGATCTTCAAGCTATCGTCTTTAATAATGAAATATGGCAAATATGAGCTGGAACTCTAATCTGAAATTAAACGTTCTGAGATAAAAGGTAAAGCACAGATATATTAATGAAGGTTCACATCTGTGCTGTTACTCTACAAAGACTGGTAAATATAACTACCATTCTACACTATCAGTCGAAGTTGCGTAAGGTCACGCAACAGTTCAGCCTTTGATAAAAAGTTTTTTGTGTAGTTTTTATAAGCTTTGTGGTCTCTTTGAAGAGGAAATATCCTTCCATTCGAACTCCCAGCAATAAAAGTATAAAATTGCTTAGAATTGCCTGACTATGTACTATTCCTAAACCTTTGATGGTTGGACTGTGTTATTATTTCGCTTTTAAATTGCGATAAAATGTTATATTTTATTCCTTCCGTGGATTAAAGTTATGAATTATGTGAACTTTCTGCTTGTTTGTAGTGCTCGAGAAATAATCACGTCTCATATATTGTAAGTTACTTCAGATTATTAAACATACTTTGCTTATAATAATGAGTAAATGAAAGAATTATGTCGCTAAAATTCAGTCTTATACTCTATAGCTTTTTTCAAAAACACTTGAATTTTATGTGCTTGTACTGACATTTTACAGAGAAATCATACAATACATAGCCTCCCTTGAACCTTGTAGCGGATGACGAAGGCAGTCATTCGGCTTTTGTGCAGAAAGATATGAAAGTAAATTGAAGAAATATTTTAAGTATTTCGCCTCGTTCAGTTGTTCATAAAATCTTGACCATCTCCTAAAGAAAGGTATTCGCTACACGTCGGTTTCCCAGCACTGTAGTGCGAATTTAAGCATTAAGAATTTAAGGCGTAATAACGAGTATTCGTCTAGTGAAGAGAACTGTAAAACGTCTGTCATCACATGGTCATAATGTAATGCTAGAGGGCGTAATGCGTAGGGAAACTAAAGGACAGAATCAGAGTTCAGCCAAAAATGAAAGGGAATTTTGTGCATTACAGAATATAGGCCGTATGAAATAAGGCCTATAATTTATTTTGAATGAAAATTAGAAAGTTTAGAATTCAGCGTAACATACACTTGTGAAAATCAAATGATCAGAAGCCGCATTGATAAAAAGAACGGTTTCCCAGATATTTTACAACCACCCATCCAGACATCCAGTTTAGCTAAGAAATAACCTAATAAAAGAGCACATTTCACCTACATGAGGCGCCATTAGTTAAAACTGTCAATCCTTATTTAACACTGCGTCTAAATTTTGGGGCAATTTTCAGTTACTCTGAAGAATTTACTAATAGATGAATTTGGCTGCTGTTGCAGGTGGGATTTTTCCTGTATTAAACAATTTAAGGGACCGTAAACAATTCCGGATAACTCTACAAGAATTTGAAAGTTAAAATACTCTGGAATATGACGCTTTGTCGTTGGGTCTGTATTTACCGACGTTTCGACGATTCATCTTACCTTTATCTGCATGATCAGATACTCACGATTTTCGACTGGAGTAACGCCGGTGAAGGCACATTGATTTCCGGTACTGACTTGCTCATAGTCATGTGCCGGAATAATGAAATCCCCAGTAAAAAAACCTATGCGAAACTCCCTTCTCGCAGGGACAAGAATTTGTTTATTGTCTTAGAAAGGTACACAATGAAAACTGCCATACAGCTGTAGAACTATGTTGTATAGTCCATAAGAAGAATACCGATATTTTAAAATTTACTTTCCTACAATTTTTATAGAGGTGACATAAGAAGTTTATTAATTGATTTTCGTAATGTGCTTTAACCAATCAATATTCTTATCTGCTCAATTTGTTTCAAAGAAACTGAAATATCAAAATATTTAAAGTTGTCTTCGGTGATTAGTATTTAAAATCTTTTCGTAAAAACACAAACAACAAGAACGACATTTATGTTTGCGATTCATAAAAAGTAAAGAACTTTGCACAGAAAACGCTGATAGTTGTAAACAAAACTGCATGACACTGATGGAGAGCATTCTGATCCAATGGTACGTACTGTCTCACTAGGAGTTCTATAAATCGTGTTATATTGAACCAGATTTTTTGCGTCATATTTATGGGATGAATTCAAAACAAAAATTCTGGCGATAATGTGTCATAATGAAAGTGAAAATTATGGTTTACATGTTCCAATTTTTGGGGTTTTCAAAGACAACGTTCTCTCTACAAGCATGGAAAATTTAACACATTTGGATCTTCCAAAAAGGACTTGTCCAACCTGAGCATCTGATCTTATGCTATTCGCGTCTGATGACGTCAGCGAGAGACAAGAAAAGAGCATTTTTTAAATCATTGGTTTGATGAGGACATCTAATGCAAGCCTGCAGCTACGTGCCTTAAATTTAATAAGCAGATAAAGTGTTGTTTTTAAATTCATAATGACAAGCATAGGAACCTACAAATTTTAGAGATATGAACAAAATACTTAAGGTTTATACAATCTGATCTTTTATATGTTCTTCTAAAAAATGAATGAAAATAATTATGATAACAAATTTCTCGAATACGAAATATTTTCAAGAGAAAAATTAATTTATTAGACTCGGTTGTGAATTACTTGTTTCCTTGTAATTTTATACCGTGTTAGTAAAGCAGTAAAGCTTAAACCTTTGGGTGCACAAGATAGCTAATTTTAAGTTCAGGTTTACATTCGCTACATATTAGTCTAAGTAGGACTTCGTTTGTCTATCTGTCTGTCGGGTTGGGTTTGTTTGTTTGTCGGTCTGTCGAGTTGGGTTGCTATTCTTTGTTTGACGTTTATACTTCTACCAGGTCACGTTCACACTAGAACCTGCCATGAAGGCCAAGAGGCGGAGTAGAATTATAGAGCTATTCTTTTTTCAACTGCGGTGTTAAGATGTGGGTATGAGATCAACGCCAAGCCCCGACCGCTTTTCTCACATGAACGAAATAGGTACCCATTGTACAGAAGGCTGGATGGGCCCCAGGTTTGTTCTGGACGAATGTAGAAAATGTCGCCCGCATTTGGCATCGATCTTTGGACCATCTAGTCCGTAGCTAGTCGCTATATCGACTACACTCTTTCGGCCCACCATTGTACTTCTGAACAGGCCAATTTCTTTTTATTTTCATAAAACCCACAAACCCTCCTTCAAATGCCATAGAGTATCTACAGTCTTAAAAGTCGGTTCAGAAGTTGCCACTCTGTAGGAGACATAAAAATCTGTTGTGCTCATGGAGCTAAATTAACCCTGTGTTCAGCGTAAAATAATTCTAATCGACACTGTCACATCTTATTCCTATCAAATCGTTTATATTACTTTATGTCATGAGCATCCGAATCACATGAGCAGTCTATACCTTTCGTTTTCCCGAATAAAATACACACAAGTGACTGAAAAAGAGCGAACTATGGGATCGAATGATTAGAAAAATTGTATGTCATGTACGCTATATATCTGTTACCATACGAAATGCTTAGGTTTACTGGGCCAATGAAATGTGCGTGAAACCAGGGGGTTCCTATGGTTAAGATTTTACTTTAGTAACATCAAGAGGAAACTATAGTCTGGTGTGAAAAAATCCGCTTATGTATCTGTGATTAACGTAGACGAGCTGAATATGTACAGTGATGGAGACGTAAACAAGGGGTCTACTTTAAGCAGGTAAGGAAAAAGAAAAGTCTTTTTCCAGTGAAGAAATATACCTGCCTGTTCTCTTCTGTCTAAATTGTTTACATTGACGTTGTCACCTGCGTTTGTAATAAATATAATTAAAGAATAAACCTAAATCTATTCCCTAATTCTCTTGGACAAGCGAAAATGACATCAAATGGAATATGTACATGTTATACGCCTGGACGAGTATGGTTATATACCCCGCATGACGGATGTGAAGGAAAGGTTGCAGCACACCTTAGGCGGATTTATCGTACATAGCTACTTCATTTGCAATAAAAATCTCTGAATGACCTTGCTCTAAATTCACTTCTAACCTCACAGAAAAAATATTTCGCTTCAATAAAACTGCAGATTATTTAACGTTGTTGAGCTGTTTTATGTTACAATTGGACGAAAATCGTAAGTACAAGGTACCAAGAATTTTGTTATTTATGCTTTTATTCTCCATTTCTGAACCCTCACATTTCAAACTTTTTCTCCCTTTTATACACCTCTATCGTGTTCCTTATTTTTTCCTTTCTTATTTTTCTCATGCTCCTGCATCTTATACTGAACATTCTTTCCCTTTCTCCTTTTTCGCATACTCGTTCTATTTTACTCCTCCTTCGGCTTCAAGTCTCTGAATCACAGAACCATACACCCAGTCCCAAGGGGGTTTAGAATACAGTTGTGCAAAGTGTGCGTCTTACTTGCCTAAAAATCGCAGATTATAAAACTCAGCTTCTTCTAGCTTACCAGTATTGCAGACAGTAAATAATGTATTTTCCTAGAAGGAGTGAATACTTTGGTGCCGATAAGTCCTTAGCCCGACCAGGAAGGAAACAAACTCGGAAGCATGTCACGGACGCGCGCGATTTCAACAACATCGAGACGCAAACTGCCATCAAGTTTTTTTTCCTGCAAAGTAAGGCGCCGAAGGAAATTCACGCCATTCTGAAAGAAACATTAGTTTGTTTCCTTCCTGGTCGGGCTAAGGACTATATCCGCACCTCTGTAATTTCAGCAGTATTTTATATTTTCCATTCCGCGCATTGTAATTCGAATTCTATAATTTTAACCAACAAATTAACAGAATCGTCGCACGATTTACTTTGGCTTTTTATTTAATTAAACGTAACTTACACTGTCCTTTATATAATTTTTAAAATAACGAGGTATTGAATATTTTTATGTATTTATATATGTTTTATATTTTAACTTTCCTTGTAAAAATTCTGTTCGCTACACGTAATCAGTCTAGACGGAAGAATCCTATCCGTTCTTCCACAAACGCAACAGATCAGAATTTTGTTTAGTCAATGTGTTACACAAAAACAATTGATGTACTCCCTGAAGATGGACCAGTAAGGTCCGAAACACGTAGGCGTTTAATGTTTTTAAATATATGATTGTGAAAGTCATGAAAATTTTGTACTTTTGTTGTTTAAAACTGTAGAATTTCAGCGATACGTTTTACGTATGCTTTTCTAAGATTCATTTCAACAATGAACTTCAAAATATGCCATGATTTTAATAGAAGCATTTTCTCTAAAAACAAATAAAAGTAATTTTTTTAATTTGTATGTATCCTTACATTTCGTGCGTATTCCTTAGAAACGAATGAATAAAGAGTCAAATTCTACTATTTACAGCAGTACTATGAGCAGGGTTGTGTAGATGTAAATTTAGAGCATTGCAGTGGAAAACCCACCAAGTCGAAAGATATGTAACGCCTAATTTTTCTTGGAGTTTCACAATTCATCCAGTCAAATTGTTAGGTAGAAACCCGGAACAGGATATACCTGATTCCTCAAGCATGTAGCTACTCTCTATTAAAGAGAATTTTTTTTTCTCCGCTTTTCATGCTATGTACTCTCTATAGCAGAAAGAGCGTCTTCAAATCTCCTAACATTCAGTCAACCCGAAACTTATTGGTAGATTTATTATGTATGAGTCTTGCAAGGAACTGACTACAAGTAAGTAACTCGTTATACTTTCTGGCGTAAAACTTCAACCAAATTGTTCTTTATGTTTTGAGAGAGGATCATTCATTGTACAGAAAACAGGCAGAGAAGCAAACCTGTCAATAGAGGCTGAATGATACGTACAAAGTCCCTTAAAACAAATGAAATAAATAAGTCAAAGTCAGCTAGAGTGGTAACAGAAGATTCACAAGTTGCTGGAATGTTTTTGGAACCTGCAAGAAAAGACGCATTTTCTATATTGTCTTGTTTTTTCTCACATAATTTTTTTATTCTCGTTTGACATGGATATTTTTTCTGGTGATCCATCACGACGTCCAATACCCGCAGACTGAAGCTCTGATAAAGGGACGCGGGTTTGTATAGACGGAAGGGAGGAGAGATGTGGTTGAAGTGCTGCAGATATGGCAATTGACCGGTAGCCTGAAACCAGTCGGACATCGGACAAGCGACGGACAAATGTACAACCTGTCGTTTGAAGTTCATGACAACGGAATTGCCGTAATTTCCGTTTGTTGCTTCAGTACCAGTTTGAAATCACATCACCTACAATAGTCTACAACATCTCGATATTTATCACTTGACATTTATTCGAGAAAAAAATGATTATATGTCAAGCTAACCTTTAGGCTTACATTTCCGTGTTTGTATAGAGTATTTAAAAAGTTGGTAAGTTATATCCTCCAATAGTTCAGCACAGAAATTTGCATTTCTAACCAATAATAATTTTATATTCCACAAATTTCTTTTTTCCCAAAAAATGTGTAATTTCTAATTCCCCTTCGCATCATTGTGAGTGAATAGAGAAAACAAAAGCTTTGATATCAAAGGATGGCACGATTCGTAATAGACTGTCCTAATTATTTCTTAATGGTCCCTTATGTCACGCGACAAAATATTCTGAAGCAATTTTACATGTAAACAATCCAACGGACCCGCTCATAAATGTTAATTTCAAACACAATAAGAAGAAGTGGAAGACCCGCTCACTTTTAGCAGTATGGCGTTGGGACAGCGGATTCGAATACAACTCTGGACGTTTGTACCTTCTGTGTTTAGGATTTGTTTGTTGCCTCTTTCTTGTATAACTAGAGGCTTTGTGAAACAGGTATTCGCGTCCGAGGAAGTAATACAAAGTATCTATAAACACATTTTCGGATCTAGCACATAGGAGGCCTTAATCAGTACTTTCGTACCTGCGCCACTTTACAATCCATAGAAGGAAAAGGTAACGACTGCATGTGATAAAGTTGGCACATGGCATTACACAGTCAGTAGTTTTTGGTAACTGATGACGTGTGCGCCTTCTCTTAAATAGAATGCTCTAAGTCCGGCTGTACAGAGAAAGAGAGAGTAGCCTTCATCTGAAAGAAGTAAACTTTTCACTACACTCATTTTCCATTTGTCTTCGTAAGAGAAAAAAGTGAAAAATCCTTCAGTTTATTATCAAATATAGCCTGAAACCAAGTCAAACTACTGTTGGAAAAATCATTCAAGAATAAGAATTTTTCATTCGGATCAAAAGGTTTCATGATTCAGACATCCAGAAGCCTACATGTGGTTATGAGTAAACTAAATTTGTATCTTTTTTGTTACACGAAATACAGTCTGAATGCTCATATGTTTGTGTGTTTGTTGTCAAATGTTCGGTTTGATTTCAGTGATTTTCCGTATGTTGAAATTCTTGAGAAGTATAAAATATGAGGTGCATATCAGTTTATTGTTTCTTTCTTAGCTTCTTCGATGACCCTTTAGGAATCGTTATGCTTTTTGTTATCAAACAGAAGGATTAAAGAGAAAGGATAAAGTTGGACCTGATTATGGTTTATCTCAACACTTACATTGTTAGGGAGACAAACCGCTGCACTGTTTCACGATATTCAGTCACCAAACCCAGAATAACACCAGGTAAATTACGAATTCGAATTAAGGTTATGTAATGTGAAGACATTTCGAATGCCTTCTGATCTTCAATATAAAAACAAATTATACAGCATTTTTCTCGCACAAAACCCGTTCCGTAACAAGATTTTAATATTCCTGCACATCAAATCTCGATTTAATTAAACTATCATTTAATCGAGCAACGCGAATTAACTTAATAATTCTAAAATTAATATTGTACTGATTTTCATAAACAAATATTCCATAAGCCATGTTATGCCTGCTACCTGTAGATTACACCTAGGTTAATGTCGGTCTGCTTTAAACCATTTATGAAACTTCACACAGCCCCCAGACCACATTATTATCTCCTCACTTTCATAAAATGAAGAGAGGATTTAAAATGTTTTAAGTAACAAGGTTATGAGTGACTTAATTTTACGATAAACGAGGAAGCTGGCTTTGCGATGCAAATACAAAATGCAACCACAAAACACACATCTTATGTTTGCTTTGTAAGAAATTTCCGTTAGCTACACAACTCTCCTGACAGTAGCATAAATTACTTTAAACTTTGGACTTTTTTTTGTATTCATGAAACTGAAGTTAAAAATTATTACCCCGTTTGAAGCAAGATTTCTTTCTAACTAATAGTTAAAAACTGAAATCCCGTCTCACAGTAAACACTTTGTCTCTCAAATGCCAGTATAAACCGGTTAATGATGTTAGAGAAATTGAAATGTATTTCATCATCATACGCAGCAACACACACATTCTGCGGGTAAAAGGTGGAGTTTCTGCGTGTTAAATAAGACGTTAGCATGTTCCTTAGAGTATCTATTGAAAATAACGCATTAAGACAACACGCCATTCGTCTGAGGTTTAACAATATAAAGTGGAAAAATAATACGTTTTATTATTTTCTATGTCATGTTATTTATAATCCTTACTTATTATTATTTCAGTTTATAACAAAGTACTAAAACTAAACTCCGTGGCCTTAGTCCGCGCGCGAACTATACCGACAGAGCGGCCGCCGCCGGTAGGCGAAGTTAGTGCCAAATTTTACGGATAGAGGGGTGTCACGTGGTCAGCGCAACGGGTCCCCACAGCCGTTAATCTCTGTTTTCTAGACCTGGAGCCGCTACTTTTTTCATTCAAGTAGCTCCTCAATTGACCTCACGAG
>Ga0136643_10001115_pt1 | contig 31969 bp, 30 predicted proteins | sample TergutLab28metaG_FD_96883 | JGI IMG/M metagenome (GOLD analysis project Ga0136643, IMG submission 96883) | Labiotermes labralis P1 segment gut microbial communities from Petit-Saut dam, French Guiana - Lab288 P1 (version 3) (version 3) | ecosystem: Host-associated > Arthropoda: Insects >...
ACAGATGTTTTAAGCGTACGCGAACCGGTTATGACACCACCGCCAAAAGAAACTCGAGAGGAAATGTAAAAAACTATTTGCGCGCACAGCGTGCACCCGCAGCGTAGCGATGAAGCGTAGCCGGGCTTTGCCTGGCGGAGTGGCGGGGCAGACTCCTGCGTAGCAGGTGCCGCAAAGCGGCAGGCCGCCCGGCCAGTAAGCGAAGCTTACGAGAGGGTTTGGGGCAGAGCCCCATTAAGATAGAGGGAGGTTTTGTAATGTTACAATTATGTATTGTTTTGCTGGTAATTGGCATACTAGCTCTGGCGCTTGAAGTAATAATGCCGGGTTACGATGGTTTTATTGGAGCTGTTGTAGGTGTTGTCGCACTTGTTGCATCGGCAATTTTGGCGGTAATGTTTGTGCCAAATGGTTGGATTTTTGTTGGTATAAATGTAGTTGTATTGGCTGTGTGCGTACATTTTTTGTACATGTTTATCAGGCGAGGACAGCTGCATGGAAAGGTAGTTTTGTCTGATGCTCTTGCAGAGGACTTGCCAAAAGTTGATTTTGCAAGTTTGATGGGCAAGGAAGGCAAAACCACCACTATTCTTAGGCCAAGCGGAGAAGCAGACTTTAGCGGCACACGTGTGGAGGTAACCGCCGGTGGGCAAATGGTTGACCGAGGTGTAAATGTGCGTGTAGTTGATGTACAGGCAGGTAAAGTTACAGTGAGCGTTGTGAATGGAAACTAGAAAAACTAATTGTGCGCACAGCGCACACCCGCAACCCAGTGAGGAAGCATAGCTAGGCTTTGCCCAGCGGAGCGGCGGGGTTTGGGGCAGAGCCCCATTTAAAAGGAGGATGTTTGTATGTTTTTAGGAACTATTGATTTAGTAAGTGGTGACATACGCTTGCCATTTGGTGGAGGCGTTATAGCAATAGCAATTGCCATACTTATTTTTATACTCATATTCTTGCGCTTTGTACCTATAGGGCTTTGGATTTCAGCAATATCCAGTGGTGCAAGAGTTGGTATCTTTTCACTAATAGGTATGCGCTTAAGACGTGTTGCGCCCTATAAAATTGTTTTACCGTTAATCAAGCTTACAAAGGCTGGTATTCCAATTCCAATTAGCCAATTGGAAGCCCACTTTCTGGCTGGTGGCCGTGTAGATGCAACTGTTAATGCATTAATAGCCGCCCACCGTGCAAAGCTGGATCTTCCTTTCGAACGTGCAGCGGCAATTGACCTTGCAGGCCGCGATGTGTTTGAGGCTGTGCGTATGAGTGTAAACCCAAAAGTTATAGAAACACCTATTGTTTCCGGTGTGGCAATGAATGGTGTCGAAGTGAAAGTAGTTGCCCGCGTAACAGTGAGAACAAACATTGAACGTCTCATAGGCGGTGCTGGTGAAGCTACAATTATTGCCCGCGTAGGTGAGGGTATCGTTACTACCGTAGGTTCAGCCCCATCTCACCGTGAAGTACAAGAAAACCCGGATAATATTTCGAAAACGGTTTTGGCAAAAGGTTTAGATGCGGGTACGGCTTACGAAATTCTTTCTATTGATATTGCTGATATAGATATAGGCCGTAACATTGGTGCATCGCTGCAACTAGATCAGGCGGAAGTCGACAAAAAAGTGGCCGAAGCTAAAGCAGAAGAGCGTCGCTCGATAGCGATAGCGGCAGAGCAAGAAATGCGTGCAAAAGTACAAGAAATGCGCGCAAAAGTAGTAGCCGCCGAAGCAGAAGTTCCACAGGCATTGGCCGAAGCGCTACGCAAAGGCCACATGGGTTTCATGGACTATGTAAATATGCAAAACAAACAAGCCGATACAAAAATGCGAGAAAACATTGGCGGTATGCAAATAGAAATGTCTGCTAAGCCGGTTAAATAGTATATATACAATGGCAAAACTTGAGATATTAACAGTTCTATACTCCCTTGAAGAATTGCTTAAAATTGATGATCCTAAGATGGCTAACGAAAAAGCGTTGAAGGTAATTGAAAAGGTAATAAAGGAAGCGGAATTAAAGAAACAAGATTAAAAAAAGATAACAAAAAAAGCGACTTAGTCGCTTTTTTGTTGTCTCTTTTATATTATCTGCGATAAGGTTCTGCTGCAGTAAGTTTTACTCTGTGCCAGCCGTAACCATTACCCATGAAATAAGGCATGCCAGGGCGTGGTTCCCAGTGTGTAACGCGATTGTTAACCGCCGTTAAACCCATTTCCCAGCGCGTTGGGAAGAACGGAACTACATCTTGCAAGTGTGCCTGTACTTCAGCATATGCGTTCATCATAAAATCACGGTCAAAGGTACGAGGGTCGCTAAGGTTTGCCAGTAACTGATCCCATTCTGGGCTGGTGTATCTAGATGGATTCCAAATAGAATGCCCCCAGAAGCTTTCTGGGCTTGGATTAAATCCTTGTACCCATCGGCCTGTATAAATATGAATTTCATCGTTATCAAGGTCTTCATCCAGTACATCCCACAAATATAATTGGTCGTGTGTACGGCCTTGCCATAATTCTACTCTTACGCCAATGGCAGACCAGCCTTGTATATGGAATGGTATAAGAATATTTTCTGTTGCAGGATTAGACGCCGCAGCCCAAATTACGGTCAAATCATCGCCATTTGGCCAAGTTCTGTAACCATCGGCACCCATTGTAAAGCCGGCAGCGTCTAGAATCGCATTTGCATAATCAGGGTTATATGGGAAGCCAGGTATGGTGGGATCAATCAGTGCGGCATGTATTGGTGGTAAAAAGCTGGTTGCTGCAAATTCCAAACCATTAAACAATACTTCGCCAAGTTCATTTTGGTCAATGGCGTGTGCCATTGCGCGGCGTAGATACACGTTGTTCATGTAACGGTCAGGATTATCTAGGTTGATGTTTTGGTCAAAGCACCAATTTCCAAGTCTAAATGCGATATATCCATAGTTACCGGTTCTTGAACCGACAAAGGTAAAGTTGGTTGCAACGGTGTCGGCATAATACAGTGCAGGGAAAAGTGTGATAACATCGAAACGGCCAGACTCCATTGCAGCAGGTGCTAAAGATGGCTCAATACGTTCAACAATCGCTCTTTCGATGTATGGTACGCCTTGTACATAGTTTTCATTTCTAACCATGTAAACTGATTCTCCAGGCACAATATTTTCAACCATAAATGGTCCCCAGCCAATTGGGTTTACGAAAACATAATCACTTGTTGCCATGTCTGCCACAGGAATATTTTCAAAAATATGTTTTGGCATTGGTGCAGTCCATAGGCCAAAGGCTAAAAGTGATGGGCTTACAGAATCGAATTGAATGGTAAGTGTGCGGTCGTTGTTTGATAATTGAAGGCCAGAGATATAGTCTGCATCTCCGTTGTGGTAATCCATAATGCCTGTAATTAGCCTCTCATAAGTGCTAAAGCGCATTGCCCTGTAGTCGGGATGTGCAAGAACATAGTAGGTGAAGGCCAAATCTGCAAGAGTTAGAGGAACGCCGTCATGCCAGTACACATCTTGCTGCAGGGTCATTGTTAAAACTCTTGCGTTCTGGTCAAATTCCCATGTGGCGATGCCTTCTTGGCCCCAAAAGTAGAAATTTTGGTCATCTGTTGTGGAGAATATCGAATTGTTGGTGCCCAACATGGTAGCTATTTCTCCATCCTGTACAGAGTTGCTAAATATTGCGCCGCCTATAATTCCGGCAAATGGCCCCGGTGCAATAATACCACGTCTAAATATAGAGCCCTCTACGTGTTCGCCATCAGTGCTAATGTTTGGTGTGAAATTTGCAAGTGCGGCATTCAGCGCATCAAGAGGATTGCCTCCTGATGCAGGGGTAACAGGGGTAACAGGGGTGGCGGTGTCACCAGCGTCATTGTTATTATTAGCCGCTTCGGTAGCGGTCACGGCGCCTGTGTCGCCTGTGCCAGTTGGAGGGGTGTCGTTTGTTGCACAGGCAGAAAGGACAAATGCCGCCATTGCCATCAGTGCTGTTACTAGTAGTAGTTTTTTCATAAATCTCGTCTCCTTATACAGTTCGTTTTTTTGCATCGGCCGCACGGTTTAACGCCTGGCCGACAAAATTTATGCATAACATCATAATAATGATGAGTAATGCCGCAGGAAGCCACAGCCATGCGCGTTCAGTCAAGTTCGCAGGTGTGCGGGCGTAAAACACTAATCGCCCTAAGCTTGGTGTTCCAAAAGGAAGTCCAAAGCCCAAAAATGTAAGGCCCGTTTCAATCCCCATGTTAAATGCAAGGTTAAGTGTTAAATTACTAACAACGATCGAAACCAGGTTGGGCAAAACTTCTCTAAAAATAATTACAATATTAGGGGTGCCCAAAGTTTTGGAGGCAGCTACGTAATCCATTCGCCCTTGCTGTAGGGATTTAACACGTATAATTACCGCCGTACCTTGCCAGGCAAAAACCAAAATCATAATAAGTGCGAAATGAACGACAGTGTAATTTGGTATGAGTGTGATAAACACAATAATGATCATAAGCGCAGGTACCATGCCAACAAAGTTTAAAAAACGCATCATGGCATTGTCTACATGTCCGCCATAAAACCCGGCAATAAGCCCGAAAAGTATGCCGATGACTGCACCGCCTAAAGTGACTAAAAAGGCTATGTTAAAAGAATTTCTGGCACTTAAAATAAGTTGCGTGAGCATGTCGCGTCCGGCAGAATCTGTACCAAGTATAAACTCACCGCCGGGGGGAAGCTGGCGGGCACGTAAATTTACAACATCCGCAGCAACAGGGTCGATAAACGCCGCCCAGATATATACCGCCGCAACAATTGCTACAAATAATATAAGGCCAATGAGGGCGACTTTGTCGTTGTAAATTTCTTTCCACATTATTTTCCATGCACTTATGGTTTCCATGACGCACCTCTTATTTTATTCGAATTCGCGGGTCAACCGCTGTGATGATAATGTCTGAAAAAAGCATTGCCGCCGCAGATACTACTGCAAAAAGCATAATGAGTGTGTTTATAACAGGCCAATCTCTTTGGGTGAGGGAAAGTACAAATAACTGCCCCATGCCCGGGTAGCCGAATATCATTTCTATAAATATCGCACCGCTAAACAGGCCTGCAATAATACCACCCATACCGCCAGCAATGGGCAAAAACGCATTTCTTAAAATATGACCGGTGTAAACTCTGTTTTCCGGAACACCTTTCGCCCGGGCGGTTAAAACAAAATCGGATGCTTCATAGTCGATTATTTCACTTCTAAGGAAATATATGATTGTTATTGTGCTGATAACCGCAAGGGTAAATGCCGGTAAAATGATGTGATGCAAACGGCTAAACACATACCCTATTGTGCCGGAAACAGCTGTTGGATCTACACTTCCCGTAACTGGAAACCAATCAAGATTAAAGCCAAACACCAGTAGATTTACAATACCGATAACAACCGTGGGAATTGACATGGCAACAAATGTATAAATCATAATCGTTTTATCAATTATTTTGCCGTGTTTGCGCCCTGCAATAATGCCAAGGGGTATGGCAATCAGATACGTGAAAAATGTTGTAAGCAAAGACAAGCGCATGGTATTAAATAGCCTGTCACCAATCATTTCCACTACCGGACGGTGGTGTACGATGCTTGCGCCAAAGTCCTGTTCTACCACAATAGAGCGCAGCCATCGGCCATATTGTACATACCATGGGTCGTTTAATCCATGCTCTTCACGTAGTCTTTCAAGTACCTCCGGTGGGGAGTTAGGGTCTACAAGGCCGCGCAGTGCGTCCCCGGGCATAAATTGTGCCAGTATAAAAATTAATAGACTCAGAAGCAGCAATTGAGGTATTAATATTAAAAAACGTCTAACGATGGTTTTCCACATAAGAGGTCTATCCTTTCACTTTTGCCACATAGTGTGTGTCTGAAATTTGTGTAAGATCCGGTACAGCATGGCCATTAATATAGAAAGTATCCAACCCTTTTTCGTATTCTGCGGTTATATCACTGCGCATTTTTGCGTTTTCTGCACGTTTTTTGGGGTTAATGTCAGGGATGGCGGCAATCAAGCGCTTGGTATATACATGGGTTGGGTTTTCGTAAATATCTTGCCTTGTGCCAACTTCTACAAATCTGGAGTTGTGCATAATCATCAAATGTTCGCACATGTGCCGTACGACTCCTAAATCGTGGCTTATAAATAAGTAGGCAAGACCGAGCTCTTCTTGAATATCTTTCAAGTGATTTAAAACCTGTGCTTGTACGGACAAGTCCAAGGCCGAAACGGGTTCATCTGCTACTATTAATTTAGGCTTTAGTGCAATGGCCCGTGCCACACCAATACGCTGGCGTTGCCCGCCTGAGAATTCAAATGGGTATTTTTTAGCGTTTTCACTGGAAAGTCCCACGATGGAAAGTAGTTCGTCAACCCGCTTATCTTCCTCTGCTCTTGTTAAATATTCAAAGTTGCGTATAGGTTCAGCAACGATGTCGCGCACGCGTTTTCTGGGGTTTAAAGAGGAGTATACATCTTGGAAAATCATTTGCACACTTTTGCGATAAGGTGAACGATTTTTTTTCATAGACCAGGTAATATCTCGTCCTTCAAAAAATATCTGCCCGGATGTAATTTCCGCAAGGCCAAGAATTGCTTTGCCCATTGTGCTTTTGCCGCTGCCGCTTTCGCCTACAAGGCCAACTGTTTGCCCTGCTTCTATTTCGAAGCTAACGCCATTTACAGCTTTTACATAATCTACTGTACGCCCAAGTATTCCGCCTTTTATGGGGTAGTGAACTTTTAAGTCTTTTACTTTTAACAAGGGCATTGTTACTACCTCCTAAAGCTTTTATAGCAGCTACAGAGTACAAAATGATCTGGAGCTACTTCGTGATATGTTGGCGTAGATTCGTGTGCATCTGCTGGTATATCGGGCACACGTTCTGCAAAGCGACATCCCTGCCGGGGCAGATTCTTAAGTGTAGGCACCATGCCTTGAATTGTTTGCAAACGCTCTTCTTCAGTTATTGCGCTTGGAATAGAGTGCAGAAGTGATTTGGTGTATGGGTGTTGGGGATTTTCAAAAAGTTCGAAAACGTTAGCGATTTCTACAATCTGACCTGCGTACATTACAGCAACTCTATCCGCCATTTCGGCAACAACGCCCAAGTCATGGGTTATAAGAATCATGCTTTCGCCTGTTTCTTTGCGAATGTCTCGTAATAAATCTAGAATTTGTGCCTGTATTGTCACGTCAAGCGCGGTGGTGGGTTCGTCTGCAATAATTAGGTCGGGCTTACAGGAAATCGCAATGGCTATCATTGCCCGTTGGCGCATGCCGCCGGATAATTCGTGAGGGAACTGAGTGTATGTTAATTCCGGGTTAACCATTCCAACACTTGTTAAAAGTTCTAGTGCCCTTGCTTTTCGTCCAGCCTTGTCCAGGTCTGTGTGGTATGTAAGGGCTTCTTCTATTTGTGCGCCAATACGGTGCAGTGGATTAAGTGCTGTCAGCGGGTCTTGAAATATCATGCCAATGCCGCCGCCGCGCACTTTGGTTAGTTCTTGAGGGGACATTTTTATAATATCCTTCCCCTTAAAAAGAACTTCCCCAGTAAATTTTGTATAAGTGGGGTTGTGAAGCCGTGTTATGCTAAGTGCCATGGCGGATTTGCCACAGCCGCTTTCGCCAACAATGGCAAAAACTTCGTTTTTATTTACTGAAAAATTTACACCGTCTACTGCGGCGTAATACTCCCCATCTATTCTAAAAGAAGTTTGCAGGTTTTTGACCTCTAGTAATTTAGACATAAACATCTGCCTTCCGAGTGATTATTTATTCATCGTTTGAATATTGTGCCATATGAGAAGTCTGATGTCAAGGGGTTTTCTCTCACAGGCGGTGCATAATTATTCATTTTGCGCGAATACATATTCACTTCTGCTAAAAAAATACGCCCATTGGTATCACTTATGTGAAGTTTACCAATGGACGTTAGCTTGCCTATGAATTTGTTAACAATAAAATTGAAATATTCTTATGAATTTGTAAATGCGGCTTGCATTGGTGCGGGTCTTTTCGGTGCAGAAGTAATGTCTATATGTGATCTCGTCTCACTAGATCGGTCAAAGGCCGTCATAACTTCCAGTACGTGGAATGTTAAATCTACATCTGCGCGAGGCTTTGCCTTTTCACTAATCGCCCTTGCCATATCCGACAAGCCTAAACCGCGGCAGTTTTCTGAAAAACCAAAGGTAATGGGCATTTCTAAAAATTCGCCATGTTCTGGCCTGTATAGCTTAATTGGCCCGCCAAAATAGTTGGGGTCAGGCACGGAGAGGGTGCCTTCGGTTCCATAAATTTCGATAATTGGCAAGTTATGTGCGTGTACATCAAAGGATTGTATAATTGTGCCAACAGCACCGTTAGTAAATGACAGTTGGCCCGCAACATGGGTATGAACCTCCACGTCAACAACTTTGCCGAAGTGTGGCTGGCTGGTAATGCGCCGGGTCTCAAAAGATTTTTTTGCTATGCCGCTTACAGTTTTTACCGAGCCTAGCAAATTTACTAATGCAGTAATATAGTATGGTCCCATGTCCATCATGGGGCCGCCGCCAAATTGATAATAGAACTCCGGGTCGGGGTGCCATGTTTCGTGGCCTCGGCATACCATAAATGCCGTTGCTGCTACCGGGCGGCCAATGTAGCCGTCGTCTATTAGCTTACGGCAAGTTTGTATGCCCGCCCCAAGAAATGTATCCGGCGCACCACCTAAACGTACGCCTTTTTTCTCGGCAGCTTCCCGGGCTTTTATACCTTCTTCCAAAGTTGCGCCAAGGGGTTTTTCCGCATATACATTTTTGCCTGCGGCAATGGCTGCCATATTTACGTCAAAATGTTCGTATGGGCGGGTTAGGTTTAGCACTATTTCTACATTGTCGTCTGCGAACATGTCGTGCATATTTTTATACTTTTTTAGGTTGTATTCCTTTGCGGCTTTTTCGGCTCGGTCGTCTATTAAGTCACATACGCCAGTTATTTCTATGTTGGTAAACATGTTGGTTAGATTAGTTAGGTAAATGCCGGAAATTGCGCCGCATCCTACGATTCCTACTTTGGTTTTCTGCATGCTTGTTCCTCCGTTTCGTTATTTAATTTAATGGGATTACGGTCTTCCAATAACTGTTTCGATATGCTCGACATGGGACCAGTCGGTGATTTCGTGGTACCTTAAATACAAGCGCGATAAACTTTTTAAATTAGAAAGGGGCGATAGGTCGGTAGCTAGAAGGTTACTCAAGCTTAGGTTAGTTAAGTTTGATAAGTTTGCAAGTGGAGCGAGATTAGTAATATGGAAGGATATCGTTAGGTTTGTTAAATGGGTCAAGCCAGATAGGGGTTCTATATTGGTAATTTGCTCAGTGCCTCTAATTGTCGGACCTACCAGGCGCAAGTATGTTAAATGAGTCAGGTTTGAAAGTGGTGTTAAGTCTGAAATATGGGTGATAGACACCGCTAGGGTAGTTAAATGAGTTAAACCGGATAATGGTCCTATATCAGTGGTTTGGTCAATTCTGCCCCCCATGCTTAACAGATGCAAACTTGTTAAATGCGTTAGATTTGCAAGTGGAGTCAAGTCGTCTAGTCCGCGGATTGACAAAAACAATTCAGTCAAATTTGTTAAATCAGATAAGAATGTTAAGTTATCAACCTCGGCATTTCGTATGGATAGATGCGTTAAGGGAGTTAGGCTTGACAGTGGTAATATGTCCGCCTCGTAACTGCCCTGAAAGTATAAAATTTCTAAGCGGTTTAATTCTGTCAGCGGCGTAACATCGACAATTCCGGTGTTTTGTCGCAACTGTAGGTTTCTTAAGTTGGTTAGATTGGATAAAGGGGCTAAATCATAAATGCCGTGGTTAAATGACAAATCTAATGATGCTAGATTTGTTAAAGTGGAAAGTGGCGTTAAGTTGGCAATATCCGCCATTGCCAAATCAAGCGTGATCAAATTTGTTAAGCTTGACAGGGGTGTGAGATTATTAATTGAATTAGCCCCTAAATACAATTCTGTTAAATTTGTCAAACCAGCTAGGGGCGTTAGGTCAGTGATTGAATTATGCATTAAATTAAGATAGGTTAAATTTGTTAATCCGGCCAGGGGTGTTAAGTCGTAAATTCCCGCATCGACCAACGTAAGGCTTGTCAGATTAGTCATGTATTCGAGCAGGGCAATGTATTCACCAATATATGGAGCTGTCCTGCTCCATCGAAACTCTGTTAGATTTGTGCTATATTCCCGCCCTGAAATTATTATGTATGCAGGGCGAATTACTTCTGGCCGATCTTCTCCGGTGGTAATAATTACAGTATTTGTTGTGCCGTTCCAATCGAGTTCATACCCAACACTTTCCAAAACAGCTCTAAGTGGTATCAATGTCCTATTGTTAATAATTTGCGCCGGTACATCCAGTGTATGGTTGATGCCGTTTGTGGTAAATGTATCGCTGTCGATTGTAATTACAATGGTATCGTTATATCTTGTTAATACGGCTTGGCGGGTATCGCTATTCCATGCAGGGGTAAAACCCAGCAACTCAAATATTTCTCTAATAGGTACAAGCGTTCGGCCCTCCTCAATGACAGGGCCTTGGTTTTCGAATACGACCTCTTCACCATCTATCACCACATGTACATTGCTTGCATTTACATGTAGCGCAGTAAATAGTACTAAACAAAAGGTAAATACTGTTGTTGTAAAGAATTTTTTCATTTACAGTTTGGTCCTTTCAACTGGTCCGATTTTCGGACCAGTTGGGTGCGAATCGCACCCAACTGAATTTTGTTTGCATGTGCAATCAATACATCTTTGCGGCATTTTCAAACCTTTCGGTTGTTAAATTACCAGCCGCTGCAATGGCTTTGCCCTCAGCAGCCCACAACATACCACGGCGCATAAGCTCCTGGGCATTTGGTGATTTTTCAAAAACACTGTCTAAATGGCCGAGGGAGTTGTAAAACACACGCCCAAGCCCCCAAGATTTTGTCCATGCAACTGGCATGTCAACCGGCTTATTAGAAATATGATAATAGGGCACCTTTGGATGCGGAAAGCGTGTGGTTGCCAAAACCTCTATTGCCGGGTCTATGTGCAGATAATAATGCTCGCTGCATACAAGGAAGTCTTCAAGCCCAGCAGTAATTGGACTAGAGTATGCTGAAATATTTACCATGTAATCAATGCCATCGCCGCCTGGGTGGCTCACCCATTGCCCGCCTGTAATAAATTGCCACTGTGTGTCATTGCGAAAAGAGTCGCACATACCTCCATGGCAGCCTGCAAGGCCTACGCCATTTGCAACGGCTTTGGCAATATTTTCTGTGTAGGCACCCTCAATTTGTCCCATGGTCCAGCATGCAACCAGTAAATCCAGCTCCATAAGCGCATTTAAATCTTTTAGACAATCCAGGTTGTCAGAAACAGTTGCCTCAAAGCCTTCCTTTTCCAAAATTCCTGCAAACCGTTTTGATACAAGAGCGGGCTCGTGTCCATCCCATCCGCCCTGAAAAATCAATGCTTTTTTCATTGTGCCGCCTCCTTAAAACTAGTTTAAACGACTATATCACACACGCTAGAAATTGTCACAAAATAATTCTGATATTGTGTTGCTGTAAAATGATTTGTGGTTTATACTATTTACACAAATGGGAAGCAGGGATGATATGAGCACAAGAACGCCTTTATTTTTTAATGGCAAAAAAAGCCGCAAATCAATAGCAATTCGCATGGCTTGCGGGGTTTTTCTGGTAGTACTTTTTGTTATAGGTGCAACGTCTGGTGATCAGGAAACATCTGAACACGTGAATTTAGCAACCGTTGATATTACTCCGGTTATAGCTGTATCATCCGGCATTATTTCATCTAATCAAATCCCATACAATGGTTCAGCTTCCATTAAATACGTACAAGACTCAGCGCCCTCGTCTGTATCGCCTCTGGACAATTACATACAACATCTAAACATGAATACAGAAATAAATTCAGAAACAGGTTCAGAAACAGAAGACACCTCGCAATGTAAAAAATTTAGACCCCCGCCACTACCTCGCGCACCCATGGTTGCCCTCACTTTTGACGATGGCCCTGCTTATTACACAGATTATATTTTGGATGTACTTGAAGAACATGGCGCAAGAGCAACTTTTTGTGTATTAGGAAACCGCATTGAAGCCAGGCCAGACACGGTTAAGCGTATTGTTAGCATAGGCAGCGAAGTGATCGGACATTCTTGGAACCATGCAAACCTAACACGGTTTTGTAAGTATACAATTCGCTGGCAAATATTAGAGCCAAGTGCCGCCATTGCCGAAGTAGTTGGAACACCACCCCCACCAATATTCCGCGCGCCATATGGAATGATTGATGATAGGGTCGTATATATGGCAGAATACCTAGGCTACTCCATATTAGGCTGGACGGTGGATCCGGCAGACTGGAGACACCGCGACCCTGTCCATATTTATAACCATATAGTTAATAGCGTAGTAGATGGGTCCATTGTGCTTTTACACGATATTCGCCCCACAACTGCAGAAGCGATGAGGTATGTTGTTCCAAGCCTAATAGAAAAAGGATTTCAATTAGTTACCGCATCTGAATTAATAGAATACTTTTACGGCGAACTTGAACCCGGCAAAGTATACTTAGGCGTAAGATAATAGAAAGGGATGTAAAAAATGCAATATATCCTAAAAAGAGATAGCCGGGAAGCTCCATTTGATGCAAGTAAAATTACAAAGTGTATTGTAAAAGCATTTGAAGCAACAGGCGAATATAATAGCGAGGCCCAATACCTTTCCGTAACATTAACAGCAAAAGTGCTGGAAAAATTGCAATTAGGATTTACCAATAAGCCTTTTACAGTAGAAGATGTACAAGATATTGTAGAAACCGTATTAATAGAAAGCGGTCATGCAAAAGTGGCCAAGGCATATATTTTATATCGCCACAAGCGTACAGATATTCGCGAGGCAAGAAGCGAACTGATGGATGCGGTTTCGGAAATTATCAAGGAAACAAACAAAGACAACGCGAATGTTGGTAATTCTCCATCTGCAAAAGTTTTGCAAATTTCGGAAGCGGCTTCAAAAAGCTACTATTTAAAACGTGCCCTTTCGGAGGAGGAAGCAGAGAGACATTTAGACGGTGATATTTATATACAAGATTTGTCTTGGTATGGTAAAACCTTAACTTGTTTGCAAATTCCCTTGGGCAAACTGCTTGGCGCCGGGTTTAACAATGGGCATGGCTCAATTCGCTCACCAAAAAGCATTCGTTCGGCGGTAGCACTTGCGGCAATTATTTTGCAAAGCAACCAAAATGATATGCACGGCGGGCAAAGTTATGCTGCTTTCGATCGTGATATGGCTCCATACGTAGAAATTGAACGCGCACGTCAAGACAGAATCCTACGAGGAAATCTTAAAGAACTAGGCTTAACTGCTTCTGAAGAAGAAATTATTGCCCTGGTGGACAAGCATACACGTAACGAAACTTATCAGGCAATGGAAGCTTTCATATTTAACCTAAACACAATGCATTCTCGCGCAGGGGCACAAGTGCCTTTTTCCAGTGTAAATTTGGGAACAGACATTACCCCTGGCGGACGTATGATAACCGAATGTTTCTTACGGGCATACGAACGAGGGCTTGGCAAAGGCGAAACCCCAATTTTCCCTAATCTTGTATTTAAGCTGAAATATGGCATAAACTTTGACGAAGGCGACCCAAACTACGATCTATTTCAAATTGCAATGCAGGTTGCTTGTAAGCGTTTGTTCCCAACTTTCTCGTTTTTAGATTCAAGCTTTAACAAAATCTATGGAGAAGAAGAAGTGAGCTACATGGGGTGCCGTACCAGAGTAATTAGTAATGTAAACGGCCCGGAAGTGACCGACGGCAGAGGAAATTTAAGCTTTACATCAATCAATTTACCTCGCCTTGGAATGAGAGCCAAAGAAGATATTGGCAAGTTTTATCAATATTTGGATGAGACAATGACATTTGCAATAAAGCAGCTTATGACTAGATACAACCTGCAAAAGAATCTACGTGTGAGAGATTTTCCATTTTTAATGGGGCAAAAATTATATGTAGACAGTGATGATTTAAAGCAGAGTGACCCAATTGAGCAAGCAATAAAACACGGCACCCTAAGCCTAGGTTTTATTGGCCTTGCAGAATGTTTGATTGCACTTACAGGCGAGCACCATGGGGAAAGTTCAAGCAGCCAGGCACTTGGCATTTCTATTGTAAGCCATATGCGCCGGGTTTGTGACGATGCAACCAAAAAGTATGGACTAAACTTCTCTTTATTTGCGACCCCGGCAGAGCAGGTAAGCGGCAAATTTACAAAGCTTGACGTAGAAAAATACGGCATAATAAAAGGCGTTACGGATAAAAAATGGTATACAAATTCCTTTCATGTTCCCGTAGAATGCAAAATAACTGCTATGGAAAAAATTGCGCTGGAAGGGCCATACCACAAATATTGTAATGCCGGGCATATTTCCTATGTAGAGTTAGAGTCTGCACCGGGGCAGAATATCGAAGCTTACGAGCAAATTATACAGGCCATGGCGGAAGCCGACATTGGTTATGGGGCAGTAAACTTTCCATTAGATATTTGTCGCAACTGTGGCAAACAAGGCCTCCATAACGAAGAAACCTGTACCGCTTGCGGCAGCGACGAAATTACCCGCGTACGTCGTATAACGGGTTACCTCTCCACCCTAGACCGCTTTAACGACAGTAAACTTGCGGAAGAAAAAAGTCGCATAAAACACGGTTAATTAAAAGGATTAGACTCAAATGAAAATAGCAGGCATAACTTACGAAAGCTTAGTAGACGGCCCTGGCATCCGGGTTGTGGTATTTGCACAGGGCTGCGATTTAGGTTGCCCTAACTGCCACAATCCGGAAAGCTGGGATACAACACTTGGCCAAGAATATACTGTGCGGCAATTGTTCCGCGCAATTAAAAAGCCCGGCCCCGGTCGAAAAATGGTCCGGGGTGTCACATTTTCCGGTGGTGAACCGTTTATGCAAGCAGAGGAGCTTGCTCAAGTCGCAGAACTGGTAAAACCCCTGGGCTGGGATGTGGTCACTTTTACAGGCCACACATACGAAAAATTAGTCGCAAGAACCGAAGATAAGGGCATGCAAGCCTTGCTTAACATAACAGATTATTTAATAGACGGCCCATATATCCACGCAAAAAAAGATTTAGATTTGCGGTTTCGCGGGTCTGGAAACCAGCGCATTATTGATATGAATGCCACACGCATAAACAATGGACAAATTACACTATATAGGGAAAGCTAGGGCGTATTCTTACCATAAGAATGCGCCCTAGCTTTTGTGATTTTTGCTATATAGAGTCTACGCTTGTCCAGGTGGTTTAAATCCTTCCCCCAAAACCTCTCGCACATCCGTAACAATTACAAATGCATTTTTATCAAGGGCGTACACCAGTTGCTTTAAGGTTACTATTTCCTTTGCGGGTACAACGCATAAAAGCATTGTCTGGTCCTGTTTGGTAAACCGCCCCCGACAGGAAATTTCTGTTACACCGCGCTTTACGTCAATCATAATTTTATCTGCAATGGCATCTGCCTGTTGGGAAATTATAAACGCTGCTTTAGAAAAAGCCAGCCCCTCAACCGTTGCATCCGTGACCTTTGTGGAAACAAATATTGCAATAATTGCATACATTGCCGCAACCGGGCCAAATGCAATAAAGCCAATAAAAATAATACAAGCATCTAGGGCAAATAAAATTTTTGCTGTAGAAATATGTGGAAGTAACCTGCGGTGTATCATGCCTGCAACCAAGGTAGTTCCACCTGTGGTTGCCCCCATGCGAAATAAAATACCAATACCGATACCTGCAACAACGCCGCCAAAAACCGAAGCCAGTAATATGTCAGATGGTATTGCCGGTAAAAATTCTAATACATATAAGGAAAGGGTTAATATAAAATAGCCATAAGCCGAGCGAATAAAAAAATCTCGCGGCATGGCTTTATAGCTGATTATAAAAAGCGGTAAGTTAATGACTAAATTGCTTAGCCATACAGGAATAGGTGTTTGAAAACCGGCCACACCGGTGTAGTAATATATCATTATTGCAAGCCCAGACACACCGCCTGTTACTAAGTTGTGGGGCTTCCAAAAAATAATAATTGCGGCCCCCAGCATAAAAAGGCCTACGGTCATTAATAGATAGTCCAATACAATTTTTTTTGTTACTTTCATGGTTGATGGCCCCTTAATATTGCAACTACAAATCTCGGTATATCCAGCATGCGTATAAACCGGGAAGGCTGGCAGGCAAGCCTGTACACCCATTCAAGCCCCAGCTTGCGAAAAAGCGGTGGTGCAAGACGTGCTTCTCCTGCCATTATATCTAGCGTTCCACCGAGGCACATTGTTAAACGCGCATGTATGTTTCTATTTTTGGTTGCCCACAATTCTGCGCGAGGCATGCCTGTACATATCAGCAATATATCTGGCGAAAGCTGATTTATTTCTTCTATTATGCCCGCGTCAGAATCGAAAAAACCATGATGGTAGCCAACTACGCTTATATTTGGATAGCGTTCTTCCATATTTATTTTCGCCTTTTCGGCAACACCAGGCTTTGCCCCAAGGAAATATATGGTGAAGCCCTTTTTGCAGGGGGAAGCTAACCGCTCAAAAAGTGAAAAGATAGTATCCACGCCTCGTACTCTGCCGGGTATTTTTTGCCCTGTAAATTTTGCCGCCATAACAATGCCTGTACCATCTGCCAAGCTAAGGTCAGCCCCCTTTAAAGCGTTGGCAAACTCTGGGTTTCGCCCAGCCTGCATCACGCCTTCCGGGTTTGGCGTTACAACTATGTGGTTTCTTTTTTCCTGTAAAAATCCTTCAAGTGTATCTAGTGTCTCTTCTACTGTTAAGGCATTAAATGGAATGCCGAGTATATTTATTTTTGTCATTAGTCAGCACTCCCAGTTGGTATCGTACCATAAAAAAACCAAGGGTGAAAAAATGCTTGCAAGCTGTCTCCATAAAATTCCTCAGCCATGGTTATAAAATCATAGACCGTAGCTATCTGAAATGAAAACACCTGATAATATGTGCTTATAAATTCCCAAAAATATGCATCTCCCATTAACTGCTTTAGCTGATACAGCATGAGCATTGACTTGCGTCCTTGGGTGTCCACAAAAAGCTCTCGTCCATCGTGTGCCCACAGGCCGTCAGACATAAACATATCTGTACGATGGGCAACGCGGTCATGCACTGTCATTATATGTTCATGGAGTAATTCCGGTGTGTCGTAAAATCCGCTGGCAGCAACCAGACGTGTAAGCCCCATGTCCAGCCAGGTTTCTGTAATAGGGTTTATGCCTATTACGTTAGAAAACCATTGGCTGCCCAAGCTGTGAGATAAATGAATAAGATTTCCCCGGGTAAGATGCAATGTATCTGCAAATAGCATTTGAGAAAATCCCACACTTGGCTGGGTTATTTCAGCCTCTACTATATTAATTTGACCAAATGGGTATGCCCCCACCATATATTCAAAATGCTCCACTGTGCGCACTGCTGCCTCTAGTATAAACTCGGCACGTTCACCTACATCAACAGAATAGTAATATAGGGCAATTTCTATGCCACTTGCAATTTCTATGTTAGCCCGCTGGTAAGTTGGCGATAATATTGCAAAAGCAAAGTCTCGTGCCATACTTGCGGTAAAGCGTGTTATTCTTGTGTCTGTATCATCTATTATTTCTTCCGTACTAAGCCCTGTGCCTACAACTGTATAGCGGATAGGTGTTGTAATTGCTACTTGATAATTGGCCGTTTCCAAAAAAAATGGCTCGCCAAGTGGAAAGAAAGGATCTGTATGCCAGCCTCGGGGTGGGTTATACACAGCGAGTACCGGCAAAAACATGGCCAGCCACATGCCGTTTTCATTTCCGCCAATGTGGTGCCCTAGCATAGGCACATAGGCACTGTATTGTAAAATTAAATGGGCGGTGGCCTCCGGATAAAGGGGTTCTGACAGATGCAGAATAAGCAGTGTTCCCTCTAGGGTATACTCCGGGGTTTCGTTGTTAATGGAGACATATTCCACAGCCATGTATCCACGATCGTAACCCTGGCGGTTAAGCTGCCACAATACATCTGTTGTATAAGGGCGCGGGTATACATCCGGCATAAAAGCATTCAAAAAAACACGTATGACAATTGTGTCTAAAGCCTCTTCCGAACGGTTTGTAAAGCTTATTCGGGAAATGCCTTGCACTGTACGTGTTTCCGGGTCAACTTCCAGTGTAACGATATACTCGTTGTGGGATGGGATGTCTGCTAATATAATGTAGGGTTCTTCAGTTGGCGGCAGGTCGTATTCTGCGGTTTCATCGTAAAGTGCGGCGATGGTTGGGTATTCCTGATCATGTATTTCAATGTTTTGATCTCTGCCGCAAGCTACAAAAATTAACAAAAATATAAGCAGACTTAATAAGCAAATAGTTGTTTTTAACATGGGTACAATGTACCTTTCTTTCAAAAATGAATATTTATGGTATTATATCATATATAAACGAAAATATTACATTTTAGGTGAGTTTATGAAAAAAATTATTTTAACCGGCGGAGGCACAGCCGGACATGTTATCCCCAACTTGGCATTAGTTCCGCAACTGTTAGCAAATGGCTATGAAATTTACTATATAGGAAGCCGCACAGGCATAGAGCGGGAGCTTGTCGAATCCGCAGGCATTACGTATTTTGGCATATCCTCGGGCAAACTAAGAAGATATGCCAGTGCAAAAAACATCACAGACATTTTTAGAGTGCTTGCCGGGTTTAAAGATGCCCTTCGCATAATACGAAAAATCCGTCCGGATATTGTTTTTTCCAAAGGTGGTTTTGTTGTGGTACCTGTGGTAGCTGCGGCACGATTTTGCGGTGTAAAATCTGTAATACATGAGTCGGACATGACTCCGGGCCTTGCAAATAAGCTTGCAATACCTTTTGCAAGTAAAATTTGTGTCAGCTTCCCAGAAACTTTGGCACATGTGCCAAAAGCAAAGGGTGTTTTAACCGGCACGCCAATACGCCCAGGGCTGCTTAATGGCAATAGGGAAGCGGGTTTGAAAATTGCAAAGTTTACGGAGGAAAATTCTAATCCGATTTTATTGGTAACCGGTGGCAGCCAAGGTTCAACCGCAATAAATGCTGGCATAAGAGATGCATTGCCTCAATTATTGCAAAAATTTAGAGTCGTGCATTTATGCGGAAAAGGAAATTTATCAGGCATAGCACAAGAGGGCTATGTAGAATTCGAATACTTAAATAATGAAATGGCAGATGTTTTGGCAATGGCAGATGTGGTTATATCCCGGGCAGGGGCAAATACATTATTTGAACTTGTTGCAATGGAAAAGCCAAATTTACTAATACCCCTTCCGGCAGAAGTAAGCCGTGGAGACCAGATACAAAATGCCGCGTCTTTTAAAAAGCAAGGACTTTCCGCCCTGTTGCCTGAGAAAGAAATGACGCCGGAAAAGCTGTTAAGTAACATAGTTGAACTATACGATAATCGAGAAATTTTTATTAAAAACATGAAGCAGAAAAACGTAGGCGGCGGTGTGGAAAGGGTAATGGAAGTAATCATTGGAAAATAGAAATTTTTCAAGCGGCTAGTGACACTATGCACTTGAATTTTACAAATTTGTAGACAAGCAAGACATTCTTCGCCAATTCTCGTCACATAACTGTAACATACCTAGGCAAGAATTAGGGTATAATAAGGCAAGAATGAATGCTGTGAATCTTCCAGTGCATTCTAGCATCTAGCATCTAGCCTCTTGTATGAAGGACGTGTTACCAATGATGTTTTACCTGCTGGCCTTTGTTGCCGTATTTGTATTAGTGATGGTTCTTATGCCGATATTTTTAAAATTAGCAAATAGATTAGATTTTACAGATAAGCCTACAGAGCGTAAAAAGCATGATGGGCCAATGCCCCTCTCCGGAGGTATTGCCATGTTTGCAGCGTTTGCTGTAGGTTTTATTATTTTTGTAATTTATCGGGACCCTGCCATGCCTGTACTGCTTTTGGGCGCAACCCTCATTGTTGCTGTTGGCCTTGTAGACGACTACTCAAAGTCTAAAGGCATTGAATTCCCCGTGTGGCCAAGACTTTTAGTGCATATTTGCGCTGCTGCCCTTGCTTTTGCCGGCGGAATACGTTTTGAAGGATTTTTCAACTATTTTACAGGTGCATATATGTACTTGCCAATGTGGCTGCAGTTTATTTTAACGGTGTTTTGGATTGTTGGTTTAGTAACTGTGTTTAATTTCATGGATGGTCTTGATGGCCTCTCCGGGCTTTTAGCCTTGGTTGCCGGTACAACATTTTTTATCGTGGCAATCCATATGGGCCAGACAGAATCTGCATTTTTGGCGGCTGTGTTTGTTGGTGCCGTAGCCGGGTTTTTGCGGTTTAACTTGCCACCTGCCAAAGTTTACATGGGGGATTCTGGCGCGTATCTTTTAGGATTTGTGCTGGCGGCAATATCCCTGCATGGGGCGTTTAAACAGGCCACGGTTGTATCTTTGGCAATACCTATGCTGGCAATGGGCGTGCCCATTTTTGATGGTGTGCTGGTAGTTGTGCGCCGTTTGCTTGCACGTAAACCGGCTCACGTTGCAGATTCTACAGATATTACACATTTGCATTTTAGGCTGCTAAAAAGCGGCCTTTCCCCAAGGCATGCAGTGCTGCTTATTTTCTTGATTAGTACTTGCCTGAGTTTGACTTCTATTATTTTGATGTTGACGTTTCAGTAGGAGGAAAGGCAAGAGATTCGCTTAAAGAAACCTCAAAATCCGTTGCAGAATATAATGAAAAGGGCCGCTTGTCAAATGATGAGCGACCCTTTTTGAGTAAGGTAAGCAGTATCGAATAATTATTCATAAAAAGTGCTTAGCAAGCGCGGCAGTCTGCCTACTCATTTACTAATTTCTTAATGTGTTCATATAAAGTACTGCTGATAAAAATTTCGTTCTGAATCATCTTATCCATAAGTGGTGTAACCAACTCCAGGTATCCACGCTCTTTAGCCTTTACAAGCAACCCGCATGTCCCAGTCAGCTTTAGCCCAAGATGCTTAGCATACTCACGAGCCAATCGGTCATCAATAATACATACATCAGATTTTAACTCATCTGCAAGAATCATAACTTCAACTTCGCCTTTATGCAAAGCAGTTTTGAAGTATCTTTTTGCATTTTCATTGGCTATCTGTCTAATTGAAAAGTTGGAAAAAGACAACAGCGTATCCTTTTGAATATCTCCATCAACACAAATTTCTTCGTAAACCCCATAAGGGATATAAACATTGTTATACATCTTACTCAAAATATCCAACATGCCTATATCATGCAAGGATATCAACGGAGTTGAGTTTACAACCGCATTAAGCATTCGCAATATCCTCTAAAAGCTCCTGTTCTGAATCAAATGAAAAAATAGATACGTTATACTTTGACAAGTAATTGATAAATACCTTTTCATTCATTTCTGCAAGTTCAGCGCACTGCCCTAGTGACAATCGTCTATCAACATAGCAGCGTACAGCTAAAGCCTGTTTCATTTCAAGGCCTATTGACTCTATTGGCTCTCTAAGAGAAAGTGCTATACTTTCAGGTACTTGTATTCTAGTGGTTATAGGCATAATGTCTCTACTCCTCTGCTATGCATTAAAATGGAATTATCACAACACCATGTTCTCTAGCAATTTCCTTTCAAATGCAATGTTTAATGTTTCCATCATTTGATTTAAATAAAGCATATCATACATTTACATATTTTCATATGTAGTTAATGGCATTTTTTTATACTTAAACAAAATAACGGTTGACAAATTATTTCACATGTAATAATATTCTTACACATGATACAGATAAATATCTGTAAAATCTAAGGAGTGATTTATATGAGTTGGTTAGCAATACTAATAGTTATCGCCATTATCGCAGTGATGGCGGTTATCATCGTAGGTGTATCCGTTACAACCTGGGGTGATGTAGAACGTCGTAAAGCCGCGGCACAAGGCCCCATTTCTGAGGAACTGGCAAATGAGCTAAGAAATGAAATTGCAGGGCTAAAAATAGAGATGGCGGCCATAAAAGAAAATTTAATCTCTATAAATAAGATGATGCAGGATGTTGGGTAATGGCCCGGGCCCTCATAGCTTGGTATTAGCCGGTTATGAGGACTATACAAGGTTATTTGACGCGCTTTCGCATCCAACAAGAATTAAAATTGTTGGCATTTTAACCGAAGGCCGCAGATACGTTAGCGAGTTGGCAAAACTGGTTAATATGAGCAGGCCGCTTTTGTATATGCACATAAAAAAGCTGGAAGATGCCGCACTTGTTATCGGAAGTTATGAAATTTCTGACTCTGGCAAAACCATGAAATATTTTGAACTGAAACGTTTTTCTATTCATATAACGCCAAAGTTGTTAAATGATCTATCACACGAAATTTTTATCGAAAAGGGTGAGTAAAATGCCCCACAAAAAAGAAAAGCCAATGTACTCCACATGGCAAAATACAACCTACGTTATAAAAAACGCATGGGAACGAGACAAAATTGTGCTATGGGTTATAGTCGTTCAAATTATAGTCGCTGTAGCACTTTCTACAGTGGGTATATTTTTACCCGCCACGGTTGTAGAAAGAATTACAAGCGGGGCCTCTGTGCAAACCTTAGTTGTAACTATCTTGGCGTTTACAATAGCCCTTGCCACCCTGCGCGCTATCCAAGCCTATTTTAATGTGAAAGGCCAGCTTAGGCGCATAAGGCTAAGAAGTTTTGTAAGTGTCGCTATTATGAACAAAGTAATTACTGCCGACTATGCAAATTTAGAGGATAAAAACTTTGCAGACGCAAGGCAAAAAGCCAATGATCAAACCAGCAATAACTCCCAGTCTACAGAGCAAATATACTTTTGCTTTGTCAGGCTTGGCACCAACATTTTGGGTTTTATAGTGTACATTGTGCTGCTTGCGGCAATAAGCCCACTTGTACTGCTGATAACTGCCATCACAACAGTTTTTGGCGCAATTGCAAGAAACCGAGCCAACAAGTGGCGCTTTACCCACGATAACCAGCAAGCAGAATTCAACAAGCGCACATGGTATATAAACTCCACCGGCGATAAATACAATATGGCAAAAGACATCCGGCTGTTTAAAATGACAAAATGGCTAAAAACCGCCTTTAACATAGAACTTGAAAAGGGCTACGGCTACCACCGCAGGGCAGAAATTAGGCAATGGCTGGCAGACGGCGCAGGATTTTTAGGCAATTTCGCACGTGATGGCGTTGCTTACGCATACCTGATATGGCAAGTTATTAATGGCGGATTAAGTGTAGATGCTTTTGTACTGCTGTTTGCGGCGGTTGGCGGTTTCTCTGTATGGATTTCTGGAATATTAGAAGAAATGGCGGCCCTGGGCAACCATAGCCTAAACTATTGCCGCGTGCGCGAATTTTTAGAATATCCGGATAAATTTAAACGTGGGGAAGGGGAGGCAATCACCCGATCCCAAACCTATAAACTCCAACTTAAAAACGTTACTTTCCGCTACAGTGGCACAGATAAAAACGTACTGGAAAATCTTAACCTAAGTATTTCCCCCGGCGAAAAACTCGCCATTGTAGGCCTAAACGGCGCAGGCAAAACCACCTTGGTAAAACTCCTGTGCGGCCTATACGACCCTACAGAAGGCCAAGTCCTCCTGAATGGAAAAGACATCCGAGACTTCGACAGAACCCAGTACTACAAGCTGTTTACCGCTGTGTTTCAAGAATTTAACATACTCCCAAATACAATAGCAGAAAACATTGCCCAGGGAGTCACAGGTATAGATATGCCACGCGTAAATCAATGCCTAGAAACCGCAGGCCTTACCCAAAAAATATCTGCGCTGCCCCAAGGTACGTCCTCTCTCATGCTTAAAGAAGTAAACCCAGAAGCCGTAGAATTTTCCGGCGGCGAAACCCAGCGGCTAATGCTTGCCCGCGCACTATACAAAGATGCTCCAATTCTCATTCTAGACGAACCCACCGCTGCCCTAGACCCCATTGCCGAAAGCGAACTGTATGAGCGCTACAACGAATTATCCTATGGGCGAACTTCCGTTTACATCTCCCACCGCTTGGCATCCACCAGGTTTTGCGACCGCATTATCTTAATGGACAACAAATGCATAGCCGAAATGGGAAGCCACGAAGAGCTAATAAACCAAGGTGGCAAATACGCCGAACTTTTCGAAATCCAAAGCAAGTATTATAAGGAAGGAGTGGAGGCAGTATGAAAAATATAAAGCTAATCCTACGCGGGTTAAGAATATATTCAAAATTTCCAAAGCCCCTACTGCTTTCCATTACACTCTCCTCTCTAACTCAAGCCGTAATTCCATTCATCAACATTTGGTTTGCCGCGCAAATACTCAACGAGCTTGTAGGCGCAAGAGATCAGAACAGACTCATTTTCCTAGTCGCCCTAACAATAGGGCTAAACTTGGCGGCAAACTTAATAGCCAGCGCCTTAAACCGTTGGCGTGCTGTATGTGCTTCCCAAAACTGGTATGTCGAGCGAAATCTCACCAGCAATAAAATGCTGACCATGGACTATGCAGATGTAGAAGACCCCCAGTTACAGCAGGCTTACAGCCTCATAAACCAGCACCACAACGGCATGGGTTTTGGCCTTGCCACACTGATAAGAACTTATGAAAGCCTAATAGGCGGTATAATTAGAGTCGGGCTTTCCGTGGCCTTTGCCTTTACCTTATTTATATATCCTGTGCCGGAAAGTTCGCCCCTCGCGTTTTTAGATTCCCCATTAATTATAGTTGCCGTGTTATTAGTCATTGTATGTAATGTGCTTCTCGGGCCGCTTATATCCGTCAAAGGTGGCATGGCCTGGGTTAAAGCAACGGACATAAACAACAGAAGCAATCGCTTTTTTGGCTTTTATTGCTTTAATATGATAACCGGGACCGACAGGGCAAAAGATATGAGAATTTATGACCAGCAAACCATGATAGATAAAACAGTACAACAAGGTTTTGATGTACCCGCATGGATGAATATTGCCCGCCACGTAGATAACCACGATACAGTAAACGCGATAATTACGCAGTTCACAAGCGGGATTATCTATCTGTTTGTGGCATTAAAAGCCTTTGCCGGAGCATTCCCAGTGGGTAACATCGTACAATATGCTGGGGCAATTTTACAATTTGGCGAAGGTTTTGGTTCATTAATAATGGCTGTCGGCCAGCTTGTAAATAACAACCCATATCTGGAAAAGGTGCTGGACTTTTTAGATACACCAAGTAAAATGCACAAAGGCACACGTCCGGTGGACGCAAATAATTACGAAATCGAATTTAAAAACGTATCTTTTAAATACCCCGGCAGTGAAAAATACGCCTTAAAAAACCTATCCATGAAATTAAACATAGGCCAGCGTTTAGCCGTAGTAGGCATGAACGGCAGCGGAAAAACAACCATGATAAAGCTGCTGTGCCGCTTATATGACCCAACGGAAGGTGAAATTACCCTAAATGGAATAAACATTATGGAATATGACTACGACCAGTACTTAGCCATATTTGGTGTAGTATTCCAAGACTTTGAGCTGCTGCCCTTCACACTTGGGCAAAACGTTGCCGCCAGTGTAGAATTTGACGAGACAAGCGTGCTTAAAAATTTAGAACTGGCCGGATTTAACAATAAACTCGAAAAAATGCCCAATGGGCTGAACACTTACCTCTACAAAAATTTTGAAGAAGAGGGCATAGAAGTTTCCGGCGGAGAGGCACAAAAAATAGCCCTCGCCCGGGCTATGTACAAAAATGCACCATTTATAATATTAGACGAACCAACCGCCGCTCTTGACCCAATTGCTGAATACGAAATTTACTCCACCTTTAATGAGATTGTAGGAGATAAAACCGCTGTGTACATTTCTCATAGGTTATCATCCTGCAAATTTTGTGATGATATTGTAGTTTTCCATGAAGGAGAGCTGGTACAGCGCGGCAATCACGATACTCTTGTTGAAAGCCAAAAGGGCAAATACCGGGAACTATGGGATGCCCAAGCCCAGTACTATAGCAATTGAAAAAAAACAACTGATTCCGAAAATGGAGTCAGTTGTTCTTTCTCTTCCAACTTCAATCCTGCCTGTTTTGAATATGAAATACCTTAGACTATGAAACACCTTGTAAAAACAATATCATGATGTTAGAATGCAATTACAACTTAAATGTTGTATCCACACTACCAGAAAGGGCATAATATGAATGTATATCACTATGAAACCGCTGGCGGTAAAAATTTGATATTGGATTACATCAATAGCCTAAGCAAAGCGGAAATTATAGACGGTCTTTCAGTTTTGGAAAAATTCGAGAATGACAAAATCGACACCTTAACAATAAAGCCGTGGCAAGGCAAAATCAGCGAAGTGTATTTCTACAAGCATAACGGAATCTTTTATATTGTTGTCAATGGTGATGACGTTTATATGCTCCACGCTTGCCGCAAGCAGAAAAATAAAACGGAAAAGCGTGACAGTGAAATTGTAATTAAGCGAGCAAAAGAACTGGGCGAACAGTTATCCAAGAAATTTATTTAAGGCAGGAGGTTACGAATATGCCATTTCAAAAAGTAAATGTGTCAGCAGTCATTGAAGAAACCTTAAGTGCAGATGCTGAACTAAAAGAGCTGTGGGATAACAGTAGAATGGAGTACGCTGTATTGGGTAACTTGGTCAAAATCAGAAAAGAGCGAGGTCTTTCTCAAACTGAACTTGCGGAAAAATCGGGAAACAAACAGCAAGTTATCTCTCGTCTAGAGAAGAAAGAAAACAGCCCAACGCTTAAAACAGTGTGTAGTATCTTAAATGCACTGGATTACGAAATTCAACTTGTGCCAAGAAAGCAGAGCCTGTAGTTGATGGGGGTTTTGCAACAACGACAGAAAAAGCCATTTACATCGCACTTACAAGCTCAGCCATAACTTTGGGATGAATCTTGTAACTTTTATGTCTGGTATCGCCACTGCCGAAAAATATGTAAAACTAGCTTGTTTGACAAGAAATAACGCAGTATAATGCCTGTAACACATACGCACGAAGGTGGAACGGATTTTTTATTTTAGGGCTTGCTTCCGCGAAAGGAGGGTAATTGTACTCTGATCGAGAGGAGGTGATACGCCATGACGACGTTTGAAGCGATTATGATTATGCTAACTTTTGGCTCGCTGATTGTTGCTATCATTACGCTTGTAGTCTTACTAGTTAGGCACCTAAAGAGAAAAAAATAACCGGCCCCTTGTGCAGAGGGTTTAGCCGGTTATCTTCACAGTAATACGATTATAAGCAAGCCCACCGCTTTTGTCGCGGTTGTGCTAGAGAGATGTTCGCAGTTTCCGCTGCAACATCTCTTGTTTTTTATTCTGTGGTTATTATACGCCTTTTATACCCAATTGTAAACTTAAAAAACTTCCCTGTAGAATGGCGTATTTTGCTGTTTTGTTGGCCAAAGCATACAAAAAAGGTGTAAATCGGCACTCCTTTATCTTTGGTATTCATCATACGTGCTATTATCTGCTTTAACGTTATTGTCTCATGTTTTTTTACTTCTTAGGCTTTTTTCGAGTTTTGGAAGCTGATTTTGATGGCTGGGTCCTATTCTCGTACTTTACAAGAAGTTTTAAATATTCACTCATAAAGGCTTTGCCTTTTTCTGATAATGCAGAAGACAAGGTGTGCATTTGAATCATGAATGGGTCTTCGGAAGCGATTTTGGGGTGTTTGCTTAAATTGCCCAGCATATAATTGTAGTCTACATTCAGTGCTTTTGCACAAGCCATAAAGTTTGTCATGCGTAAGCCTCGGCCGCCGCTTTCAACTGTTTTTAGAGAATCCGCATCAATTCCTATCCTGTTGGCAAGTTCTTCTTTGGAAAGGCCAAGTTCTACCCGGCGGGTTCTAATTTGGTGCCCCATAAAAAGATTAATTATCTCTGTTGGTGGTGCTGTGTCCATTTTGTGATAGTATTCTACTATGTCTTCTTGAGCACCCTTAAATGCTGGTTTATTATCCAATGCCTTTAATGCTGTAAGGGTTTCAGCTATTTCGTCAAAATTTTCATAAAACACAGCTTGTCGAATGAGAAGAATTGTCCTGAGTACAAGAGAATCTGTGCCCATTTTTTCGCATATGGCAACACCAGCTTTAGTGCAGTGGTTAAATAATGTCTCTACTTTTTTGGGGTCTTCATTGTCATAAAACCTAGAGTATAATAGCCTATATGACATATTGCAAAATACTATTCGCTTTGTAGCTTCACATGATTCATGGTCAGCAAGGTTAGTATCTAAAGCATCTAATGCTTTCTTCATTAATCTAGTACATAATTCATAGGATTTTATATAACCCAACATAGTTGCTATCGCTTCAATTTCAAAAAAACCATCTCCTATGGTTTGCAACAATTCGACTGTTGTCTTTGCGGCATCAAAGACACTTTCCCTATCCATGCCTAGGTAATCTATTTTTCTTACTCGAGCTATATGTAATACAAGCTCTAGTTGGGCATCCGATCCATTTTCATTTAAATATATTTCCAGATCTTCTATTACTTCAGTAAATCCACTGACATCGCCCATTTTAAGTTTACGATACACATCGATAAGTTGCTCCTTTGTTTTCACTGTCAAACACCCCATTCAAAAAAGTAATTGAAGTTTACATCACAATCTATTATTCCGATTTTGCCCCGAAAGTTTCCCTATTGAGATTGTAAAACAAGTTTATAATACGGTAAACTAAATCAGAAGTTGCAACGCGAAAGCATCTTACAACATTCCCATTTAAGGTTAACTTCCGCATGAAAAATAAAAGGGGCTGTTGATAATCGCCCCTTATTGCCTATTGATTATTTATGACTAATCCCCCGGCCCACAACCAGTACCAAAAGGTTGAATAGGCGGGTAGTCGCCACAAATCCCATAAAGCAAGGCAAAAAGAAATGAATAAAACATACCGTACACCTCACTATCATTAAATTAATAGGCACTCTTATAGTCTTTGACAATTATCTCAGGCGATATAAGATAGCCTAACACATAATGCCCTGTCACAAGCAATACTAGCAGATAAGCAACAGTGTGTAAATAGTAAAGGTGCAAATTTTTTTGTTAAAATTCTACATTTAGTATTTAGGGCCATCCCGGTCCACAACCATTACCAAGAGGCTGAATAGGCACAATAGGCTCAGAACTACTACTAATCCAAAAAAGCAAAGCGCGAAGGAAGGAGTAAAACATACCACACACCTCACTATCATCCAATTGATAGGCATTCTCATAATCTGTGACAATTATCCTAGACGATATAAGATAGCCTGACACATAGTACCATACCACAAGCAATACTAGCAGACAAGCAACAATATGTAAATAGCAAAATTGCAAATTTCACTAAAATACTACGAAAAAAGTCAAAAAGACCCCTCTTGCTGCGCCAGTCCGTCTGTTGTAAATTAATGGCATATTTTATACTATACCTCCACAGGGTAAAATTCCCAAAACACTAGGAGGTATTAACATGTCAAACGCAAGCAGATTTAGCTCACCATGTACCCTAGACGAACAAAACCGTCTAAGAATACCATCAGGCCTACGCAAGCTATTAAAGCTACAAGAGAACAGCACCCTAACCGTATTTGCCAACCTAAAAAACCGGGTTGTAGAACTCATACCCCAAGAAGGTGGCCCCATACCCATAGACCCCATTGGCCGCGTACAACTTAAAGCAGATTTATGCGACGCCATGGACTGGAGCCCGGCAGACGAAATTTTTGTAAAGCTAAACAAGCAAACCAATGGCGTAACACTGTCTCTGTACGACAAGCATGACCCAACCTGCGCCTTTTGCCAAAGCGAGGATACCGCAATTAGAATGAACAACCTGGCTGTTTGCAACTATCACCTTTCTCAAATTACTAAAGCCGATATCGATCTACTAATAAAGTCTGCCTTAAATCCCCCTCCTGCCATTGGGAATGGCACAAAGTTTGTAACCTTAGCCCCGGCAGGCCGGGTGCTAATATCTGCAAACTTCTACAGCAAATTAGGGCTGTCAATGGGCGGCAGATTAACCGCACGTATACACCCCAACAACTATATAGAACTTACCGCAAAAGAAGATGGGGAGCTAATTCTTGGCGGCTTAGATCTAGTCCAGCTTCCAAAAGAAATGCTCCAAAAACTTGGCTGGAAAGAATCCGACAAACTTGCCATGGATTTTGATGCAGACAATAAGCTAATAACCATCACACTTGCAGATAAATATGTACCAAAATGTGAGTTTTGTGACAGTGAGGACATTGTGCTTACCATACAGGGCATGGATATTTGCCGGTATCACGTAGGTGCGTTTAGAGAAGCTGCCAAGTAGATTTTTAGAAGGTTTTTAGTATGTATATGTAAAATCAAGTGGTTGCGCTCCGCAACCACTTGATTTCATTTATGCATCTCAATTCCACTGTTTAGCCTTTTCACAGGCCTGAATAACCTCATCTGTAAATCTATCAAACTCAGGGTCATCCTTCTGCATTTCAGGGTTTTTCAAATAGGTCTCAACAGACCACTTCACACCCATATCAAAGCGGGTGGTCGCGCAATAATCCGGCACAAGCCTCTTCAGTTTACTATTGTCAAACACGATAGAGTTAGATTTATCACCTAAAAGCGCACCTTCTCGTTCCGGATCCAATGCTATTAAAAAGTCGGATGCTACGTGATAAGGTTTGGCCGTTACACCAAGGGCATCACCTATTAGCTTATAAATTTGATTCCATGTAAGGCTTTCATCAGATGTTATATGCACTGCTTCGCCAATTGCGTGTATATTTCCTAAGAGGCCAACAAAGCCCTTTGCAAAGTCATCGGAATGTGTTACCGTCCATAAAGACAGGCCATCACCATGCACCAATACAGGCTTGTTTTCCATAATGCGCTTTAACACCTGCCACTGTCCATTTTTGCCATAAATACTTACAGGTACAACATTTCTGTCATAAGTATGACTTGGGCGAACGATAGTAACCGGAAAACCTGTGCTACGGTATGCTTCCATAAGCATGTTTTCACAAGCTATTTTGTCCCGGGCATACTGCCAATAAGGGTTTGCAAGTGGCGTGCTTTCCGTCACTTTGTAATGGGCAAGGGGCTTTTGATAAGCGGCTGTCGTGCTTATAAATACATACTGCTTTGTGTTTTTTGCAAATAGTCGTATATCGCGCGCTACCTGGTCTGGGGTGTAATTTATAAAATTGGCCACTACATCAAATGTATGACCTTTTATGATGTCAGATACAAGTGCTTCGTTGTTAATATCTCCTCGCAAATGTATTGCATCATCTATAACCCCTTTGTTGCCACGGTTTAACAAATATACTTGATGCCCCATTTGTATGCAAAGTTTTGTAATGGCGGCACTTATTCTACCCGTGCCGCCAATGAATAATAATTTCATTACAGTGTTTTTAAGAACGCGCAGTCTTCTTCTACGCATTTAAAAATATCTCCTGCATAGTCGTACTCCCGCTCTACAATAAAGCCTTGTGCACCTTGCTCCAATGCCGCGCTTACAACGGTTGGCCAATCTATAAGGCCTTTACCTGCGGCAACGTTCCATGCAGCTTGGGCTTTAAACTCTTCAATTATCTCCGGCGGAATATTCCAGTTGCCATCTGCATCCCGGTATTTGCTCAAATCTCTTGCTTTTTCTGGGCCTGCTACTTTTGCACACTCTTTTACATGTATAAGGTTAAAACG
>Ga0136643_10001116_pt1 | contig 31964 bp, 7 predicted proteins | sample TergutLab28metaG_FD_96883 | JGI IMG/M metagenome (GOLD analysis project Ga0136643, IMG submission 96883) | Labiotermes labralis P1 segment gut microbial communities from Petit-Saut dam, French Guiana - Lab288 P1 (version 3) (version 3) | ecosystem: Host-associated > Arthropoda: Insects >...
CTCTCTCTCTCGCTCTCTCTCTCTCTCTAACTGGCCATGGAATCTGCGCCTTTTGATATCTAAAATCGCAGCATATCTTGAACACGTGTGTCGCTGAAGCACCTAACCATTACAATAAAATGTCCCTAATCTTACTGCGATCGACCTTTAATATTACTTAACGCCGAGAAAGCTGGTTAAAGTGGTGATTCTTCTCTTGTGCGCTAGTGAGGCTCCCGGTTCAAATTTCAGACAGCGCACAGGTCCTTCAGACTTCTTCTGTAGTTTTCCTCCATATTTCTAAGCTAGTGCTTGTAGTAATGCTTAAACTATGGTTTTTCAAATTGTGCTATGCGCACCACTACTGTTAGGCCATCCATTCTTACTGGTAAGCAGACTGATTAAAAAGCTGGAAAATAAGAAAAATAAAATTTAAAAAATGTAAAATAAAACATAAACCACCAGTGTTTGTTAACAAGCAGCCTTCCTGACAACATTGCATAAGTCTCCTCTGTTAGCCAGTCATTCCAATTTCAGCTTTTTATTTATATACGCAAAAGAATTATTTGTAGTAATTTCTTTCATTGGTATGCCAGCTACAATCTTTAAAAAAAAACTTCCTTAAACTACGTTACAACATCTTCCACATCCATTCCAAATCATTTTTCACTGTCTTTCAGTCGACTACATGTCGAGCAAGTCACTGAAGGTCGTCAGCTTTGTAAGTCACAGAGAAGTCGCCAAAGAACTACAAACGTATATTTCGTAACTAAAACCCACACGAAATTCAAACCGCTATTAAGATCCTCAAAGCTCACAACAAGCCAAGATAAGCCATTTTCCCTTAAAAGGCTTAGAAGGCTCTACAGACGGCAGAGTTACTTTGTTCCATAAGCTTTGCGAATCACACTGCCTTTCATCACTACATGAATTGAGACGACAAAATTAGTCAAATTTATGAGCAATACGTCAGGGGAATATGTACTGAATCCAGTTAATTGTACACGTAACCATAAATAACCGTTATTTTGAGATGTCCTCCTAAGTGTTTCTGCCCCTATAGGCCATCTTCAGGGAGGAAATTTGCAAAGAAAATCTTTGTAATAACAATTGTTAAAGATGTGCATATATTAATTTAAAATACAGCATTATCAGTTAAAATACTGCTAAAAATTACAGAATGTAGGTTAATTAAAGTTATTCTACTTTTCTTGAATATTTTATGTTCAGTGACAGACAAACCTCTATGTCACTGCTGGCATCATATTCTACGGGAATTATTTTCCTGGGTTGTGTGTTGATGTTCAATTATACTGCAGTGGATCACTCAGTACTCAGTCCCCGCGTACAGATAAATGGATCTCTCTATATTATGTGCCAAGTGAAAGAAAATTTTTAAGTGACACACTTCGAGGAATGAGGTCAATGTCCGTGTTGCGTATAATAACTTATCCACTTCACTTTTTTGTTACGCAGTGTTTCGGCAAACAAACAAACGATACATCCTTGCTATCTTTTACAAGACAATTAAACTCGTTAATCACGCCAAATACATGTCTGTCTGGTATCTAATTTGAGCTTACAAGTCTCACGGGCACTTGTAACATCCTCGGTGCAATTTTCAGATAATGTACTTTCTGTAGTCGTTGACGTAGATTTTCCCGTCAGGGTATATCTGATGCATTTCATGCATCTCCCCTCCACACTTCCTAAATTTGCTCGCTTGAGAAGTCAGGGAGCGGCAGGGCAGTTTTACGGAACCTGTGAGTCCAATGTAAGAAAAAAATCGCGCCCTGCCTAGTGTAATTCTTGAGCTGAAGAAAAAATGTTTTGGTAAAAATCCAAAAAGCAAAAAACTTTCGCAGTCTTCTCCATGCACTTGTCATTAGCTCAGCTACTTTATACCCGAGGTCGGAGACCGAGTTATTTATTAGTTTTTCATACTCAGGTGTTCGTGGTATTGTCATAATAGTCGGTAGACAGCACTTCGAAACTGAAGCGATTTACATACTGACTTGAACCAAGTTTTTCTTACCTTCCCTCCGTTTCTCGAAGCGCATTCTGCAATAGTAACACTATATTGTGCAAACTTGACAAACTTAATGACAGGCAAACGTGTGTGTGTGTGTGTGTGTGTGTGTGTGTGTTTGTGTTTCGTGCATGTATTTGTTCGTAATTCATACTCGTACTAATGCAGTTTATCCTACCGCATGACAAATATTCGAAAATTTTTTACTCTTGATGGACTATTCCGATCAGTCTTGAGGTCAATATGTGACACATGCCTTTTCCTTGCTCTCTTCCGAAGCCCACGTTGTGTTTCTCTCAGTTTAAGCAGGTCATGACCAATTAAGGAAATATTTCGGACCCGACCAGCGTCCTAAAATGCACATTGCTCCAAACGTTTCGTGTTATACAAGGACGACACTAAAATACATCGTGGAAACTTCCGTGACGAAATTGGCCGCTGAAAACGCTGTGCAGTTCCTTTTCAATATTATCACATTCAACGATAGAAGTTCCACAGTGCAAGCAGTTAACTGATAATATAACCAACAAAATACACAGATTATAGATCTGTATTTATCCTACTTACTCGTGAATTTATTTAACACTTCTTTATTCACAATCAACGAAAGCCGTGTAAAAAAACCCCTGTAAATTAGCACACTGAATGTTGTTGTCTGCAGAAGTGTGTGTTTTAATTCGTAAGTGTAAAAACGAAGCTCTAACAGACTATTTCAGAATACTAGTTCGGTCTATTTTCCAAACCAATCATCGTACTGGAAAATTATATCTTCCCTGCTTTCAAAAACAGTATATTCCTAGGAATACAATAGATTGACTACCTCATAACGGGAGACTGGCTCATTCAAAATATATATATATATATATATATATATATACCAAATTTGAACACCTCTTTCGTTGCTATATAAACTCTGTAACTGAAACTGCGTCTCTGCATTAAAAAGAATTAAAAATATTTTCTCCGAACGGAAGTTGCAATGCGTGAAAACATCTAAGTCCATTTCCTTTTACATCCGCTCGGACTTACCAGTCTACATGTACCGTATTATATAACACATCAAATGATATGGGACGAACAATTACGACGTACAAAGCGAATATGCCTGTAAGATGAAACAGCAGTTTTTAAATTGCATGTACAGTATCGTGCACTCCTTGCAGACAGTGGCCGAGTGAGGGCCGAAGAAAGGACTATGGTTTGTGGCGACACTGTTGTGTACGTACGATCCTAATTTGGTGCAACACGGACGTGAATCGTCAACTTCACGTATCGGACTTTTACCCGCAGGAAGAGTCTACGACATCCATGGTGAACCCCAAGCAATTCTATTCAATGAGGCCTAGAGCCAAGTACGGCTTGCCCATCCCAGGGCCTAGTCACCACACCGACACTGCCTGGTCTTATTTTATGATAACAAATAATATCGATGCTCTGGTTTACAAAACCTCAAATAAAGCCTCACAGTCAAAAGAAGAAAACATTACTACGTGATTTATCATCCGATTCACGGCGATGCAGACGTTGCAGCTCGTTATGGGGGAGTTGCCACTACATGAACCAAGTCAGGGCGATATAATCCTAGTACATCTGTACATAAAGTGTTGCTGACTCAATAGGCCTCTACTCCAACTTGGGAAAACTCATGGGAAATTTTCAGTGTGAGGGAAACCCCAATATAGAAGTTTGAGCTGAGTTTTAAATTCGTTAGTTTCCGTAATGTGATGATGAAGATTATTGCGAATGACAGTTTCAAAACATCAATTAATTAATTAATTAATCGTGTACTGATATCACAAAAAGGGGAAATGAGCACTGTAAGTGCTAAATTCATGATAAGAGCATATGCTTTCATGTTGTCGCTGCCTCAGGTGGCGTTGTAGTTTTTCATGTAGTTGACACTACGTCATTTAGTACACGTGGTGTTACAAACGTCTCGAGAATCAAGATCACAAAGCGTCATCCAGCAATGTGAAGAACGCTCATATTACATGTATTTCATGGACCAACTCTTACTTCTTTGACACAATCTGTAAGTTGTGTGGGTTTGTCCCACCTCGCATATTTGTGCAGCTGGTTTGATGCGTACAGAATGCTCGCCAGGTCGAGTGATCCACTTGGAATGCTGTAGCCAGTATGGTGATGCTGCATAATTGTGTTTCGAACAAGAAGGAGTCAAGTGTGAAGCCTACAGCATGCAATATCTGAACAAAACCACTTTTTTAACTGTGCAAGCTAGGCATTTTACGTATAACGTAATATCGTGGCGTGTTCACGTAATGTGAATACCCCCTCGGCTATCCTAGCAGTCTGATACCATTACACTGGAAGGCAGCGTTTATATTTTGGGAAGGGGGGGGGGGTGCGATGTATTGTAGCTGGCAACGTAAAAAACATACTTAGGTCTTCACGTATCGTGCCCGATATTTTTACCCGATTTCAACTAAACGTGGAATTCCTCAACAGCTTTTCATTTAAGTCCCCAGTATCAAATTTAATTTAAATCCGTCTATTGGGAGACACGCAGAGGACAGCCAGACAGCAGAACACCTTACCGAGCACTTCAGATGAAGAGAAAGCATTTGTGGATATTTGATGTCACCGGGAACAGCAAAACGTACTTGGTCTTCAAGCAAAGTGCCCGATATTTTTGTTTCATTTTAATAAAGTTTGAATTTTTCCCGAGCGATTTCACATCCTCACTGTCAAACTTTACCTAAATTCGTCAATTCGAGCCGCCCTGATGCAAGCAGACCGACAGACGGATAGGCAAATGCAAGGACATATCGAAGGTAATACATGCTTCTCGTAACTATGCCAACGCGCCTAAAAATGAAGGGTATGAGGTATATTTACCTGATGTAGGATCTAGTTATAAAAGGTAATGTAAAGTTCAGCCTATAACCTTCATTGAAGGCACAGAGTGAGAGTATAGTTGTACTTATACTCTTTGTTTAACCTCGGCGCAAGATGTGGGTCCAAATCGTAGCGAATTGCTATACCGACTGACCTATCCCGCCCCATACGGATTTGGTTATAAACATAACAAAGCACTATCAGTTGCTAAGTTTGTGTACCATGATATAAAAGTCTAAATTGAGTTGTGTGAGTACACAAATTTGAAAGGTGGTGACTGTGGCTTCTTGCAGTGTCCTGTAGCTTTATTTGGCTGGACAGAAAGAGAAATACAGTATCCTCAGGCAGGACGCCATGAAACTCGACTGAATTTCGAACTGTAAACTGCAACTATGCTACTTTAGCTTTTAAGATGCTAGGAATATGAATGTCACTAGCTTCACCCTTCATAAATGATCTTTAAAACTGCATAATCACTCAGGCAGGCAACACAACAAGGTCTCCCATCTTTCTTAAACCCAGAGCTTCTTACAGCAATTACACGTGCCGCCTATTGGACCATTTCAGGTGCGAAAAGTAGGTAGTCCAAATTCTTACTCTGCACACATTGAAGCTCAATTTTAATCTTTCCACCCAAGACTGTTTCACCTATGTGGTCACTTCCATTCAGTTTTTCCCGTAACGGGTGTCAAGAATTACTTCTCAATTCCTTGCGTACTACATACCCTGCCAATCTCAATCCCTCTAAACACACACTCATGCTGCTGAAGTCTCAGATGTTGTTGATTAGAGAACTGTCGATAGACGTGGTAAAGACTGCCTTGATACGTTTTTCAGGTAGGTAATAATATCTTGGTGACAACTGGAGGCTAATTTTGGAACTGACAATCTCGCTGTTAAACTGGGGGGATGGAGGGTTGTTAAATGGGAAAGGAATTAAACTGAACTGAATGATCTGAATTCTTCTGTGGTGTTCTGAAAGTGTTAGGCAGCTACTCACATCCACAAACACCAATTCCATCACCGATGAAGTTGTATCAAGCGATAGCGTTGCTGACTTGCATGCAGTAGGTGCCTTATTCGAATCTCGGCTTGGATACCGAAGTCTTTTCTTGATTTTTCTCAGTCTTTCTAGAGAGACTTCCGGATTGTGTCTCGGTTATTTCATTTCCAATTCCTACCATATCAATTGCAATTCTTCATTTACCATTTACCCATCTGACATCAGAGACACTGACAGACCTAACATAACCCATAATAAATAAATAAATAAATAAATTGCTCTACCATGCATATTATTTTCGTCCTAAAGCAAGGCAGAGACCGGAAGCAAAATGCAGATGGATAGTATTATATGCAGTGTTTTAAGAAAGACCGAGTGACAGTATTCTGTAATATGGCTGACTGACTGACTAACTCCATGGAGCACAGTACTTCCTGAGAAGCTAACAAATCCTCAGCTAGTCAAGAAATGCCTGCATTTCATGGAACCCGAAGCTTCATTGCTACACTGACAAGCGTCCGCCAATTGTCCCTATCCCAATCCAGATTAATCCATTCCAGGGCTTCCCGCCCCACTTCTTGAATATCCATTTTAATATTTTCTTCCCAGCTACACCTAGGTATTCCAAGTGGTCTCTTTCCCTCAGTTTTTTCCACCAAACTCTGTATGTACCTCTCCTGTCCCCCATACGTGCCACATGCTCAGCCCATCTGCTCTGTATTAGCTTTGGTATGAAGTTTCGAAAACATGACGACAGCGAATGAAGAAATGGAAAGGAAGAAGTCGTCTTGTTGACAGCTTATTTTACGACCGTCTTTCCTAAAGAGACTGAGAAAAGTCACGATATTATTTTCTGACACGGGAAATGCATGATTATGTCTTTTCGTATTTCTTTTTAACGCTGAAGTATAAAGAATTCGTCACTCATCTCAAAACGGCCAAGCTATATGACTTCATATTCGCCTGTATTTCAACAGCGCCTTCAGAGCTGCTGTCCGCCCACGATTCATTACTGTGCTCGTCGAAATTAGATTTCTCATTGTAAAACTTTGTGCAACACAGTCAGAGCGTCATTTCCTGGCGCCCCCGTAGGTTGAGTATTTCCCTTGTTTTCCTCTTCCTGGTTGTTTTTTTTTTCCAGCATTAAGCTAGCATAACCATCAGATTGGTCCATAATTTTTAACGCTTTATGCTTGTTTATGATTATAAGGGTGTTCACATCTGCCGGACGATAAGGTCCGCCGCGCCATCAGCCATGTGTGAACAATTGCAAGAAAGCGTTTAATTGTTCAGTGCCCACTGGTTTACTACCGCCATCTTCGGTTTTTTGACTTGGGTTGTTCTCCGGAAGCCACCGCAGGACCTTCGGCTTATTTGAACATGCATTCATTACTGGAAATCAGAAGTTCACGGACAAAGTCACGATTTTTTATTTGAACTCCTTTATCGTCACTTGTGTATGTATTTACTTAACTCCATAGCACAGCGTCTTCCTTCTGTGACTAGTAGCTATTCTGCCGATTGAGAAACAGATCCATTACTACAGAATCGCTAAAAGAAGAAGAAGAAGAAGAAGCCGATTTTATCGACATCCTGAGAGATTTTAATCCGCTACATGTCTTGTTTTTAGAATGTTTTTATAATATACAATTTAATATAATATTACCAGGTTTCTTCTACGCTAATGGCGGTAACGGTGCCCGCGAGGTCTAAGGTCTTCTACTTAGAGGACACTGGAATTTTGTGCTCGAATACCACTCGGGCCATAGACGTATTTCTGGGTTTTTCTCCGATTCTTTGCCTGTATAGGTAGAGGCCAAGCGAGAGCCCATTACTTCCATAAAGTCCACCTAAATATCCACAAACATTATTTACAAACCAGAAATAGGAGTCAATGGATCGCAATGGCTTTAGCGCCGTCAGACAAAGTATGTCCACAAATATAAAATCATAGTTTTAAATTCAGGTTTTTATAATATACAGTTTTACAGTTTTCCCCTCTTTCACACCCCTGCTACACGTACATCCCAACATATCCGACTGTCCTTGCTGTGATTCCCAATCCTTTCATCCTTCATTATCATCCAATCTTCGAAGCTATGTCACATGAGAAACGAGTAGCGCCCTGAAGTGAACCACAAAGCACAGAAATACAGAAGCGAAATAACGTGTGGCAGGATCAGCCCGTAGCAACAATAAGTAAGGCTTCTTCAGGCTAAATGAGCGTACAACTCGGAAGTGGCTGATAAAGGTCTTCCGTTTCATTCACAATCAGTAATAACGGCGAAGAGTTGTGTTGAGAGCAGGCCCACATGTTTTTAAATTCACATCTAACAGGAACATCGATTACTCCCCAATGTACAGGATAAGCAGTTCAATTGGAAGTATTTGCAATACATAAACTTTCAATACAGGAAGTCGAATGGCCTAGTGAGAAATATATATATATATGTGTTTGTGTGTGTGTGTGTTATAGAGGCATATACTAAAAGCGGTAAAATTCTATGTTTATGAATAATTAATTCTTATCATGTATCCCGGACTCTGATTTTATTCCCAAGGCGCTGGAACCTATTAAATATTACAGCATTAAAAACATGTATTTACATTAATCGGTCTCACTGATATAAGATATAGAAGTGGAAGGCGTCGCAATGTTTTTTTTTAAGAATTTTTCACAGCCGTTATTTGCACTTATATTTACATTCACTTCTATTTCACTTGTGTCAGAGTGTCAATATTTATTCAATTTGGTTAAGGGAACAATTTTGTAACTTGTCCCTGTACATGCTCTATATACTTTCTGTGCGATAAATCTTTAAATGCAATAAGTAAGAACAGTGAAATAATTTGGCTTCTTCCAAAATCTCTCAATGTTATTTATTTGGCCATTAATATGGTCATCATTTGGTTGGCTGCCATGACATACAGGCGCTAGTCTACTGCCTCTTCAATCGTACACCGATCAAGCGTCAATTTTTTTCTATCGGTGTACTGCTATTTGGTTGAGCCCTATATTAAACTCTTCATGCTCATCTCTTGCTTCAGACTCAGTCCCTACCTCACAGCGAAAACAATATTTCTCGGGTATAGTAACTGTTTAGCCAAGAGTGCATACCTCACAGAAAACACACAATCCGGTAACACTCATCACAGTAACCATAGTGCCAAACAGTCCTTTATTGTCATTGTGGTTGCAATGTACTTTATATATAAATAGCCTGTTTATGATGAAGACAAAACACAAACTTATGCACATTGCTAGGCCTATATCCCAGCATTGATTGAGAGTGGATAGTGGTCTTTTTTTTTTGTCCAGGTCTAAATTTCCCCCTCCGGATTAAGATATTATTTTTGTGATGCTGTTCATGTCACGTTTCATTCACAACACTGGTTTAAGAGAGTCTGGAAAGCGATGACAAATTAGAAGCTCTCGTTTGGTTAATATGAGGAATTCCTCTTCAGGGTACATAGAATCCGGAGCTCTAGAACATGACGTGACAATGTTACTTGCAGTATAAAGCATGAGATGTTCATGCCGCCGGGAAGTCAGTACAAGTCCGGTTTTTTGCTGGACAGTCAAGTTCACTACAACCTAACAAGAATGGTATATTGTTCTCAGCAGATTTTCAGGTTATGTAGTCCATTGTCCATCCGGCATCAAACGGACTCACGTGCCCGTCCCTGGTAGTGAAGATGATAAATAACGGTGTCGATGGAATCACGACTGACTGGAAAGACACGTCCCATTATTCCTTCCACCGCAAATCCCATAATTCTTATGGTATTTGTGGCGCAGACTGTGAAATACTTAATACCTTCCTAATAGCATAAAAGTATACAAATTATAAAAAAACATATATTAATATAACCGCCTCTGAGCATCTGGTATCTATTTACTTCAATGAATCTTTGGCGACAGAAAATTATTCTAAATCCTACCTCCAGATCTTTCTTCGCAGAGAAGAAAGAAATATTTCACATCGAAGTTTTATATTTTAATGCTCAGTCCAAAAATTATCGGGGCAAAACTTTGGCACCGAGCAGGTTGCCTAAGCCGTAAACCTTGACTTTGATTCGGAGAAAGACATTCTATCGGCAATACATGCCAAAGGCATTTTTTTCCTTCCGCTAGGCGAATATCTGTAAATCACCTTTAAATAAGTCATAATTCATTCCTCCCTATGCGTGAAGTTCAGCTGTTGTGATCGTTGTGTCATTGTATGCTACATTAATAATTGTTACAGTTGATACAACATTTATGGTATACGCCTTTACGCATTATGTCACTGTTGGTGTTTTTCAGTCTATGATAGTCATATGAATTCAAGGCTATTCTCTCTCGGTGGTATCGAACAATGCACCACAGCCTGATGCTGAGAGGTGTGCGTCGTATAGCAAGCCCCTTACGAACAAGGACTTCCAGATGTCGCTATAGATCTGGATGGAACGTACCGCATTCCTCATACTGGGTCCAGTGATGTTATGAAGCTTTGAATTTAGCCTTTCCAACAGAAGTTATTGCGCTCGTCGATAGACCAGACCTTGTTCTTCAAACCCGTCAGACCAGACAATTTTCAAGTTAAGACATGCACGCATGTTCACTACATCCGTACTTTTTCTTTCTCTTCTTCCTCTTTATAACATCTTAACTTCCTATTTTTTCAAGCTCATCACCTGAAATACCAGTTTCAAAACCTACACATTCTTCTTCTATATTTTTCAGTTGTAGCTCCAAAAAAACATCAAATTTCTTTAAAAATTGTCCCCCTTAGACCATTAGGTTCCCCTACACTTTACAGTTTTTAGTTTTCTTTTGTTCGTCCTGCACTTACTTATGTGTCTTTTCTATCCTCTGTCTTTACTTATCTTTTAATTTTCTTTCTACTACCTTGAAAATTGTCCAGTATAGGTCGAGGATTATCCTGTTGTGACTCGATGTTGAAGCGTTAATTTTAGCTGTGCTCACCTGGTGTAGATGTAACGAATTTCTTAAAGAAACCATAAAAAATTTACTCTGTCGCTTTCATATTAGGTGATGAAGTTACTTAATTAGATACACTGGTGATTTATATCCCATCTCTAAACCCAGAAAACAAAGTCTGCGTTATTACAAATTGTGCCTAAAAAACAACATCTTTTGAGACTTTAAATCGAATTTGATAGTTGTGTGCGTTAAAGCACTTTCAAATTCGTTGCCAGCAAATTCGACAATAACTGCTTCTCACGATCTTAAAATAATTTTCTGGAAATTTCGTCCACATATAAGTTACTTTGTTGTACACAATCTGAACATGTCCATTACAGAGGCTAGTGAATTTTAGGGGTATAATGAGAACAAAAGCCGGTCTCAATGGCAGCGCCGTCTAAGGAGTAGGTCTGCGGCCGCTCGCCTGCTGAGAATGTGGGTTCAAATCCCACCGAAGGCATGTACGTTTGTCTGTTGTGATTGTTGTGTGTTATCAGGTAGAGGTCTCTGCGACGAGCTGATCACTCGCCCAGAGGAGTCCTACCGGCTGTGGTGCGTCGTTGTGTGTGATCTAGAAACCTCGTGAATGAGGAGGCCCTGGCCCACTAGGGGGCTGTCGCGCCAAAAACATAAACAAAATGAGATAAAAAGCAAGACAGCCTCTGCTTATTTAGCTTTCATAGACTGGCCCTGAACATGGAGACAGTACAGTCCTCCAAAACATTTTAAAATATTTCCGAGTCGACGCTACGTAAAAAGTTTCATCTTCTCTAGACTTATTTTGAGTATACTATGATTGTGCCCAACATTAAGAAGAAAATGAAACCCTCTGTCTCTTGAGAGAACTTTGTCTATGGAATGAAATGTCAAAGTGTACAGAGTACTCTGATTTGGCCACCAATTTAAATTGTCGGCTATATCGATCATGAATATTTCCCTTCCAAACAGAAAGATAAATAATGACAGAGCTCTCTTGTCAGTTATCTCGATACAAATAGTCATAGTTAATTCTGCTCTTGTTCTGCTGATGCCAGTCTCTCTGCTTGTTTACACAGTGCATGCCCAGTACTTTAGATGGAATGTGTACCGTTCTGATTCCTGTTGCTTCAAGGCCCTACATCTGGTGGCATCGAAAATATTGACTCTTCAAAATAAGCTGAATCGTGCCGAAAAATTCTGCAACCGGTTTTCTGTTGGAGGCATTGTGTATTGACAAATACGTAGGCGGGACTTTTGTAGAATAAATTCTGCACTGTACGTTCAATGACGCAAGTTGAAACTTTCCAGTAACTAATCTGCAACATGGTATTATGGAATCATAAGAACTGATGAAAGAAGAGTATTTAAGGATTTCGCAGCAGGAGAGATGTAGCAGACTTTACCTGAGTAGATACTAAACGGTCAGAAGATAAACACATAAAATTCTGGTCGAAAACCCTGAAGGAGAAGATTATTTGGAAGACTTAAACGCAGATAAGATAATGGTAATAAAAGAAATATTATGATTTCATGTGGCTCAAAACAGAGTCCAGTGGTAGACTCATGTGAGCACGGTAAGGAGGAGAAGAATTTCTTGACTGACTGAACAAAGAAGTACCCTCCAGATTAAATTAATTAGGCTGCCGTAACGTTGAGAAACCTAAATCCTTCACAAGTCTAAATGAAGTAACGGCTGAAGCCTGCATCCGGATACCACACCACTCCAGCCAAACCACAACGTAACACCAACACACATCGAACCAGAACAATACAACCCATGAAATAACTCATCAAATAAGTCGCAAGCTCCTGAGGATGGATGTATTAACATCCGAAACATATTGAGCAGTAAATAATGAAATAAAAAAAAGCAAGTGACATCAAGTTGTTCTCTCTTTATTCAACTATCAAGATGATGCACGATCCAATAAACATAAGATTGACACGTTTCATGTTTTCTCACGGGAAGTGGAAGATATTAACAGTTACACTTAGCTTTTTCTATTATGCTGTTCACACTAATGTATGACTAGAATTATAACTTAATCGTGTTTATATAAGACATGTGCTTTTGTTAATGTTCAACAAGAAAGAGATAAAATTTGACATACATCTTTAGACATCATTTTCAACGATAAAGGCCCTCAAACTCTCTAGCGCACAATTTCTTTGTAACGGTCATGTCTTCCAGCTGGGCTCTGCCTTTTACGGTGTCTGCCCATAATGATAAATCGTTGCATGTTGAAAATTGCTTTATGTTACCAAATGACTACTTTTTTCTATTTGGTATTCGTATGGGCAAGATATGGAAAAACTACCGCGATTGCTGTAAGAAGTTAAATCGAATCTCCATTAGGCATTTGCGAAATCCTGCACTTTCGCAGATTGCGTTTCTTTCTTGATCTTGCATTGAACTCTCTGAAGCATTAAATTTGTTCAAATACTATTTACAAATTTACTTCCACCATGAAAACACGTCGTGACTTCATTAGGCAAATTAACTACTCAAGTTTGCTTAGAATATAATCGCTGTTGACTCTGAGTCTTACTATATATATATATTTATTTATTTATTTATTTATTTATTTGTTTATTTATTTATATATATATATACACACACACACAAACTTTGAAGATCTCTGTGGACAAGATAAAAAAATGTTAATTTTCAAGTAGATTATAGGTATAACAACTATTAAAAGATGTACAGGTCTGAAGCAACGATAAGCCTATATCCCAAGAAGAGTATATTGAGCTGTTTATGATAAAGCAATATCCAAACAATTTAAAGTTATTACAAAGAAGTTGGCATAAAAGAAGCTAACAAAAACGCAGTGAAGTGTGTAGTCAATATAGCAGATCTCAAGAAAATAAAGTATTAAAAAATGGCTTTTTGTTGTGTTTAATATTCGGCTTCGTATTCGTAATTCCGACGTATTTTGAAAGAGTTTATTGTATTAATATTAATCTGGCCAAAGTACGTGTGTTTCCTGCGGCTTTCCACAGGTACTCAATATTTCTATTATCACGTTTTCAAAAAAAAAATATTATTTAATGTTTGTAAATAAGAAAGAATTATATTAATCTCTTAAATAAATTTGTTATAAAAGTTCATAAACAGCATCAATAATATGAGAAGAATTTAACCTCTTTATTAATACATACTCTTTTGTGCGTTGACAGAAGAAAATAATGGATTATTCTTACTTAATAAGTGAAGTTTTTAAAAAGGAAACCGTACGTCTTCACACATTTCTTCTATTATTAATGTCATGAGTCTTCATACTGATCTTTGATACTCGCGCAAAAGTGGGGGGGGGGGGCATTTAGCAGTCTTGGGCATTAAGCCTATATACAGTATACAAGTGTTACCTTACTCTACAGCTACATTTAATAGTTAATTCAAATGTATTAAAATATAACTGAGTAGGATTACAGCAGGAACAAAATATTTCTTTGTCCCCCACGTTGAATCACGGCTACTGCCAACAATAGGGAGATTAACTCAGACGCAATATATGAAGCACATAGTAACAATAAGAGACAGGAACCTTTCAGCACAATGTGGCCCTCGGTGAGATGACTACCCCATTTAGTATGTATGTACACAAGGCATAAAGGAATAGCGCAGAAGTTCTCCATAGCGTAAGTCCTTGTTTTCAAGTGATTTTAAAAATATATCCTGAGGAATTTAGTTGTTTAGATAGACATACATACATATAGCTCAAAATATCAAATAATCAAGGCAGGGCGTCTCGCTGTTACACGTATAGTAATATAGAGGACAAACGTCTGACATGAGCTGTGCGTTTCGCTAACAGTGATATGAATTGAATTTACTTTCAAGATGTTCTTAGAACATCGGTTTTGATACTCCTAATTCTCCTGCATTTTCAAATAAGCTTCAAGCTTATCTTTCCACAACTGCAATTGTGCCATCTTCATTGGCTAGTGTATAGAGACACTGCCGGACCTGCTTTCTCAGAAGCAGTAGGCGTTAGGCATCTTCCCAAGCACAGACGCTGGTTCAATCGAAACACTTTAGAGTCTGGATGATGTCAACCACGAAAACGCAGAGCGAGATCCCGTGCATTGGTCCCAGCAATTTCACAAGATCCGGTAACTACGGGAACGTTACAGTGCTTATTCCTCATGTGTGCATCCCACGGTCACTGTCACAACTACAACCTGCTCTGCCTTCTGTGTCTCGAGTACATATAACGAGGTAGTTTGTCGTTGTGACAAACAACACTGCTAAGAATTGTGGTTTCGCACTTGACGTTACAGGCCTGGAGCGGCCCAGACGGTTCCAGGAAGTTAAGGATTCCAAATTACATGACAAAGGCACAGGATGGTGGTAAGGTTGTCAGCCTTACGCACCGGCCGACTTTACCCCCAGGATATGCTCCTGGTACTAATTTCTGTTAAAGGCTGAGTCGACCCCAGGGCCATAGTGGGATCGGAAGGATTATGTCAATAAAAAATTCCAATTACACCATCTGGAATCGAACCGGCGACCTTCCGATTTGTAGCACAGCACTTTAACCACTGTGCCACACACACACACACATATATATATATATGTGTGTGTGTGTGTGTGTGATTCTTTAGGGATTACATAACAACCAACCTACCGCTGCAAAGAAAATCATAGATAAAATTAGAAATATGTTTTAAATTTAATATATATTTTCCTCGCTCGATATTTTTACATGGCTTTTTAAGGATATGTTAAATTGTCATGTAATTCTCTTCATGAACAATGTCAGTGATGTGCATTTATAATTCCTCTAACAAACCTGAGGAGAATGCGCTGGCTTTTAACACGTATCGTGTACTTTGTGTTGCTGTAATACCAACACATTCGTACATTAGACTGGATTGTATATTATTAAGGTTTACTAGAGATTAGTATTTGCCCGAAAGGCGATGGAAAAGTACCGTTTATGAGAATGTAAAGTGACACACAAAAAAAAATCACCAAATGCAAGTTAGAAATAAGATGGCGAAAATCCTTCATGGAGTACTTTTGGAGAGATCCTGTGTGATTATCAGCAAGCATCAAATTAGGCTCTACTTTTAGCCCGCCAAGTACGTGCAACCCGCAGCGTCATGCTAATAGTTAAGAGCCGCACGATCGGGAAGCTGCATTACCCACACACCCACCTGTTCTTAACGCGCCTTCCTCAGTTCCACGAAGAAACAATGTCGACTCCCTAAGCCGTTTGAAAAAAGAAATTAGAATTTTAACGGTTGTCGGGTGGTTCCAGTGCTAATAATGCGGAAAAGAACCATCAACGCAGTTGTTTATGTGCGTCAACTAGACAGTCTAGCAACTTATACTCGTATTTTGAGGTTACCCACTCTGTGGATTACATTCTTATTAGCTTTTTTTCAACCAACAATCCAATTCACAACTTTATAGGCTAAGTTACAATTTTGAATAATAATAATAATAATGATAAGAAGAAGAAGAAGAAGTATAATTTAGCTTCTATAATTGTGCATTGGAGGTTTTGTTGAAACAATGGCTTACATTCTCATAATGAAAACCAATGAGATGCACTATTTCTCAACTTTATCTTGATAAAAAGAACTCTACATTTTTCGAAAAGATTTATTGTCCATCATCAGGAGTCTTAATACTGTATTTACAGCAATTGGTATTTGTCACACTACAGGCGTGCTGATAAGTCCTTAGCCCGACCAGGAAGGAAAAAAGCTAATGTTTCTGTCAGAATGGCGTGAATTTCCTTCGGCACCTTGCCTTGCCTTGCAGGAAAAAAGCTTGATGACAGCTCGCGTCTCATTGTTGTTGAAATCGCGCGCGTCCCTGACATACTTCCGAGCTTGTTTCCTTTCTGGTCGGGCTAAGGACTTATCAGCACGTCGGTAGTTATGGTGACTGTCTGCTAGCGAGGTCAGGATGACCTTGCTAGCAGAGAGTCAACATAACTAGCGTGACAAATACCAACTGCTGTGAATAAAGTATTAAGACTCCCGACAATGGACATCAATTCTGTCCGAAACATGTAGAGTTCTTTACAAAAACATGGTTGGGAAATAGTGCATCTCGTTGGCTTTTATCATAAGAATATATCACGATGCACGGTTCTCTGAATGTCAAAAACAATGGCTTACACTGATGTTTTGATCCTTTAAATCAGATCTGGCAAACTTGAACCCAGAGGAGGGCCACATAATTCGTTAAGGACTCGTACGAAGGCCGCACGTATATGTATGTATGTATGTATGTATGTATGTATGTATGTATGTATGTGTGTATGTGTGTGTATATGTATGCATGTATCTATGTGTATGTATATATATATATATACATGTTACATAGATAGACAATAAATAACGCCAAATGTACTTTTGAATGACAAGGCAGTAGGTCGTACTGTGCTCGGTAAAACAAAACGAAATAGTGGTTGAATGTGTGCTCTCTTAAAAGTGATGAGTTACAGTTTATGAACATTACTCTGCCAATCATTTTGCCATATTACGTACTGTATACCTATTATATTACATCTGCTGAATTGTATTACTGAAACTATGCAGGTGACCGAGGGACGCAAATATTTCCCTCGAAGGCTGCATGTTGGCCAGCCCTGCTTTAAGTGGTCATACTCAGGATCGAATTTTATAAAATTGTGAGTTACGGATAATTTGTTTTTGAATGAGATGTGAAGATGATTACAAATCGTTAATGGGCACTGAATTGGAAGCAGAATTTTTTCCTTATTTGATGTCAAAATCCCGAATATGCAAAAAAAAAACACTAAAATATCGTATCCGGAAGCCCGGCACAGTTTGGAACCCAGCACCAACGTAACTAGGCCAAAGCGCTAGGTATTCGTTAATCAGTTCGATGTTTTACAAAGTTGATGTTACAAAGAAGGAAGAAACTGTAGAAACATGTAGTTTTTATTCTCCCGTTATATTGTTCATAACGATCAAAACATTCCGAATGACGACAAACAACCTACAGATAAGTATATAGTTAAGGAATTATTCGAGTATTTTCTTCCTTTCCGCTCTATTTGTTAGAAGAAATTGCGGTGCTGAAACCTGGTGTTCCTCTACACAGCTCTCTACAAGGTTTGATGCCCTGCAGGTATTAACTTTTGAAGTTCATGACCTTCAGTCGCCAGAATTATAATTCTTTCAGCATTGAAGTTATTTTGAATTATCAGACAAGAAAATTGTTAATTGAAGATATAGATCAAAGGCCACACACGTCATGTGACTAACCGTAGTGAACCAGGCACATCAGATAAACAACAATTTGCTTCACTTCACATTCAATGTAGCTACTTACACTGATAGACGTCACCTTCAAGCAGACACAATGACTTTTCAATCAGACGCACGAAACATGAATTCCGTCAGTTTATTTAAACTATAGAAGTGGAATTAACAAATCAGAGACGTCAGGTGTACTTCTGCTGCTCACATAAAAGTAAATCCTCTTCGGGTTCGCAAGCTTTCACAGATGTTGGCTGAGCCATCACGTTATTGACACACAGAACGAACTGACAAAAGGAAAGCGCTGTAAAACCAGTGTCCTAACTTACGTCCGTCTTAAACAAACTTACTGATTCTTGGTAATGATAATTTCGTATGCAACACTAAAGCCCGATATCGAATCTTGTATTTACGCACGTCCATTCTCCACCAGAGGAGAAATAAGACACAACTAAGATTCTCCAAACGGTGGTAATAATGCAGTGTATGGAGTATTATTCTGTTCCAGTATTTGGCGCCGTGAAGTCTATTAGATGTGTGTAGATACTTCAGATAAAACCTGGTATTTCGGTCATGATCAGTAAACTTCAATATCATCTCCTGTGATGACTGCGAAAGGAGATTCTTTTTAAACGTCAGTACACTTCTACCAGGTTGTAGTGCATCACGTTAGAGAACACAGTTTTCCTCTTTGGTAGTGGTTGATTATTATATCAATATTTTGTTAAGGATTTTCTGGCACGCTTGGCAAATGTAATAACTCCCAGAAAGTATTGTTGCATCTGATAAGGAACAAAGGAAAGGAACTCACACACTGTACCGAACAGGAAGTAAAAAGACGCATAAACAAGTGGACGAGAGACACAATATGAAAGTCATAAAAAAAAGAAGAGATAAACGCAATGTACCTATCACATAGACAACTTCAGTATGAAACCTATTATAACATAAATATACTCGACATGTATGCATAAAGAATTTTGTATATATCCATAAGTTCAGTGATAAAATTTGGCAAAAACCATCTCCTTAGACAGGAAGGCGCGAAACTAATAAAAACTTCATTTTTAAGAACTTAAGCAGGCTTAGGACACCAACTAAAGCATTCAGGAAAGCAAGTAGTATAGTTGAGACTCGGTCGGCCTACGGCTTAAGACGCCATAAAAATCCCGTATTGGAAATTTAAAAAAAAAATCAGCTTAATTAATATGGCTTATAGTTGTTTGCGGCACGGAAAGATGTTCTGAAAGTCTTCTATGATTTCAACATAGAGGCTTAATATCTCTGATATTTGCTCTATTATGGTGTATTGTTAACTGCCTAGTCTCAATTGGATAATGGGTTGTTGCGATTCGTCATATGTGTATGTTTAAAACTTATGGTTACCACAGTACATTAAATAACATTTTCCTTTTTAACAATCATAGGTCCGTGCACCGCTAATATATTCGCACAGTATAACCAACAAGATGCAACGTTTCACAATTTCTTTACATGTTTCAGACGGTTTTTCCGTCCATCATCAGGAGCTCAAAACTGCACGTACAGCGTCAGGTATTGGTCTGACAAATACTTGACGCTGTATGTGCAGTTTTGAGCTCCCGATGATGGACGGAAAAACCGTCTGAAACATGTAAAGCGTCTTACAGATATAGCGAAATTGTGAAACGTTGCACCTTGTTGCGAACCATTTTCCTTCTTGTCATGTTTGTACTTTATATCGTGTTTTAGATACGTCCTGAGATGCGAACAGAAATACGTTCACTTCCAGTAACAGAGATAGGACAAGATGGGGCTTCAAATTGCCACGTTTATTCGCCATCAGCGTTCCATCACACTTCTCCGTATGTACGACCTACAACATAAATTGACGCCTTCAGGCAAGACGCAGTAAATGCGAAAATTTAACATTTTCAGACACAGACGTGTAACTTGCATTTGAAAATGTGGTTAATACGTTCTGTGAGTGAAACCTAAACACACGGTAAGTAAAGGAATTATAGAAGAGCGAGACGAAATTCGGATTTACAAGAAGTCTTGGTTTCGAATTTTTTTCCAGGGAAACAGGTGGATTCACTGGATCTCTTTGTGGGGCATATCTGTTTCCCCATACATGTTGAACTAACATAACCTAGATACCAAATCATTTTAGTGTCTCGCGCTGTTAGATTCTGTAGTTGAGAAGTAACTGCAGAATAAATATGTAGAAAACAGGCATTTCTTTAAAAGCAAGCCAACAACTTTCATTTCTACCCCAGTACAAGAAATTCCTGTGTGTGTCCGAACGTACAGAGTAGCTTGTAGGTTTTGAGAAATATGCAACTAATATGCCACGTGCAGTGACGAAACGTTTCGTGCAGTTCCTTTAATTCTACTCAAAGTCGAAGTATCTACTTCAGGGACAAACATTCACCAGTTATTTGGGCCCTATTTATTAAGATCACAACCAAAATCAGCTAGTTGTCTTACGTTGGCTTAAATCATTTTCAGTACAAGACTCTAGTGTTGAACAGAAAGATGATGATTTTTCTGACACACAAAAAACAATTGTTATGTTGACAGGCAGTGCGTGTCTTTTACCGCCTTCCTGTACAACGCAGTTTTTGCGGAAGTCCCTGAGGATGCAGGCTTTCTGTGCGATAAAACTGCCGTGCTCGGTGTGGCAATAAAAGGAAGCCCCTGTACGTACATTTTTACACCATTATATAGTTTTACAATACCGACTGTAGAAGAAACACAAGTAAAAGTACAGTGCACAAAAATTACAGAATTTAGCTGAAAGCTGGGTGTAGTAAATTAGGTCTGTGTGTCGTGAGTCGTGTCTTAAGCAAAGATTTTACTATCGCTGGGTTAGCAAAAGGACGAAATGCTTAACAAATTATGGATATGAGATTGCGAAAAATGGGCGGAAGACTTAATACTTGTCGTTAAACTGCAGACACCTGATAACTATAATCTTCGTAGTTGCACCGTGCATGTTGATAATATTAAGATCTTTACTTGTCCAACTAATGCACACAAATTATTATAGAATTGTTAAACTCTTAAAATCTTTCCACACAGTGCACGATCCACACGCATAACAGGACTGAACAAAATATGCAGCCACAGTACCGATAACTTCATATAACGATATATGTAACCGATATCAACATTGTAACTTTGGCGAAGCACAGGCTGAGAGCTCCCTGATGATGGTTTATGTAAACCGAAACATGTTGGAGCAACTATTATAATTTTAAATGATTTTAGCCGCTTAACAATTTTATAAGAATTGTGTGCATTAGTTGGAAAAATGAAGAACTTAACTGATATCTATATTCATAGTAAAGCGAAACTACATCGCATGATGCGATATTCTAACTAACGTATTTACAATCTTTTTCAGCTTCCACCGAAAACATATGATTTGCTTCGTTACCACATCGGGTGTTTGCATTGTAACGTTCCTGACCTGATGTCACTGACTACTCTAAATCGTGTCCTGAATATTCCATTCTTGATTGTTACCATGCTTCAAAAATTTAAAACCTGCTGGAAAGAACAAAGTTCCTTTATGATTGCTGGGTAAGTTGGTGTAATTGGATCTTGAGAATAGGCAAGATTGAGAGGCTAAAGTTTAGAAATATAATATTAATATCAGTCTCCAGTCCACAATTTCGCTGCATGGTTACTTATAGCCTCCATTTGACTATTAACCTGCTATCAGTGTCTGGGTATTGGAGACAGTTAACTTCTTTTGTACCTGTTCAACCCGTATTTTACTGCAGACTCAATTCTTTTCTGCGTGATGCATGTTTCATCTGGTTCATTTTCTCCTTTTTAACAATTCAACACAGTTAGTTGAATAATGTTAATATTGAGGCTTTTCACTCATTCTATTACCTCCTAAAAGCGCTGATGATCAGTTGAGTTCAAACGGAACAATATAAATACGTGGTATGTTCATCCCCACTTGCAGATTATTTATAGCGCATTGAAGACGAAATAAACTGTTATACGTACGACCAACACAAGCAAGTACACAATCCCGGTATTCAGCCTTTGCCAGGTTCGTCAGAAGACAAACAGTTTAATAGCACTTACTAGATAAAGTTGGCGATTTGTGCGTAAATCAATGTGACATACTCGTCCTAAAAAAAAAAAAAGAAAACATTTCTAAGCCTGCTTACTGAATAGCAGCTAAGTACGCCGCTTAAAGCCTTCTATCGCTCACTGCCAAACACGTACATGTCGTCTCGAACAACTACAATCGAGCCACTGACACGTCTAACAAGCTAACCCCCTAGCTCTCTAAGTACATTAACTCCACAGATCATAGCTCTTACGTCCACAGATATGAAGCAGGTCGAGAAATTGTGTGGTACATTACGGAACCCGAAGGAGATATATTACCGTAGGTGTCATGCCATTCTGAGTCACAGGAATACACAACACACATCCCCTACATCCCATGTTTAGACCGCTTTCTAAATTACATTATGAATGTATCCAGATCTTCCAAGTTCACATCTAAACTTTTAAGTTAATTCTCACCTCCTCCATGCCCGATACATCCCCCCCCCATCTCATCCTTTTTGTTGTAGTCATTCCAAGTACTTCTTCTTATTGCGTAAATACCGTGAAATCGCCATTACATATCTTTATGGCCCTCCTGTTATTGCTTCTCCCTTAAGTCCAAAAATCGTCTTCACGTATTTATTCGCAACTGCACTCAGGTTATAAGAACTGTTTTGTTACCCACCGAAAATAGCGAAAGACTTCATAACCTCTCAAATGTCAAGAAAATAAACTAACACGCAAGTTTGATATATGCCAATACCCAGACTTACTCCTAACGGTGTTAGTGCTTTTATTGCAATGAGGATCTAATCAATTCTTAGAGATGTCTATTAGTTGTATTAACACTACAAAAAGTGATGTACCCACTCTTAGAAAGGTTGCAGATGTTTGTTGCACATAACGACAGTAGCATTTACCTGATAAGCCTACTTACATTTCTGCAGAAGCTATTTTGCATTAGCTCTGACATTAATTGGTGGAAGCTACAACTGTCACAATCAATGTAGCTCCAATCTTTGTCAGGGTTCAAACTCCATCAAAAGCCGCGCATGTCTTCATATTCGCGCTGTAATTTTATTGAGAAACAAAGCAGGCTACTTGTCCAATTTAAAGTCTTGTCTGAACACCTGTCTGAAAGGTTCTACTCAAAGCATTACGAGTATTCCAATCCTGTCATTATAATAAATATTCTCTATTGCCTGGCGTATTTAAAATTTTCAAGGAATGAGACCAATGTCCTTCGGATTTATAACAGCTAGATCATTAGGTCACAGGCATACCACACGCCAATAGTGACCTGTTATATACTAAGTGAATGTCAGATATTTGAAGTTTTAAGAGACAGTTCATGCTTTCAGCGTTAAACTTCAGGCCTTGTATCAAAATGCTTTTCACTCTATTACTTAAAAAATGGGTAAGTTAGTTTGGTGGTTCAGAGATTAATCCAAGGTCCAGAGCTTGATAAACACATGTTTAAACCACGTTAAGTGTCAGCACTGTTCAATATTACTGTTTCAACCAGATTCACCCATGATATTAAATTACTACATTCTGAGCTGACGATAGTAGAAATTAACAAATAAGACGTGCTACACAAAGAAGTCGTGTGGGATGTGGCGGCATAATTGCGCATATTTCTGAAGGCTAAGCTAGTTGTCACAATACTCGTATTATGCGTCGCTGTCATGTTATCAATATCAATGTGAAAATCACTATCGCAGTCACGAAGAAACCTCCAATTAAAGTTGCGGAATGCTGAAATATCTATCAGCTCTCAAACTGTGAAGACTACAGGCGCGTATCCATATATGTGACTGGATGACAGAGTGACTGAGTGACACCTACCTTCCCAAGGTTACAATACAGCTTTGTTTGTGAGTGGCATTACAAATGATTTCAAAGTATGAGGGGATTTTATTTTCTATAGAATAGAAGATGTTGTGGGTTAGCTTCTGAAAGTTATGTTGCTCAGTCACTTGACGGGGAAATTGCTACTGATGAATTATAACAGTACTATGCTCACTTCACAAATTCCTCTGTGTTAGGCCAATTATGTCCTAATTTCGAAAAGACAAGATTAAAGTGCTAAAAATTGCAGACTCTAACACTTGGACATAAGATAAGTAATTAAAAAGAATACATATATGTGCAAAATGTGGAACTTCTTCATCCAGAATCCTCAAAGTGTATCATTTGGGTTATTAAACTAAGAAGGATGCCAGGAAATAAACAGCGATTCAGTCGTCATCCAGCCCGCAGCCATTTGCTTAATGAAGATAAAACGCAGTCTGCCTCTCAGCAATAGAACTTCCACAACATCTGCCATAAACATTAGCACATTGAAGGTAATTTAGGCCTCACGCGTAAGGTATAGGGATTATTACTGTCAAGGGAAATGTAAAGACATTGGTGGATTATTTTTCATATTTAACAACTTTTAAAACTATATTATTTGTGGGCATGAAGGGCGTATGGTGATGGGAGTTGAGTGATGAGTTGGAAAATCAGGGGAAGGAAGTGCTAGAGAGCCTTTCTGAAGTACAGTTTCAGTGTTCACAAATTTTGACGTTTTGCTGACCTGCATCTCAGTATATTTATCTCAGTAATTAACCAACTTGATGCACAAAGTTTTTGTTTTACAATAAGTTTATTTCATGCCTCTACATGTTTCGAACACATGTGCTCATCATCAGGAGGTCAAAATTGCATTACACAGCCTCTGGTATCATCAAACCTACAGGTGTGATGATACCAGAGGCTGTGTACTGCAATTTTGACCTCCTGATGATAAGCACATGTGCTCGAAACATGTAGAGGCATGAAATAAACTTACTGCAAAACAAAACTTTTGTGCATCAAGTTGGTTAATTACTGAGATAAATTCAGTGTTCACGTTGATTAACTCAGGAAAAATAAGCATGTCATCACTGTAGATGGACGATTTCTGGGAAAATTTTGTGAACCAAGATTTCCAGGGCACGAGGAAAGGGAGCTGGTCGCTGCAATACAGTGGTCAGAAATGTATAAGATCGGTAAACTCAAAACACTGGAGACGAAAAATTTATGGTGTATTTCGTAGTACTGTGAATAAGTTTAGAGGAGCAGAAAACTCAGTTATAGTATGTACCGAAATTCTCTTGACTAAATGAAATTGGGTCCTGGAAACACCACAAACCTGAATAGAACCTGAGCATCACGAGTCGACTTCACTGGATTAAGGAAATTGTGACTCTTTCACCTAAATCCCCAATCGCTAAAAACTAGGCGTGTATATCTAAAACACTTAAAATATTTCATTACATAAAAAATGGATTAGTTTTCGGTATAATATTAACTCTCGGTACATTAACTTTCAATAACAGACAGGATATATACTTTCTACAAAACTAAAGCAGATACGAATCTTAACTTCGCTTCTTAATGGCCCGCATTTTTTAAGTGACAGGCTACGGTGTGGTCTATGGCTTCGCGAAGAACAATTCAGTACAAGTAATAGTTCATTAATTTACAAGGATGACCAATCCAAAAGAAACAATTTATGGCATAAATATTACATACAAATTTTCAAGTCTGACCTTCCGTTTACGACATATTCTAGGCTAAGGTGGGAGTTTGTTACCAAAGATTCGTAGGAAATTTTGCCACCCTAAGAAGGATTGAAGTTCAAGACAGCAATACTTTGGATACGGAAGTAGCATGTTCCGTTCACTAGACTACAAGACTACAGTCTAAATACCCACATTTGCAAAAACTTGTACTTCCCAGGTCAAGCCACTAATGTTTTATTTCAGATGGTTCTCACATTCCGAATGCCATCATCCATCGCAGTTCCAGGGCCATAAGCTTCGGATGGATAGAAATTACATTGATATTACTGCTGTTTATTTACACAATTACTTGTAATTTTTAAACGGTTAATTTTACAAATTCTTTTTCGTCAACATGCATTAAAATATACAAAATATTTTCTTATAAACCCACATAAAACACAGATTTTCTAACAATTGATCCATATGTCTGGTTCTGAATTAGGTCCATGGAACAGAATCCTTAGTGAGAAACTAATATTAGTATTGTTGGTGAGGAAATTCTGTGCCTTTTATAAAATCAAATATTTCGTTACAGTTTTCGCTAAAATAGGTAAATCCAAACCGCACGCTCGCGTACTTCTCTTTTAGATTAATTTCAATAATATATTTCCATTTATGTCCACTTATTTCAGGCGGTTAATTTTCTTAAGTTTTTCCGCTTACAGTTTTTATGCTTTCCACCTTCATCTCCTGCGTGACCCATGCTCCAGCAATTTCATCGTCCTTGACTTGAACATCCTAATGGACCATTAACTGATGAAGATTAAAAATTATGAATCACCTCGTTGTGAAATTCTTTCCTTCTATTATTTCTCCCTCTTAGGTCCAAATATTCTCTTCCTATTACGCTCGTCTTACACATCCTCATTACAGACTCATTACAAGCTCTTTCTTTCCTTAATGTGAGATATCAATTTTCACACACATAAGAGTTAACAAGAAAAATGTAATGAATAAATTTCTGGAAGTTATATTAGCAATTAGCGTAATGTCTTGCGATATTTAAAATGGATATTCTTTAAAAACATCTTAGTATAAACTGCTACCCACGATGAAGATTCGAAGTTTTGGAAAGACACGTGCACTATCATCAAGATTCTGAACTTAGTTGAAAAACAACATATTCTAAGCAGCACTCATAATCAAAGGAACAAAGTGGCCGACTTAAGCACGCTTTCTCCTGCTGTCTTATTCCGATCCTATTCGTAATTATATCTTGATGTACGTAAGATTAACACTATTTTTCTAGAAATACAAAAACAAATCTTTCACAATCACTAGATATTTAATTACGAGAATGATTATGTGACAAAATAAAGATGGACCAGATTGTTCAAATTGTATTATGCAACGTGTTTCTTTTCAATGCCTCCTACTAATTTTCACGTCGTTTGTGAAATAAAATAAGGCAGCTGTTACAAAGCGCCCTGTGACAAACATTACTACTTTTTATCTCAGTAATTAACCAACTTGATGCACAAAATGTTTTTTACAACAAGTTTATTCCATACCTCTACATGTTTCGAGCACATGTGCTCATCATCAGGAAGTTAAAATTGCATTACACAGCCTCTGGTATCATCACACCTATAGGTGGCCGTCTCGTGCACGGGAAGGCCACCTATAGGTGTGATGATACCAGACGCTGTATAATGTAATTTTGACCTCCTGTTGATGAGCACGTGCTCGAAATATGCAGAGGCGTGAAATAAACTTACTGTAAAACAAAAATTTTGCGCATCAAGTTGGTTAATTACTGAGATAAATATGCTGAGATGCACGGTCAGCAAAACGTCAAAAAAAATATTACTACGTTCGGCTTTCCATTAAACCACATTAAAACATATTAAAGCATACAAAAATTCAAATTTCGGAATTTCTGCCTGCTAGGCCTAACTTGTATTTATGGGTTATAGAGGTCTACGTTTTCTTGTCCGATCCGAGTCCAGGCGCCCGGATGAGAAGACGCACACATCTCAGAGCGGCGTCAGTGGCGATACGGGCTGTAATGGAGTTAAAATAACGTGACAGATTTAGCCCACGAAGACTAAGCTCTGATCAGTGCCATTTGGGTTGTTCCCAGCTGATATCCACAGTAATTCCGTAACAAATGTAGATGGTAAAGGGGTGTCAAATAAGCGAAGAAATTAGGCCCAAATGAGCTAATGTTTAAAATGCACTTTCCTAACTACCTTCAGAAAAAATTTCAGGCTCACAGCTAATTCCAAGAAACCCGGAATCGCGAAGTGCGATAATTAATCTAATTCTCACATGAAAAGTCAAAATGTATAACACATCACTCAAAAATTTTCAGTTTCGTCGGCATGAAAAAATTTAACAACTGGCCCAGTGAGTGTGCCTCTTTTATTTTTGAACAGGTCATCCACTTACCTTGCAAGGTCATCACCAGCACGAAGCTTACTTACACACTCATGTAAATATATGTTTCTAAAGTAACAATATACAACACCACATCACTTTCAGGCACTGAACCAAAGACTCTCAGGACTAACGCTGCGTGAATAGTATTCAGGATCACTGACCACTGGCACTTGTTCTTGGCCTTCAAGTTCTCGAACGCAAGAAGCACTGGCCGGCTGACTTCTAAGTACCTACATCAGAGCCACTGGACAGAGCGAATGCTTACCAGTTGGGGTAGCAGCAATCACACTACTACCTGATCCGTGACGTCACAAATCCCGCAAGCCATGTGTGTGTGTGCGGACGTGAACGCAAATAATGAGGATTTCTTTTTAAATGTATTGGCTTAGTGTTGACTGCTCCATTAGCAATACCTGTACTTCTGTCACTGGACTACTGGTAAAGTTTTATGCTACCAGGATTTTTTAAATCTCTTTTACATGTCTCGGCTAAGTTTTAGTTCCGTTAAAAGGCTTACGGGTCAAGAGGAGACACGAGCCAATTTGGAAAGCAAGGGCAACTCAGCTGAAGTCTCTTCGAACAAGAAGTTAATTCAGATGTTCTAACTACGTTTTAAATAATAATAATAAATAATATTATTATTATTGTTTTTATCATCATCATTATCATAATATTTTTTATTCCGATTTTGTTTGTTCAGTGTTCAATTTTCTTTTTTGTGTACCTGTATATTTTTTGTGTTTTTGCGTTGGCTTATGATTGAAACTATGGGTGTTGAGCCTACACGTTAAAAAAATAACTACTGAAATTAATAGTTATTATTATTATTATTAACTTCTGCTCGCTCAAACCTTTCTACTTTCTAAGATACCTCCATTTTCTTACATCGTAACTGAAAATCATGCATATTCCTTCATCAAATAACTTGCTTCTTTCAAATTTCTTCCTTTTCTCATATTCTAATGAAATTCTGCTCATTCTTTTTAACCTTGCCAAACGCTTTTCTTCTATTCGTTTACAAAGTTCTTGTCACCATTCTTTTCCGGACCTTATTCCTTCATGTTCTCAAAATCCCAAAAATAGAACTCCCCTTCACCTACATTTACTCTTGTCTTTTTTCTTTTCTCCTCGGATCCTCTAGGGAACGTAACTGTACACACCGAAAACAGGTCACGCCTGCTTCCTTCCGTACACTTCACAGTTCAGCGTTCACAGACGTCTCCCTGTTCAACGTCGTGTAACATACAACGCTGCCGAATAAATTTAAAATAATCACAAATATCAGCCAGCATTATTATTAATCCGTTCATCGCCACAACCGAACAGGGTAGTGCACCGGTGACCGCGAGGTTGCAAAACTTCGACGCGGAAACTATTTACTATCTTCAGTGTTTGAGCTTCTCTTGTTTTTTTTTATTTTGTGGAACGGAGGCGGTTTTGGACCTTCTGCCATATATCTCCTGAGATACGGCATTTCAAAAAACAATCATATCTTTGAGATCTGCACTCTTCTGGGATCTTACGCAGCGCACAGTTGTAATTCCGCACCGACGTTTTGGAACAACCTATGTATCTAATTTTCAAGGGTCAAGTAGTCCAAGAAGAATCATAACGTTCTACAGTTAGTTCGGTACTACATGTGGCTCCCTGAAGTTGCGCAGCGGCACGCGCCCGCGTATATGACGCAGCTTACACTCGCGTATTTCAGGTCTTCAACTTCCGACAAACAGTACTTCCTCCCTGCCATGAGATTCTTTTTCGCCACCCAGTTTCCTACACAGTGGATACAGGTAGGATATGCATTCCTGCAGCTAACCATCACCTCCATCTCACACCGGACGTCAAGAAATACTCCAAATATTCGTCTACACCCCTGTATGTTACACTTGACATGGTGTTTAATTAATGAGTTTCAGGTCAAAGTTTCCGTTCCATCTTTTCTATGCAGACTGGAGGACTCTTGTGATCGGGAGGTATCTAGTGTGAGGCTTCTCAGTTCCTCTAGCAAAGTTTGGTACTTAAACTTAAAGTAGACCATAATTCTCCTTGGACCTTTAGACCCTTGTAGTTGTGGCCACAATACTGGCTTGAGACGTCGAGACCTAGACGCTCAGTGATGCAGCCGTTTATCCCAGCTTTTTATCTCAGAAGAACACAATACCTCAACCACACCACTACAAAAACCTAAAAACCTAACTGCATATATTCAAGCACTCTACGTGAGCTCTTCTGCCTAGTTGGAAATAATTTACCGCTCCAAGGAATCACTATGATCTATCACGACTATTCAAGGTAAGTTAACAAATCTAAAACAACACACCTACATATAATGTTGTCAATATAAATTTATTTTATCTTAGTACATTTTAATAACACCTGCAGTAACTTTCTCTCGGTCCATTGCAATAGGATATATGTTCGTAATATACTGATAACTTTCTATTTCGTCAAAGGTAATATATTGAAAAGTCTGTCATAATGAATAAGCAATTTAAACTGTTCATTTCTTTGTATTCACTGTAAAACCAGCGAAGGGCTCAGGCTTTCTCTAGTCCGTGACACAAACCTGCTCATTCTCATGACTGCAAAGGGTGTACTCCATTGTGTAGCGACATATACGAAGCTCCAAATTGAATTCTTTGCAGTGTGATTTATTTAAAAATTTTATTTGTATTGTTTTATGCTGAAATGAGAGGCCCATTTTTATTGTGGCACAAATTAATTGTGCCTCAATATAAACGAAAATCTTAAGTGCCCAAAAGATGTTGATAAACGTCTAGCACAGATATTTATAAAACTGGCAACTGGTTTAGGCCCGGGGTGCAAAAACCTCGGGCAGTTCTCTCATCCTGGCGAACACATTTTGTTCAGTGGCCTCTAACACTCGTAAAAATCTGTGAACCTGATGTTTATGTGCTGATATTATGTTACAGACAGAAGGACATCAACCCTGCTCGCTTCCATTGCATGTCTCTGTAAGTATAATGGCTGTGTCAGACGGAGAGGCCTGCCGGCGAGTGTTCTTAACGCTATGTCCACTTTGTCTCTATAAATAAAGAGATGGAATTCAGTAGTCTAAATAAGGAACTCATATACATGAGAGACGTTAATTTATTAGAAGGGAACATCCCATAAGAATAACACAGTGAATCTCCTAAGGGTTAGAAAAACAATTGAGAAAATGTAGTTAAATCTAAATGTAGCAGAATTTCTTAGAACCAGAATCTGCAATTTAAATGAGTTAGTTCAGAATTTCTCAAAATTTAGGCAATTTATTTGGAAACAACACGCACATGGTTAGCTTGGTGGCTGTATATACACTCTGGACTGTCTTATAGGTGTATTCCCTATGTTGATGTTTCCTGTAAGCAGGTATGATAAGACTGTAATACATATGAATGTGAAATCCGGTTTTTGCGCCTTCACGGTGTGGAATTAGCGCAGAGACGAATTTTCTTTGGATTTTTGATACCGTTTGGAAGACATAAATATGATTACGGATTTTGCAACTGTTTTAATAGATTACTGCCTGGAGAAGGTTATCTCAAGGAAGCTAGAGGTTTAAATTTTCTGGCTTGTATAAAGATTGCAGTAGAAGTCGACTACAGGCAGGCATTTGGGTACAGAAGAAATCCATATGGCAAAGCTCAAAAAGTATAATTCACCCTATAACAGGCCACGAAGGTCCAGAAGGGGAGTAGAGGTATAGCTCCACTCTTCCTTTAACCTCGGCGCTAAATGCGGGTGGGTGGTCCACACGAAGACCCGGCCGCTTTACCTCTGAGAAACACCCTGTACCCCTTGTATAGGAGGCTGAGTGGGCCCCGGGGCCGGTCTGGACAAGTGCGGAAAATCTCGCCCCCC
>Ga0136643_10001117_pt1 | contig 31963 bp, 37 predicted proteins | sample TergutLab28metaG_FD_96883 | JGI IMG/M metagenome (GOLD analysis project Ga0136643, IMG submission 96883) | Labiotermes labralis P1 segment gut microbial communities from Petit-Saut dam, French Guiana - Lab288 P1 (version 3) (version 3) | ecosystem: Host-associated > Arthropoda: Insects >...
CAGATAAACGCTGAAGGCATCTAAGCGTGAAGCTGGCCTCAAGATTAGATTCCCCACTGCTTTAAGCAGGTAAGGACCCTTGTAGACCACAAGGTTGATAGGCGGGAGATGTACGCACGGTAACGTGTTTAGTTGACCCGTACTAATAGTCCGAGGGCTTGTCCTAATACAACTCGACAGCAGTGTGAATTCTCTACAAAGATTCACTAACCCGAATGGGGAAACTGCCAAGAGGTGTTCTTGCAAGCCTAGCGCACAAATATCCAATGGATATGACAAATGTGTAATGAATGATTGCGCTTTCCTTCTCTATATTTAGTCTTCAATGTGACACAGACGCGACTTGAAAACTCAAGTCGTATTGTGATATAGTAGTAAATATTCCTCGATAGCTCAGCGGTAGAGCAACCGGCTGTTAACCGGTAGGTCCCTGGTTCGAATCCTGGTCGGGGAGGATGTAAAAGGCTTGTAGCGTGTGCTACAAGCCTTTTTGGTAAGCTGAATAGATTTTGGAGAAGTGAATAACAGTTTCAATAACTGTCTAGAATTTTTGCAAGCAAGGAAAAATCAATTATTTAGCCGTAGGAAACGCATTTATGTCCGTTGTCAGAAAATATGCGATAGCGGATAAATCCGTTATCCTATAAGTCGTAGTAGAAAATCTTATGTTGGCACTGAAACTACTATTAAATACATCAAGGGTAAAAACGAAAGTCAGCGAAGTAGATTTCAGGTCGAGAGCCTGTTCTTTCTACAAAGATACTAAACTCATTTCCGTGTTCCAAATCAATATCAATATCAATTGGACGCGTTGCTCTATCCATGGCATGTGATGGGGTAATTACTCTACCATCTATCTCAAAACGGAGAGTCGATGTTCCTGACCGTGATTCTCCATATCTAACAAAAGCAGTTCCTCTAAGCCTAGAATAACGACCATCCAGCAAAGTACGAAAATTGCCTTGAGCAACTCTAAATTCTAATACATCAGTATACTCATTTTGATAATTATCTCTGTGAACGTTTGAACTATGTAGGCTGTGGGCAATACTTGTCACGTTTCTTATGCTGATGACAGAAGGCAAGCTACCATCGTCGTCCCTAATTATAGGTGACTCCCCTCGTGCAATAAATATATCAATTTCATCTCTCAAGTCGCTAATTTCACTTTCTAGGGCAGAAATGTGACTTTGCGACTTTCTAAGCAACTCAAGATTACGTTCGTTTTGTGAATTTTGTTCTTTAAATTGAAATGTACTGTATTATTTTTAGAAGAAATAATAAAAACGCAAAATGTAAATACGGGCAATACCACCGAGATAGAGTACAAGCATTTCAAAAGGTTTGTAAAAACTAAAAATTTGTACGTCCTATTTACAAAAGCAAACATGTTTCTTGTTGTTAAAAAGTCGAGTATCAATAAAGTGCAGGACAAGATAAAGTTTTCGCAGTTTATTAAGAGTAAGTGCATAAATGTGAAGTGGTAAGATTGGCAAAATGGCAGTTCTTTTGACGTAAATTGTTCTCAGTCAAAATAGCAAGTAGAATCGATGGATTTACTAAAAAATAAATGGGAGAAAATAAAATGAAAAAAATCCTAACATGCTTTATTTTAACGCTGGTGCTAGCTGTTGCAATGGCAACAATAGCATTTGCGGGTGTTCGTGTTATGCTTGATGGCGAAGTACTGGAGTTTGACGTTCCGCCGCAAATAATTGATGGGCGTACTATGGTTCCGCTTAGAGCAATTTTTGAGGCGTTGGGTGCGGATATTGACTGGGATGCTGCAACACAAACGGTTACAGCAACAATGGACGATGTAGTTGCTATAATGCAAGTTGGTAATCCTGCTATAAAGGTCGCGGGTGATACTGTAACGCTTGACGTCCCGCCAATGATTGTAGATGGGAGAACTCTTGTTCCCGCTCGTGCGGTTGCGGAAAGCTTTGCAATAGATGTGTATTGGGATGGTGACACACGAACGGTTGTATTGGCAACCACATCGGATGAACCTTGGGTTATTGGCATTATGACAGGCACAATTTCTCAAGGAGAGGAGTACGTTACGGCAGGATTGATGAAACAACGCTTTGGCTATGACCGCATTTTAACAACCACATATCCCGACTTTTTTGGCACGGAGCCTGAATTAACTATTGCAAACATACGCGCGTTAGTAGACCAAGGCGTACATGCGATTGTAATTGTGCAAGCACCGCTTGGGGTGACGGCGGCAATCCAGCAAGTGAGAGCAGATTTAGATGAAGAAATCTTCTTTTTCGTAGGTGTGCCTCATGAATCGCCATCAGATATTGCTACCCATGCAGATGTCGTTGTAGATATGAATCATTTTTTACTAGGCCAAGCTGTTGCAGAGCAAGCCGTAGCAATGGGGGCGGAAAGGTTTGTGCATATTTCATTTCCGCGTCATTTGGCTATGTCAAACATCTCATATCGTCGCGACCGTATGATAGAAGTAGCAGAGCAACATGGATTGGAATGGGTAGATATTAATGCACCGGATCCAATGATTGTTGGTTTTCCGGCAAGTCAAATGTTTATACAAGAAAACTTGCCGTACTGGGTGGCGGAGTATGGGCAAAACACAGCGTTCTTTACAACCAATTGTGCTATGCAAATACCGCTTATATCTGAAATTGCAGTACATGGCGGTCTTTTTGTATTGCTATGTTGCCCCGGGCCATTCCATGGGTTCCCGCAGGCGTTTGGCATTGATATGACCGGGCGTAATGGTGATGTGGACTTTGTGCTTTCTCAAATAGCCGCTTCCATCGAGGCAGAGGGTGCTATTGGACGTATATCTACATGGCCTGTGCCGATAAACACGCTACTTATGGAAACGGGCGTTATGTACGCCATTGAGTTTTTGGAAGGAAGAACAAATGGCAGAAATGACTATGAAATATTGAGAAGGGTTATTGCACAAGTGGCAGCTGAAACTTATGGCTTGGATGCAAATGTTTTTGAAGTACGGAGATGGTCGGAGTTTGATGGAAATTTGCAGAATTTTTATTTAGTGCTTTCGGATTTTGTAACGTTTTAAATTTGCATAGAAATATCCCTATTGGCATCGTGTAGTATAGCCAATAGGGATGTTTTTATTTAGAGTTAATATGGTGATGTGAACGATATTGTGTAAATGAGGTACGGATTATAAAAGCGCATTTGCTCCGGCAGCTACAAAACCAATCCCAACAACTATAAATATTAATAAGAAAATTTCCGTTGACAAATCGTTGGATAGCGAAATGTTTTGCGGCTTATCCTTATGATAGTAAATGGATACGGTTTCTCCATCATTAAATTTGGGTAACATGTTTCCGACAACGTATTCGGTTTCAAAATCTACGTCGTTAACGGTGTATTTAAATACAGGAAAATAACTTGGTCCGGTACGCTTCCTACCGGATGAGTTTCTTTTTTCGGTTTTGATTACAACTGCCTCAATTTTAATCCCGCTTTTTCGGATATTTCTTTGTTGTATGAAAAAGCCAACTGGAAAAAGAATAAAGCAAAGTCCTATAAGTAGTAGTAACATTTTGTCCCCCTTGTGGCTAATGTACACAAATTATAAGGGAGGCTTTGCCTTTTTTCAAGTTAAATAGAAGTACTCAAATAACGTTGATTATATGGAAGTTTTATCAAACTCCTCTCCTGAGGGGTGGCGCGAATGCGTCGGGGTGGTTATGGCGCGTAGAAGGTAACGCTAATATAACGTCGTAGCTACCACCCCGCCCTTCGGGCACCCCTCAAGAGGGGAATTAAGACCGAATTTAATAGTAGGTGGATTATTTTTTGCTTTTAATCATTAGCAGGTGAATAGTCACGCATGTTCCTACAATACATAAAATTATGTATATGCTGGTCGTTCTTATGGCCACCATGGATGTTATTAGCCCTATCCACAAAAACGCAATACTTGCAATTTTACGGCGTTTGCTTATGCCTACCCCTGTGCGATAGTTTTCTATGAAAGGGCCGAATATGCGGTTCTGGTTTAGGCGGTGCTCCAGTTTTTTATTGCTGATGGAGAAACACATAGCAGCAAGTAATACCAGGGGGGTTGTCGGCAGCAGAGGGATTATTATGCCTGCCGCACCTAGTGTTAGACAAATGAAGCCTAGTATTGTTAAAAGGAAATTTTTCATTGTGGGTTCCTTTTTTATGGCAGATTGATGTATCGCATTGTATCTGCTCGCTGTGGATAGGCTCTCTAATATTGGTGAACTTAATCCTAGCGGGCAGACACGCGGGAAAACGCTTAATGAGGCCGCCTCAAATCAAACCTATCGGCGTTCATTACTTTGTTCCATGCTGCGATAAAGTCATTTACAAACTTGGAACCGGCATCATCGCTTGCGTATACTTCCGCAATGGCTCTAAGCTGTGCGTTGGAGCCAAAGATTAGATCTGCTCGGGTGGCCGTCCATTTTATTTCGCCTGTCCTTCTGTCGATACCGTGGAACAGGTTTTTTAGGCCGGTGGGTTTCCATTCAGTTGCCATGTCCAGCAGGTTGACGAAGAAATCGTTAGTAAGAGTTTCTGGGAACAGGGTAAACACACCATTGGGTGAATTTTCGTAGTTATTGCCTAAAACACGTAAGCCACCGAGGAGCACCGTCATTTCTGGCGCGGTTAAATTGAGTAGTTGTGCCCTGTCCAATAGCAATTCTTCCGGCAATGCTGTAAATTCTTTTTGCAGATAGTTTCTAAATCCGTCGTGTATAGGCTCTAACACTTGCATCGCTTCAATGTCTGTTTGTTGCTGCGACGCATCCATTCGACCCGGTATAAATGGAACATGGATGATTGTATCGGCTTTTTTTGCTGCCATTTCTATGCCCACCGCTCCACCTAGTACAATTAAATCGGCAATAGACACATGCCTTCTATGTCTGTTAAAGAATTGCTGAATCTGCTCGTATATGCGCAGGATGGGCTGTAGCCTTGCGGGCTGGTTTACTTCCCACAAAACCTGCGGTTGCAGTCTAATACGGCCACCGTTTGCCCCGCCCCGGCGGTCGGAACCTCTGAATGACGCAGCGCTTGCCCATGCTGTACTTACCATTTCGGAGATTGTTAGACCGCTGTGCGCAATTTCAGATTTTAGTTCGCTGATATCGCGGCGATTTATTACATATCCGCTCTGCTTTGGAATGGGGTCTTGCCAGAGAAATGTTTCTGTTGGTACTTCCGTGCCAAAATACAAAGATACTGGCCCCATATCCCTATGGGTAAGCTTGAACCAAGCTTTACCAAATGCGTCTGCAAATTTTTGTGGATTTGCTAAGTAGTCTTCCGCTATTTTTTTATAGGCAGGGTCAAATTTTAGGGCTAAGTCGGCCGTTGTTTTCATAGGGCGGTGGTACTTGTTTGGGATATGCGCATCTTCTATCATGTCTTCGTCCGCGACATCTTTTGCGAGCCAAATATATGCCCCTGCTGGGCTTTTTGTCAATTCGTAATCGTATTTCAACAGCGTTTTTAAATAATTCATGTCCCATGTTGTCGGATGTGGGCTCCACGCACCTTCGAGCCCACTGCTGATGGTATCTTCTGCGTTTCCTTTACCGAAGCTGTTTTTCCAGCCTAAGCCTTGCTGTTCAATGGGTGCGCCTTCCGGTTCGGGGCCTACGTAGGTTGCTGGCGCAGCACCGTGTGTTTTGCCAAAGGTATGCCCGCCGGCAACCAGTGCTACGGTTTCTTCATCGTTCATTGCCATACGGCTAAACGTCTCTCTTACATCTTTTGCCGATTCTAGGGGGGTGGGCTGCCCGCCCGGACCCTCGGGGTTTACGTAAATAAGACCCATTTGTACTGCCGCCAGTGGACTGTCAAGCTGATGCTTATTTGCATATCTTTCGTTATCGCCAAGCCATTTTGTTTCGGAACCCCAGTAGATATCTTCCTGCGGTTCCCATACGTCCTCGCGGCCGCCCGCAAAGCCGATTAGTTGTACTCCCATCGATTCTAATGCGCAGTTACCCGCTAATACCATCAGATCTGCCCAGGATATTTTTCTGCCATATTTCTTTTTAACAGGCCATAATAGCCGCCGGGCTTTGTCTAAGTTTATGTTGTCTGGCCAACTGCTTAACGGCGGGAATCTTTGTGTGCCGTCGCGGGCGCCGCCGCGGCCGTCCATGGTGCGGTAAGTACCGGCACTATGCCAAGCCATTCGAATAAAGAATGGTCCGTAATGCCCGTAGTCTGCGGGCCACCATTCTTGCGAATTTTTCATTAGAGTATGGAGATCATTTTTTAGTGATTGTAAGTTGAGTTTTTTGAATTCCTCTATGTAGTCAAATTTTGCACCCATGGGGTTGCTTAGTTCAGAATTTTGGTGCAGCACGCTTAGGTTTAGTTGATTTGGCCACCAGTCTTTGTTGGTGGTGCCTTTTGTAAAATCTGGGTGGGGATTAGGCATGGTTTTGTCCTTTCCGGTTAGGATGTGTTCCACGACTAATATATGTTTGTTAATAGGGTTTTGTGTAGGGGAGTGCATTTGATCTTTGAGATAATCTAACGTATAATTCATAAGATTACAAAAAAGAGGTGCATAGCATTGATAGAAGCATATCTTGCCACAGTCAAGGACATTGAGCAAATTTGCAAACTCTACAGCGAATTTTTTGCGTACAATGCCGAATTGCAGCCAGAGTACTGCAATGCGGTAAAAGAGAGTGGAGAGTATCCAAGAAGTGTTATTGCAGATGGAAATGCGGATATTTTTATTGCACTGGATGGCGACATTATTGTGGGCTTTGTTCATATACGGGCGGCTCAAACACCTCCGTTTGCTTCTGTTGCCGCGCATAATTATGCCGAGATCGCTGACTTTTTTGTAACGGCTTCGTACAGAGGTAAAGGGGTTGGAGCTAAACTTATGGGTGCGGCAAAGGGTTGGAGCCGTGTGCGGCGGTTTGATTATATAGAGCTTTCTGTTCTATCCAACGCAAAAGGCGCGCTTTACTTTTATGAGAATAATGATTTTGTGGTGGCGGCTCATACTATGAGATGTCCGTTATAAGTAGCATAACTAATTTATATGAGGAGCGATATAGAATGAAATTTTGCATTTTGATGGGGAGCCCAAAGGTTAACGGAAACACAGCCGAATTATTAAAGCCGTTTGTTGCAGAACTGCGAGGTAATGGCTGCAGCGTCGAATATATCACTCTTCACGATAAAAATATTTTGCCGTGCAAGGGATGCTACGCGTGCCAGCATGTAGATGGTAGCTATGGATGCGTTTTTAATGACGATGCTGCGCAAATAATAGACGCGATTATAGAAAGCGATTGTATTATCTTTGCCACACCAATATACACTTGGTTTTGCACCCCGCCGATGAAATCTTTGTTGGATCGCCTATTTGGGCTCAACAAGTTTTATGGGAAAGCAACAGGCTCGCTTTGGGCCGGTAAGGATATTGCTATTATCGCAACTCATGGTTATGATGTTGATGATGCGGCTAGGCCGTTTGAAACAGGGATACAGCGGCTATGTGAGCATTCTAATTTGAATTTTGTGGGTATGTATTCCGCTCGGGATATAGAGGACTTAGCTTCATTTCAGACGGAAATCGCTGTTGCCGGTTCAAGAGAATTTGCGCTGCGGTGTATTGCTGTTTGCGCATCACACGCAAATAGGTAGCGAGGGAAGCAATTGATTATGAACAAAATTATTCAAACCACTATAAGCAATTTGGGAAAAAACAATATGGCAGGGCACTTTGCATCGGATAAAAGTGAACTGCTTGGCTTGCTAAAAAATCTAATCCCGCAAGGGGCTTCTGTTGGCTGTGGGGATTCTGTTACTTTAGAGCAAACAGGTGTCTTTGAATTTTTGCGAAGCGGGAATTATATATTCTATGATAAGTTCAAGGCGGGGTTGTCATCTGTCGACAAACGTGCTATTTATATTAAAAATTTTTCTGCCAATACATTTATCACAGGAACCAGTGCCGTAACCATGGACGGAAAAATATTTAATATTGATGGAAACGGCAGCCGGGTGGCCCCTATGATTTATGGCCCAGAGCAGGTTATTATTGTAGTAGGCTTAAATAAGATTGTTGAAACGGTTAAACATGCGATTGAGCGAACGAGACAAATTGCCGCTCCTTTAGACGCAAAGCGTCTTGGGAAAGATACTCCTTGTGCGAAGCTTATGAAATGCATCGACTGCAACCACAAACAACGCATTTGCAACGATTTTGTATTGATAACAGGGCAGTTTGTCATAGACCGAATAAAAGTGATAATAGTTAATGAAAATCTGGGTTATTAAGGAGTGACGGCGATATGGTAATGTTTTATTTTTCGGGAACAGGCAACTCAAAAAAGGTTGCTGAGCTTTTTTGCCAAGAGATGGACGCGGCATGTCATTCGATTGAAGAAGATATCGACTTTGGAGAGTTGATAGACGCAAACGAAGTTATTGGATTTTGCTATCCTGTATATATGTCTCGGGTGCCAAGAATTATGCGGGAGTTTGTAGATATGCATATGGATAAGCTGGGCGGCAAAAAGTTGGTAGTTTTTTGCACGCAGTTATTGCTTTCGGGAGATGGCGCGAGGGCATTTGCCGCGTTATTTCCGAAAAATCATGTTGAAGTGGTGTATGCAGAGCATTTTTTTATGCGGAACAATGTTAGCAATGTACTTATACTACCGATGTCGAGCGACAAAGGGATTGAGAGATGTGTTGTAAGAGCTCGGCGTAAGGTGCAAACAGTGTGTCGTGATATCAAAAATAGGAAAGTTAAAAGGCGCGGATTTAATGTTGTGTCGCAGGGTTTGGGGTTGATTCAAGGGGTATTTTTGAATACGGTAGAGAAAATGGCGAATGATTCTGTGAAAATAACGGACAATTGCACTAACTGTCGTATATGTGTCACTGTTTGCCCTATGCAAAATCTTGCTTTCGAAAACGAGCGTATAGCGCATAAGCATAATTGTACGATGTGCTATCGCTGTATCAACAAATGCCCAGAGAAGGCTATAACCACGGGATACCATGGCAAAGTTCGAAAGCAGTATAAGGGGATTCCTGGTAGTTAATTTACCGGGTTTGTAAACCTTTTGATATAAAAAATCCTCCCATGAGTTTACTTTATCATGGAAGGACTCTTTATAGAGAACTTGTTATACGCTCATAAACTTGAAGACATCGTATTTTTGTTTGACACTAATCTTCTCCCAAGCAAGAACGCTTTTTCGCAATCTTTCAAAAATATTGTTTTTCTCCGCTTTAACCGCCTTTTACCATTGATAATGGATATGGCGTATTTATCGTAATTGTCGAATTGGTATGTTGATGTAACCACTAAAGAAGTTGAACTGCCAAACGTGCTTCTTAGTTGCCTTTTATTTTTCCTAAATATTTTATTGTAGCCCATAATTGGCAAAGCGAAGCAAGGAACATTCATAGTATAAATAAATGCCGTGCTTATTTTTTTCCCAAAAGAAGATGGCTTTAGTTCATATGAACAATAAGGAAAAATTAGGCGCTCCCAAAAAGACCTCATCTCTCCAGTAACGGAGTCACAATAAATAGGAGAACCTAGCACAAGAGCGTCGCAATCACATATTTTCTGTAAAACAGGCTCCAGGTCATCCTTCATTGCACATTTATCAATAATAATTCCTTTGCGCTTGCAAGCGAAGCAGCTAATGCACCCCTTAAAATCAATATCATATAGATTTATGAGTTCGGTTTCCGCTCCCATTTCTTTTGCGCCGTCAAGGCATTTTTCGAGCAAAATATGAGTGTTCCATTTTTTTCTGGGGCTACCATTTACAGCTATAATCTTCTTTTTATTTTCCATTTTAGTTCACATCCTTTTAGGATTTATTTATAGGGGTATTGCTCCATTATCATCAATGAGTTACGCTTTCTGAAAAAACATTCATTACTACTACGCCTGCAATTATCAATCCTATGCCAATAATTGCAGGAGCATCAAGTACTTGCCTGTGCCAAAGCCAACCAACTAAGGCGATCAGTATAATTCCAACCCCAGACCATGTTGCGTACGCCACCCCAACGGGTATGGTTCTTATGGCAAGGGAAAGAAAAAATAAAACACTACCATATCCGACAAGTGCAATTATTGATGGAACAAGGTTTGTAAATCCATTTGATGCTTTTAATGAATTTGTTGCTATGCTTTCGCTTATAATAGCCATTGCTAAAAAAATCCAATTTATTGTTCCATTCATTATATTCCTCCAATTGTTTTATAGAAGTTTTCGACAATCGTTGTATTTGTCTGTGCTTTACATCATAATAGACAGTGGTGTGATTATCAATGAACAATTTATCTGTAGTATGTCTGTTACAAGACACATTATTTGGGTTGTGTCGTATAAGGAAGAAAATTACCATAAGTATGGAAATGAAAGAAAAGCCTTGTATGGTATGTTGAAGTTTACGCAAAAGGTGAGGTCGTTTGAAATTTTGTTCAATCATATATATAGGATGGCGGTAACACATGGATAAAAACATAGACAAAAGAGGCATCTTGGATGAGGAAGTTTTCACATACAGGGTGACTAAGGATAAAAAGGTATTTATTTCCTGCGAAGGACGTCAGGTTACAACCCTGTCTGGCAAGCAGGCAGAGGGTTTTATTTCAAAAATTCAACATGCAGAAGGAAAAGACGCTCAGTTGATAATGGCAAAGGTCACGGGTAATTTCAAACGTGGAAATGAGAAGTTGTTTAAACGATAAAAAATTCAACTGGTTACTGTGGGTAACCAATTGAATTGATGAAAAGGTGATGTAAATGAACGAAAAAGCACAACAATATTGGAATAAATTTTGGGTGGGCCGAGAGCAGCCTGTAAATGTAAAAGCCGAGCAATTTGGTATGCCAGGTACAGAAATGCCGGATCAGCTGGCACAGCTTATTATCGACGGCGTAAAAACGGCGACGTGCAGCAACTACGAGGCCTACAAGCAGGAATGTGAACCAATACCCGAGGTTGGATTGTATACCATTATCCTAAACAGCAAGGACGACCCTGTTGCTATAATTAAAACCACCAATGTTCAAATTATCCCAATGAACGAAGTAACCCCAGAGTTTGCTGCCGCGGAAGGCGAGGGCGACTTGAGTTACGAATACTGGTATAATGGCCATAAAAATTATTTTTCGATAGAATTGGCAGAATACGGTAAGGAGTTTACCGAGGATATGCTGCTTGTTTGTGAGCGGTTTGAACTTGTGGATGTGAAAGCAGATTAGTGATAGCGGCTGCATAGTTTTGAAAGTATAAACTTTGGAGGTATAACAGATATGGCAAAGATCGAACGACGTCTAAAGGGTAATTTTGACAACTTGCTTGATAATCTGCACAAAGAAATTTTGGGTGGTAGTATTTCTGCAACATTTCAGGCCGGTAGCGACTTTACGGCAGGGGATGTGCGCTGCTCAGTGCGGATGTACGAGCGGTACAGCATGATGAGTGGTAGCCGCCTAGGCGCAAATGTCACACTATTCGGGCATGGGGACGATTTGTCACTGTCGATTATTACTGCCGGTGGAAGTCAGGCGGTTTTTTTCAAAATTAATACATGGGGCGAGGAAGCATTTGCGGATAAAATTGCCGGGATTGTGGATGCGTGGATGGCGGGAAGATAACATGGTTCATATCAGACAGGCAAAAGACAGCGACCTTGACTATATAGTATCCTTCGTAAAAAAGCTAAGCACATTTAACAGAAAAAACCATAGTATCACCAGTAAATACGACGACCACGAACCTGTGTTGCGGGCAATTGCGGAAAGAACGCAAACCGCTTTCCGCAACAGAGATGAGAGCAGCCTGTTTCTGATTGCGGAAGATAACCAATCTCCCATCGGATACGTGTTTGCCAAAATATATGAAGAAACGCAAGTTGCGGATAACGGGACAGGCAAAATGGGTTTGTTGGCCGACCTTTTTGTAGACGAAGCTGCCCGTGGAATAGGGCTTGGGCAAACGCTGATTGACAAAACAATGGAGTGGTTTAGATCAAAGGGTATTCGGCGAGTAAAGCTGCATGCCTATTCTTGGAACAAGGCGGCCCTAAAGGTATATGAAAAGAACGGTTTTGCGGAATATGCTGTTTCTTACGAAAAGTTTATCTAAGGTGTGATTGGCGATGATTTTAGGCATGAGTCATATGACTTTTGTTGTAAAAGATTTAGAAAAAGCGGCTCTGTTCTTCACAAAAATTTTTGACGCGGAGGAAGTTTATTGCAGCGGAGATAAGACTTTTTCCTTGTCTAGGGAGAAATTTTTTCTTGTGGGGAATTTGTGGGTAGCTGTAATGGAAGGCGAGCCCGTAAGCCGTACATATAACCATATCGCTTTCAAGATAAACGAGTGCGATGTTGACGATTACATTTGCCGTATAAAAGATGTCAGTGCGGAAATAAAGCCGGAGCGTCCGCGTGTTGCTGGGGAAGGGCGGTCGGTGTACTTTTACGATTTTGACAATCATCTTTTCGAACTGCATACGGGTACGTTAGATGAGAGGCTGATGCGGTATGCTAGACATGAATAAAGTGTGAAGAAAACCATTTCGCACTTATATTTTAAGGTAAAATGTGAATGCGAGCATTCGCGCTTGGGTCCATGTAGGTAACAATGAACGGCCAGAGGAGGAAACATATATGCAAATTAAACCCGCATACAACGACATTCCCAATCTGCGGCAATTATTTATAGAATACACAAGCCTGCTGGTTGAACTGGAGCCGCTGTTTCAAGATTACCTTAACATGCAAGACTTCGACAACGAAATGGAAAACATTGCACAAAAATACGCCCCGCCACAAGGGAGGTTATATATTGCATATGTGGACGGTCAAGCGGCAGGCTGCGTTGCTTTGTTGCCAATAAACGAAATAGAATGTGAAATGAAGCGGCTGTATGTACGCCCGCAATATGGCCGCCTTGGAATAGGGCGCGCGCTGGCGAAAGAGATCATTTGCGCCGCGCGGGAAATAGGTTACAAGTATATGTTGCTAGATACTTTCCCCGCGTTATACAAGGCAGTAACGTTGTATGAAAGCATGGGATTTTATCGTATCCCAGCGTATAACAGCAGCCCTATTGAGGGTACGGTATATATGAAAATGGATTTGTGAGGTGTGCGATGGAAATTAGAATTGCAACAGAAAAAGATGCCGTCGCGCTTTTTGAGTTAAATAGGCTATTCGAGAATGAAGCCACTGTAGAGGCTATAGCGGAATCGCTACAAAAGAATGATAGTGAAGTTGTTTGTATTGCCTATGAGGGTAATGTTGCCGCAGGGTACTGCGCGGGAATTATCATCCGCAGCATGTGCTATGATAGCCGCCGCGTGGATGTGGAGTCGCTTTTTGTAAGGGAAGAATATCGTAAGCGAGGCGTTGCGGCAGCATTACTAAAATGCCTCGAAGACGCAATAACCGCGCGAGGTATATATCACTTCCATATCATGACATCGATAACAAATGAACGCGCATTGGCATTGTACAAAAAAATCGGGTATGTGAGAAAAGATCAAATACTACTGGAGAAGGACGTGGAGTAGTGAAACTTCAAACAATAAACGGCAGCTTTATCGTATGCAAGCTAAGCGATACCACTCAAGTAGATTTTTCGCAGGAATTTGTATTTCTGTCGAAAACGGATGACGAAATCTCCCTTGTATGCGAAGCGGCATATACCCCACCCAATACCACAGCAATTGAACTTGGCTGGCGAGGTTTTAAAGTAATGGGAGTGTTAGACTTTAGCATGATTGGCGTAATCGCGAAAATATCCGCGATATTGGCGGCGGCAGATATTAGCATTTTTGTTGTATCAACATATAACACAGATTACATTTTTGTAAAATCGGAAGTTTATGACAAGTGTGCGGAAACTCTTGTACAAGAGGGTTATAAGTTCGTAAATAATGCCGATGAAAGTGGGCAATAAAACATGATAAAAATAATCGAGCTGGAAGACTCGCGCATCCCAGAGGCAAAAAAATTGGTGTGGGATGTATTTCCAGAGCAGGATTTTTTAGAACGAGCCAGCTTTTGGCTTTACAAACGGCGCAATGCCGGCTGGTTTAAAACCATATGCAAGGTTTGTGGTATCGCAAACTTTACAAAATACTGGGTGGCTGTAGATGAAGACAACAACATTTGCGGCACAACAGGTTTCTACGCAGAAAAAAGGGACTTTCATGAGGCAATATGGCTTGCGTGGTTCTGCGTTGCACCAAGCTACCGTGGGCAGGGCATAGGCAAGCAGCTATTAGAATTTTCGATAGAAACGGCTCGCTGCTACGACAAAAAATATCTGCGCTTATACACATCCGACCACCCCGGCGAGGCCGAGGCTCAATTTCTATATGAAAAATACGGCTTTGCAGAAGTTAGAAGAGAGAGGGACAAAATATGCACGCTGATATACCGGGAAAAAGTACTATAGCGGAAATAGCCGTACCTGACGAGAAATCCGAAATTTGCCTAAAAATTCTGCAAGCATTGCCGGATTGGTTTGGAGTAGAAAAAATGGTAGCAAATTATGCCGCGGACGTGCACGATAAATTTTTTTGCTGCGCATTAGACAGCGGCAACCTTGCGGGGTTTGTGTCGTTAAAAGTCCATAACCCGCACACCGCGGAAATTCATGTGATGGGTATTTTGCAAGAATATCATCGTGGCGGTATGGGTCGAATGTTAATTGAACGATGTATACAGCAATGCAAGCTGCTAGGCATGGATTTTTTAACCGTGAAAACTTTGGCGGATACCCACCCTGACGAATTTTATAAAAGGACACGCCAATTTTATCTGGCAATGGGCTTTAAACCGTTAGAAGTATTTCCTTTACACTGGGATGCAGATAATCCATGCTTGCTAATGGCCATGTCTATTTGATTTGTATCGCAAAATACTTATATAGACGATTCAACTCCAATGGTGTAGAATATTACCGAAAATAGGATACAGTCGTTTAAGCTTTAGAAATTTTGTTTCCAAGTGTGACGACACGATAAGGAGAATATAAATGCCAAACAAAAACCTAGCCGAGCAACTAAAAGGCGGCGTAATAATGGATGTTACCACTCCAGAGCAGGCACGTATTGCAGAGCAAGCCGGCGCGTGTGCCGTAATGGCGCTTGAACGCATACCGGCAGACATACGCGTGGCAGGCGGAGTTTCACGCATGAGTGACCCCAAAATGATAAAGGGCATACAAGCGGCAGTAAGCATCCCCGTAATGGCAAAGGTACGCATCGGCCATTTCGTAGAGGCGCAAATTTTACAGGCCATAGACATAGACTATATTGACGAAAGCGAAGTACTAACTCCCGCCGACGATGCCCGTCATATAGACAAATCCCAATTCGACACGCCATTTGTGTGCGGTGCGAAGGACTTGGGCGAGGCACTGCGCCGCATTCAAGAAGGTGCTTGTATGATACGCACCAAAGGCGAAGCCGGTACCGGCGACGTTGTGCAAGCTGTGCGCCATATGCGCCAAATGATGCATGAAATTACTACTCTGCGCGGATTAAACGCTCAAAGCAAGGATACACTTTACAAGATAGCATCTGAGTACAGAGTAAACGTAGACTTGGTAAGATATGTTGCTGAGAATGGTAAACTACCAGTACCCATGTTCTCCGCCGGAGGCGTTGCAACTCCTGCGGATGCGGCACTCATGGTGCATCTTGGCGCGGAAGGAGTTTTTGTAGGGTCGGGTATTTTTAAATCCGGTGACCCGGCAAAACGTGCGGCTGCCATTGTAAAAGCCGTGAAGAATTTCAAAGATGCAGAAATGCTGGCCGTTATTTCGGAAGATATTGGCGAGGCGATGGTGGGTATTAATGAGCAGGAGATAGATGTAATTATGGCGGCACGTGGGGTGTAAGCTATAGTCTATTTAAAAAGCCGTGGTGGACTGGCTACACTTGCCAAATTTTGCAATTAATGCTATAACGTAGGGGGCGAAAACAAACTTTCCCCGTATAGCCTCGTATATATTAGCACAGAATATACTCAACATAAGGAAGGAATGACTGCAAATGAATGAAAAAATGCGTGTACTAGAACTCCTGGAGGGCGGCAAAATTACAGCAGACGAGGCCGCCAAGCTAATTGAGGCATTGGGCACTTCTAGTCTAATGAGCCAACAAACCCGCGACAATGTGGAAGAAAGAGTAAACCAGTTTGCAGGCGAAGTAAGCAAATTTGCCAAAGATGTAGGCTGTAAAATGCAAGAGTTTTACAAAGATGTGGAACCAAAACTAAAAAAGGCAAGCCAAACGGCTTTGGAAAAAGCGGCGGCTACCCTTGATAATTTGGCATGTAACATCGGTGAGTCTTTAGAAAAAGATTGCTGCGGTAGCGAAGGTTGCTGTGCGTCGGCAGAAGAGTGTGACGCACCAAAGCCTAACTAATATGTGAAAAAGAGCCGAGTAATCGGTTCTTTTTTTGCTTTAGGAAGATTACTCTGTACGAAACGCGCGGTGCGGTAAACATTCGCATTAGGCACAGTGAGAGAAATGAACGTTTCTCGTACCGCTTCACTCATTGCACCTAATGAGCCGCCGTTTTTTTATTGCTATTTGGTTATAGGCTTAAATCAAAAACGGATACTCATGTGGTATCCGTTTTTGATTCTTTATTCTCACGCTTATACTCAATAATTTCTCCAAGTTGACAATTCAAAATGTTACATATAGAATCAAGCGCTGAAAAACGTATTGCGCTAACTTAGCAGCAACGATATGACCTTAATCTTGTGTGAATTTTTCTTTGTAGATACTAGGAAATTGCATAGGATCAAATAAAAAAGCCCAGAGAATAAGAGCGCTCTGGACTTGTTTGTAAATCTATTCAGAAAAATTCAATCGTACACCGCCGCTGGTGCTGGACGCGTTTATCCGCACAGGGCCGTTACCACCGCTTGCGTTTCTTCCGCTTATGCTGTTACCGTCTACGCGCATTCCGCCGGATGTAACGGACAGGCTGTAGTTGAAGTCGCTGATGGGTGCGCGGGTGCTAAAGTTAACCGACCCGGAAGTGGAGCGTAGCTGTATTCCATTGCCGCCGACATTCCTATGAGATGTGCTGTAGTCTTGCACCGCAACGCCACCACTTGTAGAACGTGCGTAAAGGTCTCCTGCAATATACGCGCTTGCTCTAACCCGCCCGGAAGTGCTCCTTAGGCGGGTGTTTTCATGTGTGCCGCCCTCAACCGTAACACCGCCGCTGGTGGAGCGCAAATATAATTCTGTTGTGCTAATACCATCCATGTGCACACTGCCCGATGTGCTGGCGGCGTTAATGTTATTTACTGTATCCGGCACGTAAATTGTAATTGCGTTGCTCATATTTCTAAATGAGAAATTTGTAAAGTCAAAATCGAAATCTAAATGCGCCCTACCGTCTGTGCGTGACCATGTTACGCCATGTGTGCCTATTCCTATTAAGTTAATGTTGCGTCGGTTTATGCTTACACCTGCGGCATTTAGGGTGTTGCCTTGGCGGGCATCGATATATAGCCGACCACCGGATTCACGTACGTTTGCGCGTATGTTGTTGCTTACAACCCGTGGCACGTCGCCGGGTACTATACGAATGTCGCAAGAAGTTGAGTTTGCTGTTATTGTGTGGATATTGCGGTCAAAGGATATATCTGTACTGCCGCTCATGTCTTGTGCCGCGGCGGATACTACCCTAATGCCGCGATCAAAATAAATGCGCCCGCCGCGAGAACCAGAAGCCCAGCCCGCGGCAAAAAGCCCCGCGCCTATGAGAATGCACAGTATGGCAACTTTTATCCAAGGGAAACCTCTGCGTTTGTACGGTGTGTCTTCCGGAAATGATGGTGATGCGTGGGATGAGTTTTGCGTTCCGTTATTACCCAACATGTTGTCCATCATAATTCCTCCTTCCGATTCTTCTAAATAGTGATTGTAATAAGGCAAAAATGCCTTTGGTAATGGCAACCATTAATGCGATAAGCAAAATGCCAAGGCCTATAAACACAAAACCCGTACCTGCGGTAAGCATACCAAACCCAACATTTTGCACCAAAACAAACAGTGACAAAATAACACTTACAAACCCTGTGATCAAAAATGCCACGCCACTTACAGCAAAGGAAAAAATGGCCGCCGCCAGCCCTACCAACAGTCCAAAAAGACCGCCACCAAGCCCAATTAAAACCGGAGCCGCAAATACGGCAAGTATGATAAGGAGCCACCAATATTGGGTTATGCCCTCTCGCACCGGGTGGAGAGCAGGCGGCTTTGGCGCAGACGCGGCTTTTTTTACATAGCTCGTTAATATGTCTGTTGCAAGGTCTGCAGGGGTGCCAAGTTCCGCCATTGCGGCGTTTTCGTCTGCGGCATTTTGGATAAAGTTGCTGTAGTACGTAAGCGCACCGGTACGTTCTTTTGCGGGTAGTGCTTGAAGTTTGCTTTCAAGCAATGTTAAATAATCTTCTCGTGATAAATTCATACGAATCGCTCCTTCTGTAACATGTACGGGGGTTTAGGGGTTTTGTCTGTGTTATAGCGGTTTAACTTTAAGCAAAATACTATACCATGACATTTTCTTGTGAAAATGTCGGAAATAGGGTATATTGTCGTTATGATTATAATTACACAAGTGGTGATAAAATATGACTCCAACCCTATATGTAGTGGCAACACCCATCGGAAACTTGGAAGATATGACCCCAAGAGCCGTACGCGTTTTGGGAGAGGTTGATATTATAGCGGCAGAAGACACCCGCCATAGCAGGGGGCTTCTTAGCCATTTCAATATTAAGCCTAAGGCGCCGCTGGTTTCCTGTCATAAGTTTAACGAGCAGCGGCGGGGGGAGCTTTTTTTGTCTGCGCTTGGGGAAGGGAAGAGCATCGCGCTTATTTCTGACGCGGGAACACCTTGCATTTCTGACCCGGGGCATAGGCTGGTGCGCATGGTACGGGATGCTGGCTTTCCCGTGGCGGCCGTGTGTGGTGCAAGTGCGGTTGTGGCGGCGTTGTCGGTGTCTGGGTTTGATGTTTCGCGTTATACGTTTGTGGGATTTTTGCCACGGGGGCAGGGGGATATTGCCCGGTGCTTGTCGCATACTTTCCCTGGGGTGGTTGTGTTTTACGAGTCGCCTAAACGAGTAGAGGTTGCACTTGGCGTTATTGGCGAGGTGTATCCGCAGGCGCAGGTTTGCGTTTGCAATGATATCAGTAAGAAGTTTGAGCGGGTGTATTACGGCGGGGTGGGGGATGTTGCCCAAGAATTGGCAAATAACCCGCATGCCGCAAAGGGTGAGTATGTTTGCGTTGTAGAAGTAGCGGAAGTGCCGACCTTACCCCAAGATAGCGAAATAAGTTTGGAAGCACAGCTTGTGGATATTATGGTTAAGCATGGCGGAACATTGAAGGACGCCGTACCCATTCTTCGTGACTTACGGGATGATCTTCGTAAAAAGGAAATTTATGATGCAATGCTGCGTGTGAAGGAGTTATTATAAATGAATGAGCTAATCCTACCTCATGGTAAAATTAAACTACCTGCCTTCTTCCCGGATGGTACCAGAGGCGTTGTACGCTGTGTAGACGCACAAGACCTTCACGCCTGCGGTGTAACCGGCCTTGTAATGAACACGTATCATTTAATGACAAAACCTGGAGCCGCAACAATAAAAGCCCTTGGTGGGCTTAATAGTTTTACCGGATGGCCGCAGCCTATAATAACAGACTCCGGTGGGTTCCAAGTATTCTCTCTGATACGGGAAAACGCGTCCTTTGGCGAAATCCGTCCAAACGAGATAATCTTTCGCAAAGACGGGAAAAAAACTGTGCTTTCTCCGGAGAAATGTATACAGTCGCAGCTTGCTTATGGCGCAGATGTGCTAATGGCACTAGACTATTGTACGCACCCCGACGACCCGTACGAGCGGCAGGCGGAGTCTGTGGATGTGACAATCCGCTGGGGCAAAAAATGCATGGATACGTTCACGCAGCAGGTTAAAAAGGGAAGTGAGCGGCAGCTATTTGGCATTATCCAAGGCGGCAACGAAAAATCGCTTCGAAAAGAGTGCGCAGAAGCCTTGCTTGAGATGGGTTACAAGGGGTTTGGTTTTGGTGGATGGCCGCTGGATTCTGCCGGGCGGTTGACGGAAGAAATATTGGCATACACAGCGGAGCTTATCCCCGACGGAATGGTAAAGTATGCCATGGGTGTAGGCCGCCCGGAAAATATAGTTGCCTGCGCGCGTATGGGGTTTACCCTTTTCGATTGTGTAATCCCAACCCGGGAAGCACGGCATAATAGGTTGTATGTGTTTAACGAGGAGTTTGAGACGCCCGCGGACATTTGCCTTGATGGTAGCTTCTATCGTTTCCATTATATTTTGGACGACGAGCATAGGCGCGACGCTCGCCCAATATCAAAATTGTGCGACTGTCACACCTGTGTAAATTATTCTCGCGCATATGTACGGCATTTGGTTAGTATTGGCGACAGCTTGGGATATAGGCTTGCCACAATGCATAATTTGCGGTTTTACACCATGCTAATGGAGAGGTTGCAGCTCGAATGATAACCGGAGCAAAATACAACATGCTTTATCCACCGCTGATGGAGCGCATATATAAAGAAGAAACGCATAAGGGTGGCCGGGACGCGGTAAAGGCCACAAAAACACGCTTGCATCAGATGTTTGGCGCGTATGTACAGGGCAATGCGCACAAAAAAGCGGCGGCATTGCTGCAGGAGCTTGAAGCGGGCGGCGATGCGCAAGCAATTTCCCGTGGGATAATGGGGCTGCACGCGTCTACAAAGGAGCGGCTGCCGCATTTGGGCGATTTTTTGGCGTTTATATGCAAACAGGTGGGCAAGGTGGAGACCGTTTTGGATTTGGGCGGCGGGTTTAATCCGTTTTCTGTGCCGTTTTGGCAGGAGTGCTTTTATGAGACGTCCTCGGAAATGGTTGGAAGATTGGACGATTGCGAAAATGCTTTGGAATCAGGGAGTGCTCTTTCACAGATAAGCAAATTGATGGGGGAGTCTGAAGATACGCATGTTGGCCACTCGTGCACCAGAAGTATCGCGGCCTACTATGCATACGATATCGATGTGCGCACTCGCGACTTGCTTAACCGCTTTTTCGCATATCTAAACCTGCCGCAAACAGCCGCCTGTGCCGATCTTGCTGTGGAAACTCCCACGGAAAAAGTCGACCTCGCGTTAATGTGTAAACTTGTCCCCGTTTTGGAAGCACAGCTCCCCGGCCGCGGGTTTGAGCTTGCGCGAGAAACCAATGCTAAATTTCTTGCCATAACCTACCCGTTAAAAAGCCTCGGCGGCCGCGAAAAAGGTATGGGTAAAAACTACGCCGCCCAATTTGAAAATGCTTGTGCGAGTGGGCTGCTTGGAGATTATAAATTAATCGCAAACGCGGAAGTTGGCAGTGAGCTGGTTTATTTGCTGGGGTAGTATTGCTTTTTTATGTGAGAGCGGGCTGATAAGCGTATAGCGGAATGAGGCCAACTGGTGACTGTGAGTCACTAGTTGATAGAATTTTCCTGTCCAGTGACGGTGGAGATTTTACCATATTCACAGACGTGATGGCGTTACACTATTTTGCGACATAAAGAATTCGTTAATCTTTATGTTTCAACTAAACCCCACGGCTTTAGCGTTCGCACACTTGCCCTAAATATAACGGCAAATTTTATTGACACCCCCTACAATTTCTGCGATAGTTTTCTTGTGATAAATTTTTAGGACTTTTACATATTAGGAGATGACGGCCATGATAACCACAAACATGCACGAACTAATGCAAATTGTAAACGGCGAGCACATAGACCCGCATCATGTGCTGGGTATGCACGATTTGTCAGACGGGGATAGCACCGTAATACGGGTATTTAATTCGCACGCTTTTGCAGTGGAAGCCTTTGATCCAAAAAAGCCAAAGCAAAGCGTTCAATTGCAGCAGGAGCACAGTAAGGGCTTTTTCACTGCCGTACTGCCAAAGCAAGAGCATTTTCGTTACAAGTTGCGCTTTACCGGCGAGGCAGGCAATACATGGGAGAGTTTTGACCCTTATAGCTTTGCGCCCGCGCTGTCTGACATGGACTTGTATCTTTTTGGCAATGGTACCCATTACGAAATTTACAATAAGCTGGGTGCGACACCACATAAACTTGATGGTATCGAAGGTGTACTTTTTGCCGTATGGGCACCCAATGCGCAGCGTGTTAGCGTAGTGGGCGATTTTAATAACTGGGATGGTTTGCGCAATCCTATGAGAGTTCTTGGCAATTCCGGTGTGTGGGAGTTGTTTGTTCCCGGGCTCGAAAATTACGATAAGTACAAATTCGAAATAAAATTTAACGGGCAAATATTGCAAAAAGCCGACCCGTACGCCTTTTTTGCTGAACTGCGCCCAAATACGGCGTCGATGGTATATGATATAGATGGTTACAAATGGGGCGACAAAAAATGGCTTGTCGGCCGTAAAAAAAAGAACCCGCTGGACGGGCCAATAAACGTATACGAGTTGCATACCGGCAGCTGGAAGCGCGCCGAGAGCGAAGACTTTAGGCACTTGAGCTGGCCGGAGTTAACCGAGCGGTTGATCCCGTATGTAAAGGACATGGGTTACACCCATATTGAGCTAATGCCAATAATGGAGCACCCATTCGACGGGTCGTGGGGATACCAGGTAACGGGCTTTTACGCGCCCACAAGCCGCCACGGCAGCCCGCATGAGCTTATGGCATTTGTGGATGCGTGCCATCAAAGCGGTATTGGTGTGTTGTTGGATTGGGTGCCGGCACATTTCCCTAAAGATGCCCATGGGCTGGCAAGTTTTGACGGTACAAGCCTGTACGAACACTCCGACCCGCGCCAAGGCGAGCATCCAGACTGGGGTACGCTGATATTCAACTACGGGCGCAGCGAGGTTAAGAATTTCCTAATTGCCAACGTGCTTTTCTGGATCGAAAAATATCATATAGACGGCTTGCGAGTGGATGCGGTAGCGTCGATGTTGTATCTAGACTATGGTAAAGACAGCGGTCAGTGGATACCAAACGAATATGGCGGCCGCGAAAACCACGAGGCTGTTGAGTTTATAAAGCATATGAACTCCATTGTGGCCAAAAAGCATCCAAATGTACTTATGATTGCGGAAGAGTCCACTGCGTGGTCGGGTGTTACCCGCAGCGTAGACGAGGACGGTCTTGGTTTTGCGCTGAAATGGAACATGGGCTGGATGAATGATTTTCTTTCGTACATGTCCGAGGACAGTGTGCATCGGAAGCATTACCACCATCATTTGACATTTAGTATGGTGTACGCGTATTCGGAAAAATACATGCTTACCCTTTCCCACGACGAGGTGGTGCATGGCAAAAAATCGCTGGTTGATAAAATGCCAGGTGACATATGGCAGAAGATGGCCAACTTGCGCACAGCCTACAGCTTTATGATGGGGCACCCGGGTAAAAAACTGCTGTTTATGGGTGGCGAAATAGCCCAGTTTAACGAATGGAGCGAGAGCAGAGCTTTGGACTGGTTCTTGCCGGAAGAGTTTGAACATCACCGTCAGATGCAGACATTTGTGCGTGATATTAACCATTTGTATATAAAAGAAAAAGCCCTTTGGCAAAAGGACTTTTCCGGTGATGGGTTCCAGTGGATAAGCTGCCACGACCACGAGCGCAGCATTGTGTCATTCTATCGTATGGCGGAGAAGCCGCGACGTATTAGGCGCGATGAGCAAAGCGAATGTCTCCCGCGCTGTAGTAAGGCAGACCAAGCCACGAAGGGGCCAACGTATGAATATCTGGTGTTTGCGTGCAATTTTACGCCGGTGCCGCATATGGATTATCGCGTGGGATTGCCCGCGCCGGGTAAGTATGTGGAGATTATTAATAGCGACGCGGCAATTTACGGCGGTAGTGGGATAGTTAACCCCGGCAAACTTACCGCGGAAGCACATTTGTGTGACGGGCGGGAGTATAGCGTACCGATAAAGCTGCCGCCTCTTGGGGTGGTTGTGCTGAAAGGGAAGATATAAATGTACGAAAACTCTTAGGGTATTACATACAAGGGTATAAAGGCGGGAACCGCCAACATATAAGCGGGAATACTGCAAAACGGTATTCCTGTTTTTATTTGTGCGGAAGTAAAGCAACACGCACAATTCTCGCTTCGACTGTCCAAGCAGCCAATATTGTTTATCCATGGGAAAATATATGAAATTATCCCAGTGGTTGAATTTTTCAACCAAATTCAACCGCAACTCCATTGTGGATTACAATGACTTTTCTTATAATACTTTCATACCGGTAGAAAATAAAAAAAACATGAAGAGGTGTTATCTTGAAAGAAATTAACATTGCAAAAACAATAATTGACAAGCGAAAAGAAAAAGGTATTACACAAGAGGAACTTGCCAACCATATTGGTGTGACAATTGCCGCCGTTTCAAAATGGGAAACTGCACAGAGCTATCCTGACATTTCGCTTTTACCACAGCTTGCTGCGTACTTCAACATTAGCATTGACAAGTTGATGGGGTATGAGCCGCAAATGACCAAAAAGGAGATCGGTAAACTGTATTGCAGGCTATACGAAGATTTGAACAACAAGCCTTTTGATGAAGTTATTGCGGAGTGCCGTGGTATCGTTAAAAAATACTTTTCCTGCTTTCCCTTGGTACTGTACATGGGTGACTTGCTACTAGTTTCAAGCGGAATGACAGATGACAAGGAAAAAACCACCGCTCTAATCGCAGAAGCCAAAGAGCTTTTTGTAAGAGTGAAAACGGAAAGCGATAATGCGGAACTGATGAAATCGGCAATGTATATGGAAGCGTGTTGTGTGGCCGCACTTAGCGACTATAACGGAGTAATCGAATTGCTTGAAAACACGTCTGAGGTTTGGAGTCCGCACGAAGCATTGTTATCTACTGCGTACCGCATGACTGGAAGGAATGCCGAAGCGGAAATGGTTTTGCAAGTGGGAATATATCAAAATGTGATATCTACGTTAGGGCTTTTGTCCTCATATGCCATGTTAGGTGTTGATGACGCTGTCAAGTTTGATGAAATTGTAGAGCGCACGCTATCGTTGGTTAAAGCATTCAATATCAAAAAAGTCTTTCCGTCTTTGTTGTTGAATTTTTCCAGTGCGGCGGCTCAAGGCTATTTGTTGAAGCAAAACGTAGAGAAATCGCTTGACTTGTTGGAACTATACGCAGAACTTGTTACAAGCGATCTTTCGTCGCAATTAGATGAAGATAGCTTCTTTAATCTGGTCGGCGATAAGCTAGACGAGTATGGTATAGCTGAAATAGCAACATCTGATGAAATTTTGAGGCAGAGTTTGACTGAGACAGTCATAAATAATCCCGTGTTTTCGGTATTAAGCAGCAATCTGCGTTTTCAGGCTATTGTGAGGAAACTTGAAAATCGCGTGTAACAAGAATTGCCAGACGAAATAATGAGGCTGTCCTGTTAAGCATTTCAACTGAATAAATATGCAAGGCACCGTCATTACATTCCCTTTAATGACGAAGCAGGTGTATAATTATTCATAAAAAATGCTTAACGAGACAGCCCTATTATTTGTAGGAGCAGGTTTTAATGCGTTATCTACTTGCGCAAAAACGGATTAAACTTCTTCTCATACCCAATATCGGAACTTGGCCCATGGCCGGGGTAGACTATCGTATCTTCCGGCAGGGTTAGCAGCTTGGTTGTAATATTGCGGATCAGTTTATCATGGTCGCCAAGAGGTAGATCTGTGCGGCCTATGGATGTTTTAAATAACGTATCCCCCGCAAAGAGCTGGCCGCTTTCCTTATGGTAGTAGCATACGCCGCCGGGAGTGTGGCCGGGAGTATGCAGTACCTTTAACGCGCATTCGCCAAATTGGAAAACATCTCCGTCGTTAAATACTTCGTCTGGGGTAACTTCCACATCCCGCGGAGTCATGCAAGAACGGTTTAGGTCAGAGTTCTCTAACATTTGCTTTTCCGACGCGTGGCAGTATACCTTGGCACTTGTTAGGCTTTTCATTCGTGCAACGGAAATAATATGGTCGTAGTGTCCGTGGGTTAGTAGGATTGCTTTTACGATAATGTTATTTTCGCCAAGCTCTGCCATTATTGCGGCTTCGTCGGCCTGGCTGCAGCCCGCGTCTATCAGTACGCCTTCGCGGGTGGTCTCACACCAACATAGGTATATGTTTTGTCCCATGTCGTTTTTGCTAAATGTTTTGGTTTTCATAAAATTCTCTCCTGTTCGTTGTTATGGGTCGGATATCGCTGAATATTATCCGCGCTTCCATCCATGGTCGCTATGGTAAATCATTTGTTTGCTCATGCCGCCGTCTACAAAAATATTTTCTCCGGTAATAAACCCGGCTCGGGTGTTGTCGCACAAAAACATTACCATCTCGGCGATATCTTGCGGCTTACCCACACGGCCCGCGGGGTGTTGAGTGTGGTCTTCCGAACTGTGGGTTTCTCCTGTGGTGCCTATCCATCCGGGGCTTATGGCATTTACCCGTGCGTGGGCTGCCAAGCTTATGCTCATGGAGTGCGTCAGTGCTAGGATACCGCCTTTGGTTGCGGAATAGCTTTCTGTATCCGGTTGGGATTGAAAGCCGCGGGTGGATGCGATATTTACAATAGACGCACCTTGTGCCAAGAGCTTGCGGGAAAGCAGTAGCTGTGTCAGATAATACGGTGCGGTAACACCCACCCGCTGAACATATTCGAAATCTTCCCATGTGCAGCCGGATAGCAACCCCTTGCGGGAAACGCAGGCGTTGTTTACCAGAAAGTCCACCGGCACGGTTAGCGACTCGACAAATTCTTCCAGTGTTTTGCGGCAGGCGATATCCCCTTGAAAGAAGTGCGGCGGCTTTTTTGTATGGTTGCTGAGTATCGGGTTTATATCTATTACGGACACTTGTGCCCTTGCTTGTAAAAAATTGTCCACAATGCATCGCCCTATACCGTCTGCCCCGCCTGTTACCACTGCGTGTTTGTTTGAAAAATTCATATATACACCCCTTTGCCACGGTATTCTAATTTTCGCGATTATACACAAATCGTCTTTATGCAAATTTGACGAAAATTAGAATGCCGTGCCCCTTTGCTTGCTATTGTCATAAAATATCTATATACTGCCATTGTGACAAAATTCCAATAAAATGTCAAAAGAAGATTGCGTAGCAATATGCCACAGAAGCAGGACACTATAGCTTGCAAATTTCCGCAATACCGCGCATTTGACTCACGGCGGGAGTGTGAAGAAAATCACTTCACACTTATATTTGAGGGTCAAATGCAAGCGTTCGCGCTTGACCCATGGAGGCAAAATGAAAAAATTAACTATGCTAATACTATTGATAGCTGCAATATTAATCTTAGCCGCTTGCGGCCAAAGCGTGCCGCCTCAACCTACGACACCGGCACAAGAAATACTAACACATACTGCAGAAGCAAGCCCGCCGCCCGTTACTACAGCCGAGTACACGCAGGAAGAATATATACAGGAAGAAGAAATTTGCCCAAATACAACTCGCATATCTTTGGGCGAAACATTTCAACTGGGAGACCTGTATGTAACACTGGGTAACGAAATTGAGTTTGTCACCTATGTAAATACAGCTCTGCTGTACCGGCACCGCTACATGCAGGTACCGGATGGCCGTAAACTGTACATTCCCGTTACAATAACCGGAGACGAGATAGATGCGTTTGGATCAAGCATATGGCTGGTGAGGGGTGCGGTGTATAGCAGACCGGGCGAAGCGTATACAATGCGCACCGCATGGCATAATCCCGGCTGGGACGAGAGAATGCATCTGTTCCCATGGAGAGACACTGTTAGTCTTATCGAAACCTATGTCCAGCTTAGTTACAGCCAAGATGGCTTGTATACCCTGCAATTTATTGTAACGGATACGGAACCCCCGTGGGAGATTACTCATTCGCTAGAGTTGCGGTTAGACATCTCTTGGCCAGAAAGTTACACATCGATACTAATCGAGCATATTCCGGGGCAAACAAACGAACCTTTCCGGGTTGGTAATTTCGAAATGGTGGTGGGGTCGGATTTTACCATACTTCCTTGTTGTGGCGAAATGTCGGCGGCAACTACAGTTTTCCCTGTTACCATAACCAATATTGGTACACAGGCACAGCATCTTTCGCTGCTTGATATTGTGAATATGGGCAGCAACAGCGGGTATCCCGAGCCCATACACAGTATTTATTTTGAGTTGCCCGATGGTTGCGTTTTTTTAGAAAATACCAGTATCCCTATATCGGAGATGGCAGCCATTGCCTCTGGAGAGCAGATGGATTTTTATCTGCCTATAGTGGCTGTTGTGTGTGAGATAACTGCTTGGTACCGGTCGTTTAGGCTTATGGAAGTTGAGGACGCGCCGGGGCGTATTACGGTGCGGCGGTATTATTTTGATATTCGGGTTAGTGGGGAGTAAACTGCCCTGTTGTGGCAAAGCCTTGCGAATGAGAAAGGAGCAACCCCATGTTCACAAAAATCTCCAGCGGTGCAGTTTTGGGTGTGGACGGTTACATAGTAGACGTCGAAGTGGATCTATCCAGTGGCTTGGCGGCTTTTGACATAGTGGGTTTGCCCGACTCCGCCGTAAAGGAATCTCGCGAACGAGTTCGTGCCGCAATCCGCAACACGGGCTACTCTTTTCCCATAAAGCGCATTACTGTAAACTTAGCACCTGCTGATATCAGAAAATCTGGCCCCGCCTTCGACCTGCCTGTTGCGGTGGGTATTTTAATATGTATGGGTTCGTTAAAAGCGGATGCTGCAGAAAACGCGTTTTTTGCGGGGGAGCTTTCGCTCGACGGAGCATTGCGTCCGATAAGCGGTATTTTGCCCATGGCAATAGCGGCAAAGGCACAAGGGATCCGTACCTTTTACGTCCCGGCGGAAAACGCGCAAGAAGCTGCTCTCGTAGGTGATGTAACAGTATATCCGGTAGAAGATATCACCGATTTAATAACACATTTTTCTTCAAAAAAAATTCCTGCTCTCGACACCAATATAGCAGAATTATTTGGCACAAACGAGAAATCTTATGACATAGACTTTGCAGACGTGGCAGGTCAAAACCTTGTTAAACGCGCCTTGGAAGTAGCCGCGGCAGGATACCACAACGCACTTATGATAGGCTCGCCGGGCGCGGGTAAGACCATGCTCGCTCGCAGAATGCCTACAATCTTGCCCGATCTCTCCCTTGACGAAAGTATGGAAATAACAAAAATCTACTCCATAGCAGGCTTACTGACGCAAAAAAATCTGCTAATGACGCACCGCCCTTTCCGTACGCCACACCATACCGCGTCGTACATATCTCTAGCCGGGGGTGGCCGTATGCCCATGCCCGGCGAAATGAGCCTCGCTCACAACGGTGTTCTATTCCTAGACGAGCTGCCGGAGTTCCAAAAGAAAGCCCTCGAGACCATGCGTCAGCCGCTGGAAGACGGCAGCATAACAGTAACCCGCGTTGGTGGCGTTTGCACATACCCAAGCGTGTTTCTGCTGCTGGCCACCATGAACCCTTGCCCATGCGGCTATATGGGAACAGACCGCTGCAACTGCACCGACGGCGAAATTTCTCGATACTTGGATAAAATAAGCGGCCCGCTCTTGGATCGCATAGACATACAAGTAGAAGCCACTCCGGTAAAATACAAGGAAATTTCCGAGAAACAACGAGCCACGGAGGATTCTGCCACAATAAAAGCTCGGGTGGAGAACGCTCGCGCCCGTCAGCAAAAGCGCTTTGCGGGGGAGTCTATTTACTTTAACGCAAAAATGCCCGCTTCTATGATAGAAAAACACTGCAAATTGGGCGGCACCGCGGCAGATTTGTTAAAGCAAGTATTTGATACAATGAGCTTGAGTGCGCGCGCGTATCACAAAATACTAAAAATAGCCCGTAGCATAGCCGACTTAGCCGATAGCGCAGACATAAAAGAAGCCCACGTGGCAGAAGCAATTTCTTATCGCGGGCTGGATAGGAAATATTGGTAGACAACGGAGGTTAACATGAAGAAATATATTATCCTATGTACAATATTATTGATTGCACTAACCGGTTGCAATATCGTTGCCGACACAGTACAACAAGAATTGCCGGCATCTTCTGAATATGAGCAGCCGCCAGAACCACTTCAAACCCTGCCGGAAGAATCCGAATTGATCGAACCTGAGGTTATTGAACCTGAACAACCGGAACCACCGCCTCAAGAGGAAAATTTCTACCGTGAGCTAACCCCAGACGAAATCATATCTTTACTCGAAGGGGATGCCCGTTTCGTTAATTTTATGGGAGACAACATCCCTAGCACCAGGCCTGATTGGGATGGTTTTATAGATCGGGATATCGTTTCTGTAAGCGCGGCAACTATAAGTTTTACCATGCCCACCGCTTGGGGAGATTTCTCCGCGACTCTGTCCTATCAAGTAGATGGTGATACCCTTCTTTGGAATGTGGACGAATACGTCAGCCTTTGGTTTGGCCCCCGTCAAAAAGAGGTTTTTACACCAAGGCATTTGACGGACTTAGAGTGGGTAACAATAGGGTTTTTCTATTACTGTAGAGAAACAGACCCATATATTAATTTTCTGCCAGAAGCCGAGAGGTATCACGAGGAAGTAATTTACGGCGCGCATCTATGGGAAGAATTTATTCGCCTTATGCGCTATCACCACGGCATCCGCATTAGAGATTTATGGTACGACGGTGCAAGATTGTATGTGGATTTGGCTGCCGTGGAAGCAATTGTGTTTAACTGGGGTTCGACTGGCAGCTTTTATCGGTGGAATGTCCTTGTAAGAACTCTAGCCACATTACCTGACGTTTCGGAAATAGTTATTCTTGTTGGCGGGTATGCGGATGTTGAGGCCGACCATTATAGTTTTAGAGGGGTTTTTGAAGTTAATTAGCCACTTGCTTTTTAATAAACAACCACATATATGTTACCATCCAAAAATTATAACCCAGAAAGGAAGCCCTTATGACCATTCATTTTACCCAAGAAGAAACACAAATAATGTGCCAAGCACTAGCTAGGTGGGGCATTGACGCACAAATAGGACAAGCCATAGAAGAATGCGCAGAGCTAATAGTAGCTCTACAAAAGCATATAAATCGCACTTCTGTGCTCGAAGGCAACGAAAGCATATTGGATGAAATGGCAGATGTAGAAATAATGTTGGCTCAAATACGTATAGCTTTAGACATAGGCGATGCCACTCTCCGAGATCGAATCGGCTACAAACTAAAACGCCTATGCTGCTATATGGACGATGACGAAATGTAAACCACAGTAGTGCTTGTCACAATCCAACATCTCCCGGAATAATATGTACTATCGCTGTTTCGCTTTAAACGGAACGCGGATATCTCATAAATGATAGGAGAATAAACATGGATTTTGACAATTTTGACAATTTCAACGAAGAAGGCGGCGAGCTAATGGCAGCCCACGGTTTCGACAGGCATCCCACACGCCGCCACGGCGGCCCTCACCCTTATTCTAACAGACGCAACTGCAGACGTGTATGCAACTGTGGCCACTTTGGCTGCCGTTGCGGTGTACGCTGTGGTGGTGGTAGATGGTTTTGGTAATTTGATGAGAGAACAAAGCGGCTTCGTCGCATTAGGCGCAGTGAACAAAGTGAACGTTTCCCGCGCCGCATTAGGCGCAGTGAGTGTAGCGAACGTTTCCCGCGCCGCGCGTTTCGTACAGAGTAATTTCCCATAGCATAAAAAGGGGGCTGTCTCGCTAAGCAAAAAAAAGCGAGACAGCTTTTTTGCTGTCCAAAAGTAGAAAAAGGAACCAAAAGCTGTGGATAACAAAACTGCAA
>Ga0136643_10001121_pt1 | contig 31923 bp, 23 predicted proteins | sample TergutLab28metaG_FD_96883 | JGI IMG/M metagenome (GOLD analysis project Ga0136643, IMG submission 96883) | Labiotermes labralis P1 segment gut microbial communities from Petit-Saut dam, French Guiana - Lab288 P1 (version 3) (version 3) | ecosystem: Host-associated > Arthropoda: Insects >...
CTTGTGAGTGCGGTAATGAACCTTCGGGTTCCATGAAATGCGGGGAATTTCTTGACTAGCTGCAAACCAGTTAGCTTCTCAAGAAGGACTCTGCACCATGGAGTAAGTAAGTAAGTAAGTAAGGCTTCATTTATAAATAGCTTTCGTGATCCTGGTCGTGTTTCTTTTCGTCTTGCCTCCACTTAATACAGTTCAAACCGAGTGATAAATTTTCAAGAATCTTTGCATGGGCGTCAAGCAACTGGAGATTACTACGACTATGTATTTATCAACTATCTACCAAACGCTTACCAAATTAATCCGTTCATTTTGTTGTGAACGTCACTTCGGTTTGTTACTAAGTGCATATCCTAAAGCAGTGTTTCTCAAACTGAGTTCCGCAAAGGGGTGTCAGTGTTTCCGAGAGACGGAAGTGGGTGATGGCGCCAGAGTTTCATTCGCCGTCTTAAATTTATATGCACGAATTAAATTTCGTGGGAAGACATTCGACTCCATTCCGTCACTGATAGCACGCAGACAATCAATCACTGCTTCAATCCAGAAGCTCCTGATTCTGCCGTCAAGTTAGACAGTCAGTTCGCCAAAGACAGTCGATGTGTCAGGAGAAACCATTGGGTTATCGATCAGTTAGAGGTTAGCCATTGAATTTGTATATGTAATGTGCATAAAAGATAAATACATGTTGGTATTTAAATTTACGAGGGTTATCCAGAAAATAAGTTCCGTTTGCGAATATTGCCTCTGCAGCGCTGCGGTCGCGATGGTGCCCATGCGTACCGAGTTTGTTGATACTGTGGCAAGGCACGGACGGTATTTGTAGACATTCGAACAGTGTTTACGCATAGTGCTGTGTGCTTATAATGTTTAAGAAAATAAAGAATCCCGCCGCATGTGAAATGTGGTCTGTAATCCGTTTCTTGAATGCGAAGAACGCGACACCGGCTGAAAGTCATCGTCAACTTTGTGACGTGTATAGAGAACATGCCATAAGTAGTTCAATGGTACGGAGATGGGTGCGGCTGTTTAATGAAGGACGCGAAAATGTGCATGATGATCCGCGGAGCGGCCGACCGTCTGTGGCGAATTAAGATTTGGTGCGTGCATTTGAAGGGAAGATTAGGGAGAACAGACGATTCACCATTACGCCACTTTCCCTGCATTTTCCTCAAATTTCACCGTCACTTCTTCGCAAAATTGTGTCTGAGGTCAAAGAAGCCGTTACCACTTGCTTTGCATCGCAGGTGGCATCATTCTACGATGAAGGGATACAAAAACTGGTGCAACGCTATGACAAGTGCCTCAACAATGGTGGAAACTATGTCGAAAAGTAGTGTACGATACGTACATCAAACGGCAATATACATGGTTTGTAATATATTCTTGTTTTTTTCTTAATAGCCCATCGGAACTTACTTTCTGGATAACCTTTGTATATTTGACATATTGTGGGTAGGTAGGGGTTCTTCAGTAATTCTGTAGCATTTTTAGGGTTCCATGAGCTAAAATAGATTCAGAAGCATGGTTCTACAATAACCAGTTTATTTTTATTAAGCATGTCTAAAAATCGTTCCGTCTTGCACTTATTTCACCGAAATTTCCCAGGCCCACTTATCATATTTATTAGCCTACTTTGTTTAGATGTGGGCCGGATGAGTTACGGGCTGGGCGGTCCGAGGATCGAATCCCACTGTGGGGCGAGATTTCCCGCACCCGTCCAGACCGGCCCTGGGACCCACCCAGCCTCCAGTACAATCAGTACTGCATTACTTTCTTGGGGCTAAAGTGGCCGGAGCGTGGCGTTGACCACCCACCGCCATCTAGCGCCGAGGGTAAGCAGTAGAGCTATATCTCTACAATCCCTCTGGACCTTCAAGGCGTGTTGTAAGATAAAATTTACCTTTACTTAAATCCCTGTTAAATTACGTCTTTGTGTTGCCGTTGTTTCGGCATGGACAACGGACTCCAGCCGACACGTATACCAACGACCCATATACAGTATAAACTTCACTTTCGAACCTTTTGGTTGAAGTCAAAATTTCCAACGTAAGATCTTATACTCATTTGTTATTCCATTTCCTGTGATGTGGTATGAGAACAGCGTTTGTTCGGCTATCCCGTCGGCTTTCTGAGCACGTAAAATGCAATGATTTCAATTGCGTATTATTATAATGTGTTCAAAAAAGGCTTAAGGAAAAAATATATCTTAGGGAGACAATACGAGTATTCAGGAAAAAGCCTGCGAGGCGTTGACGGCACATGGAACTGGTGTATTCGTACGCACAATGGACGACTTTGATATTAGAAACGTATGGTTCTACCACAGATATTTATCTCACTTGGCAGACAAGACCATAGCCTATTTCCAAAGTGCCATTTTGTGGAGGTGGTTCCCCCCACGCCTTGGAAACGTCCGGACTGCTCGGAAGAGGCTTAAAAAGACGTACACATATGTTTTTCTGATGTAAAATTCAAACTGTATATCATTTATTAAAACGTACCAAGTCCCTATTCGTTGATCTACGAATTTCGTATTTCCACTTCCAATATTTAAATCCTAAGACATGAATTTGAATTTTAGGTTCTCGCGTGGCTGGCAATGCAGTATAGTATCTTCAAATGAAAGTAACACCATGTAATATGGTAGGAATTTATCAACATTCCAGATCAAGTGCTGTCTCAATCTTCTGGGTACGAAAAGCGACGGAAGACTGGGGCAGAACGTCAGTACATTTCTACCAGACTATATGGCGTCACATCCCAGATGATAATATTCGTCTTTGTGTCCCATTTTTATTTTCTGATGTATGAAGGCTCCAAATTTCACTATGAATTTACAAATATAGAAAGGATAAAATATAACTCCACCCTGTTCCCTCTCTCTGGATTTCACACACCTCAACAGAATTTCATTTTGCAGGAAGGGAAACTAGCTCAGTATCTCAGACAGCGTTATGACGAGCTCTTTGGAGATACATACTCTCCTGACACTTCGAATTAAATCGAACAAAGACGTCTGCACAGCTGACACTTACAGGACTTCGGCATTCTACAGGCCCAGAACAGTGGAACCCTCACCTCTGGCAACGCTTTCCTCTCCACAGTGAACCTCTCTTGTCATTTAGGAACAGAAATCAGCCAGAACGGAGCACAAAACAATACAGCCTGGGATCTCTTTCTTTGTAAAAAGATACGTACAAACTTGTGACAACAAAAAATCGCTGTATAATGTAACACGTGACAGAAAAACAATTATTTTGAGGTACAGATAAAAGACGAGAAAGCGCTGCTGAATGAGTTATGTGATTGTTGCATATATTGTTTAGCACTGAAAATAAATAAATTGTGAAGGATCTAAATAGCAAAGATACTGACAATAACCGAGATATTGCACTGAACTGCCTTGGCATCTGAAACTATACGAGTATTCTGTTTGAGTGCTGCTAGCAATGGCGCACAGCTTAACAACCCTCACACACTGCGCTTAATTAACTCCATGGGGCAGAGTCGTTCTTGTGAAGCTAATAGGTCCTCAGCTAGTCAAGGAATTCCCCGCATATTATGGAACCCTAAAGTTCAGTACCACATTCACAACAGCCCGCCACTTGTCCCTATCCTGCGTCAGATCAATCCAGTCATGCCCACCCCACATTTTGAAGATGTTTAATATTTTCGCCCATCTACGCCTAGGTTACAAGTACTCTCTTTCCTTCAGGTCTGCCAACCACCGTTTCACTGCATGTATTGTGCACAGAAATAATCGCCAATTAAGAAGGAACGCGTTACGGTTACGGCTGCAGAACTGACGTAGACCGACTCAGTCCACTGCGAGACTACAGGACGGGGCAGAAGGCAGCTCTACTTACCATTCTGTCATAGCAGTGTGTGTGAGAATATTTGTGTACACCTTCATGTGCTCACCAGCTATCTGGTCTGTTACACTTATCCCATATTCCAACATATCACCAGTGGGAAATTAAAAATGGCATAATAAATTTTCATGTGACCCAGCCACTGTGGGGAAAGCATTTCGGCCCAGGAGGGACCAGATAAGAGCGGACTGGAGTAAACAGTACAGTGAGAAGCTCAATGATTGGACTCATCATCAAATATTATTGGCTCATCAAATCAAGAACAAGATGGGTGGAGCATGCAGCAAATATGGGGGAGAGGAAGAGGTACATTCACAGGTTTGGTGGGAAAACCTGAAGGAAAGAGACCAATTGGAAGACCTTTGAGTGGATGGAAAGATACTAAAATGGATCTTAAATCAGTTAGGAAGGCATGGATTGGATTGATCTGGCTCAGAACAGGGCCAAGTACTGGGCTCTTTTAAATGCAGCAACAAACCTTCGGTATTCACAAAATGCAAGGAATTTCTCCACTAGCTGTAGAACTATTAGCTACTCATGGTGGAGTCAGCTCTATGCAGTTCAAGACAGAACAGGCCGTATGCCCACCGGCAGAAAGTAATTATACTGAATTTAATTTTAGTATACATCATAAAGGTGAAGGCAAATGAAATCTGATTATGGAAAATATTCTTGTTCAAACTAGCTACTCTTGGTACAGGTACCACGCTCAAGATATCACTATGAAAGAAGCAAAGTGAAAGCCAGCCAAGAGGTACAACATATTCTGACTGCCTATGCCACTGGGTTGTATAAACTTTTAGCTGAAAAGACTGGCAGTAAAGTTGAAGATCCAGATGTAATGCAGTCCCTGTACAGCACTCTGGAAGCCGAGGTAACACACATTAAAGCTTAACAATATCACTATACCTATATATATATATATATATATATATGACAGTAATAATAAGCAATTTTCTTTCTACTCCAGTATCATGTACTCCTCTCACATACTAAAATTTTGTATCTTCCAAAAACAACATATTTTAAAGATTCGACAGCAATTGACACATACAGACTAATCTGCCTGTCAATAGATCAAACACTATCAGATTGTGACACAAAAATTGCTTCAACCTATCTCTACCAGAATGGACCACAGGCATTTATCCGGATAAACTTGTTCCACTCACAGTTTTCAGCTTTGTGCTGAATCCCTGAGCTACGGAAGCTAAAAGCAAGTAAGTTACCTGCATGCAATAAATACTAAAACAGAAAACAATGGATAGAAACCTTTTAAACCTGAGATTCATGGCAGAAAATTGCAGAAAGCTATTCAAGCAACCTACATATTCATCCAAAATATTGCATATTACTGTCAAAATGACAGTACTTATGACAAGATCTCAGTTATTTTGTATGAGGGAGAATCAATGATCAGAATTAATCCACAACAAATCTGCCCCCTTTCAACTGCTACATACTTGTACTATCCATTCAACTATGTACTGCATTTTACTTAAATGACAGATAACGTCAATACATATTGTAAAATTTCAGGATCATTACTGAAGATTATAACATGAAAGCCAATGCTGAAGGGATGCTAACTCCAGCACGTAGTAAAATGTTTATGTACGCTGACCACGATTCCACAATTTCAAATCTTCTGTCTGCAATGAACGTCTGGGATCCTCAATTTCCTGAATATGGAATCGTGATTCTAGTAGAAATGCACCGAAACAAAACAGGTCAACACGGTACCAAAGTAACAGAACTGACCACTACTACATTTATTTTAATACACCTGAAAATAAGTTGAATTAAAATAATGCAATTCCTTAATGTGGGAAATTTATCTTTTTCTCCTCCAACATCCCACACAATGAGAACAGAGGGAAGCTCTTTCTTCACAGGCAGAGGAATCCAACTATGAAGCCTCCGAATTAATTCTTTGTAGTATCAAGGCTGAGAATGAACAGACTGTCACCTAAACTAACACTATGCACATTGATGGAACGATGCAACACATCGCTACCAACAATGTGTGTCTTAGTTCACACACTGAAATTTTTGTGCTTATTGTATTATCCACTTCATTTTGCCTCAAAATGTCTTGCCTTTAATAAAACAAAGTCACCATCTTCATCAACTGGATGTTCCTTCAAAAGGTTAAAAGCGTCGGTACTACCGCTGCAGGCGTTCCTCCGCAACACAACACACCATGTCCCATACCCTCTCACAGTGCCAGCATGCAACACCCTCTGCCCACTGGACCAGTTTATTAGACCTACCAAACCAGCTGTGCCACAGGACTGAGAACGTAGCTGTGAAACTAATGATCCGGACTACACACCACCCCCTCTCGACTTCCTTAATAGTCTCTCACAGTAACATTTTCGAATGCACTCATACATACAGTAAACATAATAATCCCCACATTATGTAAAGGGGTTTTCCATTTACGTTTATAAACATTCTTGCAACCATTACACATAAATTTCAATGTATGTCATGTGTGTAGATGTATGTAATATAAACTGTAAGGCATTTCGGATTCCTACTTTATCCTTTAACATATGACCTCTCAAATCGCATGCTTCTGGCTGCAGCAAGAGCACTGGACAAGTGAAATGCCCTTTGCAGGGCATCTTCTCTTCCAGATGAGAAGGGTGTACATTTAATGGGTGTTTTCCCCTTTGTGTGTTAAATAATTCATTTCTATAATGGATGGGTGCTGATAAGGAGAAGAATGCGCAAGTTGTCCCTGTTCACAACATGAAAAAGTGTAGGAGGTGGATGTGTACAGATCCACTCATTCTTAATGTGGGTGCTAGAGGGGCATGAGAGGCCAACAGCACGCCCTAGCCACTTTAACCCTGGGAAAGAACTCTAGGTCGCACTGACTAAGAGGCTGGGTGGGCAACACAGCCGACTTGAATGATTAGCACAGTGTAAAAATCTCTTGCCCCTGCTGCGATTCAAATCCCAGGTTGTCCACCACAAAACCTGGTCACCATAACGAGTACACTATCCCAATCTGGATGGTGTTGTTATCCACTACCAAATGGTCTCTGCAATTCTCAGCAAAACTTTTCTTTCTAAAGGAAAAAGGAGGCTCAAGAGAACATCATGATGTCTGGGCATCCCCATTTTCACACTCTGAACCATGCACTGATTTTAAATGAAGTATTTGGCATACACCCTGAGGATGGGACCGATAGGGTGTCCCGAAATATCCGTAAGAAATTACCACCATCCACTGCGTAATAACCCAGAAGAGAGCATTTCTCAGCTACTTTGAGGCAGAAGCCTGAAATCACGCACATGTGGCATATACTTTATATCATTACAAGATAACCCAACCATCATAATTTAGAATTCCCTACACACAGTAATATCAAAGCAGACACATGAACTTGAATGGCGGAGGAAGAAAATGTTCACCAGCAATCAGAACCACAAAAATGGACCACCAAAAAGGAGAAAACCTTCAATCAGTAACAGTAATGCATGAAGAATTCAGTGAGCACTTTTTAATGCAACTGAAATAAAGTGGCGGAGGACTTATGTAACTTCTAGACTCAAACCAAGAACCTGCCAAATGCAAGTCAGTAATATCACCCTTCCTACAATTTATGCAAGATGTATGGTGAAACATTTCTTAAGTTCTTACACACATTTCATCTTAATGTGACTCTCTCAATTTTCCCAACAGATGTGTAACTTGCATACAAGGCATGAAATAAACACATCACTGCCCAGTCACATCAGTCTTTCCAAATGCTGTATCTACAAGGTTACTAAATGCATTCAGTATGTACAATTCAGCATGCAAGCTGTCTGATCTTGGTTTGCACCAGGTCATCTCTGTTGGTTTACATGAAGATCAGACAACAAATTTTCATGTGAAAGAGAGAGAAAACAGTTTTGATGATGCTGTCAACTGCCAAGAATATGTTGTCACTAGGAAATGAAATATGGAGCAATGGTGTAGTGATACAAAGGAAAACCCATGTAATTACAAGAAAACGAGCCCCCAGTACCACCGCTGACAGCACAAACCCCACATGGATGAGCCTTGCATTGAACCTGGACCCCTATGATAATGGCATGACAAAAAAACTCCAACACCATCAGCAAGGCCAGCAAGAGTTCATAAAAAAAAAGGGTACAGCATGAAACATATATTGTATCTCGTGCCTTTTAAGACATTACTTCCCACAAACTGTCCCTAAAAATCAAAGGTCTTAACAGCATAGGTTGGCTACTAAATCCCTCCTCCCCCCCCCCCCCCACTTCCCACCAAAAAAAACGACTGCTAATTACAGCATGTCTCACATCACTTCTAGAATCTTATGATGCAGAAAATACAGGATGTACATCAGTAAGCTTCATAGTTTTGAGCTTGTGTAATGCAGTCAGCTTGGTAACACATTTGTATGTACCTACATGGCCATTAATTACATACAACACTGCAAAAAACACACATGAAAACCGTATAACCCAAATATTCATTGAACTTCCAGTCACATGCTGTAATCTGAAAAATAAAATCTCGAGGCATTAAAACCATGTCCAAGGACCATCCAACTGCCATGAATCCAACCCACAACTCAAATGAAACAATAATTATTCCTGTCCCCCCGTCGTGATAAGACTGATTGTTCAACTAAATTCCGTCGTGTTCAAATGACTCAATGAAAATCAGAGAAATGAAAAACGTTTATCAACTTATGCAGTCAAATACTTCTCACATTTTGCTAGTGATATCATGACACAGAAACTTCAATAATTTATTTGTGGCATGTCCTTTCTGCACATTACAACAGCAACAATGAGAAATGCATGACAACTGTTCCACTATACATACACTAAAGTGCAAGATAAATTCAATTAAACTCAGCTTCTGTTACTGTTTTGAGTAGTTCTGATGTAAAAACGTACAATGAAAGGAAATGATGTCACAACTCCTCATCTACAAGGATGATTCCATAACCAAGCAGACCTCAGTCACCTGTCTGTACAGTCATACACTACTCACAATTGGTAATGTTCTTTCACACTAACTATAGATGGCAATGTACATAAAGATTTTTCCTGTTTATTAGCATCAAAGCTGTTTGTTGTAGAACATCTTAATTCGTTTGTTCTGCTAGTCTCTCTGCTTTTTGAACCACCTCTTCAATAGGTCCAACCATGTAGAATGCTACTTCAGGTAAGTGATCATGGTCTCCATTTAGAATTTGCTGGAATCCCTATAAAATTAACAGAAATGTATATTAATAACTACTGTAGGATTGATGATGCAGCACAATTAAAGAGCAGTCTTTACAAATAACCCTTGATGAGTGACAACAGAATTTACCACCTGACTGGAATAACTTTCAAGCTTGCACCCATGTCCTTCCTTAGCATCTACCACTGTTGTGTTCATGAACAACTACCCCCCCAAACTTTCTAGGTGCAGTCATTACATAAAATACAATGTGCAGCTAGGCATACAATGCGCAGCTAGGCCAGAACTGTTTAAAGATGTGACATCATATTCATAAAAAGCATGCACAACAGCAATGGCACTACAGGCCTATACATCTCTTTCCATTAAAAAAGAAATGCGATGCCAAATTGCAAAAACTCAGCATTTCCCCACACAAACACAATGTAATCCTTAACGAATGTCAACCTGGAGGAACAGACCAACCTAACCCAACCTGTCCTAATAACCTACCAGATCTAAATATACACACTTTTTCTGCCATGACCACCACACAAAATACAGAATTCAATTCCAGTGAACAGTTCAAAGGAACACAAATTCATAAACTAACTGGAATATCTACAGCCAACTACAAGTGACAAATTGCATCAATACACTAATTTGAAAAAAAATAATACACTACTTACATTTTACAAGAGTAATAACTGAGAAAAGGACCAGCAAAACTTAAAGAGCATTGGCACCTTCACTAAATATGGAAAGTAATAACCTGGTCTTAACAGCAACACATTCACTGTGAATCATGGAAAAATGCAATAGCAGCAGGTGATGCGCCGCCCGCCTTCACACCAAGTCTGAGTGAAAAGCGACGAGTCACTTAAAAAGTTACTGCATTTTTCCCGAACACTGGTATATAACATGCGTTGCAATTTTTAGATCCTTGAGTGAAGAGGGAAGCCTCATACAGTAAGATATATGACAACTTTCCTTGAATTTCTGGGCTCACACAACTAAATAGATATTCATCGCACCTACATTGACCTGGTCCCTGCACCTAAACCAGGAAAGAACATGCAAGACCTATTCAAACAAGCACATGCATCGAAGGATGACAGTTCTGGACACTTTATAGTGACGCTTACCTTAATGGTTTCCTGCAGTGGCACTAGTTTGCCTGCGTGACCAGTGAAAACTTCAGCCACCTGGAAAGGCTGTGACAGGAACCTCTGGATCTTACGAGCCCGAGATACTGTAAGCTTATCTTCTTCAGACAATTCATCCATACCCAGGATGGCAATGATATCTTGAAGAGACTTGTAGTCCTTTTACAAGAAATGCATTTCAATACTAATTACTTCATAATTTGCAACTGAAAATTACTGTAATACAAATATGGTGAAGCACAAATGAAGCAAAAACCAAGGTTCAAATTCTGCAGTTCTCATTTGTGTTGCTGAAGATTCAGGTCTTCTGGTATGTTATGTTGTGTGTGTGTGTGTGTGGGGTAAAGTTACTGATAATTTTAAAGGCACTATTGACACAAAGTGACATTCTGTATCATGTGTTACCCACATACAGCAAACCTGTATTCTGAAGAGATCACCTTACCTGTAGGATTTTCTGTACCCCTCGGGCGACATTGTAGTGCTCGGCACCAATAATGTTGGGGTCCATAATACGGGATGTTGAGTCGAGGGGATCCACAGCGGGATAGATACCCAGCTCAGCAATGGCTCGCGACAACACAGTTGTAGCATCCAAGTGAGCAAAGGTGGTGGCAGGGGCCGGATCAGTCAAGTCATCAGCAGGCACATAGATGGCCTGCAAGGTATGACAAAAATTGACACTTTTTATCAAGAGCAACTGTCCAGAAATGTCTTGACTTTCAAACAAGAGACCAGGAACTGAATCAGAAGACTTCAAATATCTTAATTAGTTACTCCATGAAGCAGAGTCATCCTTGAGAATCTGACCAGTTTTCACCTGGTCAAGAAATTCCCTGCATTTTATGGAACCCAAACATTCATTACTGTGTTTACAAGAGTCTGCCACCTGTCCCTATTCTGCGCCAGATCAATCCAGTCCATGCCACCCATCCCACTTCCTGAATATCCATCTTAATATTATCCTCCCATTTATTCTTCTTGATTTGATCACCCAAATAACAAATGGCAAGGAGTACATGATGTAGTTTTCTCCCCTCCCATTACCTCAACCCTCTTAAGCCCGAACATTCTCCTCAACTCCCTTTTCTCAAACACCCTCAGCCTATGTTCCTCCCTCAATGTGAGTGACCAAGTTTCACACCCATACAAAACAACAGGCAAAAATCATGGTTCTGAGTATCTCAATCTTCATATTTTAGATAGCAAACTGGAAGGCTAAGATTCTGCACCGAACGATAGTACTCAATTGACTTCAATTTGCTCTCAATTTCTTCCTGAATATAATTTGTTTCATTAGTGTTGTTCCCAAATATCTGAACTGTTCTGTCCTTTCAAAGGAACTATTATCAGTCTTTATATAGTGACTTCATCCTGAGTTCTGACTTCTAGCCCAATCTCCTTACTAGCAACTACTAAAGCGTCTCTGTTTTTCTGTATACTATGTACGCCTCTGCCCAATATATTATCACTGTCATCAGAATAAACCACAAGCTGATGTGTACCACTGTATGTATGTATGTTCCAAGAGACATACTTCTTCCTTTGGAGTTGGAATTAAGTGTTCATGCACTCTGCAAAAGATCCAGGATCAATACTACCACCCATTACTTTGCGTGTTCTTCGCCAAGTACCTTGGTGGACAATCAATGTCCACTGCATCACACTGCATATCAACTAGTCAACTGTCAGCACCAAAGGATGTTACATCCTTTTTAGCCATAAAGGAAATGACAAACACAACAAGAGACATGACAGATGAAGCAGGGTGGATGAGTTCTATGGGCTCCCTGAGAGACAAAAATGAAAGCACACACACAAAATATCAATCCTCGTGAAGCAAAGCCTATACCAAACTTTAACCCTTTTAAGATGAAATGTGTGTGTAACATAAAAACACAGTTCACAAATCACAGTAAACACCCTCCAACTTGGTGACACAGAACCCAACTATTAATGTTGTACAAGGCAAAAGTCGCTGCTTGTTCCAAGATCTGTACACAACACGTAATGCGATGTGAGCACCATGTAGAATTTTTGTACATTAAACCTGGTGGTAAGTAAACTAACCCCTAGGCTTTAAAAGGTTAAACCTACAACATGCCCAAGAACTAGATGATCAAGTGCACAGTATTAATCATAATGTAGAATCTGGTTACAACACAAATACAAGTACTGCACTGTTTAGTACCTGTACTGATGTGATAGATCCCTTCTTTGTGGTAGTGATTCTTTCCTGCATGGTACCCATGTCAGTGGCCAAGGTTGGCTGGTAACCCACGGCAGAGGGGATTCGACCCAGCAGGGCAGACACCTGCAGACAAAATGCATTTTTCAAGAACAGGACAAATGAAAGTGAATTTAAAAAGTAAACAACACAATCAGGAAGTAACTGATCTAGGTAAATTAAATGGTGATGGACAGTAACACAGAATACTGGTTTAAGGGTCTGTAAGGAGGGGAAGAGGGCACACATTTTGCAGTCACGTGCACTAACCTCTGAACCAGCTTGGGTGAATCTGAAAATGTTATCAATGAACAGCAGTACATCTTGTCCTTCTTGGTCTCGGAAATATTCAGCAACCGTGAGGCCAGTCAGAGCCACTCGGGCCCTAGCACCGGGTGGTTCATTCATCTGTCCATACACCAGTGCTACCTGCGGATAGATGAATTCACCCAAATGTTACGATGCAATACACTCCTCAAGGAAGTTTCAGTCAAGACACGTTACAGCAATCAGGTAAACCGTATCTTCAGCAGAGAAATACGCCTTGACCCAACCTTCAGACATGTAGGTATAAGAAAACAGAAGAACCCACATAATACTGACAAACCAATACAAAATTGATGTAAAGAATGGGGCATAAATAAACAACTAAGAAATTACTTTTCATTAATTTCTTTCCGACAAACATATTAAAACACCTTTAGTAGCTCAAAATCAGCATTTCTTTATGCATTCTACTTCAATCATAAAATGCCCAATACTAGTCACATAACAAATATGATGAGATTTTTTTTAATGCTGAATATCTGGCAATCCCTAAAAGACCCACCGAGAACAATTACAACCTTGATGTTGCCATCTCAAGTTAGAAACAAACATTTGAGACTGAAGTATTTGATGATATTACACATTTAATCTGACACACTTTGATGTTGGATGATCACATAATCTAGGTGGCAATAACAACTCTGACTACAACTACTGCAACAAATTATCAACAGTACACGAAACCACCTGATAAGGATGTAATTCTTGCATTGGTTTTGACATGAAAATGTTTGGGTGGATAACGCTGCTTCACATAATTTATATCCTAAAAAGAAGAAATGCCATATACCTTAGAGGTCTTGTCCTTGAGTGAAATTACACCAGACTCAATCATTTCATGGTACAAATCATTTCCCTCACGTGTTCGCTCACCTACTCCAGCAAATACTGAGTAACCACCATGAGCCTTTGCTACATTGTTGATCAGCTCCATGATCAATACAGTTTTGCCAACACCAGCACCTCCAAACAGCCCTGAAATTATTATAATATAGAACTTATGGCTGATGAACTGCAAAACTGAGCAATAAGCACCTGTAGTCTGACATTTTCACGACAATTACAGAAATAATGTGTGAATGAGAAACTGTGTGTAATATTTCCGAGACATCAAAACATTTATTCAGGTGTCTCATATATTCTGACATAAGAAACTAGAAAGTATTTTACTACTGCATCAAACAAATCGAAACAATTTACAGGGTAGCACGATGCCCTGAAATGTTGGTACACTTTGCCCGTATCACATCTGTAAGAACTGCAATATAGGCCTACGTGCAGTACCACTGGTGGAGCAACGAGATGGTTTCTAAGAGTGAAACCTCCATTTCACTAATGGAGCTACCCTAAAAAGAACATTAATGGCCTATGTGATCTCTGTATTACAGTGTCACACAAGCAGTCATGACATATGGTGCCAATGAGTCCAAAAAAATATTACACACATAAATACAAAAGTACAATACTAATTTTATGTGTGAAAAAGAAGTCTCTGTGCTTATCAAAGCATTATGCCATGAAGGTACAGAAGAGTGCAGGTATGACTCTATGCACTGTCAACCTAGGCACAAAACAAGAGAACAGTCAGCTTCAAGCCCATGAGAAGAGCCCCCAAAGCCCACTGAGTAACGGGCCAGGTGGGCCCCACAGCCAGTCTCGACACTTTAGAGTACAGAAAATCTTCTGCACATTGGGTCAGTCATCCAACCTGAAGCTGTCACTAAAGTGATTGTGCTATCCCACTTCCTGAACTAAGAGAAAATGCAACAAGACAGTAGGCTTCTGCTTGGAACGCCTTGATTCATATTTATGCTACTGTCCCACAGTTCTCTTCGATTCCCCAAATTTGGTACCTGAGTCTTACATTCAATTTCGAAGTATTGTGAAGGGAAAATAATTAATTTTGCAGGCAAAGATTTCGTGTACCTACCAATTTTACCACCCTTTGCATAGGGAGCAAGAAGATCCACTACTTTAATTCCTGTAACTAAAATCTCCTGCTCAACACTCATTTCTACAAACTCTGGCGCATCTGCGTGGATGGCAGCGTACTTGTTGGTACTAACAGGACCCCTCTCATCAATTGGTTCACCTAAAAAAACAACAAACTGTAGAAAGGGCACTCTCTCATGACATAATACACTGAAACCTGCGCTCAGTAGGTTGAACACCACGATTTCCTTACCAATTACATTGATGATCCTTCCCAATGTTTCTGCTCCTACAGGTATCCTAATGGGAAATCCTGAATCCAAGACTTCCTGACCTCGCACCAAACCCTCAGTACCATCCATGGCAATTGTGCGCACAGTGTTCTCTCCTGGATACACACAATGAAAATGCCTTTATCAGTTTCAAACATGTTAGAAAAAGAACACAAAATGTACCTCTTACAATGCACTGACTCTACAAAAACTAACTACAGCACTCCAAACAATTGTAGCACTGATGCCAGAACTCATGTGAAAACATGATGTAACTGCAGCAAATGTTTCTATTTTTGGCATCCAGAATGTAAAACATATGCCTGATTTTATTTTCTTAGCTTGTGCATACAGGCACTGCACAGATGAGAGCAATGAGGCACTAACACACTGCACATGTGAAGAATAAGGATGCAAAACCCCACACGCACAAATGCGGGTACATATTCATACAAAACAGTCATTAAAACTATCCAATTCAAACAAAAACTAATGTGGCTTCACAATTTTCTGTAGACTCTCCAATACCAAATTTCACAAAGATCTGTTCAGCACTTGTCGAGTAACTGAGTGTATGGACAGGCAGAGCAATTTTGACAGGGGTTCCACAGGGACACACATCCTCAGGTACATTCTCAACATACTGGTGCTGCTCCTGTTCAAAGCTGCACAAATGCCAAACATAATAAACTGTGCAGTTATTAAATTTCTGTGATGCCAAGAAGTATGATAATGACAGTGTTGCGCTGGAGAAGAATGCAAAAAATAAGTTTAAATTTCTAATTTCAGACAAGTACTGACACAACTATGATCCCAAGACTCCGCTAATGAGAAGAGAATATATGTAGGCTAAGAGAAGTCTTACACCATTAGAATGTTAAAAGATGAACTGTTGGGTTCTGTTCCCTATTTTAATAAAATTACAGAGGATACTATGTCCCTGTGCACAGCAGCTGTCACAGAAGCATAATCACTGCTACAATTTTACTTGTTCTTCCCCTGCAGATCACCCTGAACTAGAATTAACTCAAAGTATCATCTCCCTGCTATTAAACAGGCTTCACACCATCTAACAATATTTTGCAGCAAACTACAAACCTTGTCTTGAAATATTAATTTCATCTAATATTGTTTAGTCTGCAGCTGCCAGACAGCTTCTCTAACAGTCATGGGGATTACCTCTCTCTTACAGATTAGAGTAAGTGCATCCCATTGTTATACAAAGATGGAAATGTCTAGTTCTAAGACAGTGTGCTTGTCTGAATACTAAATAACAGCATCCAGACAACCCAGTGATTGTCTCATATACCACGGTCAGAACCACACAGAACACAATTTATTTACCCAATGAGAATGCTTTCTGGTTATAAATAAGTGTGGCTTCTGACTATAAGATTAGGTTCTGCACTACATACCAGATAATTCTTTCTCTCAATGTAAGAAAAGCAACATTGACTAAAAATTAATTCTCTTCTTACAACAGTTGTTTGTACTTTCAACTGCACAGAGATAAATAACAGTACAATTAGTGACATTAATTTGAAAAGAAATTACCACATATAATTATTCCTATACTCATAGATAAGAACAATGATGGTATTACAACATCCCCATTCATACCCACCCAACTGAGGTTTCACGCACAAAACCATATCACTCAACTGCACCCCCCCCCCTCTTACTTACCCCGATGCTGCGCAACCTCCAAAACAAGGCGCGGTTTCCTGTTCTGAACTTCCAGAGCATTTAAAATCGGTGGCAGATTATCTTCAAATTGTACATCAACAACAGCACCAATCACAGCCACTACTTTACCACTTGTTCCCTTTGTCTTCGTCTGTGCTGCAGTTGCATAATTCACCTTGCCTAAAAAATAATTTTACTGCTGAAAGTTTGCCCTTTGGTGCAGGAATTAATTCCAGGCACAATCTGCATAACACCAGAATTTAGTTTTCTATGCATAATTTTCCAACAATAACAAAAAAAGTAAATGCCAAAGGAAACCCCCTCAAACAAGGCCATAATTTTCTGATGCATATGCTGTTTCATTCGTGAAGAGAACCCTGTGCTCCACAATTTAGCATACATAGCATTCAGCACCAAACAGATAAACACAATCACTTCTACCACTATGGCTTGAAATTCGCAATGACTGTAATCGAAAAAAATGAATTAGGGTCCCCACAGTTACTGCAAAGTATGTGACTGCCAAGGTATGCAAGGTATTCAAGAAATTTGGCACAGCCCACCAATTTCTTATGTCTCTCTGTAATGCCATACCAACTCAATTTCTGGAAATAAAATAGGTTGCAACATGAATACCTTGCCATGATGGTATTCAGCTGTTGGAAATGTATGACAACATACATAAACTGAGTTTTTGTCATGAATATTAAACATCACTCAAAGTCTAACATTGGTGGAATCTGTACAAATAAAATTTAATCCACAAAGTTTAGAAGTTCCGTTCTCACACTCGTCACAAAAATCAGGCGATACATAACCAATGCAAACAATATTCCAGCAAGTCTTGGCTTTTACTGTACTTTCACACCACACTTATCATTACATTAGCAACCTGTACTCAGCATGATCTCATCACATTGTGTGTGAAAACATAAAAATACAAATACTTTCGACTACATCACAACTTTCACTCCATCTCTTGCACAAATACCAGTATTTATAAGTCTTGATGGATTAACATTCCCACCCAATTTGAAATTACAAAGAATACCTGCAACTAACAATCTACAATAGTTGCTATTTTCTTCCGATTTATGTGCAAAAATGGAATTTGCTGGAAGTTACTTTTAAAAGTATGGGGAAACCGTGAAATGTTTGTCACACAAATGAACGCCTTTGTTCTTAATGTGTAATATTTTTTCATGCATCATTACTACCACGACTCCCGTGTGTGCCCGAGTTGTGATGCCACCCTGATCTAAATGGTATCAAAGGAACAGCAAACGACAAGTATTAACAACTAGCAACGATCCTTATGAATCTTACAATACCACGTTCATTTTACCTGTATGGAGAAGTACTACGACGACTACACTGCGTTGGCGAATACTTGTAAAACATTACATTAAAGATCTCCAATTTAAGCTGATATTTTTTTACTACACCGTTTTCCATAAGTTACCGCATCCCTCATCCAATAATAAATAACCTATAGTTTTATTTATATAAAAATAAAAAAGTACGGTACGAATGTGGCCATTTACGAAAGGCCAAAGAGGGTAAAACGAAACTTATGGGAGTAAAAATGCGTACCGGTTCGTAAGATTTATATACTCACTGTTAACGGAGAGGGATAAAATAATTTTTGCGCCTTCATTCTGACACTTTTGTGGGGTTAAACAAGGTTTAACCCCTCTCAAAACACCAGCAGCAGCCCTCGATACTGCACTCAACATGGCGACACTGGTAGTAAAGGGAAGAGTCACGTGATAACCTCTTCCTCTTGCGCAGGGAGTTGAATAAATGGGATTTGGTGCGCATATTTGTACATGAACGCACACGCCCCATTTTTCCGACAAACTTACATCCGTTACCTGCGCTACTCTCGGCGCACAGAGCATATATGACGGCGAGTATTTGTGACGTCATTGCTACTATGTCCTCGAGCGACCGTCAGATCACCGGAGCAAGTTCAAGACGTACATTTCTCGAACAAAATTATTAAGCGGGAAAGGTTCGATTTCCAGAATATTAATATCGGGAACTTGAATAACAGGCAGGTACTTCGGGAAACTTAGGGACGAAATAATAATTAACAACATGAAATTTTATCGAAGTCACTCCGACCGTTCCTCAGTTATATTGCAGAAATTGTCATTACTGATCAAACGTTAACTCGGATCATTGTTCTCACAGGGTTGGTACTGCGATTATACAAATCATACTGTATATTCCTTTAATAGCCATACAGTGTTACTGAATACCGTCCTTACACAATTGTAATAACTATAAAATCGTCGTTACTTTCGTCAACAAGTGAACTAGAATGGTATTAAGAATTAAGAAACAAAATAATTTATTTGCCCAAACACTACACGTACAGCATACAAAATACGTTATTCCCACCTGTGCTTTTCGTTACAACGCCCAAATTTCAAGTAATTCTGATTAAAAAATTCGCATAAAAAGCTGTCTCTCTCTGCAATGTGTACAGTACTATATGCATCAACTACAGCGGCATATGACGGATGCATAAAATACCAGCCCTCAAAGACACTTCTTCTTTGTAGCATGGCGCCTAGTTTAGGTGTGGCAGGGGGAAATTTCATGACGGACACAGATCACACTGTATAAAGCATATATTCCAATGGGAAATGTATGACACCGAAGCAAAACTCGGTAAATTTGACGTTCGTGTGACCGTGCATCCTGGATATGCAATGATGTGTGAGACCAACTAGATGCAACAATTATGATTTATTAAAAATCCATTAGCTCAACATGTTTCGGGCATCGTTATGCCCATCTTCAGAAGTGCTAGTCCGTATATTACTGCATATAGTTTTCGGCCCTTGATATGCTAACTGGTGTCCTGGGAAGCCGGATGGCAGGCCGTATGCTCTGGGTAGTGAATTTTATTCGAAGTGCTGAAAACCACGTGCAGTAATATACGGCCTAGCGGTCCTAAATATGGGCATGATGCCCGAAACATGTTGAGCTAATGGATTATTAATAAATCATAATTGTTGCATCTAATTAGTCTCACACGTCATTTCAAAACTCGGTATTCTAACACAGATGGCGGAGCAGTCAACACGTGGCGGAATTTTTCTCCATTCTTATCATCCGTGTGTTAATCTCGAGTTGCCGAACCGGTGGTCCGAGATGTACTGAACACGGATTACAGTTAGATACGTGTGGGCGTAGGTCATGACAGTCAAGGATCAGAGGTAATTACAAATATGAGAAGTGGCTGGAGATGGATATCTGTGTAGATGTCGCAGCGGGACTAAGACTGCTTGGAAGTCCAAATGTAATTACAGAAGACTGTTTCACAAAACTATTAGAAGCCGGAATATGTACAATTGCAGATGGTCAGAAACCGACAAGTAAGTACTGATATCCTTCAAAATGGTGAGAAGACTTCCGATGTTCATGTAATGCCTGATTGTCTTTACACTTTTCAGATATATCTCAGCTATGCAACTCCAAAGGCGATGCGATTAAAGAATGCTTTGCAGCTGTCCTTTCTCTTCTGGTGGAAGCTGCAAGGCATGATACAGATCCGGACACGTTGTCCGTCACTTTACTTCAGAATTATAACTTTAGTTCGCAAAGAAGTGAGAAACTGGTAGGAATATACAGACAACATAAAACAAAGCTGCAGGCAGCCCTTAGTCATATTGGAACCCATCCACCGCACATTACTGATGCAAGCTGGACACTTGATTATTGTGTTAAGGTAAGCCAGCATTGCAAATTAAATGAACTTGTCATACAGAGGTGCTGGTGCAAAGTAGAAGTGCCTGCCTCCATCTCTTCAAGTTGCTTGCAATCAGTGCCCAAATGATATGCCTGATATTTGTTTTATATATAATAAACACAGTCACTATCCTTATTATATTAGATCAGCTGGTATATCTCTACAGTGTTAGGTACTCTAGGCAAACATATGATCTTCAACAAACGGTGTAGTCAATATGTCGTGCAACTGTTAAAGTGTTAAATAGGCTAGTAGAAAAAATATATTATGCTCAGATATTTAGAGCCTTGGGAGACTATGCAGCTATGCCAAGTGTGCATAAAATGGATAAGTATAATTTAGTGGTGCTTGATGGAGAAACATGTTGAGTGTAATTGAATGGTAGAAACTTCCTACTGAGGGAGAATATGCATAAAACTAAGACTCACTGTAGACATTTCTGCCAGAAAATCTTTCATATTGTGTGCCATGTGTATCAATGGATCGTGATCATGATTGCAAGTCAGGTTTTGCTATTTTTAATGCAGAAACGTTATTTGCAATATGTCTGTTTTTACAGGCTTCCAGTTTGGAACAAGTTGGAAGCTATGTTTACCTGATCCAGTTCCACACTGAGTCATGTGAAGAGGGTGGGATCAGCAGTTTGAAGTTTCTGTGTACACAAGAAGAACTGCAAGATCTTGTATGGAAAATGCGTGATGCAGTTCGACATGTTGAAAGAATTGCAAATATATGAGACTAGAGTCAGAGATGTAACAGAAATATTTCTAGACACAAATGTAATGACACATTTTTACAGTTCCAAGTGTTCATGGCCCAAAATATTACAGATAATTTATATATATATCTTGTCACTTGTACTTGAGCCTTTGAAGACTGGGAAGCTGACATTTCTATAGGTAAATAAAAATATTCTCAGATGATACCTCAGACTTCAGGCAAGCATATTAATGGACAATACATCAGTTTTCATACAAAGTGTTGGAAACAGCATGTGGTGGTTTTGAAGAAAAAAAATACACCAGTTAATATGAATGTATGTATTTGATCCACTATGGTAATGGCATCTAGAAGGGCCACCATATTAACTCCTATATTAGAAAAGGGTATTTAGTTTTCTCAGAGACCTGTATTTTAAAGACATCATTTGTCTCTAAAGATCACATTCACAGAATTATCCATTGAGCATATACTACGGTGGAAAGAAAAGGCTGTGTAGTGTAGCAATAACTTGTTCATGGTTTCAGTGAACATTAACTCACCTTGCATACAGTTTGAAAATATGATTTGTAATAGAGGAAGAATAAAACCCTCTTACACTTAAAGACAATATATCAATTATTGATGAGGTAAGTGGTGCCTTATGTCACAAAGAAATGTCTCACCTTCAGCATATCTGGAACCATTTATCCAGTGACCTGCACTGTCACCTCCCAGAAGACCAGAATCCTCAATCTTTGTATATTTATAGCCTCCATCATGTATTTGGCCATTTCTCAGCTATCATCAGGGAAAGCTATGATGAAATTTTTACTAAAGCTTTATGAGAGTTATACAGTATATGTGCAACCAGAGTGATTTTTTACAGTGAGAAGAAGCGTTAAGTATTCTGGGTTCAATGTTTTAATCTTCCAGTCTGAATTATGCCACATGTTAAAAACCTGTATGTTTATGTGTAGGGTGAGGAGGGGGTATAATCATAATGTTAAAATGATTAAGCTACTTTCCAAACCCCAGGATTTGTTTCCTTATATCTTTAAGTCATGTATATTTTTTTAACAATATAGCATTGTGAATAACCACGTCCTTTTGAATGTGTCGTCATACAGTGAACTTGGAAGACTATTATGGAGTTATATTGTGTGGTGTAACAGTTTCAGTGAAGAGCTTTATCATTTACTATCCAGATGTTAAAATCAGGCACCCCTTCTTTTCCAACCATGTACTGTTTTCTCTGGAACTTTGCGTTCCCTGTGCACTGGTTTGCAGTTTATTTTGTTACATTTCTCAGACATTTATTCTTTTTTGCCATTGCACTGATTTTGGCAGAATCACCATGGCACTGACATGTGGAAGAAGGTTAATTTTGGTTTCAAATACAGTAATTATACAAGACAGTTTAAGGAGTGACAAGTTATTAACAAACTGTTGAAGTGTCAACCGTAACAACTTACCTTTGAGATGTGTGTGAGTTTAAGTGTTGTACACTTTGTTAGTAGTAGTACTAATACCATTTTACATTGAAAGTACTGTGTTGTAGTTGTTTATTATGAGATGGAAGTTGCCATTCCTACTGGCTGAACTGCATGGTCTCTGGCTACTGGAACTTGGGTAAATAGGGAATGAAAGCCAAAACAAATTCTGCCACAACAGATATATAGAATGCCCAGGTACACTGAGGTCTTGTGTAGTGTAATGTTAAATTATTATTTTGGGCCAGTCATGTGATATTCAAGCATCATGAAGCATGCTAGGAATAATGATGGGCCTGCCAACAGGACGCATGTCATTAAAAGGACATCTGTTTAAACTGGGGCTGGTAGACAGTATGGTTGAGATGCAAATGCATTTGAAATGGCCTCACATGTTCTTTGTGACACCGAGGCACTGATGGTCTTAAGAGTTAGGCACCTGGCCCATCACTTCTTTAAACAAGGTGACTTTGCCGACATCTCTGTCTACAAGGTACTGCACTTGGTTCAAAGTTCAGGGTTGTTGAATCCTTAAGCAAAGGGTCGCACATAAGATCACAAACTCATTGTGCAAGGGGGGGAGACTGGATTTCAGTACCTTATTTTAATATATATTATACGCCTATTAACATGGTTTTCAGTGAATGCTCTACTTCTCTATGTTCTTGCTTATCTAAGTTATTGAAGTTATTAACCTGAATTAATGAATGATGACAGTAGCATCTTTCCAGAAAAAACTGTGTTTTCTGGTCAGGCAACAGTTCAGCATCCCCAAGACTATGTACGTTACAGCCATTTTATATTTTTGGGGGTTGGAGTTCCCAGTCGAACAAAAATGAAATCTGGAGGCACCCTCTGACAGACGTTTTGTAATGATTTTCTGTTTCAGTTGTCCAATTTATATACTTTTTACAACAGGAAGATCTCTTGCCCCTACCAGGAACTGAACTACAATTCCTCAGTCTTCCAAAACTACAGCCTATTCACTACAACTCCAAAAATAACCCACAGTAATAGAAGATGTTTGAAGAAAATGTTATAAAATCCTTTAACAAACACTTTTATATGTTGCTGTAGCCAGAGATAACAGACCACAGGTGACGACAACCTCCCTTCAAGGCCACAGAAGATTATAGAAATACTCACAGACTACCATCACCTATACTGAGATTAACTTTCTCAGCATTTTGGGGTACATGATGTTCTAGTATTACACACAGTAAACAGAAATATGCCAAAATTATGTGAAAACCAAATTAAGAAGGCAATGCACAAAACAATGACATAATTTTGTACATATGTACAACGTTCAGTAATGGAATACCAAGACAAAAATATAAAGTTGGAAGTTGAATGTTGTCCACAATCTGCATATAAAAAAAAAAATCATTTTCCCACAGAAATATAACTCACGTAATTTTGTTAACTATTTTACAAAAATGTTTGCGTAATCAAGTAAGATCACTCATCTTGTAAGTAGATATGATGACAGTAAGAGGCTGGCCAGAATCTGTGGGACAGGGTGAAGAAAGATCAAAACATACTTCAAACAAGAACATTTTTAAATGCTTCTCTACTTTTAATCCTTAACGTGTATATGGTACTGAATGTTTACACTGGCACAGAAAATAATGCAGCCCACAGACTTTGCATCAGTTTTACATGATGTGCCTACCATAGATGAGAATTGTTCTATGATGGCTGGAATAATATTGGATTAATGTCATTCAATTTCTTGGGCAGAAAAGACAATAATGCATTTTACATATATATCATATTGCATTTCTTTTTGATGTCCTTAATTGATTACAAATAATGTTGCACAAAATTACTTTCTGGACAAGAAAAAAATTTCAAATGAGATCACATACGTATCACAAACATGTGCGTAATTTTCCCACCTGTATTACTGGCTTATCACCTTCAAGAGTGAACAACTAGTTTTACTGGAAGATAGAAATTAAAAATTTTTTGAGAATATTCTCATAATCCTGACTGCTTCTGATATGCTAACAATTAATTAAAACTACATACAGTGTTATTTATTACATCTATGCCATCTGCAGCTTATCTTCATGTCAGCAGACTTAGTCAGTGGCAACTATGACTGTGGATCTCAATCTTCTGGGATATGATGCACTGCAGTTTGATTGGCAGACGAACAAATACATGAAAAATCACTAATATGTACCAGGACTTTTTTTCATTATCACTGAACAAAAACACGTTTCAAAAGCAGTTGAAACATATCAAGTGTTTGCGTTCAGCGATAATGAAAAAAGTCCTGGTATACGTTAATGTTTCACATGTTAAACCATTGTCAAAAAATTATACAGTAGAGTTAAACAAATGTCTCAAAGAAACCTGCTGCAATCACTCTTAAGGTAAAAGAAGGAGACAGCAAATTTGTCCAATATGTTGGTACAGCCTATCAGACGACACAGCATCACACCACAGGGGACCACGATTAAGGTTCACTGCCATGAGAACCTAATATCTTAAAGAGTACTACTCACTGATTAGGCTAAGGGTGTTTTGAAATGAGACATTTCAATCCAAAAGCTATTTAAATGTACAGTATGGCAGAAGTATCAAAACTACAAATGGAAATTATGTGAAAGATGAACTATAATTCACAGAAATGTACTGGTGCTGGTGGTATGAAAATTATGCACAAGTTTGATAAACTACTTCACAAACAACTGTCAGTTGAATCAACACAATTTACTAACAGTGCTCATACTTGTCTCATGTTTTGAATAGGTAATTCTGTTGGATGTATCAGAATCACACTATTTTAACTTTGACTTCCACTGTTTTGAACAGTAACTTTATTATAATGCTGCCTGATACACATTAGTCTAGAAACTTTATGTGGCTGGCAAGAGCACTTGGCTTCTCTCTGTACTGTTGATGCTGTACTTCTCATGGAATATTTATCTGAATAAGCATAACATCTCCTTGACAAATTCTGTTTCAACCTTTATTTCAAACATTACTTAAATATGACATGTTTGTTTGTTACAGTCTCCATTGTCTTTTCTTACAGAGAAGACCTCCAATTCTCAATGACATTTCATGACTAAACTGCCTGATTGTTGCCTGCAGTTACATTCACTGCAACTATGAAAATGGAAGAGCATATAATAATTGGTATGGAGATTGTAGGACATGGAAACTAATTTACAGTGCTTTTTTTGCTCTGTTCTGCCTTTCAATTAGCTGAAGTTTCAAATAACCACAATATACTAAAAATCAGCTATCTAGCCACTCTTTTAATTTTCAGTTCAAAATAGTTCTTAGATTGCTCTGAAAGATATAATTCATTATAAAAAATTATTTTAACAGAATCCATATTCTTCATGTATTTTGTGTCATAAAATGAATAATTTCATCAACTAAAGTGCACATTTAATTTTATTAACAATCCAACATATACAGACTGCTTAGTATCGTCCTCAGGCGTACAAAGCACAAAACGTGTTTTCAAAGTTGTGGAACATCAATCGCATGCGTGTAGGTTATTTATTAGCTTTTGGCCAGCGAAATTTTCAAAAGGAATGCTAATACTGACTCTCCTGTACAGTGATAGTTGATTGGCAAACGATACAAATACACTGCCCTTGCCACATCACACATCAAGTAGATTCATCTGCAGTGTATATTAGCTACTTCTCTGACCATCAGTTTTAATGATAACTGTCCTGTAAAGTACTAGTGACCATTCACTCTAAGGCCAGTCACAGATTGTATGTCTCACTTTAAGACACGTGCCATCTGGAAGTCTGTCATTCAGACATATTGTGTTATATAACTGTATCCATTATTGGCTTGGATACTAAATCAATACCATAAATGAGTACACAATTACTATCAACACAACCATTTATTGGTTTCTACTAGCTCAAATTACATGGCTACATGTTTTGACCAGAATCTTGGTCATCTTCAGGCCAGTATGTTACACAAAAAATAACAATTGCAATTTCATTTTATTGATAGACTGAGATCTCGATTGTTCCTATAAGATGTGCAAATTATCCATGGGATTTAAAATACTTACACTGTATAATGTGATGCTAACATCTAAAAATGCTGTTAAGTTTAAAACTGCAGTCCACTAATTTATATATACTTTTCCCTGAAGAAATGTGTTAGTTTTGATTTCATTGTCTCCTCCGATAATTTCCCTTTAGTGCATGTTGTGTGTGATGACATATACAGATGCACTCAACAATAATGATACTGATATATAAACACATTTATGTTGGTTGATATCCACATGTATCATCTACGTCAAAGTATTACTATTTATGATACTGGTATTGATATATTGCATCCAGGATCAGGTTCAATGGAAAGAAGCAGATGAAAAGGCCGAAAACTTTAAAACAGTGAAGCTGTAGCACCTAATGAAGAAGAAGAAGGTACTGATGTATAGGAAGTCCAATTTTTATTCTTTACGTTGGGAGTTTTTCCTCCTAGTGGTACATATGTAGCAGGTACTACCGATCCTTGCATATCCACTATCGAAGACAAAAACACAACAGGATGTCTATCATAAAAATAAACAATAAAGCACAATTTCAAAATCTGAATCTCACTGGGAGGTGGGAATTACTTGTAGGTAAAAATTATAAAAGGTTCTCTAACAAAAACTAACCACAACACAGATGACAGTTACTTCCACAGAACACATCACTGAAAACAGATCCTTGTTTATGGTGAAGTTTATATTCAGCAGCAAAATAGTAACCATATTCATATCTGAATTCCAGTTCAATGAATCAGCTTAAATTGGCTGAATAGACAGCAGTGTAAATTCAAAATTAACACTGATAACATAGTTCTAGCATCTTGCTGGCAAGCAATTTGAAATTACAGCAGTGTCTGAAAAGCAGAATCAGGCATCAAAAATACTAGAATTTCAAATTCCTTACCCTTTGCCACTGTACCTAGTTCTTAACTGTTCTTATAATAAAAGCCAATGAGATGCAATATTTCTCAAATTTATTTTGGTAAAGAAATCTACATGTTTCAGACAGACCTACTGTCCATCATCAGGAGTCTCAACACCATATACACAGCAATAGGTATTTGTCGTGCTAGTTATGTTGGTTGTCTGCTAGCAGACAACAAACGACAAATACCTATTGCTGTGTAAACGGTGTTGAGACTCCTGATGATGGACAGTAGGTCTGTCTGAAACATGTAGATTTCTTTACCAAAATAAATTTGAGAAATAGCGCATCTCGTTGGTTTTTACTATAAGAATATATCACGATGCACGGTCCTATGAATGTCAAATTATCTGTTCTTATTCATAATTGAAGTTAATGAGACAACAGCCAAAAACTCAACTGTTCAACCTCTGCTAAGTCAAGTTAGAATTACAGATGTAATCTAAGGGATGTACCGTCAGCTGCTACTTGAGCACTGTGAACATGGGTTCAAATCCCACTTGGGGCAGGGTCATATTACTGCAGTTTTTCTATGTGTGTGTTGTCCTGTGTACATACAGGCCTTATTATGGGCTAGTCCCCCCTTGCATGGAGCCCCACCAAATGCCCAACAAACAATTCATAAAACCAGAGACCATAGATTGTATTGGCCTGTAAACACCAATGGATGGAAAAAGTAACTTAACACTGCCTGCTGTCCAAATGCGAAAATCTTTTCAATACATAAATAAAATCCATGAACATCATTCACAGATTATTTTTTTCAAGCTGCAATTCAAACAAATATGTCCATCTTCAACTGGAGATTATTAATAGAGAGTGTTTAACCACTGCAGCATATAAATAAACATAGAAGGCGTGCAGTAATAACATAACAATTGCTGTAGTCTTGAATCTGAACATAATTTATATGTTATGTAACAATTACCACGTTTATGTAATTAAACCAGACCTGAGGATGAACATATATGCCAGAAATGCATTGTAACAGAAGTATCCCACTATGGGAGTTATGGTTGTGTGTGAAATATATGAAATCATCCTGATAATGGTACAATTTTTAAGTAAGCTTAATAAAATTCAGGATCATGAAGTTGACTCTGGGGAAACATTCATACAAATTCATCTTAATCTTAATTCAGAAGGAAAAATTTCTCTTTATTTCATCTTCACTGCATGGGATGTCGCCCGTAAAACGTGTGTGAGCTTCAGTTCCTTACAAATTGAACTTCAGAACTGATAGCAAATAAAATTACTCCTGCAAATGCATAACTGTAACCACCCAGAACACCTTCAATGGAGGAAATTACTATGACTGAACATGAAAAGAACTCATTTTAAATTTTCTTATACATGTTACTATATCAATACAAAAATCTCTGAACAGAATGTACAGCTCCTTGAAACATCTCCGGTGAACATACAAACTCTACACACAAGGTGAATTATAATCCATATTGAATGAACATTTTTTGTGTGTGTTGTGGGTGCAATATATGTCCTGCTTCATTACTGGACACCAGAGAAGCAGAATTGATGACAATAAGCACATAAAAATATGATTATCTCTCTTTGAAATTAAGGCAGAAGGCAAAGTTCTGAAATTCTGCAATACCATTCTTAAAAGTGGAGCAGGCAACACTTTGAATGTGTCCCTGTAACATTCATGTTCTGCCTGCATAAAGAATATTGCAAAATAATAGACCCTTATCCCATTACCTTAAAAGAATATTAATTAAAAAAAACATTTACATATTTACAGTGGTACCACACTATAATTATCTTGTTTTTAAGGTACTTACTCTCACATATTTTCATCTGTTCTATAATTCTCTGAAATCCCTTTTCCTTTTTGCAGTTTCACAAAAGGAATCAGTAAACAATTAAAAAACACGACTTTTTAAAAATCTTAATTTACTCCATTTTATGCACTAACTGTAAAAATCTCTAGTGTAACTTATTTACACTTTCATATCAAAATATAGATGTCGGGACTAGAAAACATTCAACATATGATGGGATTTGCTTCTGTTTATCACTTCTCTTGAAGTGCTGAATTTAATTTTTTAACAATGATTCCACTTCAATCTGTTACCTCCACTTCAATAATATATCATTCTTGAGCCAGTAAAACCTGTCAACAAACAACTGTAAAAACCCTTCCAGCTAAATAAACATCAAACCTTTTCAAACAGGTGCTTGAAAACATTTTACAGGTATATAATGTTAATTGTTATACGGGAAGTACAATTATTGTTATTTTTTGTCTTCTTTAAGAGAATCACAGATTGAGATATCACCAAACTACATCAGTCAAGTGCAGTCCAAATAATTTTGTGGGAGGTTCTAATGCTGCGACACTACATTATTTCACAGACCAGTGAAGATAACAATGTAGGAATCTGCAGTAATAAAGATGTGTGTATTCTATTCATAGACATAAATACCTGCACTATGAGCTGTGTTAAAAGATGGTAATGTATATAGTTACACTGAGATGTATTGAATAAATGAGTCCATCATAAAATTTTATAAAAAAAAGTACTACTTCTTGTACAGTGCGATTATCTTAGAGTATCTTCCAGTATACTACTCAACAACCCAGGCAGAAGAGTTAAAAGACACTTTTCCCAAGTCTGGCCACCCTCAAGTGCTGGTACAACCAAGTATCCACACACAATCTTGGAAGTCTTAAATTACTTACAATATAACATTTCTCCTATGTGGAACTCCTATTATATCATCCTACTAATGATACTGCAGTGTTCTTACTTTTGTAACAGAGCACCTTTCCACACGGAAAACACATGAAAATTCACTGCTCCAATGTACAACTTAGACAGAATTTGAACACATGACATGACATGACAGGACATTACTGAATGCTTAGTGACCAAGCCATAAGGTACCAGGTACTCAGCATAATGGTGGCTGGCACATAACACGCTTATTTCATGGTAACTTTTTTTTTTTACATACATATCGTGCATCTTCATATTATCCAAGTTTTTTTATTCACCAACTGATGCACAAGTGAATTGTCTTTAAAAAAATGTTAAAATTTACATTAAAACAGCTCCGACATGTTTCGGTGCATTCACACCATCATCAGGGAGCACATTACTCGTGCTTGCTAAAGTTACAGTTGTTAAAATAGCCAATTAAAATAAATCAGTGTGTGGTGATGTGGCTGCATATATACAGCCACATCACCACACACCGATGTATTATAATTGGCTATTTTAACAACTGTAACTTTAGCAAGAACGAGTAATGCACTACGTGATGATGGTGTGACTGCACAGAAACATGTCGGAGCTGTTTTAATGTCAATTTTAACATTTTTTTAAAGACAATTCACTTGTGCATCAGTTGGTGAATAAGAAATTCCATGGTACCTGGTCAATGATTCAAAGACCAAACCAGACAGAAACTGTAATGTGTACATGCTTTGTTTTGCAAGTTCTAGCAGTCTGAATCTCCACAGCTAGATGACTGGAAAGCATAAGGATGACTTTTGCCTTAGTAGCTCAATAATTTCCAGATATCATTACGATAATTCCACTGTACAGGTATAAACAAATCCTACCCTCTCTGTCTAAACAAGCAGCTTAACAGATCAACAATCAGAGAAATTAGGTAAATTGACTTGAGAATGCTAATGTACTGTCAGTGTTAAATGGTTACTTCCCCCTTCCGGCATTTACACTGCAATGCACAGACTATTTAAAAATAATAAATTCCAAGCAAATACTTCATTTTATACATTAATGCATCTGAAACTTTTCATGCCAGAGCACTGGAATTGCTTTTGGTTTTATTCACAGCACTATGTATTGTAACACTATGATGCAATTTCAATACTGTAGTGCCCCATAGAGAAAATTTTATTTATTCTATTCCATTTCATTTTATATATATCATACATGCTGCTAGCATTTTAATGGATGGCTGGGTACATCTCCCAGTCGAACAAACAGGAAGGCCAGATCAGCTATCACTCACATGACAACAGTAAACCAGTTGAAACTGCAGAAAACTGTTGCTAGGTGAATATAGGAAATGCTTACTTCAGCACAGAAGTGTTGTGTTGCTTGGTAAAGCGATGGCACAGAGTCTTTATTGAACCTCTGGTAGCGGCAGAAGTATGGGGAGTGGAGAAAGAGTAAAATTTACAAGATGTGGGCTCTACTAATTATCTTGCCAGGTAAGTGTGATTAAGTTGTTTGGTACCAAATTGAAGTGTGCGGAATGATTTGGGTTATATTTCGTTTTGTTTGGGGTGCTTTATAAGTTTGTATTCCAAACTGATTGGTTGGGTAATGGAAGGA